>Ga0164290_1000293_pt1 | contig 180253 bp, 162 predicted proteins | sample Micstemetagenome_FD_108782 | JGI IMG/M metagenome (GOLD analysis project Ga0164290, IMG submission 108782) | Contaminated culture microbial community from soil near Moab, Utah, USA - Microcoleus steenstrupii SON62 (Illumina Assembly) | ecosystem: Environmental > Terrestrial > Soil > Soil crust...
CCCACTCCGTCGCCGCTTCGCGGCGCCACCTCTCCCCCGATCGACGGGGGAGAGGAAGAACGGCCGCAAGCTTGGCGCCATTCCTCTCCCCCGGGCAGGGGGAGAGGTGGCACGCGAAGCGTGCCCGGGGCAGGGTGGTTGCCGGGAAAAGAGGGGGCAATTCCGCTCGCGGTGCGTGCCTGACCGACGCGCGGGTATGAGTGCGTCGGGCGAGCACTTGTCGCGACCCTCGAAGACTGACCGGGCCGACGAGACCCGCAGCAGAACGCCCCCTTGAAGCTCCCGGTTTGGCCGGCTCCGGCGAAATCTCGCCGGCCGGTTTTGGCCGCGGCAGTCTCGTCGCGCCGGGCCGTGCAGGGAGACTGGATGCAGATTGTTGTGGAAATATTTGCAAGGGATCGGCGCCGTCGGCAGCCAGCCTCGCATCGGACCATCATGTGCTTTCGGGCAGGTCCCCCCGTGTCCTTCCGATTCCCCATGGATCGGCATGTCTGGGCGAGCGGCCCTTCAGGCGTGCAAGCGCTTTCTCGGCAAGCTTGCGGCGCAGGCCGCGGACATGGCATGGGAGCGGGTCCGCCGCGACGGCCCGAGCCAGTCGCCGCCCGGCGGCTTCGATCGCGTCGGCCCGCTCCGGCGTTTTTTGAGACCGGACCATTGCCGCAGACAGTTATCGTTCATCCCTTTCCCGAGCCGCCCGAAATTGGACAGTTGATCGAGGTCGCCGCCGGCGTGCTCTGGGCGCGGCTGCCGCTGCCCTTCCGGCTCAACCATGTGAACATCTATCTGATCGAGGACGGCGACGGCTGGGCCGTGCTCGACACCGGCATCGGCACCGAGGCCGCCAAGGCCGGCTGGGATGCGCTGATCGAGGCGCTGCCCGGCCGCAAGCGGCTGACCCGATTGATCGTCACGCACTCGCACCCTGATCATATCGGGCTCGCCGGCTGGCTCAGCCGCCGTTTCAACATCGACGTCTGGACGAGCCAGACCACGTGGCTCACCTGCCTCTACGCCTCGCTCAGCCCCGGCGCGCTGGACGCGCTGCCCTATCGCGAGATCTATGCCCGGCATGGGCTGGCGCGGGAAATCGTCGACGTCGTGGTCACGCAGGGCCATGGCTATCTGCGCATGGTCGAGCCGCTGCCGCCGACCTTTCGTCGCGTCATCGCCGGCGACACGCTGGAGATCGGCCGCCGCAGCTTCCAGGTGCTCAGCGGCGACGGCCATGCGGCCGAGCAGATCATGCTCCATTCGGCCAGTGACGGGCTGTTCTTCGCCGCGGATCAGGTGATCATGAAGATCACGCCGAACATCGGCGTCTGGGCCGTCGACCCGGCGGGCGATCCGCTGGCGCTTTATCTGCGCTCGCTGCGCGCGCTGCGCGAAAGCCTGCCGGCGGATGTGCTGGTGCTGCCTGGACACCAGCTTCCCTTCACCGGCCTGCACGAACGATGCCGGACGCTGAGCGAGCATCATGAGGAGCGCTGTCAGCTGATTGCACAAGCCGCGGCGCAACGCCCCTCGACCGTGGCCGACCTGCTTCCGGTGATCTTCCACCTCAAGCTCGATCCGCACCAGACTGGTTTTGCCTTTGGCGAAGTGCACGCGCACGTGAACTACATGGTCGAGCGCGGTGAGCTGCGCTGGGTCGAGGATGGCAGCGGCATTGCGCGGGTCGTGCCGGCATAGGCCTTGTCCCCGGGGACAGTCAGCGCCGGGCAGCGAGAATCCGGGCGCGGCGATAGGCGTCGGGGATCGATACGGCCCAGATGAACAGTCCGCCGGCGTGACGCGCGATGAAAGACTGGTCCGGCGAGGTCGTGGCCAGCGTCAGCAGCCCGAACAGCACGATGAAGAAGATGTAGATCAGCCCGCGCTGGGCTTCGCCGACGGCGACATGGCCGGCGCCGGGAAACACGATGGCCGCAAGCAGGACCAGATAGGGGTTGATCGGCTTGCGCGGCATGGGCGGGCTGCTGGCTTGGGTCATGTCACGCGGCCGCGGCAGGGAGCAGGCGCGCAGGACGCAGTGACGCGTCCAGCTGCTCTGCATCGTTCAGCGCAAGGCGGATGGTCTCGGCCGATACCGAGCTGATCGCAAAGCGGGCCTGCCTGAGCAGGACGTGGGAGCTGCGCTCGCCCTGGCAGGCCTGGCGGATGACGCGCAGGCCGGCGGGCGTGGCCGCGACTTCCTTGAGCGCCGGATCGGCAAACAGCCTCGACAAGGCCGGCGCTATTTCTCCGGCTCCGCCCGCCGGCAGGTCGCGGCCGCGCAGCAGCAGGGCATGCTCGCCCGGCGGCGCGATGAAATCCGGCAGATCGTGCGTGAGGGCATAGAACTCGGAGCCGGTCGGCCGCGCCAATGCGCCGAGCGAGAAGTCGCGCGTCCGCGTCGGCTCGCGCAGCGTCAGCTTCAGCCAGAGTTGCGGCAGCCGGCGGGTCACCAGCGTATCGGCGATCAGGCTGAGCACGAGCTGGCGGCCGCCCGGCTGCGCCGCCGTCAGGACCGGGAATCCGTCCGCGGCGAGCGCGATGCTGCCCGACGGGAAAAGCGTCAGCGCCTCGTCGAGCAGATGGGCGCGAGCCGTGAGCGCCGCCGCGTGCTCGCGTCTCCCCATTCGCCAGAGCACCGCCGCGGCGATGGCCGCGACGGTGAGCACGATTGTGGTGAACACGGCCCTGGCCTCAATAGCCGTTCGGCCGCGGCCACGGCATGGTGAACTGGTCGCCGCGCCGGACGAACCGGTAGCGCCAGAAATGGAACCACAGCGAGGCGAGGATATAGAAGCACATCATCGCGATCAGCTGCGATCCGTAACCGAGGAACACCGCGAAATAGGTCGCGGCGCAGAGTGCCAGGAGCAGCAGCGCCGGGAACGGGTGGAACGGGTGCACATAGCCCCGCTTGATCGTGCCGAGCGGCCACTTGTTGCGGAACATCACCATGTTGAAGGTCATGAAGGTGTAGCCGAGCAGGCCCGACAGGATCGAGAAGGTGACCACCTGGTCGAGCGGCGCCCCGAGCGCGAAGATCAGCGCGATCGGCACGAGGAAGACGATCGACCGGTAGGGCGTGCGGTATTTCGGATGGACGGCGCCGAACCATGACGGAAGATAGCGGTCGCGGCCCATCGAGAACCAGGCCCGCGACGCATCGTTGATGCAGCCATTGGCCGAAGCGAGCGTCGAGAAGATGGTGCCGATGAAAAGCAGCACCATCAGCCACGTGCTGCCGGTGACGCGGGCCGCGTCGAACAGCGGCGTGCCGGCCTGGCCGAGATACTCCCACGGGATGAGGCCGGAGCACACATACCAGGTCAGCGTAGCGGCGATCAGCAGCGTCATGATGCCGGCCATCGTGCCGTAGGGCAGCGAGCGGGCCGGCGAGCGAACCTCCTCGGCGGCCTGGCAGGTGCCTTCGATGCCGAGATAATACCAGAGGCCGAAATGCAGTGCCGCGATGATGCCGAGCCAGCCGTAAGGCAGGGGCTCGGTGCTGATCGCCGTGAAGTCGAGCGGCACCGCCGAGACGCCGAATTCCACCGCCACGAACAGGATGATGATGGCGAGGAAAGCGATCGCCGTAATGACCAGGTTGAAGTTGAGCGTCGCCAGCACGCCGCGATAGTTGAGCCAGGCGAGGAACATGACGGCCAGGATGATGAATGGCTGCTGGTTGAGCCCGCTATGGCCCTGCATGGCCGCAACGGTATCGAGCAGGAAGCCGATGGTGATGGCGTTGCCGGCCTCCAGCATGGTGTAGGCCATGACCAGGAACAGGCCGACATTGAAGGCCATCAGCGGCCCGACGATATGCTTGGCCTGCGCATACTGGCCGCCGGCGGCGGCGACGGTCGAGGTCACCTCCGAGTCGATCATGGCGACGCAGGTGTAGAGCAGCCCGGCGAGCCAGCAGGCCACGAGGCCGGCGATCATGCCGCCTTTGCCCACCGAGAAGTTCCAGCCCATGTATTCGCCGACGAGCACGATGCCGACGCCGAGCGCCCAGACATGGCCGGGGCCGAGCACGCGCAGGAGCTGCAGCCTGGTGCCGGAGGGTTGGGTTTCCACCGAAGAGACGGTCATCGTTTCCCCCTTTAGAGCTCGTGCCGTTCCTGCGTGAGCTCGATCTCGCCTTCACGCGAGGAGGTCAGCAGGTCGTTGTCATAGGTGGAATCGACGCGGGCGAGATCGATCAGCATGTGCAGGCCGAAGATCGCCGAGAGTGCCCAGGCGGCGTATTCGAGATAGTTCCAGAGATCCATGGTCCCCTCCCGGTCCCTCTATTTGCGACCGAAGCGTTCGTCGATGACGTCGCGGTACTCCTTGTCGGAGAGCCGCACGACGAGGACGAAATAGCCGATCACCAGCACCGCCATCACGATCAGCGCCCACCAGGAGAAGCTGTAGTCGAAGCGGGCGGTGATGATGTCGTTGGCGCTGGCGGGGTCGGTGAAGCCGAGCGCGGCCCATTGCGCCTGCTCGGCGGCGTTCTGGTTGAGCGCCTCCCAGGTTGGGTTCTCGATCGGGGCCGGCGTCTTGGTGGCACCGGCGAGGCCGAGATAGAGCGGCACGTAGAGCGCTCCGACCGTCATCACCAGGAGAACCACGACGTCGACGATCTGCGAGGCAAAACTCTGCTTGGGCGGCTGGTAGGCCATGGTCCTGCTCCGCTAAAGACGCTTCTGCCGGCGCATCTCGTCGAGATGCTTCAGGTCCAGCGCGTAGATGAAGTGCTTGTCGCCCTCGTAGTGGCGCAGCATGGCGATTATCGCCGCCGTGTTGAGCGCCAGGAGGCCGATGGCCGAGACCACCAGCACGATGCGAATGCCCCCATCCGTAATCTGCGGCCAGATGGCCCAGAGCACGAACAAAAGCACAAACCAGAGCGCGACCACGAAGGCCAGCGCGCCCCAGCGGTCATTGCGGTGCATGCGGTCGATACGCGGCTCAAGCGCGGAGGACACGGCCTCCCGCCCTGCTGTCGTCTCCATGGGTTCCCTCCCGGCGATTGGTCCGCCGTGTTTTCCTGCAGGCAAAGTTATTGCCTGTGGGGAATGTCGAGCCGAACCGGGTTTGCGAGTCAAGCAACTGCCTGTGCTGCGGCGCACCAACAATGTTGTGCGCTGCGCAGGCATACACTGCCGCGCATGACGAAAAGCCCAATGCTTTCGGGCGGATGATGCGGAATAACAAAGAGTTGGAGCAGAGATGAACGACTTCTGCTCAACTCGTGCTGGTCTGTGCAAATCGAGGAAAACGGCGGCCGGTTCCGCTTGCGGACCGGGATTTTTTTAGCGCCGGAGCACGTCGCGACGCCGGAGACCGGGAACAAGCGATCTGGCATTCCGGCGGACGGCGGGATCGCCGTCGACCAGCTTCGAAACCTCTTGAAGCTCGTTCGCCTTTAGCTCAGATATCGAGCGTGGTTTGCCGCTCCCAATCGGTGAAGTGCTGGCAATAGCTGTTCCACTCATTGTGTTTCAGCTTGAGGTAGGCAGACGAGAAGTCGTCGCCGAGCGCGGTGCGCAACTCCCCATCCTTCTCGAATTCACGCAGCGCATCGAGCAGGTTGAGCGGCAGTTTCGGCGCACCGGTGACGGTGTGGCCGTCCTTGTACATGTCGATGTCGTAGTGGGGCCCCGGATTGGCGTTGCTGCGGATGCCCGAAAGCCCGGCCGCGATGATGATCGCCTGCAGCAGGTACGGGTTCGCCGCGCCGTCCGGCAGCCGCAGCTCGAAGCGGCCGGGGCCCGGCACGCGCACCATGTGGGTGCGGTTGTTGCCGGTCCAGGTGACGGTGTTCGGCGCCCAGGTCGCGCCGGAAATCGTGCGCGGCGCGTTGATGCGCTTGTAGGAGTTGACCGTGGGGTTGGTGATCGCGGCGAGTGCCGAGGCATGCTTCATGATGCCGCCGAGAAAGGTACGGCCGCGTTCGGAAAGCCCGAACGGCATCTTCTTGTCGGCAAACGCGTTTGTCTTGCCCTTCAGGTCCCAGACGGAGATATGCGCGTGGCATCCGTTGCCCGTCAGCCCCTTGAACGGTTTCGGCATGAAGGTGGCGCGCAGCCCGTGCTTCTCGGCGATCGACTTGACCATGAACTTGAAGAAGGAGTGCTTGTCGGCGGTCGCCAGCGCGTCGTCGTACTCCCAGTTCATCTCGAACTGGCCGTTCGCGTCCTCATGGTCGTTCTGGTACGGCTTCCAGCCGAGCTCCAGCATGTGGTCGCAGATCTCGGCGATCACGTCATAGCGGCGCATGAGCGCCTGCTGGTCGTAGCAGGGTTTTTCCGCCGTATCGTGCTCGTCGGAGATTTTCGAGCCGTCGCGCGCGATGAGGAAAAACTCGGCCTCGACGCCGGTCTTAACGCGCAAGCCCTGTTTCGCCGCGGTGGCAACGAGGTTCTTCAGAACGACGCGCGGCGACTGCGCCACCGGCTCCGCATCCATGTGGCAGTCGGCGGCGACCCAGGCGACATCCTTCTTCCATGGCAGTTGGATCACGGATTGGGCGTCCGGCATGGCGAAGATGTCGGGGTGAGCCGGTGTCAGGTCGAGCCAGGTGGCGAAGCCTGCGAAGCCGGCGCCGTCCTTCTGCATGTCGGCGATCGCCTGCGCTGGCGCGAGCTTGGCGCGTTGCCCGCCGAACAGGTCGGTGTAGCTGATCATGAAATATTTGACGCCGCGCTCGGCCGCGAACTTTGCCAGATCCAGTGCCACGAAGGTCCCCTTTTTTGCTATCGTTCTTCTCGGTCTCCCAACCGAGATGCGCCTTGCGGCGCTATTTTTTACAAGCCGTTCTTCCCAGGAATCCAGCTCGTGCCGGCGAGCGGCACCTGCGCCATCGCGGCCGCCTCGATCGTGAGCGCGACCAGGTCTTCCGGCTCGAGATTGTGCAGGCTGTTCTTGCCGCAGGCGCGCGCGATGGTCTGCGCCTCGAGCGTCATCACCTTGAGATAATTGGCGAGCCGCCGGCCGGCGGCCACCGGGTCGAGCCGCTTGGCCAGCTCCGGATCCTGCGTGGTGATGCCGGCCGGATCCTTGCCCTCGTGCCAATCGTCATAGGCGCCGGCCGTCGTGCCGAGCTTCTGGTATTCCTCCTCCCAGCGCGGGTCGTTGTCACCGATCGCAACGAGTGCCGCGGTGCCGATCGCCACCGCATCGGCGCCGAGCGCCAGCGCCTTTGCCACATCGGCGCCGGAGCGGATGCCGCCGGAGATGATCAGCTGCACCTTGCGGTGCATGCCGAGCTCCTGCAGCGCCTGCACCGCCGGGCGCAGGCAGGCGAGCGTCGGCTGGCCGACATGCTCGATGAAGACGTCCTGCGTGGCCGCCGTGCCGCCCTGCATGCCGTCGAGCACCACCACGTCGGCGCCGGCTTTCACTGCCAGCGCGGTATCGTAGTAGGGGCGGGCGCCGCCGACCTTGACGTAGATCGGCTTTTCCCAATCGGTGATCTCGCGCAGCTCGAGGATCTTGATCTCGAGGTCGTCCGGGCCGGTCCAGTCCGGATGGCGGCAGGCCGAGCGCTGGTCGATGCCTTTCGGCAGGTTGCGCATGGCGGCAACGCGGTCCGAGATCTTCTGGCCGAGCAGCATGCCGCCGCCGCCGGGCTTGGCGCCCTGACCGACGACCACCTCGATCGCGTCGGCGCGGCGAAGGTCTTTGAGGTTCATGCCGTAGCGCGAGGGCAGGCACTGGTAGACCAGCGTCTGCGAATGGCCGCGCTCCTCGTCCGTCATGCCGCCATCGCCCGTCGTGGTCGACGTGCCGGCGATGGTCGCGCCGCGCCCGAGCGCTTCCTTGGCGTTGCCCGAAAGCGCGCCAAAACTCATGCCGGCGATGGTGATCGGCGTCTTCAGCGTGATCGGCTTTTTGGCATGGCGCGAGCCGAGCACGACCGAGGTGTCGCACCTCTCGCGATAGCCCTCGAGCGGATAGCGCGAGATCGAGGCGCCGAGAAACAGCAGGTCGTCGAAATGCGGCACCTTGCGTTTGGTGCCGGCGCCGCGGATGTCGTAGATGCCGGTGGCCGCGGCGCGGCGGATTTCGGCCAGCGTGTAGTCGTCGAAGGTCGCAGACTTGCGCGGCGGCGTATAGGGGTTGTGGTAGCTCATCTCCGCCCTCAATACGCTTCGGCGTTGTCGATGTTGAAATTGTAGAGCTTGCGGGCGGAACCGTAGCGCTTGAACTCTTCCGGCCTGGCGTCCATGCCGGTCCTGGCCAGGATGTCGGCGAGGAACGCGATGTGCTCCGGCCGCATCTCCTTCTCGATGCAGTCGGCGCCGAGGCTCGCCACTGTGCCGCGAACGAACAGCCTGGCCTCGTAGAGCGAATCGCCGAGCGCATCGCCGGCGTCGCCGAGCACGACAAGGTTGCCTGACTGTCCCATGAAGGCCGACATGTGGCCGATATTGCCGCCGACGACGATTGTGATGCCCTTCATCGAGATGCCGCAGCGCGACGACGCATTGCCCTTGATCACCAGCAGTCCGCCCTGGCCGGTGGCGCCGGCATATTGGCTGGCGTCACCCTCGATCACGACGGTGCCCGACATCATGTTTTCGGCCACACCCGGTCCGGCCGAGCCGTGCACGGTCACCGTGCCGCCGTCATTCATGCCCGCGCAATAATAACCGACGGGCCCATGCACATCGACCGTTACCGGGCTGTCGATGCCGACGGCCACCGCATGCGCGCCGCGCGGGTTGACGACCTCGAAGGCCGTGTCGTTCGCCCCCTTGGCGAGCGCGTGCAGCGCGCTGTTCAATTCACGCAGCGGCGTGCTGGCGAGATCGTAGACAGGCATGGGGGAAGGACTTCCTCTCTCTTCGTGGCCTGAAACGATCAGGCGGCTTCCTTGTGATCCCAGAAATAGACCGTCGCCGGCTCCGGCTCCCAGACCCGCGCATTCTCGATGCCCGGCAGGCCGGCGAGCGCCCGGTATTCGCTGCCGAACGCGACATACTGATTCGTTTCCGCCATCACCGCCGGCTTGCAGGCGATCGGGTCGCGCACCACGCCGAAACCGGATTTGGTGCCGACGACGAAAGTGAAGAAACCGTCGAGATCGTCGAGCGTGCCTTCGAGCGCCTCGCCGAGGTTTTTCCCCTTGGCCATTTCGGCCGTCAGATACGCGGCCGCCACCTCCGTATCGTTCTCGGTCTCAAAACCCATGCCGGCACGGCGCAGCTCGCGCCGCAGATTGTTGTGGTTCGAAAGCGAGCCGTTGTGCACCAGGCACTGGTCCGCACCGGTCGAGAAGGGATGCGCGCCGAGGGTCGTCACCGCGGATTCGGTTGCCATGCGCGTGTGACCGATGCCGTGCGTGCCTTTCATCGAGCGGATGCCGAAGCGGTTTACCACATCTTTGGGCAAGCCGACCTCCTTGTAGATCTCGATGCTTTCGCCGCTGCCCATGATGCGGACGTTGGGGCGGCTGGCGGCGATGAACTCGCGTACCGCCACCGCATCCGCGTCGGTCTCGACCACGGCGTGCGTGCTCTTGACGATGACGTCCGCCTGGATGCCGGCTTTCTTCAGCTCTGCGGCAAGGCCGCCAAAATCCTTCTCCGGGACGGCGGATTGCAGGGTCACCTTGTTCCTGCCGTTCGCGGCCGGGCCGTAAATCGCGATGCCCGCCGAATCCGGTCCGCGATCCGACAGAGTCACCAGCATATCCGAAAGCAGCTCGCCCAGCCTCGGCTCGAGCGACCGGTCCTTGATGAACAGTCCGACAATGCCACACATGGCAGCACACCTCCGCTATCTCGTCGGATTGACGTAGCAAACGGAATGTCGACTCGCAACTTCTGGGGAATAAAATTTTCCTATGCGGCAAATTTTGGCCGCAACCCGCTTTCCATCGTTCAATCCGTCGCGGTTTTTCGCCCGGCAGGGGAAGTATCCGGGCGACGCGGGCAGCATCAGGCTGACAGTCCGACCGCTACGATACCGTTGCGTGCGCTGCGCGCGCCCCATGTTTCAAGCTAAAGCATGTCTCCCGAAAGTGTCCGCGGTTTCGGGATAAAGACATGCGTAAAATCAACAGCCTAAAGCGTGGCGCGTGAATCCTTTTCACGACACGCTTTAGAGCGAACCCGCACCTTCCCTCTATCACCGGGTGATCAAGATGAGACCGTTGCTCGTATTGCCGTTCATTCTGCTCGCCGGCGCGACGTCCGCCGCAACGCGGCACGACGTGAGCAAGACGCGGTACGACGTGAGCACGATGAGTTGCGCCCAGATCGACGCCATTCTGAGTGCCGAAGGCTCTGCCATCCTGGCCTATAGGTCGAAACGCGACCCGTCGCTCACCCTGTACGACCGGTTCGTCGTCGATGCGAGGTTTTGCCGGATGGGCGACTATACCAGGCGAGCCCGCGTCCGCGCTGCCGAGGGGGCCGTTTGCCCTGTTCGTGTCTGCCGCGAATACTCGTCAGGGTTTCGGCCCTAGCCGGCTGTGGGTGACGCTGCAACTCGGGCGTCTATTCGCTTCCCGTCCGCCTCTGGGGGTAGGAGATAATCGACAGATATCGCGCCGGCAGCCGGGTCAGCGCTTCAGGCCCGTGCGGTGCGTCGGCATCGAAGAACAGGCTGTCTCCCGGCTGCATGGGGTAGACATTGTCGGCGTGGCGATAGAGCACTTCTCCCTCGAGCATGTAGAGGAACTCCATGCCTTCGTGCTGGAAGGTGGGGAAGATATCGGATTTGTCGGTCAGCGTGATCAGATACGGCTCCACGGTGACGCCGCTCGAATTGTTGTCGATGTGGCCGAGCAGGCTGTACTGATGCCCGGCGCGGGTGCCGCGCCGCTCGATCTTGACGCCTTGTCCGGCCTTGACGAAGGTCGCCTTGCGCGGCTCCTCGAACCGGCGGAAGAAGGCGGTGACGGGAACGCCGAGCGCCCGTGACAGCGCCTGCAGGGTCGTCAGCGACGGCGAGGTGTTGCCGTTCTCGATCTTGGAGAGCATTCCGACCGACATGCCGGTTGCGACCGCGAGGTCGGCGACGGTTATGCCGAGCGTCTTGCGGTAGCTGCGGACCTCGTGGCCGATGGCCATTTCGAGGTTGTTTTCCTTCGCCTCGCGCACCGCGTGCGGGTTTTGCGTGAAGGCTTTCCGGGCCGCCTTCGGAATCGTCGTCTTCGGAGACCTGCTGCGTGCCATCGCTTTTCCTATCCCACGACCGCCGCCGCGCCGGCGCGATCTCGATATTTGGCTCTTATTGAAATCATTGCGCTCCCGTCGGCGCAATCCGTCGCGCGGTTTTGAAGGAAGTCGGCGGTCGGCGCGCCGTGCCGGCGCGGAGAAAACCTATCCGCAGTTATGCGCCGCAGGCTTGCGGGTGGGGCTGACGGGCACCAACTCTTCGATCAATATCCGCGTCGATGATCTGCTTCGCGCCGCCTGGCGTAAAGCGGTAGGGAAGGGTGCGATGAGCGAGTTGCGGAACGAAATAGTCGGCAAGGTCGCGCTCGTGACCGGGGCGTCCTCCGGCCTCGGGGCCCATTTCGCGCGAGTGCTGGCCGAGGCGGGAGCGATGGTCGTGCCGACGGCGCGCCGTGTAGACCGGCTGGAGGCCCTGGCGACCGCCATCCGCGATGCCGGCGGCCGGGCCCACCCGCTGGCGCTGGACGTCACGTCGGTCGCTGCGATACGCGATGTGGTCGGGCGCATCGGCGAGCAGGTCGGCGCCGTCGACATCCTCGTCAACAATGCCGGCATGAGTCATGAAGGCAGGCTCGAGGACGTCGAGGAGGAAGACTTCGACATCCAGATCGGCACCAATCTGAAGGGCGCATTCTTCGTTGCCCAGGCAGTCGCCAGGCAGATGATTGCGGCCAAGCGGCGAGGGCGGATCGTCAACATCGGCTCGGTCGTGGCGGCACGGCCGACCGCGCGTGTCGGTATCTATGGCATGACCAAGGCCGCGATCGTTCACATGACGCGGCAGATGGCGCGCGACTGGGGCCGTCACGGCATCAACACCAATGCCATTTCGCCCGGTTACATCACGACCGAGATCAACGACGAGTTCCTCGCGACGGAACAGGGCCGCAATTTCGTGTCGACGCTGCCGCGCCGCAGGGTCGGTGACCCGTCCGATCTGACGGCGCTCCTCTTGCTCTTGTGCTCCGGCCAGTCGTCGCGCTTCATCAATGGCGCCATCATCGCCGCCGATGACGGCTTTGCCGCTTCGTGAGCGGCGGAACCGGACGCGGCCAGCCGAATGCCGGTCCGCTTTGCTGCAGCCGCGAGGCGAACGGGCGAGGCGCCGCGAGCTTTGGGCGAGCGGCAAAACTGGCGCCGTTCCACCTAAATTCTAATCTGGGCAGGGCCGGTAGTTAGTTAGTTAGTTAGTTAGTTCTTGTTAAGTGACTCAGGCTATAAGGCAGGGGCACAAAGCCGGTCACTCGCCGGCGCCTCGCATGTGTACCCCGTCAGCGCGCCCCGCTGACGGGGCCTTGTGATCGAGGCCAGCCTGTTGGACCGCCTCGGGAAAGGCATTCTTGCGCCTTGCGGTCGAAAAAAGACCCGCCGGCGCGGGGAGCCGGCGGGGTGAAACTGGTGCCGAAGCCGACCGTGAATCGGCTAAGGTCTATTGCCGGAATCCAATCGGCCCGGCAAGGGCTCATCACTGCAATCTAACTAATTCCGTAGGGAGAGTGGCGAACCTTCTGCTGCGCTTTTGCGCTGCAGCCTGTTTTTGGAGGACGGGGAGCATGGGGCATACGCGGTTTTGGGCGCTGGGGGTAACCTTGGCAGGCTCGCTGCTTGGATCGGGCATTGCCTTGGCTGTTGCGCGGTTCTTGTTCTGATCGAGCCTGCGGTCGATGCTTTCGGGTCAAGGCTGCCGCCTCGCCGGCGGCTGGCTCTCCGAGCGTTTGGACTGCTCCGGATGCCCCTTTGCTCAACCGACAGCCACGATCGTGGCGGAGAGCCGGTGCGCTGATGGTTGTGAAAGCCAGAAGAACTCGCCTGGGTACCTTCCAGGTGGAACCCCCTGGTGTCCGTTCGACCGCACCGGCTCGGCGAGGCTGACGACGAACCCCTCGACGGTCTCGAAATGGGTCGCCCGCTCCGGCCGCTCGCCGAGGATGATGATGCTTGCGTCCCGGGCAATCGAGATCGTGCCGCTGCCCAGCCTCTCAAACCGCACGAACAGGATGTCTTCGGTGCCGTCCAGGGCACGCCACAGATATTTCCTGCGGCCGCGGTACAACTCCGCGATCCTGCCCAGCAGCGATGTTGCAGGGACCTCGACCGGACCGCCCGCGTTTCCCAAGAAATACCGGCCATCAGCCAGGTGCAGAAATCGGTTCGGATCGCTTTGCGGCTCCGGCAGCCCGGCTATTGTCCCGATGAATTCCTCTGGCAACCACAGCGACACCCCGCTCCTAGCTCCCCATCGCCCACATTGTTTCGGAACTGCCCGTCGTCCGCGCTCATTGAGGCGGCTTCTGGCGCTGCTGCTTCCAGATCCGGGCGCGCTTCTTGGAATAATCCGGCGCCACCATCGGGTAGTTCGCCGGCAGGTTCCATTTCTTGCGATACTCATCCGGCGACAGCCCGTGCGCGGTACGCAGGTGGCGGCGCAGGGCCTGGAACCGCATCCCATCCTCGAGGCAGACAAGGTGGTCGGTGCGCACCGATTCGCCCACCGAGACGGCCGGCATGAAGACCTCCTCGCCGCCGGGCACACGATCGGCCTGCCACTGCAGAAGCAGCGAGCGATGGACCGATTCGATCAGCCCGTGGATTTCGGAAGCCCGCATCGGGTTGCGACCGACGAAAGCGGCCACGATCGCCGTCGCGTGGCCGATCAGGAGCGCCCTCCGATCCTGTTCGTCGACACGGCGATCGAAGAGCCCCTCAAGCAAATCTGCTGTCATTCTCCACGTCCGTAGCGGATACCCGCGCAATCACTCAGGCAGGATACGATCCGATGCCGGCAGGTATCCATCGTCGACGCATTCGTTAGTTAGTTTTATGTAGAGGTCAAGTGAGGCCTCGGAGATCGGAGTGCGAGCCGCAGAAAGGTAGCCGAGGCAGCGCTCCAGCCTCTGCACCGCGGCGTTCTCGCTCAAAGTGCCGTAGATGGCGCCACCGAAGATCAGGGCTATGAGCAGGACGGAAAACGTCGCCAACGATGTGGCGAGCCGCAGAATAGAAGGAATGACACCATCCGGATGAGCAAACATCGACCCTCCCGCAACACAAACCAGCCGCAGCGCCGCCATGCATAGATCCGATCTTCCTAACTTATGCTAACTTTGTCCATACCTTAGAAGGCGCCAGGGCGGCAGTTAGGCAAGGAGCCGGCGAGTGGCTTTTGCCCAGGGGGGCGCGTTCCCGACCAGATGCCGGTTTTCAGCCTCCTGGCCTCGCACTCCTCGATCTGAAACCGCTTGTCGGCATCCGTTAGAGCGAAGCCTGACCGGACGATGTCCTGAGCAACCAGGGATTCGGGCGTTCGGCATTCGACGAGAAGTTCGGCTCCTGCCGGCGATCCGGCCCTGCATCGGATCCGCCCTTTCGCGATGAGTTGGCGCAGGAAGGCCCTTGCCCTCAGGCCGCAAGCCCACTTTCGATCATGCTCGTCCCTGCAGATTTCGCGCGCAGGAATCGCGACGATACCGCTGATCCGGTACCTTGTGCCGTCATGGGTGAAGCTCGTGCTGTCGTGTATTTTGAGAGAGCGGCCGCGACCGAGCTTGAGCGGAAACGCATCTTCTTTCGCGGCAGCCGGGGCAGGGCCTTCGATTCGCGGCAGAAATTGCCGTTCGGGGTCGACCCGCCTGACCTCGGATGGCCATAGCGGCTCGGCCGTCATGTCGAGCGCGCGTTCCTGCGCGGTGGCGGGTTGCGAGGCGAGGGCCGCAAGGATGAGTCCTCCGGCGGCACGCAAAGGCTGTTGCCGTGCGTCGGCAGCGAACCGGCAGCGGCGGAAAGCAGCGCGCTGCACAAGCCGCCGAATCCCGGCGAGCCGCGCTCGACACTCTTGCAGCCAGGACCTTCCCTCACTTCTGCGCATGGCGCCGTCTCACCATCTAACTATGGCAGGAGGTAACCTAATCAGAGAGCGGCAATCTGGCGAGTGCAGGCAGCGTGATCGCAAAGTGTGCGGTTTGCGTGCCTCGCTCGGGGTCAGAAAATCACGTTCTGATTTGCTTCGTGCGCGGCGATCGCTTCCTTGATCGTTCCGTAGAATGTGAGCTGGCCGCTGTGCAGCACCCCACCGATTTCGCAAAACTGCCTGAGCAACTGCGCGCTGTGCGAGACGAGGATGACGGAAGATGACTTCAAGCGCTCGTTCAGCACCTTCTTGGATTTGCGGCGGAACGCCGTGTCGCCCACCGCGACGACCTCGTCGATGAGATAATAATCGAAGTTCATGGCCATGCTGGCGCCAAACGCGAGCCGCGCTTTCATGCCCGAGGAATACGACCGCACCGGCATGTCGAGATATTGGCCGAGCTCCGAGAACTCCTCGACGAATTCCAATGTGCGCCGGAAGGGCCGCGCGTAGATGTCACAAATGAAACGCAGGTTCTCGCGGCCCGACAAGGTGCCGTGCAGGCCGCCGGAGAAGCCCAGCGGCCATGACACCGTTCCCTTCCTTGTGATCCTGCCGGCGTCCGGCGCTTCCGCCCCGGAGATCAATCGAAAGAGCGTGGACTTGCCTGCACCATTGTGCCCGAGGATGCCGACATTGACGCCCGGCTCGAAGCGCCCGCTGAACCCGTCCAGGATCACCTTCTTGCCGGTCTTGGTCGGGTAGGCCTTGTAGACATTGTCGAGCAGGATCATCCGTCGGGCCTTCGCGGGCTACAGGCTGTGCTCGCCGACTGCGCGGAATATCAGCGCAGCGATCGCCCACAGGATGGTGAAGCCTGCCGCGAAGAGCAGCGAATAGAAAACGCGCCGTGGCTCGGTCGAGACTTCCGGCCGGCGCGGCTCGTCGAAGACGGCGAAATAGCGATCCTGGTTGCGGGCGTCCCTGACGGCGGTTTCAAGCGCGCCGAGCGCCTTGGTGTAGGCCGTTTCCGCATATTCCTGCCTGAGCGAGAAATCCCGGAACTGGCTGATCACGTTGCTCAGGCCGGGATCTGCATCCGTCACGGTCGAGTCGCCCGCCGTTCCGGTTCCGACGCGTGCGCGGCGTGCCGCGAGCTGCTCCTTGACGGCCTCGATCTGCTTGTCGAGCACCCTTGCGGAGGGGGCATCGTCGGAAAGGCTGCCTGCGATCGACAGCCGCCGTGTCTGCAGCTCGATCAGCTTGCTCTCGAGCTCCGATATGATCGTGCGCTCGATAAGGGCGATCTGGTCGACGTCCACCGCCTGCTGCTTCGCGCGGAAGTCGGCGAACTGCCGGCGGATCTCGACGAGCCGCTCTTCCGAATTGCGGACCTCATCCTGCGCAGCCGAGATGAGCTGCCGCCTGGCATTGGCCGAGAGCTCGCTCACCAGCTTTTCCGACACGGTCATGACCGCCGCCGCGATCCTGCGTGAATCCTCGGCGGAGAACGCCCGCACCCGGAACAGCACGTTGCCCGTGGTCGAGTTGAAGGACACGTCGATCTTGCGGTTCCAATAGTCGACGAAGACGTCCAGGGGCATATCGGCCGCGATGCGCCAGACCGGGTCCACATAATCCGGGGAGAAGAACCGCCGGAGGTCGATGCCTTCCTTGCCGATGTCCTCGATCAGCTGGCTCGACTGGATGTAGTCCACGATGATGTAGGAATCGTAGGTTTGCGCCGACGAACCGAAGATCGTGCTGGCCGAGATGAAGGAGAGCTGGTTGTCGCTGACGCCGCGTACGGCGAACTGCGCGGTCGACACGAATTGCGGGCTCGCAACGAACGCATAATAGATGGCAACCGCCACGCTAGGTAGGACGGCCAGGAGCAGGAATGACAAGCCCGCCCATCGTCTGAGTACAAATTTCATCGACCCCATTGCCCATCGAACAAGGTGCCGCTACGCACCTGAGCATCCCTGCAAACTTACTTCCGCAACATATGCGGCCAAATTTCGGTTAGTGCCATAGTGAGATGGCTAGTTCGTTCGTTAGCCTAAACGCCTATCTGCCTCGCAAGCGGGTAGTTTGACTGCGGTGATGGAATGGTGTTGTCCCGCTGGCTGTTCGACAAGGTGGGCGCTGCGGTCGTCGATCGCAGGCTGTTGCGCAACGACGACGTCCGCCAGGCGCTGACCGGCTGGCTCGAGCGATTGCATCCAGTCTCTACACTCGTGCTCGCCCCGGCATCGAGCCTGGACCGCGGCTGGCGGGCCCGCCGCGACAGCTTCGAGGCAGCCTACACCGTTGCTCCGGGGCTCCTTACCTCGGCGTGCGGCAATCTCGCGCGGGGATGGACGATCGACCTCAACGCCGTTCCGCATGGCGTCGACGAGAGCAACCCGCCCGCCGCGCGCTTCATGGAAAGCTTGATGGAGAGCGGCTGGGACGATGCGCTCCCACGCCGGTCGGTCGATGCAGCCCTGACCGAGCTGAAGCAACTGGCCGCCCTTGGCAGGCAGGCGGCAACCGCTCACGGCGCTGACCAGCGGCACATCCTGATACTGCAGGCAGGCGGCGCATTCCGCGCCGGATCGGGGCTCATGGAGGCGGCTCTCGGCTCGGCGCGCGCGAGCTTCCCCCACGCCCCCGTGCTGAGCTGGAGGGAGGTGCAGCCGGGCGGTCGAAGCAGGATTGCGCAGCGCAACCCTGCCGCCAACCTGCTCGATCTCGTCTGCGGCGCTGCCGTGATCGTAACGCCGTCGGCCCGTTGGGCAGCCTTCGCCCGCCTGCTCGACATTCCCGTGCTTGCCGGCGGCGACGACCTGGCGGCGATACGGTCGGCCGACACCGAGCTGCTGTTGGCCGCCTTGTTGCGCGATCAGCTGTATTTCGATCCCGTGCGGCGCAGCGAGACGTCGCTCGCAGCGACCTTCGAGCGCCTTCTCTTCTGGCGGAGCGAACAGCTCGCGCACGACATGCCGACCTACTGCCTGGGCATGAACCGCTGGAAGCGGCGAAGCGTGACCGCCTTCCTGTCCGGGCCTGTGCACAGCCCGCGCTTCCTGCAGGGCGAGATCGATGCAGCCGCGCGTGCAGCTGAAAGCGGCGGGCGCGTTGTCGCCTGGGCATCCAAGGCATCGGCGAGCCTCGAGCGGGTCTGTGCCGCGAGGAACGTGCCCTTGCTGTTGATGGAAGACGGGTTTCTGCGCTCGCGCGGGCTGGGCTCGCATCATGTGCGGCCGCTTTCCCTCGTGCTGGATGCCAAAGGCATCTATTTCGATCCGCGCCGGCCCTCCGCGGTCGAGGATCTCCTGCAGAATGCCGAAATCAGCGCCGACATGCTCGCCAGGGCCGAGCGCTTCCGCGACAGGATCGTGTCGCTGGGCGTGAGCAAGTATAATGTCGGGGAGGGCTACCGCATTCCTGTGCCCGGCGCCGGCCGCAAGGTGATCCTCGTACCCGGTCAGGTCGCCGACGACGCTTCGATCCGCCTGGGCGCGGGCAGGATCGATACCAACTTGGCCATGCTGTCGGAGGCGCGGGCGCGCAATCCGGACGCCTTCATCGTCTACAAACCGCACCCCGATGTCGAATTGTCGCATCGGGCAGGCTTCATCGCGCCGCGGGAACTGCTGGGCCTCGCGGACTTCGTGGCCTCCAACATGTCGAGCGACGCGGCAATCGACCAGGCGCACGAGGTGTGGACCATGACGTCGCTCCTCGGGCTGGAAGCCCTTCTCAGGCGCAAGAAGGTGGCCTGCTTCGGCCTGCCGTTCTTCGCCGGCTGGGGCCTCACCCAGGACGAGGTCGAGTGCTCCCGCCGCACGCGGCGACGCACCTTGGCAGAACTCGTCGCCGTCACCTACTTCCTTTATCCCCGCTACATCGACGTGCGCACGGAACTGCGCATAACCGCCGAAGAGGCGCTCGACCTGCTTGCCGCCCCCGCGCCCGCCTCAGTCCTCCGGGACTGGTTCTGAGCGCCGGCGCCTTGCCGGGACGCTCTTGTCCCTCCGCGGCAATTTCAAGCGCTCGCGTTTCCAGATGATGCCTTTCCTGACCACTTTCGCAGGCGCGCCGGCGATGACGACACCGCTTTGAGCGAATGAGCCGCTAACGAAAGACATTGCCCCGACGACGCAATCGTCCGCGATCGAGGTGCCCTTCGACACTAGGCTGCGCGTCCCGATCCAGACGCGGTTGCCGATGGTGACCCCGCCCGGCTTGTTCAGCCGCTCGCCGGTCACCGCGTCGAGAAGCGAGTGTGCATCCGTGGTGCGGATCTCGACATCGCGCGAAAACATGCATTCCTCGCCGATCGAAATATCGCATTGCTCCTGCAGCAGGAGATATCCGCGCTTGATCGACGTGCCGGCGCCGATGCGCAGCGTCTGGTCCCGTCCCTTGATGAGGATCTTTGCCCCGATCGCGCAATCGGGGCCGATAATGATGCGATTGCCGCTGCCGCGCACCTCGACATAACCCAGCATGCGGGTTCCGCGTCCCAGCTCGATCCGGTTGTTCTCGCCGAGGAAGCGGGCCCAGCCCCAGAACCGACCTTCTCCCGCGAGCGAATTGCCTCGCCTAACTAGCTTGTGTATGAGATTCAGCAAATGCACGAGGTTTTGTAACTGCAACTGACGACAAATGGCCAGCCCAAATCGAAGCTGCGTCTATTAGGTTGATCAACGTGGACGCGACCTGGAAAACCGTGCGCGTTATCGTGGCGCTAGTGAGGCGGGAGGCCCTGACACGCTTCGGTCGCAACAGGCTTGGGTACCTTTGGGCCTTCCTCGAAGCCATCGGCTACCTTGCAATCTTCCTAAGCATCCGCTCGTTTGTTGCCGACCGCATCCCCTTCGGCGATAACCTTCTACTTTTCATGTTGACGGGCGTCCTGACCTACCGCCTTGCCATGAACATCGCCAAAAGATGCACAGGTGCGATCCAAGCCAATCTCGCGCTGCTTACCTTCCCCCTGGTGAAGACATTTGATGTGATCGTTGCCCGGATAGTGCTGGAGTCGGTGAGCATGCTTCTGGTCGCTGCGATATTCCTCGCCGGGCTCGAGCTGTTCGCAGCCGTGCGTGTGTTCCGCACCCCGGAGGAGCTCATGATCGCGTTTGCGGCAACGGTTTACCTTGGAGCCGGGCTCGGCTTTTTTAACGCGACCGTTTCACGCATCATTCCGGCGTGGGAACGACTTTGGAATCTCCTGTCGCTGCCTCTGTTCATCAGCTCGGGCATCGTTTTTGTGCCGGCGGCATTGCCGCCAGAGGTATTCGGAATCATCTACTACAATCCATTCCTACATTGCGTGGAATGGGTAAGAGAGGCGGCATATATCGACTACCACGCGTCGGTCGACCGGCTCTATCTGATCTCGCTTTCGACGGTGTTTCTGCTGACCGGTTTGCTGGTCAACTACCTCTTCCAGAACGAAATGATCGTCGAATGATCGAACGGCCTGGCCCGTCGCTCGTTAATACGTCGGCCACCTAGTTGGGTGGAGCTCTCGCCCCCTTGAGGTCAATCCGGCATTTCTTTGGGCGCAGAGAGTTTCGATCGCGCATGCGCTCGACTGCAAGGACACTGCGCGACAGCGGAAAGCCGACGGCAATTCTAGCAGGCTTTTCACGCTGGAAGAGGTTTATGGTCGACTACCTCCCTGATCACAGCGTCGTCTTTTTCGGCCACGGGCCTCGCATCGACCCAGACGCGTTCGAGCTTATCTGCGAGTTTCCCGCTCCGGAGGTCTTCGCGTGGAGCTACAAGGCTCCCGCTGAGCTTGAGCACTTTTGCCGGGCCAACTCAGTTCCGCTGACATTCGTGGAGGATGGGTTTCTTCGATCCGTTGGACTTGGGGCCGACCGCACGAGGCCGCACAGCCTTGTCTTCGACAGGAAGGGCATGCATTTCGACCGCTCCCGACCCTCGGAGCTTGAGCACCTGCTCATGACCGCGGACCTGCAGGCAGACGGATCAACGCTGGCCACCGCCGAACTGGTCGAGAAGTTGATCGTGTCACGAGGGCTGTCGAAGTACGTTTTCCCTTTGGCCCGCGGCCGCATCTCGGACCTTCAGCTGGGCGGTTTCCGCGAAAGGGTTCTGGTTCTCGGCCAAGTCGAGGACGATCTTTCGATCCAGTACGGAGCAAACGATGTTCTGACCGGCAACGGACTCGTCCAGCTGGCCAGAGCGGAAAATCCCAGGGCCGCCATTCTGTACCGGCCGCATCCGGAAAGCCTTGCCTTTCCGAAGCCGCATTACTCCAAGCCAGCCGATGTCGCATCGATCAGCACGATCTTGGGTCCGGAATACCCGATCGGGGACTGCATAGCGGCCGCAGACACCGTCTACACCATAACCTCGTTGGCCGGCTTCGAGGCGGTCCTGCATCGCAAACGCGTGGTTACCTTGGGCGGTCCGTTCTACGCCAGCTGGGGTTTTACCGAAGATCGCGCCCCGGTCGTGCGCCGAACGCGGCAGCGGACGGCGAGGGAGGTACTCGCAGCCGCGTATTGCATTTATCCGCGCTATTTCGACCCGGACTCCGGGCGGCCGAGTGAGGTCAATGCAGCAATCTACTCATTGATGGCCACTTAACGAGGTTGCACGTTTTGTCGCCGCCGCCTCGTTTCGGGGGACTTTGCTTTGCACACGTGCAGGTCGGAGCGGCCGTCAACGCCCTTGATCTAACTACAAACCTATTGCAGAAAGTCTGATTAGGTAGCAGTGGCCAGGGTTGGGGTGCCATGAGTTTTGTAGGACGGTCGTTCCGGAAGGTGCGGAAGCTGATCCGCGACCCGAGGCGGTTTTACGCGGACGCCGCGCTCAAACGGCAGGGCCAGCTTCCAAGCGCAGCCTCCCGACCTCCGAAGGTCGCGGCAAAGACGGCTGCAACGAAAAGCAAACCATCGGCTAAAGCGGCCGTTGTCGGTAAGGCGAAGCCCAAGGGCGCCGTCGCCGGCCCGGCACAGCCGAGGCGCAAGGGAGCCGTTGCCGGCCCGGCACAGCCGAAGCCCAAGGGAGCCGTTGCCGGCCCGGCGCAGCCGAAGCCGGCTACGCTGCCGGCTTGGTACATGCCTTTTCCTGGTGCGCAGTTGACGGGCGCGCTGACGAGCAACAAACCGCTGTTCCTCTACATTCCCTGGATCGCGGAGCACAGCAATTCCTTGATGTCGAAGATCGGGGGGAGCGGCTACTCAATCGCTGCGCTCGACCTGTTTGAGGATCTGCACGTTCCTGGCCGTCGCCGAGAGGTGCTCGCTTTCGCCAGAAACAATCCGGAACTTTACCGCAGGATGGTGGTTCGCCGACTGGTGCCGTTGGTCGGTCGCATCGCCGGCGTCATTTTTACCTTCGACTGGGCCCCGGTCATGCGGATAGTGGCCTCCGTGTGCGAGCAATTGGGCATCCCTCGCATTCTGATTCCGCATGAGTCCGTTTTTGTTGACAGGGACAAGTACTACTGGGATGTCACCGCGAAGGCGGCTGTGCCGGTCGCTGACGTGATCCTTTGTTGGGGAGAGCTGCAGCGGCAGATATTCGTTGAGCGTGGCTACCCGGCAGACCGAATCGAGATCGTCGGGGCTCCAAAGTTCGACGTATACCATGCCTATGATCCTGAACTGACGCGGGAAAGATTCGCGGCGTTGTTTGGGCTGAGTTCGGCCAGAAGGATCATACTGTTCGCAACGCAGCCGCTGGATTCGCAAACGAACGCGAAGTTAGCGCGCGATTCGCAACGAGCCGCAATCCAAGATCTGCTTGCGTACGCCGAGAAATGTGACGCGCAGCTCATAATCAGGCTGCCTCCTTCGCAGGACGACGTCGTGGGTGAGGCACTAAAGGCGAAGTTACTTGCCTCGAGGCTGGTCGCAATCGATGATTCGCTCTGCTATTTGGTAAGTGCGGAGGAGGCGTTGTATCACGCAGACGTGGTAACGTCCGTCAACTCGACAATGCTTTTCGAAGGCATATTGATGGGACGTCCGGCACTCTCTCTAAAGTATCTTGAATTCAGCCAGATTTGGGAGGCAGCTGGCATTCCCGTAGCGCGCAACGCCCTCGAACTGGAGGAACAAATGGCGCCAATGTTGCGTGGTGAGTGGCAGCCCTCTGAGAATGGGATCGAGTGGGCTGCAAGACAGTTCTCGACCGGCGCCTTCGATGGAATGGCTACGCAGCGAATTCGCGCTTGGTTGACGTCGTTAGCCAATGGCAATTTGAAGGTTGAGAGGCGCTCGTCGGCGCTTGAACGCCTGTTTGCCGGCGAACCTTTGGATGTGATCGCTGTCCCGAGCAGCCAAAAGGCGTTGGCCACCAGCCAGAAGTATCTTCAGCAGATGCTACGTGCCCGGACGGTTGTCTCGAGCCGGGAAGCCGACATACCGATCTCGACGCTCGCCTCGGTCGAGTTCTTCGTTCAGTGGGGAATGGGTGGAGCCCACACCAGGAATCAGAACGCCTATGCTCGTCGTCTGGGGCTGCCTTTGGTGACGATCGAGGATGGCTTCCTTCGGTCCAAAGATATCGGCCTTTCCGGCGAACCGGGGCTATCCATCATTCTCGACGACACAGCCCCCTACTACGACGCGACCAAGGTATCCAAGCTTCAGAGATTGCTTGAGGCTGGGCGCGATCTCTCTTCTTGGGAGTTCGAGCGATCGCGGACAGCGATTGCGAGGATCGTCCAATCGCGCCTTTCCAAATACAACCATGCGCCAGACCTGCCGCTCAGCATCGGCGTCAAGGGACGAAAGAAGGTCCTCCTTGTCGACCAGCGTTATGGTGATCAGTCAGTCGTCCGGGGGTTGGCGGACGAACGTTCGTTCGAACGGATGGTCATGGATGTTCTCCGCGACCGCGCCGATTGCGACATCATCGTGAAACAGCACCCCGATGCGATCAAGGGCGGGAAGTCGAGTTACTTCAGCGACGAACGATTGGCCTTCGCAAAGTATGTCGAGAACCTTCACCGCGTGAACTTCGACGTCAACCCGCATTCTCTGTTTGACATAGTCGATGAGGTCTTCGTCGTCACGTCGGGCATGGGGTTCGAGGCGCTGATGGCTGGCAAGGCCGTCACCTGTTATGGGGTCCCCTTCTATGCCGGCTGGGGCCTGACAAACGACAAATTGACAGTGCCCGGGCGCAGCCGCGCTCGATCGCTGGAGGAGGTCTTCCACTTCGCCTACATTGAGATGAGCCGCTATTTTGACCCGGCGACGGAGCAGCGCGGTGAGATCGAGCACGTGCTGGCCCATCTCGAGGGGGCTCTCGGAAGGCGGGTCCTGCCGCGGGTAGTAGCCGCCTAGGGACCCGGTGCCGATGAGCAGACCCCAGCTTCTCGAATACGTTAGAAACTCGCCTATGTTGCGGACCGTGTTCCGAGTGGGGATGCGGCGGCCGCTCGCGATCGCATGCAACAGCCGAGATATCGACGAGGCGTCGGGCTGGTGCAAGGAGGCGACGGGAGCCGCGCCTGATCTCTTCTACCTTGTCGGGAAAAATTCCGAGAGGCGTGACATTACCGAGGCAACGGCGACCGAGTTGAGAGCGGATCCGTCCGTTGCGGTCGTCATCTTTGCCAAGAACCCGAGGGGGCTTGCGATCAATCTTGCAACACAGGGCATCGCTCAGGTTTCATTTCACCAATCGCCAGGTTTCAGGAACGTAAAAGGCGATCCGCTCTACCTGAAGAAGAATGCTGAGCCTCTTGAGATGGTTTTCGAACTGCTCGCCGACGAAGAAAGCCGGCTCACATATGCTTCGGTGGTCAAGCAGCGTATCACGGGCGACCACAACTTCCTGCGCATCGCACCTTACCCGGAATACTTCCATCCATCGGTGCTGGCGCTGAATGGAGAGTGGGTGGTTGATGGCGGCGCGAGCAACGGGGGAACGTCGATAGCGTTTGCCACAGTGGTCGGGAAAACCGGAATCGTACATGCTTTCGAGCCCGATCCATCGAATGTCGAGAAGATTCGATCACGCTTGGCAAAACATCAGGATCTGAAGCTCACGATCCATCCTGCCGCACTTGGCGCAGAACGCGGTTCGATGCGCTTCGCGAGCGGAGCCGGCGGATCTTCGAAGCTGACATCCGAGGGCAATATCGAAGTGCCAATCACCACATTGGATGACTTGGCGACCAACGCCGGGCTGAATGGATCCGGACTGATCAGCCTGGATGTCGAAGGGTTTGAAGAAGAAGTGCTGCGCGGCGGCTTCACAATGCTCAACCGGCTGCGACCGAAGCTTCAGATCAGTATCTATCACCACATGCACGATCTCTTTTCGTTGCCGTTATGGGTCGTTCGCAAGCTGGGTGGGTACCGATTGTTCGTTGGCCACCATGATGCCTATCATAGCGAGACGGATCTGTACGCTGTCCCCGAATGATCAGCACCGCACCTTTGTCTCGACCAATCCCGGGCCTTGCTGTGACGGCTGCCGTTTTAGCGCCGCAACGCTGCCTGGGTCAAAAAAGGGGCGAGGGGTGTGAGACAGCGCGACCTACGCGAGGTTCGCATCCGGGTGACTGTATAAACGATCTAACGTAACCTAACGAAGTTCGGTTGCATCTATCCTCGTGCCATGCAACGCTTGATGCGGCCGAAACGAAGGGTCCAAAGTGTCCACCGCACCCAAAAAGGATGAACGCAGAGCGGTATTCCGAGCCTACCTAGCCGCTAATGAGCTGGTTGAGGTCATAAAGGCGAACAAGCGTGAAGGCCTGAAACTGCTGGACATAGGAGGAGCCTTCGGAATTCATGCGCGATACTTTCGGCGCAACGTCCCTAACCTGCGTGTTGATGTAATCGATACGGTTCCAGCAAATGAACCGCTGATATTTACCGGCCAATATGATCAATACCACCCAACCGAGAAGTACGATTACATCTGGGCGAGCCATGTACTTGAACACATCCCCAACCCGGGAGCCTTTTTCGAAAAGCTCCACTTCGACCTGAAGGACGGAGGCTGGGCGGGAATAACTGTTCCGCCTTTAAAGCATGATGTAAGTTTCGCTCACGTCACTTTGTGGAACGCTGGACTGCTGTTGGTTCACTTCATCCTGGCCGGGTTTGATTGCTCCAACGCGCACGTTGCCACCTATGGCTACAACGTGAGTGTCCTTGCGCAAAAACGTCCCTTGAAGGGAACCAAACAGGAAGCGCTGCCTCCGTCTGTCAAACGCTACCACCCTTATTTCGAGGGGGAGATAAGGCGGGCCAATTGGCGCGTGAAAGCTCCATCGTTCTTGGCTCCGCTTGGCTTCGTCGCCAATGAAGCGGATACCGCCGTTGCAGCAGCTGAACGCGGGCAATCCGGCTTTTTTCTCGCCTTGGACAAGAGCGGCGGTCAATCGATCCTGTACTACGATGGCGACCGCAAGGAAATGTATCCGGCGGGCTGAAACCGCAGCCAGCACTCGTTTGTGAAACCCAACCGGCTGGCAGCTGTTGGACCGATGGTTGCCCAACCAAAGATGACGCTTGGCGAGCCCTGCCCCGACGCTGCTCGCGAAGTCGGTATCAGCCCGCCGCGGCGCGCTGCTTGCAGAGCGTGGCGTTCTGCGAGGCGTCGGCCCATTCTGGATAGCTCGCGGCAAGCCCGCTGAATAGGTCACGTGCTTCAGCCCAGCGTTCGTTCTTCTTGTAGGCCAAGCCTACCGCGTAGATCGCCTCCTTTTCTAGCTCGCTCTGAGGCGTCGTCGCCGCGAGTTGCATCACGGATTCGTAGTCCCGCGCTTTGTGGCGTTTGAGAATCTCGTCGCTGATGGTGTTCAGCACGATATCGTCTCCGATGTAGGACGTAAGCACTGAACTCATGATGCGCCTGACGAGATACGGGCTAACGTGACGGAAGTCCGAGCGCGACCATGCCTCTGTTGCAGGGGTGAGGGTGACCGCTTCAAAGCTCGGGAAGTAGTCGACGTCGTCGTGCTCCATCACAAACTGTTCCAATGCCGCCCGCTGGACGGCCTTTGAATAGGTGTTGGCTACCAACACGTCATGGCTGCGAAACGTGCTGTGGAGGGCGACGGGCGAGACAGTCAGCAGGAACTTGACCTCCGGCTTCCCGAAGCGCTTGATCGTCGATCGGAATTCAGTCAGCCCCTCGTAAATGTCCATGTAGTCGAGCGTGCGGAATTCGAACCGCCGGGGGTAGCGCCGACATATGCCGAGCGACGGCGCCATGTTCAGATACATGCCAAGCTCATTGTCAAACCAGGCTTCAGCGAGACCCAACGTGGCAATGCAAACGTCTGCCTCGGCGGCCGCCTTGATAGCTCCGGTAAATGCCGCTCGGACGCGCCTTGTCTCCTCGAGCGGAAGATTCAGCGGTACGCCGCCCAACTGCAGATCGACATACTTCCCGTCCGAAGTCTCGACAAAGGCGGCGTCGCCGGGAAACGGTCGGTCTGGATCGAGCGCCCAACGGACCTCGTTGGACATGCTGTGGATCGTATATTTATTGAAGATGGCACTTCCATCCGGGATCGAGGATGCCACGTCTTCAGCGAGGCCGCGAGAAACGACATTGATTCCCGCGCGGACCATCGCTCTATCGACTTCGCGCGCAAAGCACGAGCCGATCGTAAATATCTTCGAAGTCCACTCGATTTTGAAAGTCGGTGCAGGTTGGGGATCTGCATAAGGCAGCAGCCGTTCCTTTCCCTTGTCTACTCTGGGGTACCTTGCAAGAGCATTTGCTGCGGCCTTCCGCCAGGCTGCCATCCCATCAACTCGCTCAAGCACCTTACCCTCCGTGTCCAAGCCCGGGAGAACTACGGGATGAAGTTAGGGGATTGGAGGCGACGTTGGCAACTCTGTTGCTCCGTTCGATCACGCATGGAACGGGCGCTTTGAATCCAATGGTCAAGCGTGCTGTACCGCTCTGCGCCCGAAAAGGATGTGGTAAACTTGCTGTGGTGGTACTAAGGTGAGAATCTAACTAAAGTTTGTTGCGAGCGTCTGGTCGGCTGCGGCTCATGCCAAACCTGAACGACCCGGAGGATTACCCGGCGGTCATGCTGGTTCTGGTCCTTTTCGGCTTCGCCCTGCTCGTCTGGGCCATTCACTGGCTCCCCTGACCTCGCTTCGGGGGCGCCGCCAGCCAGAGCCCGATCACCTTTGATATTGCACGCTCGCGATCTGCACCTGCATCAGTTGCGAGAGCTGTGCCGGCAGCGCGGCGATGTCCAGCATGTTCGGCCCGTCGCTCGGGGCGTTGTCCGGATCCTGATGCGTCTCGATGAACAGCGCCGCGACCCCGACGGCAACCGCCGCCTTCGCCAGCATCCCGACGAACCGGCGGTCGCCGCCGCTCGATGCGCCGCGTCCCCCAGGCTGCTGCACCGAATGTGTCGCATCGAACACGACAGGATAGCCCGTCTCGGCCATGATCGGCAGCGAGCGGAAGTCGGTGACGAGACTGTTGTAGCCGAAGCTGGTGCCGCGCTCGCACAGCAGGATCCGGTGATTGCCGGTGCTGGCGATCTTGTCGGCCACATGCCGCATGTCCCAGGGAGCCAGGAACTGGCCCTTCTTGACGTTGACCGCGGCACCCGTCTCGCCCGCGGCGAGCAGGAGGTCGGTCTGCCGGCACAGGAATGCCGGTATCTGCAGGACGTCGACCACCTCCGCTGCGCGAGCGCACTGACGTGGTTCATGCACGTCGGTGAGCAAGGGGCAGCCGAAGCGTTCCTTGACGGCAGCCAGAATTTCCAGGCCGCGCTCCATGCCGATGCCGCGGGCGGAACGCACGCTCGTGCGGTTCGCCTTGTCGTAGCTCGACTTGTAGATGAACCGCACGCCTGCCTTGTCGGCGGCGCTCGCAATGCGGTCGGCCAGCATAAGCGCATGGTCGCGGCCTTCGATCTGGCAGGGCCCGCTGATCAGGACGAAAGGCAGCCCGTTGCCGATCTCGATGTCGCCGACGGCGACCGACCTTTGGCCAGCCGGGTAGGGGATATCGTTCATAACACTGCCTCGATCCTTGCGACATCGACCGGGTTGTTCAGTTCCCAGAACATGTGCCCGCGTGCATTCACCTCGACGCACAGGACCGGCTGGCCCTGCTCGAGGAACCTCAACTGCTCCAGCCCCTCCAGCCGTTCGAGCTCGCCTTCCGGCCATCGGGCGTATGCGGCGAGCGCGCCCGGGCGGTAGGCGTAGACTCCGACGTGATGGAAGACCGAGACGTCGACATCGTGCCGCGGGACGCTCCCGACATAGGGCAGCACCTCCTTGGAGAAATAGAGCGCCATTCCGTTCGCGCCGAACACCGCTGTGGTGCCGCCGACCCTTCCGTTCCGCCGGTCTTCGACCAGGTGATTGTAGGTGCGCAGGTCGCAGCGCAGCACCGGCGTCGCCATGCTTGCATCGGCATTCGCATCCATGGCCTCGATCAACGCCTCCACGAACCAGGGAGGGGTGAGGGGCGCGTCGCCCTGAAGGTTCACGACCAGGTCGCCGGCGATGCCGAGGCGCTCGACTGCTTCTGCGCATCGCTCGGTGCCGTTTCGCGCAGCAACCGCGGTCATCACCACATCGGCGCCGAATCCGCGGGCGCAATCGGCGATCCGGTCATCGTCGGTTGCAACGAAAACCGCCCGCACACCGCGCACTTGCCGCGCTGTTTCCCAGCTCCGTTGGATGAGCGGTTTTGATACGCCGGTGCGGTCGCGCAGCTCGACGAGCGGCTTTCCGGGATAGCGGGAGGACGCATAGCGGGCGGGAATGATGATGACCGTCATTCGTCAGAGCCCGACCCGAAGGCAGTCATGTATGTGGAGCAGGCCCACTTCGCCTTGGCGATCCATCTGGACGATGAGGCTGGTGATGCCGCGGCGCGTCATGATCTCGACGGCCTCGTGCGCCAGCAGGTCGGGCGTCACGATGGCGGGATCCGTCGAGGCGAGCTCTCCGGCCCTCAGCGTCCACAGCTCGTTGACATGGCGCCGCATATCGCCGTCGGTGATGATGCCCGTGATGTCGCCGCCATCGCCACGGACCACCGCCACGCCGAAGCCCTTGGCCGAGATCACCAGCACCACTTCGCTCATCGACATCGACGGATGAACGTAGGGGACGCGCTCGCCGGTGTGCATGAGATCGCGAACGCGCAGCAAGGCGGCGCCGAGCTTGCCGCCCGGATGGTATTTGCGGAAGCGTTCCTTCGTCGTGCCGAGCACGCTCATCACGCCGACAGCCAGGGCATCGCCGATCGCCATCGCCAGTGTCGTGGACGTGGTTGGCGCCATGCCGATGGTGCAAACCTCCTGGACCGGCCCGTAGGCCAGCACCACGGCCGCCTTTCGCGCGAGCGTGCTTTCGGCGCGCCCGACCAGCGCAATGATGGGGATCCGGTGATCGGTGCAATAGCCGACAATGTCGCTGAGCTCCGCCGACTCGCCGGAATTGGAAAGCGCCAGCAGCAGGTCCGCGGTTTCGATCATCCCCAGATCGCCATGGCTGGCTTCGGAGGGGTGGACGAACATCGCCGGCCGGCCGATCGACGACAAGGTGGCTGCGATCTTTCGCGCCACATGTCCGGATTTGCCGATCCCGGTCAGGATGATTCTACCTTGCGCCTGGCAAAGCAGCTCGACGGCGCCGGCAAACTCCCTACCAAGCTGCTCGGCATAGGAGGTCAATGCCGCCGCCTCGATGCGCAAGGCGCTGCGCCCGATCTGCACCAGCTCTGTCGATCTAAGATGCAATGTCATGCGGGGCCCCGACCCTCTCCCGCTATCGGTATAAGGTGTGCGGCAGGTCGGCTCAACATCATCCCGTCAGTAAGGCTAATTTGCGATCAGGCGCTCTAACTTCAGCATCTAGTGTAGCCGGATTGCAACAGGGTGCGCGTCGGGTGGGTAGAAAAAAATTAGAAGTGGCGACCTGCGGTCGATCCGGTTATCAACTGAGCGATGTGTCGCGTTCTAACTTGGTAGGCGTGGGTAGGCTGCATGGGGATGGGTAGCGGGGCATTGCGGCCGCCGGCTGTGCGCGGGTTGGCGTGCGCTGCCTTGGCGGGGATGCTCGTCGCATGCACGGCGGTTCCTGCGACCGGCCCGCTCACTGCCGACGTCATCATCGCTCCAAACGTAAAGTCGGATCTGCCCTTCGACGTCGTCGACGTGACCCACGGCGTGGCGAAATCGATCGCTGACTACAAACCCGTCGAACTGAAGCGAAAGCTGGGGGCGGGAGGCAGGGGTGGAGTAGCCGTCATCGGCCCCGGCGACGTGATAGAGGTCAGGATTTTCGAGGCCGGTGCTGATGGGCTCTTTTCGACCACGGAAAGCAAATCGACAATTTTCACCGTGGTCGTGCAGCAGGATGGCAAAGCCTTGATTCCCTACGTCGGCTCGATTCAGTTCGCCGGCCTTACCGTGAAGGAAGTGAGCGACGATATCCTGCGGGAACTCAAGACTGACGACGACGCGAGACCGGACCAGGGCGACGACAAGCCGGAAGGCGGCCTCGCCATCGAGCCAGCGGTGCTGGTCAACATCTTCAAGAATGTCTCCCGCACAGTGTCGATCGGCGGAAGCGTCAACGCTCCGGGTGTCGTGCCTCTCGAGGCCAGGGGCAACCAGATTACCGAAATCATCGCCTTGGCCGGCGGCGCAGCGCAGCCGCCTTACGACACCTATGTGCATGTCACGCGGCGCGCCACGACCGTGCGCGTTCGGTTGCAGAGCATTCTCGACAACCCTGCGGAAAACATCTTCGTCCGGCCTGGCGATCAGATCTACCTGACTTACGACCCGCAGACCTTCACGGTGCTCGGCGAGACATCGAAGGTAGGAAAGGTCCGCTTCGAAAGCGAGAAACTCAGCCTGGTCGAAGCCAGCGCGCTGGCTGGCGGCGGCAATCCCGACTTCGCCGATCCAAAGGGCTACTTCGTGTTCCGCTTCGAAGTGCCCGAGATCTACGCCGCCATCGTCGGCCGGACGCGGTTCGAGCAATTGCTGGCTCGCGGCATGAAGCCGGATCGCACGGGGCGGTATCCCATTGTCTACAGGATCGACATGTCGCTGCCGCAGAGCCTGCTGACGGGCCAGATCTTTCCGGTGAGCGACAGGGACCTCGTTTACATCTCGCGCCACCCCTCCACCGACTTTCAGCGCTTCATGGAGCTGATCGCGGCGCCTGTCGGTGTTGCTGCAACCGTCGTTTCAATCGTCAACTAGGCTGGGTCGCTGATCGCGTCATGGGAGCCGTCGAATTCAACCCCGTCGATTTCGAGAACCTCGCCGATTTCTATTGGCAAAAGAGGATAAAGCAGGCTTTCGCGCTCGCCGGCTTTCCCAATCCGTATTTTCGCATTCAGGACGAGCGTTCGGGCGCGCGCACGCGCATCGACGGCCGCTGGCTCATCAACTTCTCCTCCTACGACTATCTCGGGCTCAACGGGCATCCGGCCATCAACGCGGCAGCCTCGAGCGCGATCGCGCAGCATGGAACCTCGGTGTCCGCGAGCCGCCTCGTTGCCGGGGAAAGAGCCTTCCACCGTGAGCTGGAACGCGACCTTGCCGACATCTACCAGGCTGAAGACGCGATCGTGATGGTGAGCGGCCATGCCACCAACGTGACGACCATCGGCCACCTGCTCGGGCCCCGGGACCTGCTGCTCTACGATCAACGCATCCACAACAGCATCATGGTCGGCGGCCGGCTGTCGCATGTCCGCAAATTCGCCTTCCGCCACAACGACCTCGAGCATTTGCGATCGCTGCTCGATGAGCGCCGCAACCTGCACCAGCGATGCATCATCGCGGTTGAGGGGCTCTACAGCATGGACGGCGATACGATCGACCTGGCGCAGCTCGTCGAGATCAAGCGGCGGCATCGATGCTGGCTTTTCGTCGACGAAGCCCATGCTCTCGGCGTGCTCGGCAGCACCGGGAAAGGCAGCTTCGAGCATCATGGCGTCTCTCCGAACGACGTCGACATCTGGATGGGCACGCTGAGCAAGAGTCTGGCCTCGTGCGGCGGTTATGTCGCCGGCGTCTATCCGCTGGTGGAGATTTTGCGGACCTCGGCCCCCGGCTTCGTCTACAGCGTCGGCCTGTCGCCTCCCTTGGCGGCTGCCGCAAGCGCGGCCCTGCGGATCATGCGCGCCGAGCCCGAACGGGTCGAGCGCGTGCAGCGGCGAGGCAAGCTGCTCAAGGCGCTGAGCGCACGCGCAGGCCTCGACACGGGCGAGAGCATCGGCGCCGCGGTCGTGCCGATGATTGTCGGCGACAGCATGCGGGCGATCGCCTGGTCTCACCTCTTGTTCGAGAACGGCATCAACGTTCTCCCGATCGTGCATCCGGCCGTGCCGTCGAACGGTGCCATGCTGCGCTTCTTCATCACGGCGGAGCACAGCGACGAGGATATCGAGCAGGCGGTCGCGCTCTGCCGGCAGACGCTCGATGCCGTGCTGCAGATGCAGCTCGACTATCCAAGCATCCGCGCGCTGGTGGTGCCGGAGCTGGATTGATGGCGGGCGAGCCATCGATCAGAAAGCTCGTGACCAGGGACGATTACCGCACCTTCGTCGAATGCCAGTACGAGCTTCAAAAAGACCTCCCCCGCTTCATCCCGCCGCTTCGCTCATCGATGCATGAGGCGGTCGATCCCGCAAAATCGGCCTTCCTGCAGGAAAACGAGTCGGCGGCCTGGATTGCCTCGCGCGATGGCCGGGCCGTCGGCCGCATCATGGCTGTCGTCAATCGGTCGTACCTTGATCGGCACCGCAGCGGCAAAGGCCATTTCGGCTTCCTCGAGGCCGTCGATGATCCGCTGGTCTTCGCAGCGCTGCTCGGCACCGCCGCCGATTGGCTGCGGCAGCGGGGCCTCGCAGGAATGATCGGCCCCTTCAGCCCGTCGGTGAACCATGAGACGGGATTGCTCGTGCAAGGGCTCGAGGCGCCGCCCGTCTACGGAATGAACTATGCCCCAGCCTATTATGCCGCCCGGCTCGAAGAGCTCGGAATGAAGCCGGCCATGGACCTGTTCAGCTTCAACTGCACGACGGACGAGGACGCGATGCCTCCCCAATTGCGCCGCCTCGTCGGCAAAGCCATGGCCAGTGGCGAGTTTCGCCTGCGGCCTTTGCGAATGCTCCGCTTCTGGCGTGAAATCGACCTTTTGGTGTCGATCTACAATGACGGCTGGGCGGACAATTGGGGATCCTCGCCGATGTCGCGCGCGGAGGGGCGGGAGCTCGGCCGCATGTTGCTGCCATTGGTTTCGCGCCACTGGGTCTATTTCGTGGAGTATCGCGGCGCGCCGATCGCGGTGGCCTTGCATCTGCCCGACCTGAACCAGGCGATCGCGGATCTCAAGGGCAATCTCCTTCCGTTCGGGTGGCTCAAGCTCGTCTATCGGATGCGCGCCCCGACCGTGGCCGGCGCCAGATTGATGCTGCTCGGGGTGGAGCGCCAATGGCAGAGAAACAGCGTCGGGCCGACGGCCGTCCTGCTTTTGATCGACAACATGCTGCGGCTTGCACGCACGCACGGGATCAAGCAGGCGGAGGTCGGCTGGATACTCGAGACCAATCGAGCCATCCTGGCGATTGCCGAGCGGCTGCCCCTGGCCGGAAGGAAGATGTACCGGCTCTACGAAACGGAGTTTTGATCGTCGCCGATGACTGCGCGGTAGGGCCTTACCGCCAGCCTGATCATCGCTTCAGGCACGATCCTGCTCAGTCTCGTCCCCCACACCAGAGGCATGGGAAAGGCAATGAAGAACCGCCCGCGGGACAGTGCGCGGGCGATATGGGCGGCGGCTTTTGCGGCTTCCCACTGGAATGGCCGCGGGCCGGTGTAGTTGCGTGCCAGATTGGTGTTGACAAAGCCCGGGCAGACAACGCTGACGCGAACGCCGGCCGGCGTCAGCCAGCGGTGCAGCGCTCGCCCGTAGGCCAGTATGCCTGCCTTGGTGGCACTATAAGTGGGGGCCTCGCCGGCGGGAAAAAGCGCGTTCAGCGAGCTGATCAGGGCAAGCTGGCCTGCGCGACGCGCGTGCATGCGCGCGGCGATGACATGCGCGGTGACAAGTGTGCCGCGAAAATTGACGTCGGCCTGCGCGACCAGCTCCTCCAATGCTTCCGGCGCGTCACCCGGACCTCGCGTCGCCGCAATCCCTGCATTGGCGAACAGCAGATCCACGGGATGCGCATCGTCGAATTTTTCCAGCCATTCGCGCAAATCGTCGACGCGCCTGATATCGATCGAGGCCCCGATGCAGCTCGCGCCTTTCTCGCGGCAGGCGTTTGCGACCGCCTCGAGCAGCTCGCCATTGCGCCCGATCAATCCCAGGGTGACGCCCGGCGCGGCATAGTGAAGAGCGAGGCTGGCGCCGATGCCGTTGCTGGCGCCGGTGACGACGACGGTCCGGCCGGCCTGCATCAGGCGGCCAGCTCGAACCTGGCCTTGTTGCCGACGTCGAAGGGGAAGGCTTCGCTGGCGGCAGCGCCAAAGCCCATTCTCGCGGCGCTCTCCTCGACAGCCAGCTCGATCCCGCGCCTCGTGAAGAAGCTTCCATTGACCTGCGTCTGCGCCGCCAGGACGCGCCTGAAAGCGCGGAAGAACTCTCGATCAGGCGGCGAGGCGTTTTGCCAGAACATGTCCAGTCCGCCCGAAAATGTCAGTCCCGGAACATCGAAGATCGCCTTTCCGAGCGCGACCGTCGGCCGCCGGTATTGCAACGCCGAGAGCCCGGCGGTGCTGTTCACGACCACGACGCCCCTGGCCCGGCGCAGCAGCGTCGGCATGTGCCCGCCATCGATCACGTCAATGCGGTCCTCGACCCCGAAGCGGGCTGCAATCTCGCTCGCCTGCGCCAAACGATCGACCAGGCCGTTGTCGAGGGGGTGGACCTTGATCACCAGCCGACTCGTCGCGGGGGCGTGCGCCGTGAACGAGGCCAGCACCCTGTCCAGCACTTCCCCCATGTTCGCGAAGCCCGAGTGCGTGCGAATTTGGTAGTCGCTGTCGAGCTGCAGGGGCAGAACATAGAAGCTGGCCCTGGACTTGTGCAGTCGCTCTATCGTGCCTGTCGCCGCAATCTCGTTCGCCCGCCGCCGCGCCAGCCGCCGCACCCAACCGATTCCCTCCTTGAAAGGGTGGACGGGACGATGTCGTCTGTATCTGGGGAATAGGGGCCATAGCGCCAGGTTGGACGCCTGCCAGGCCACGTCCCAGATTGCCCGATTGGTGAAACCACCCCCTACCTTCTGCGGGCGATCGGGTCGCGGCAGGAGTGTCGCCAGCGTGCGGAGCAGCTCCGGATCCTTCGGAAGGGAAGAGTTCGCATTGCTTGCGCCGTGCTCGAGCGTGATCCAGTCCGGCCGCAGATAGCCCTCTTCGAACACGTGTACCGCCACCTTGTGGCGCGAGGCCACGCTTCGGGCCACGCCATGGTAATAACGGCAATCGCCGAACATCACGATGTCGGTGATCTGTCGCCGTGCCAAAAATCTGTCCAGGAACTGCGGCCAGTCGGCCTGCGAGCCGCGAAACCAGGTGGCGCGCAAGGAAGGCCAGAACAGGGCGTCACCGATACAGAAATTGATGCGATGCACTTCTGCGCCGGCCGCCACCAGATGCTTGCCCAAACGCCAGAAGAACGGGCTCGCTATGCCCTGCAGGAACAAGACCCGGCGACCCTGCGGCCGCTCGATACGCGCACCATCGTACCGCACTGACCCAACCCAGCTTGCATCTACCCCACTGTCAACTTATTGGTAACCATCAATTCTAACTTCATCAACTGCAAAAGATGGTGCTGTCTGCAAAATGCAGAGCTGGGGTTAAGGGCGATTGCAGGGATGAGTAAGTTAGAACCCTATACGCTCTGCGCTGCCTGCGCGATCTGTGCGCTGGTGCTCGCCCGCGTTGTCGAAATCGCTGGCGGATCCCGGCCGCTGTCCCGGTCGATCGCCGGGGAGGCGCTTCGCACCGGGCTGCATCTGGCGCTTTTTGCAATTTTTCTGCTGGCGGTCTGGCGGCCGGTTACCGCGCTTGTCCTGCTTTTTGTGTCGATGACGGCGGTTGAGATCGCAAGCAAGGCAAAAAAGGCGCTGCTCGGCGAAGCCGTCGTCTTCAGCGACCTCACCCTGGTGGGTCAAATCCTGCGCCACCCCCAACTTTACTACATTAGTCCGCGTGAATACCGGCTGCCTTACCTGGCGCTGCTCATCGGTGCCTTGCTGGTTGGTTATGGTGTTTTCGCCGAACCTTCCATCGGCTTGCTGGCGCCACTCTTCCTGCTGGGCGCTGCCGGGGCGCTGTTTGCCGGTGCCATGACCAGCGAGCCGGAACTCATCCGCGCCGATGCATTGCTGTCGCCGCCTGACCATGGGGCCACGGATTTCGGGTTGCTCGCGGCGCTGTTCCTGCAGTCGCGCGCCTGGGCGAGCCAAAGACAAGCGGCGAGAGCAGAGATCACCGATCCTACCTATCGAGGCGATTGCGATCTAATTATCCTGCAAATGGAGTCGTTTGCGGATTTGCCGGCGCTGGGATGCGCGCAGGAGCCGCTGGAGCTGTGGAACGAGCTCAAGTCGAAAGCCGCGTTCCATGGGCCGCTGGCGGTCGAGGCGCTTGGCGCCAACACCATCAGGACGGAATTTGCCGTGCTCTCGGGTTTGCCGGGTGCCAGTCTCGGCTTCGATCGTTTCAATCCCTATCTGCGGCCCGAACGTTACGCCGCGCAGGCGTGGCCGCAGCGTCTGGGCCGGGCCGGCTGGGCGACGACATTTATCCATCCTAACGACGCGCGTTTTTTTCGACGTGATACGACCGTGGCGGCGCTGGGGTTCAGTTCCTTTCTGGCCAAGGAATCCTTCCGCGGCGCTACGCGCTTCGGTCCTCACATCTCCGACGAGGCGGTTGTTGACGCAATTTTGCACCGCCTCGACCGGGCGGACGCTCCGCAGTTCATCTTCGCCGTCACCATGGAGAACCATGGTCCATGGAATCCGCCGCGCATCGGCAAGGATGTTGCGCCGGTCGACGCCTATCTCACGCACCTGCACAATGCCGAGCTGGCGCTCACAAAGCTGATCGACGCGCTTGCTCGGCGCAAACGCCGTGCGATCGTGGCCGCATACGGCGACCATCTGCCGGCCCTGTCGGAGATACGTGCCGCGCTGCCCGGCAACGACACGAGCTATCTGATCATGGACACCGCCGGGCTGCGGCACCGACCGGCCGCGCCATCGCGGATCGAGCCGCATCATTTGCTGCAACGCGCCATGCGTCTCGCGGAGACAGGCGCCCCGGCAATGTCGTCCGCCCGCGTCACGGTGACCGCCCAGGAGCCCGCAGCCTGGCCGCCCTGAATGGACAGGATCAAAACCGATGCCGATCGCATTCAATGGAGCAACAGCAATGAGTCCTGCATCCCAGGCGGGCGAACCGGCCGCCGATGCGGTCAGCGCCCAAATCCTCGACATCATCGCGAAGGAGGGCCTCGTCGACCGCAATCTGCTCAAGCCCGAAGCCACGCTCGATGAGGTTGGCGTCGCTTCCGTCGATGTCGTCATGATCCTCAACGAGATCGAAGAGGTCTTCGGAATCTACGTGCCGATCGATCAGTCGCTGACGGACATCAGGAATGTCGGCGAGCTGGTCCAGCATATTGCGGCGCTCATCGCGACATCCGACGCCGCCAGCCCGCCGATGGGTGTCAACGCCGATCCGGCACGGTGAGCGTCCGTGGCGGCCGTCGTCATCACCGGCATGGGCTGTGTCAGCGCTGCGGGCGTGGGAGTAGAACCCTTCCGCACAAGGCTGTTTGCCGGTGAAAGCCTGGTGCGGCCGCTCGCCGGCCCGCGTTTCGACGGGCTTCGGATCCGACACGCGGCGCAGATTGCCCAGGAGGAGGTGGATCGCCACCTGTCGGCCAAGGATCTGTCGGCGACCGACCCGTTTTCACGCTATGCCATGCTCGCCGCCGACGAGGCGCTGCGGATGGCAGGTTTCCAGTCCGATCACGTCGCCGGCGCTGACACGGCCGTCATCATCGGCACGGGCATCGGCGGCGAAATGACTCACGACCAAGGCTCCTTCGCCGTCTACGCCGAGAAATCCTCGCGCGTCGACGTGCTTACGATTCCGAAGGTCATGCCGAGCGCCGCCGCCAGCCATCTTTCCATGCGCTACCAGATCACCGGCCCGACCTTTGCGGTGTCCAGCGCCTGCGCATCCGGCACGCAGGCTATCGGGCTCGGGATGCTGCTGCTTCGCTCCGGCCTGGCAAGGCGGGCGCTGGTCGGTGGCTCGGAAGCGATGCTGACCTATTCGACCATGCGGGCGTGGGAGGCGATGCGCGTCATGACGCCTACCGTCTGCCGGCCGTTCTCCCAGGGGCGCAACGGGATGGTTCTCGGCGACGGCGCAGCCGTCTTCCTGATCGAGCGCGGCGACGTGGCGGCCGAGCGCGGCGCGAGCGTGCTCGCCGAACTGGTCGGCTACGGCACAACCTCGGACGGCAAGGACATATTGCGCCCCGACCCGCAAGGCTGCGCTGACGCGATTGCCGCCGCCCTGGCCGATGCTGGGCTGCGCCCAGGCGAAGTCGACTACATCAATGCCCATGGAACCGGCACGGTCGCCAACGACGTGACCGAGGCGGAGGCGATCAGGTCGGTCTTCGGTGAAGCGAAGGTGCCGGTTTCGTCGACCAAGCCAATCCACGGACATATGCTCGGCGCAGCCGGCGCCATCGAGCTGGTGGCGAGTGTGCTCGCACTGCAGGAGCAATGTCTCCCGCCGAACATCAATTGGCTGGAAGCGGATCCTCATTGCCAACTCGACATCGTGCATCAGGCTCGAGCCGCCGCCGTCGGCACGGTTCTGTCCAACTCCTTCGCCTTTGGCGGCGTCAATGCGGCACTGGTCATCAGGCGCCATGCTGACCGATGATGCGCCGCTCACGGCGGAGCTCGACGTCTCGGTAGACGCCGAACACGTTCGGCAATTGCTGGCGCTGATCGGGCTGGACGGCCCGAAGGTTCCCGCCTCCTACGTCCTGGCATGGCTCGCGAATGGAGCGATAAGGTCCCATTTGCTAAGGCGAAATCCCCCGGGATGCATCCCGGTTCTTTCGCGTCATCGGTTTTCCGTTTGCGAGGAACTTCGCCCCTGCGTTCCGTACCGGCTGTCCGCGGTTGTTTCGAAGATGCCTTCAAAACACCCGGCCATGCGCATAGCCTATGGCGTCAGCAGCAACGGGATGCCGGCGATGGAGGGAGAAGTCGAGGTGCTTTTCGTGCCATCGGCGGAGATAGGAGGCATCTAGCGTGCGCTCGATTTCGTATCCGCCGATCGACGCGACGGACGTCGCGCGATTTGCCGACGCGATGGGCGATGACAATCCGCTGCATCGGGTACAGCCCGGCGGACGCTCACCCGCGCCGGTGCTTCCGGGCGCCCTGCTTGCGTTCCTTGCCGAAAGCGCAATCAGCGAACTCCGCCAAGAGCAGCGATTGGTTCATTTGAACCTCCTCTTCACCCGCCCCGTCAAAGCCGCAGCCGCCATCTCCTTCAGGCTGCGCGATGGGCATCGCATCCGCCTCGAGGGCGATGTCGCCGGAAGCCGCGCGCGGCTGGTCGGCGCGGTCGACGGGCAGATCTGCCTGATCGCCGACTGTATCCTGCTGCCCGATGACGTCCGGCAGTCGGGGAATTGCGCTGGGTGAGAGCCTCAGGGGCCCGGGCCTATCTCAGCACCCGGCTGCAAAGTGAGTACCGGCTGTCGAAGATGAAGTCGGCGAGCAGCCGGACCCAGGAGCCGCGCCACTCCAGCGGCTCATAGAACTCGGGCGCCATCGCCTTGAGCCGCGGCAGCCTGTTCCAGGGGATGGAGGGGAAGTCATGATGTTCGTTGTGATAGCCGACATTGAGCGCAACCAGGTTCAGCGGCCCGTAGTAGCTGAACGTCTCCTGCGCCGGATCCAGCGTGTAGTGCTCCTGAATCCATCTGGCCCCCAGCGGATGAAGACCGATGGAGAACAGCATGGAGGCTGCGAGATAAAGCAGGGCACCCCAGCCGAGGATCAGGACGATGGCGATGTCGAGCAGGACCTGTATCGTCACGCTCGCTAAGGTCCAGCCGTTGAAGACCGAAACGGCCCGCAGCCGCGCCGGTCGCGTGAGTTGGAAGAACGGGAACAGCAGCAGCCACAGGGCCTTCCCGTACCATCGGTTTCCGACGAGGCGCGCCTCCCAGAGGCTGGCTATGTCGGCGTCCTGGTCATAGCAGCCCTGGTGCGAATGATGCTTGAGATGGCAGACACCGAAACCGATAGAGCCGGGGAAGACGTTGGGGACGTCCGCCAGGATTGCGGCACCTTTGTTCAACGCGCGGCTGGCGAAGATGAGGTTGTGCGTCGCCTCGTGAATGATCACGTACAGGCTGTGGTTGGCAAACGCGCCAAACAGATAGGCGGCGGCGAGGATCGCCCACCAGTATTCGCTGCCAAGCGAACCCATGACAGCGGCGATGCCGATCTGTGCGCTCACCACGGCGAGCAGGATGAGGGCGGTCCACGGATTGCGTCCCATCAGCCGCCGCACTTCCGGGTGCGCGCGCAGGATCGCCTGCGTTCGCGCCGGGTGCGGCTGAGCGTCGGTCGAACCATGAAAACGGCCGCGCATTTGCCTGCACCCCGATAGCTCTAACTCGCGCCAGCTTAGGCGTGGTTATGCAATCCGGCAACCATCGCGGCTGCACAGTTAGGTTACAGCATGTCTCCCAAAAAGTGGTCCCGGTTTTGGGACAAAGACATGCGCAAAATCAAAGGCCTAAAGCATGCCGCGTGAATCCCAATTCACGCGGCATGCTTTAGAGTAGGGACAAATCTACTCATCGGCGAGGCAAGGAGATCGAATCTGCCCGCGATCCTGGGCGGCGTGCCCTGCGCTCGCGGCGATGCGTCAAGACAATGCCGCGCCGCCTTCACGTCGCGGTATCGAACGAGATAGACAAGCTCGTTGCGGTCGGCAGGCGCGGCGAGACCAGGTCCGGCCGCGCGACAGGACGGGCTGAGCCTATGCGCGGCGGAGAGCCTTCACGACGGCCGCGATGGAATCGGGGTCAGCCCCTGCGCCGACGCGGACGGCGATCCCGTCGATGGCGAGCTCGATGACGCCGTGGCCCAAAGGCTGCTCCGGCGCGCCCGGCGCGGCAGGCGCATTCTGGCGACTGCCGAAAGCGGTGACATTGGAGGGGCGCGGCATCGTGCCTTTGACGCTCTTGACCTGTCGGCGCCAGTTATACAGCTGTTGCGGCGCCATCCCGTGACGACGGGCCACCTCGATGATGTTGGCGCCCGGTTCGTTCGTCTCTGCGATTATCTTCGCCTTCTCGGCCTGCGGCCAGGATCTGCGTCGGCCGCGGGCGCCTCTTTCAGAAGTTTTTGCTGACATCTCGCCACTCGCCATTTGCTAAACCCATTCAAATGAGTTGGCAGGGATAGCAACAATTGCAAACTTCCGCAACCACGGTCGGTCGCGAACGCTGGGTTATCAAGTGCGAAGTCGCAACACTGATTGACAGAAAGTTAAGCGATTTCAGAGGTTAACAAGAAGCGCTGATGCCGCATGGCAAAGGTTGCTTTAGCAAAAGATAATTTGCTCAACGGCTGATTTCAAGTCCGCACGATATCTCGGTATCGGCGCGGAGAGATTCCCTCATATTGTGAAAATCGCCGTGAGAAACTTGTCACATCGTGAAAGCCGACGGCCGCAGCTATCTCTGAAACGTATAGAGGCGTCGACGCCAGCAGCTCCTTCGCGCGCAAAATTCGGATGCGAGTTAGATATTGATAAGGGGTTTCGCCGAACGTCCCCTTGAAACAGCGCGAGAAATGAAAACGCGTCAGGCCTGTTATTGCGGCCAGCTCCGCGAGCGTGAGGTCCTGGGCCAATTCGTCGTTCATGTAAGCGGCGATGCGGCTCGCCTGCAGCGCATTCAGCTGCGGCGCGGTCCTGGGGGAAGACGGCGGGCGAAGCGACTTCGAGGCTTCCACGATCGCGAACATCGCCACGGCATCGACGCGGATTGCTTCGAACGATTCGAGCCCGACAGCCATCTGTTGCAGGGCGACCAGAGCCCGCCTTGACGAGGGTTTCTCGAAGAAGAGCTTCGAGGTGATGAGCGGGCCACCGGGAGCTCCGTGCCTGGCCAGGCCCAGTGCGTCGGCCCGGTAGTGGATCGCCGTGAAGCTTGCAGCCCTGTGATCGATCTTCGAGAAGCCGCTCAGCTTGCCGTCGCCTGGGATATAGGCGAGCTTGCCGCGAAGGTCACGCGGCCGGTCGAAGGCCATTCCGTCGAGCGACACCTCGCCATCTGTCAGAACGAAGTCGTTCAGCGCGACACAATCTTCCACCAGGTGCCGCGAATAGCTGAACTCCGAGTGCGGGTGCAACCTAACGTGTTCGACGGTGAGATCGCCCCGCGAGATCACAAACGTCTCACTAATTGCCGAAGGCGGCTCGATCTCTACGTGCAGTTTTTGCTGACCTGGGCCGTTATCGTCACTATGCATGCCCTATCAGGTTGACCCTTCCTCGGCCCGACTAACTTTGTCTGGAATTTAAACGAAATGTCAACCTTAGCAATTTGTGTACGGTTAAAATCAAAACGAGTTCGGCTGGTCAACGCGGGAATTCGCCAGCATGTCGCCATGCAATTCTGCGACAAGTACACACATTGCAGTTCAACGCGCAGTAGAGTCGATGCACGCGCGATCAAACTATCGGGAAGTTGGATTCAGCGAAATTTTCGCCGTGGCGCAGAGCGCCGCTTGACATCGGCGCATTTGAGTATTCGTTCATATTAGCGGCACATAAAGCCGGCAGTTACTTTCGGGTTGCTGCTCGATCGCTCGACGCGCCGCCCGGCGTTCAGCGTTGCACGGAAAATGACGGAGGAATGCTGCGCCTTGAGCGTCCAGGCGGTCGGGGCTTCGGCGCATCGCATCGCCACGATCAGGCCATAGAGCTGTCTTGACGTTCATCTCCCGGCTCGATCCGCAGCGCGAATGCAGGCGTTAGAACTGCACGGCAACAGTAGTGCAGTGATTAGGGCGTCGTGAGGTGATAAGTAGGAGAGTCGACTTCCTACTCAAGCGGATCGGCGCCAGGTCTCTTGAGATGCGTCTTGGGCTCACGCAGGGGCGCATGCCTCGTTGCGCCGCACGAGGGTTGCGTCCGCATCCTGTCGATGGCAGTGCCATCCGCGCCCTTCTTCTCGCCCGAGGTTCGCGGGGCCGAAGCAAACTGGCCCAGGTCGGTCTTCCTTTGCGGCCGTCGCGGCTACGACCAGGGACTACCTACCCGCTGCCTTGGCTGCATGGCGATGCCCGGAGTCCGCTTTAATGCCGCACTTGCCGTGAGAAACCGGCGCTGGGTGGCTCGGCCGGGAGCGTCACGGCCGCCGCGCCGTCAAAACCTGCCAGGCAAGTCGGCACTACCGAGCGGAGCGAAACATCATTATCAAGCAGGTCGCATTTCGACGTTGCGGAGGCTCGCGCCGCTGCGAGGCGCGCGACATTGCGCCGGCCAGTGGAAGGACATGATGAAGACGGTGAGGACAACCATCGCTCTGCTGCGACAGTTCACGGCCTCGGAGCCGGAGCTTGGGGTGAGTGAGCTGGCGCGGCGCATGAGCCTCGACAAGGCCACCGTTCACCGCGCGCTGAAGACGCTGAGCTCGGAGCGTTTCATCGAGCAGGACCCGGTGACCAAACGCTATCGGCTCGGGCTGGCGGTGCTCGACATCGCGGCGGCACGGCTCGCCAGCTTCGGTTTTCTTGCCGGCTCGACCCTCGAGATCCGCCAGCTCGGCGCCGAGATCGGCGAATCCGTCAGCATCCATACCCCGGACGGGCACGAGATGGTTTGTCTCGCCTTCGCTGAAGCCGCGCAGCCGGTGCGCGTGTCATTCTTCATCGGCGAGCGTTTTCCGGTGCACGTGACCTCGGCGGGCCTTGCGACGTTGTCGACCATGCCGCGGCCGCAATGGGCGCCCATCGTCGCGCAGGCGCGCAAGGAATCCGGGATCAGGGGGCCGGACGATGCCGGCATGGCGCGCTTGCTGCAGGCGGTGAGCGAGAAGGGTTTCGCCGAGGCGGACGAATCCTACGAGAAGGGTGTCCGCGCCATCGCCGTGCCGGTCGTCAACGCGTCGGGTTCGACCGTGTGCACCGTGTCGATCGCCGCACCGTCGCAGCGGCACAGCATGCAATCGCTGTCGGCCTTCGCGCCGGCGCTGCAACGCAGCGCGACGCGGATCGCGGCGATGCTTGCCGGTCACCAGGCCATTCGCTGACCGAACGGCTTCGGCGCTCGAGATCAAAATTGACAAGCCGATCGAGATCGGCAAAAGTGTATCGCAGTAAGAAACGACGTTGATTTATTATCAACGATTGAAAGGACCAGGATGGCGATGGACCGGCAGAATTACGCAGCCTTCCTGAAGGCCAACAATGCCCGCCATATCTTCCATCCGATGATCTCGCCGCGCGACACCGCCAAGGCGCCGCCGCTGATCGTCAGCAGAGGCGAAGGCGTGCTCGTCGAGGACATAGACGGCAAATCTTACGTCGATGCCGTCGGCGGGCTGTGGAACGTCAATGTCGGTCACGGCCGGCCCGAGGTGAGGGCAGCGCTGCTCGAGCAGTTCGACAAGATCTCCTACTACACGACCTTCGGCCGCACCTCGAACCCGCCGCAGATCGAGCTTTCGGTGCGGCTCGCCGAGATGTTGCGCAACGAGGGCATGGAAAAGGTCCTGTTCTCCTCAGGCGGATCCGATGCGATCGAGACGGCGCTGAAGCTGGCGCGGCAGTACCACAAGCTGACCGGCCAGCCGGAGCGGATAAAGATCTTTTCGCTCAAATACGGCTATCACGGCGTCCACCTCGGCGGGCTCTCGGCCGGCGGCAACCCGCCGTTCCGGCAGGCCTTCGAGCCGCTGCTGCCGAACTTCTTCCAGCTCGACAGCCCGTACCTCTATCGCAACCCCTGGACCGACGATCCGCTCGAGCTGGCGCGGCTCTGCGCCGAGCAGCTCGAGCGCGAGATCGTCTACCAGGGCGCCCACACCGTCGCGGCGTTCGTCGCCGAGCCCATTCAGGGGGCGGGCGGCGTCATCGTTCCTCCGGCGACCTACTGGCCGCTGATCCGCGAGGTCTGCGACCGTCATGGCGTGCTTCTGATCGCCGACGAGGTGGTGACTGGTTTCGGCCGCACCGGCGAGATGTTCGGCTGCCGCCTCTGGGGCGTGAAGCCCGACATCATGTGTTTCGCCAAGGGCATCACCGCGGCCTACGTTCCGCTCGGCGCGACCATGGTCAGTGCGAAGGTGGCGGCGGCGTGGGATCAGGCCGACCGGCCGACGCAGCTGATGCATGGCTACACCTATTCCGGTCATCCGCTCGCCTGCGCGGTTGCGAACACGGTGATCGACATCGTGGTGCGCGAGAACCTCACCGAGAACGCCGCTGCACGCGGCGACGAGCTGATGGCCGGGCTGAAGCGTGTACAGGAGGCTTCTTCGATCGTCGGCGACGTACGCGGGCGCGGCCTGATGGTCGGCATCGAGCTGGTTCGCGACAAGCGCAGCAAGCGCCCCTTCGGTCCGGCCGACCCGGAAATGGCCGAGCTCGCCGCCGTCTGCCTGGCAAAGGGCGTCATCGTGCGCGTGATGGCGAGCAAGATCATCCTCTCCCCGCCGTTGACGATCGACAGCACCAGTATCGGGCGCATCATCGACGCCGTTGCCGACGCCGTCGGCGCGGTGGAACAGCAGCTCAAGGCAGCCTGATGAGCGTCGCGCTGCAGGACCGCATTCGCGTCGAGGCTGCCACGCCGGTGCCGCCGGCTCTGGCATTCATCGACGGCCGGCAGCTCGAAGCCGAGAGCGGCGCCCGCATGGATACGGTCTCGCCGATCGACGGCACGCTGCTTGCCTCGTTTCCGGACTGCGGCGTTGCCGATGTCGACCGCGCCGTCCAGGCCGCCAGGCGCGCCTTCGAGGATCGCCGCTGGGCCGGCCTCGGGCGGCGGGAACGAAAGCGTGTCCTGCTGCGCTTTGCCGATCTGATCAATCGCGAGCAGTTCGCGCTCGGCGTGCTGCAGTCGCGCGACATGGGAATGCCGGCCGGGCTTTCCATCAACATGGATGCCGGCGAGGCCGCCAACACCATCCGCTGGTATGCCGAGGCGCTCGACAAGCTTTCCGACGAGCTGCTGCCGCTGTCGGATCGCGAGACCGGTCTGGTGTCGAAGGTTCCGCTCGGCGTCGTCGGCATCATCGTGCCCTGGAATTTTCCCCTGATGATCGCGGCGTGGAAGCTTGGGCCGGCGCTCGCTGCCGGCAACTCGGTGATCCTCAAGCCGGCCGAGGATGCGACGCTGGCGATCCTGCGGCTTGCGACGCTTGCGGCGGAAGCCGGCCTGCCCGACGGCGTCTTCAACGTCGTCACCGGCCGCGGCGAGACGGCCGGCCGCGCCATCGGCATGCATGGCGACGTCGATGCCGTGGCATTCACCGGGTCGGGCCGGGTGGGCGCTGAAATCATGCGTTATGCCGCCGATTCCAACCTCAAGCGGGTGACGCTCGAATGCGGCGGCAAGACCGCCAACATCGTGCTTGCCGATGCGCCCGACCTCGAGGAGGCAGCGCAGGTTTCGGCGCGCGCCATCTTCCGCAACCAGGGTCAGATCTGCAATGCGCCGTCGCGGCTGCTGATCCACGCGTCGATCCGCAAGGAATTTCTCGACCGCGTCGTGGCGATCGCATCGACCTTGACGGTCGGCACGCCGCTCGACCTCGGCAACGATCTCGGACCCGTCGTCAGCGCCAGGCAGCTCGCCTCGATCGAGGCAGCACTTGCGGCAGCCGAGGCGGCGGGTATCGAATTCGCCATCGATGGGCGCCGGCACAGCCGCCCAAAGCAAGGCTTCTATCTCGGCCCGACGATCGCCACCGGCGTGTCGCCGGCGTCGGCCCTGGCGCAGCAGGAGGTTTTCGGACCGGTGCTCGCCGCGATCACTTTCGATACGCTCGACGAAGCCATTGCGATTGCCAACGGCACGCGCTACGGGCTCGGCGCTGCCGTGTGGACGCGCGATATCGACAAGGCCGCTTACGCTGCGGAGCGGCTTCATGCCGGCAGCGTGTTCGTCAACGCCGCCGGCGGCGTCAATGTCGAAATGCCGTTCGGCGGTTTTAAGCAATCCGGCTTCGGGCGCGATCGCTCCCTGCATGCCTTCGACAAGTTCACCGACTTGAAGGCAACGCTCTTCCGCCGCTCCGCGCGGCAGGTCGGGGGTGCCGCATGACGGCTCGGCCGGCAAGCGTGACAGCTTCTGAAACCGCCGCCGGCAGCTTCCTGCGGACCCTGAAGCGGCAAGGCGTCGAGTGGCTGTTCGGTAATGCCGGGACCGACTTCGCCGCCATCATCGAAGCCTATGCCGGCGCGGACGACCCGTCCGCCTTCCCGGCGCCGGTCACGGTTCCGCACGAAAACCTTGCGGTTGCCATGGCGCACGGCGCCTATCTCATGACGGCTTGTCCGCAGGCCGTGATGGTGCACGTCAATGTCGGGACCGCCAACGCCATTTGCGGCCTGATCAATGCGGCGCGCGAGCGCGTTCCGCTGATCCTCTGCGCCGGCCGCAACCCCATCACCGAGACAGGCTCGCGCGCCTCCCGCAACGCCTTCATTCACTGGGGCCAGGAGATGTTCGACCAGGGCGCGATGCTGCGCGAGCTGGTCAAATGGGATTACGAATTGCGCCGCGCCGAGCAGGCGGCCGACATGGTGGACCGCGCCGTCACCATTGCCACGGCGCATCCGCGCGGGCCGGTCTACCTGACGCTGCCGCGCGAAACCCTCGGCGGTGAGTTGCCGTTGAAAGCCGTCGAGCAACAGCGCCCGGCGCGCGTGCGCGAGCCGGAACCCAATGCAGCCGGCATCGCCGAGGCCGCCGGCTGGCTGGCGCAGGCCGAGCGGGTCGTGCTCGTTGCCGGCGGCTACGGCATCGACGAGCGCGAGCGGGCCGCGCTTCAATCGTTCGCCGGGAAGCATGCGGTGGCGGTTGCCGCGATGCGGCCGCGCCTGTTGCCGATCCCGACCGACCATTCGAGCTTCGTCGGCTTCGAGCCGGGGCCGCTGGTCGAAGCCGCCGATCTGATCATCGTGGCGTCCACCGACGTTCCCTGGATCCCGCTGCACACCAGCCCGAAGCAGGGCGCGCGGGTCGTGCACATCGGACACGATCCGGCATTCTCGCGCTATCCGGTTCGCGGCTTCCGGTCGGATCTCGCGCTCGACGGCAGCGCGGCTTCCGCGCTCATCGGCATCTCCGCCGCGTCCGAAGCGCAAGCCGATGTGCTCGCGCGGCGGCAGGAGTGGCTGGGCGGCAGGCGCCGCGCCTTCGAAGCGCAACGCAAGCGGCCTGTCCCGGCAACGGGTGAACCGACCTATGACTGGGTGGCGCGCTGCCTGTCGGAGGCGCTGCGCGACGGTGACGCCATCTTCTGCGAGACGGCGTTTCCGGCCGAGCTGCTCGACCTGCCGGAGGGTGTCGGCTTCTTCGGCGCGCCGAGCTCGGGCGGGCTTGGCTGGGCGCTGGGTGCTGCGCTTGGCGCCAAGCTGGCCGCGCCGGCACGACGCGTCATCACGCTGGTCGGCGACGGCGCCTACATGTTCGGCAATCCGACGCCGGCGCATTTCGTGGCACGCGCCGAGCGCCTGCCGACGCTGACCATCATTCTCAACAACCGGATGTGGGCGGCCGTTCGCCGCGCCACGCTCGCCGTCTATCCGCAGAGCGCCACGCGTTCGGGCGGGGCAGAGGTCTTCACCCACCTCGAACCGAGCCCGGCCTTCGAGAAAATCATCGAGGCATCGGGCGGCTATGGCGAATGCGTCGATCGGGCGGAAGATCTGCCGGAGGCCCTCGAGCGCGCATTCGCGGTCGTCGAGCACGAGAAGCGGCAGGCACTGATCAACGTGCTCGCCGGCAATTGAACCCGGCCCATCCGGGCCGCAGAAAGGGAGGAAGAAATGCTTGGAAATCCGACAAGAACATTGATGCTCGGCGCTGCGGCGCTGGCTCTTTTCGCTTCGCCGGCACTGGCGAAAGAATTGACCGTGGCCAATTTCGGCGGCCTCATTCAGGATCAGGTGCGCGCGCTCTATTTCGACCCGTTCGCGGCGACCGGCGTCAAGCTTGTCGAGGACACGCGCGACTACGGCATCGGCGTGATCCGCAGCCGGCTCGAAAGCGGTGCGAACACCTGGGATGTGGTGGCGGCGGAAGATGTGGAAGTGATCCAGGGCTGCCAGGAAGGCCTGTTCGAGAAGATCGACTGGTCGCGCATCCCCTCGACCGACCAGCTGGTGCCCGACGCGAAGCTGGAATGCGGCATCGGCGAGGTCCTTTACAACATGGCGATCGCCTACGATCCGGCGAAGACGGCGGAAGGCCCGCAGAACTGGGCAGACTTCTGGAACGTCGAGAAATGGCCTGGCAAGCGCGCCCTGTGGCGTGATCCGCGCGATACGCTAGAAGCGGCATTGCTGGCCGACGGCGTGCCGCTCGATCAGGTCTACACGGTGCTTGCCACCAAGGAAGGCCAGGATCGCGCCTTCGCCAAGGTCGAGGCACTGAAGCCGCACATCATCTGGTGGACCAACCCCGGCCAGTCCCGCCAGCTGCTGGCGAGCGGCGAAGCCGTCTTCATCGCCACCTTCGACAGCGGCGTCAACGCCACCAATCTCAGCGAAGGCCTGAAGAACAAGGTCGTGACCAACAACTCGATCCGCCATATCGACTACTGGTCGATCCCGAAGGGAACGCCCAATCTCGACACCGCTTACGAGTTCATCAATTTCGTCAGCGAGCCCGAGCGTCAGGCCGCCCTTGCCTCGAGCATGGGCATCTCCGTGCCGAACACGGCCGCACTCGCCTTCGTCAAGCCGGAGGTAGCGCCGCTGCTTTCGGCCAACCCGGACAACATCAAGACGGCGCTTCAATCGAATGCCGAATTCTGGCTGGACAATTATGACAGCCTGAACCAGCGCATGACGGCGCTGATCGGTCAGTAGAATGGTCGGGCGGCGCGGGCAGGGTCAGCGCCGCCCCTGGCCAGGAGAGAACGCGGGTCGTGGCAACGGGCAAAAGACGAAGCGGACGGAACGCGAGCGCGCTGTTGCTCGTGGCGCCGCTCTTCCTCTTTCTCGTGCTCACCTTCTTTGCGCCGATCACCATCACCCTCCTGCAGGGGGTCTATGACCCGACGGTGAGCGACGCGCTGCCGCGCACCACTGCCGCACTCGGCGATTTCGACGGCAGCGCCGCGCCGCCGGACGAAACCTACGCCGCGCTCGGGCTCGACCTGCGGGTCGAGCCCGAGACCCTGGCAAAGGCGGCAGCGCGGTTGAACTCCGTCATGCCGGGTTTTCGCTCCCTGCTGTTCAAGACGCGTGATGCCGCGGCGAAGGCGCCGCAGCCGCTGACGACGGTGGCGGAGTTCACGGCGATCGATGCCCGCTGGGGCGAGGTCGCGGCCTGGGCAACGATCCGCACATTGAGCGGCTCTTTCACCGACGCCAATCTGCTCGCCGCGCTCGACCTGCAGCGCGACAGCCAGGGCACCATCCAGGCCGCGCCGCCCGAGCACGCAATCTTCACGACCATGCTGTGGCGAACGATCGTCATGGCGGCGGTGGTGACCGTCATCTGCCTGGCTGCGGGGTTTCCGCTCGCCTACCTGATCGTGACCGCGTCGCCTTTCGTTTCGAAACTGGCGATGTTCTGCGTGCTTCTGCCGCTGTGGACGTCCATCCTGGTGCGCAGGCTGTCGTGGAGCGTGCTGCTCCAGCGCGAGGGCGTGATCAGCGCGGCGCTGTCGGCCGTGTTTTCGCCGGATATGCCGTTCGACCTGATGTACAACCGGGGCGCGGTCTATGCCGGCATGGTTCACGTGCTTCTGCCGTTCATGGTGCTGGCGCTCTACGGTACGATGAAGAGCTTTCCCGGCCTCTATCTGCGGGCCGCCGCCTCGCTCGGAGCGCGGCCGCTCACCGTGTTCCGGCGCGTCTACCTGCCGCTCGTCATGCCAGGCGTCGTCGCCGGCTGCCTGCTGGTCTTCATCCAGGCCCTCGGCGCCTATGTCACGCCGGTGCTGCTGGGCGGGCCGGGCGACCAGACGATTGCCGGCATCATCGCTTTCTACGTCACCAAGAGCACCAATTGGGGGTTGGCGGCGGCGCTGTCGCTGATCCTGCTCGTCGCCATCGTCGCGCTCTCGGCAGTCTACCGGGCCATTGCCGGTGCCAGGACCGTCGGAGCCACGGCATGAGGAGCGCCGGCGCCAGGACTTTCACCGGAACAGCCACGTTCTGGGGCGTGCGCGGCCTCGGCCTGCTCGCCTGCATCTTCCTGATGGCGCCCATCCTCGTCTTCATCCCGCTGTCCTTCAATTCGGGCAGCTTTTTCCACTTCCCGCTCGAAGGCTTCAGCCTCCGCTGGTACGACGATCTCTTCACCTCGCCGTTCTGGATCACCGCGCTCGCCAACTCCCTGTTCGTCGGGCTGCTGGCCACGCTTTTCTCGCTGCTGCTCGGGGTGCCAGCCGCCTTCGGCCTGTGGCGCGCGGATTTTCTCGGCAAGGGTGTGCTCGCCGCGCTGCTCGTCGGCCCGATGGTCGTTCCGGTCATCATCACCGGCGTGTCGATCTATTATGCCTTCGCGCAAATCGGGCTGACGGGAACCTATGCAGGGCTGGTGCTGTCGCACACGGCGATCGCCGTTCCCTTCGTGATCATCACCGTCTCGGCCAGCCTGTCTGGCCTCGATCCGACCTATCTGCGGGCAGGCGCAAGCCTCGGAGCGTCGGCGACGACGGTGTTTTTCAGGATCACCTTGCCGCTGGTCATGCCGGGCGTCGTCAGCGGGGCGCTGTTCGCCTTCTCCACCTCGTTCGACGATGTCGTGGTGGCGCTGTTCATGGCTGGCCCCGAGCAGCGAACCTTGCCGCGGCAGATGCTCACCGCCAGCGTCGACGGTTTTCGCCTCACCATCACCGCCGCGGCATCGGTGATGATCTTCGTGTCGGTCCTGCTGCTGCTGGTCGTGCAACTGCTGCAGCGCCGAGGCCGCCAGTTCGGAGGGGCAAGACAGCAGTGACAGCAGCGCGGAACTCCAGGGCATGAGCAAAAGAATGGAAACCGAGATCCTGATCGTGGGCGGTGGCCCGGTCGGCATGACGCTCGCAATGGACGTTGCGGCACGTGGGATATCGGCGCTGGTGCTGGAGCAGCGCCATGCCGGCGAACCGCCGAGCGTGAAATGCAATCACGTCTCGGCGCGGTCGATGGAGATTTTCCGGCGGCTCGGCGTGGCGCGCAAATTGCGCGACACCGGCCTGCCGGCCGACTATCCCAACGACGTCTCGTACCGGGTGTCCTTTTGCGGACGCGAGCTGTCGCGCATCGAGATACCTTGCCGCCGCGACCGCTACGGCGCCACCGGCGGGCCGGACACCTGGTGGCCGACGCCGGAACCGCCGCACCGCATCAACCAGATCTATCTCGAGCCGGTCCTCTACGAGCACGCCCGGACGCTTCCGAACCTGTCGATGCTGCACAGGGTCGTCGTCGAAAGCTTCGAGCAGGATGGCAGTGGCGTCACCGCACGCGGCCGCATGCTCGACACCGGCGAAGAACTGACCGTGCGCGCAAAGTACCTTGTTGGATGCGACGGCGGGCGCTCTTTCGTGCGCAAGGCGATCGGCGCGACGCTGTCGGGCACCGCAATCGTGCAGCGGGTGCAATCGACCTACATCAAGGCCCCATCGCTGCTTGCGCGAGCGCCGCTCAAGCCCGCCTGGGCCACCTTCTCCCTCAATCCGGTGCGGTCGGGGAACGTCTATGCGATCGATGGGCGCGAGAACTGGCTGATCCACAACTATTTGAAGCCCGATGAGCTCGATTTCGAAGCCGTCGATCGGGACTGGTCGATCCGCACCATCCTCGGGGTCGGCGAAGACTTCACCTACGAGGTGCTGAGCAGGGAGGATTGGATCGGCAGGCGTCTCGTGGCGGACCGCTTCCGCGATCGGCGCGTGTTCATCTGCGGCGACGCGGCGCATCTCTGGGTGCCGATGGCGGGCTACGGCATGAATGCGGGAATAGCCGACGCCGCCAATCTGGCATGGTTGCTGGCCGCGCATTTGAAAGGCTGGGCGCCGGAGGAGATACTCGACGCGCACGAAATGGAGCGCCTGCCGATCACCGAGCAGGTGTCGCATTTTGCCATGAACCATGCGATCGCGCTGTCGAAGCAGCGCGGTGAGGTGCCCCCGGACATCGATGACGACACGGCCGAGGGCGAGGCGAGACGCGCCGCGCTCGGCAAGCTCGCCTACGATCTCAACGTCCAGCAATATTGCTGCGGCGGCCTGAATTTCGGATATTTCTACGATCGCTCCCCGCTGATCGCTTATGACGGCGAGACGCAGCCGGCCTATGGCATGGCCGATTTCACGCCATCGACCGTGCCGGGCTGCCGTGTCCCGCATGTCTGGCTCGACGACGGAAAATCCCTCTATGACGCCTTGGGACCGGACTACACCTTGCTGCGTCTCGACCCGGGCATCGACGTATCGCCGCTGCTCGCCGCCGCCGCGGCGCGCGGCGTCCCGATGGCCCTGCTCGATCTGCAATCGGCGGAAGCGGCGCAGGTCTATGACCGCAAGCTCGTGCTCGCCCGCCCCGACCAGCATGTGGCCTGGCGTAGTGACGCGTTGCCGGTGAGCGTGAGAGATCTGGTCGAGCAGATCAGGGGAGCGCTTCACGCCAGCAAGGAGCAGGCGGCATGAGCGCTGCGGTTTCGAGGCCGCACGCAGCGGACGCGGCTTTCGTGCAGATGATCGGCGTGGACAAATCCTACGGCGCGCTGCCGCCGGTGGTGAAAAGCCTCAATCTCGAGATTCGCCGCGGCGAGTTCCTGACCCTGCTCGGCCCGTCGGGTTCCGGCAAGACCACGACGCTGATGATGCTCGCCGGGTTCGAGAATGCGACGGCCGGGGAGATCCTGGTCGGCGGCCGTTCGGTGAACGATCTGCCGCCGCACCGGCGCGACATCGGCATGGTGTTTCAGAGCTATGCGCTTTTTCCCCACATGACGGTGGCGCAGAACCTGGCCTTCCCGCTGGAGGTGCGCGGCAGAGGAAAGGCCGAGATCGAAAGCCGGGTCGCCAAGGCGCTGGAGATGGTGGAACTGCCCGGCTACGGCGCCCGGCGCCCGGCGCAGCTTTCGGGTGGGCAGCAGCAGCGGGTGGCGCTTGCCAGGGCGCTGATCTTCGAGCCGCGCCTTGTGCTTCTCGACGAGCCGCTGGGCGCGCTGGACAAGCAGCTGCGCGAGCAGATGCAATACGAGATCAAGACGCTGCACGCGCACCTCGGCGTGACGATGGTCTACGTCACCCACGATCAGTCCGAGGCGCTGACCATGTCCGACCGGATCGCCGTGTTCGATCGCGGCGAGATTCAGCAGATCGCTGCCCCGGCCGAGATCTATGAGCGCCCGGCCAGCGCCTTCGTCGCGCGCTTCATCGGCGAGAACAATGCGCTCAAGGGCACGGTCGCGGCGCGGCATGGGAGCGGCCAATGCAGGGTCCGTCTGGATGGCGGTGGCGAGGTTTTGGCTTCGGGGGAGGTGGCCTTGGCCGAGGGCGCTCGCGTCATCGTCTCGGTTCGGCCTGAACATGTGGCGATCGCCGAAGGGCCGGCTGACGGCGTCAATGCCCTGGCCGGGGAAGTGCGCGATCTCGTCTACCACGGCGACCATTTGCGGGCGCGCATCAAGGTCGGGACGAGCGAGATGCTGGTCAAGGTCGCGCCGGGCAGTCCCGCCGCCGCTCTGGTGCCGGGTGCCGCAGCCTGGCTTCGCTGGCACCCGCGGCACTGCCGCGTGATGCGCGACGAGTAGGCTTGTCGCGGCGCGTTTGCAGACCGAGCATCGTTGGCGCGAGGCGCCCCCCTCTGTCCTGCCGGACATCTCCCCCACAAGGGGGGAGAATGGCTGTCATCACGGCTTTCGCCAATCGCCGGGTCACAATTTGGCGAAAGCAGAGCGGCCGTCCGATCTCCCCCCTTGTGGGAGATGCCGGCAGGCAGAGGGGGGCGCGGAGGATCGCTGGGCAACCGAACGCCCTACCTCAGCGACGCCACGCACTCCCCGATCGTCGCCACGGCATTTGCCGAAACCCTCCGAGCCACGTCCGGCGTCGCGTGCGACTCCGGCCGGCTTCCCCACCAGCCGATCACCGCGAACGCTCTTGTCGCCATGAACAGCGGCAGCGCCGCAACATCCATTGGCTCGAGCGCCCGGACCGTCCGATATCCTTCGAGCAGCGCGTCACGGACCGCCGGGAAATCGGCTTCCATGCGGCACTGGTAGAGCGCCACCGCGACGTCGTACATGTGCCAGCCGAAGCCGCTGTCGTCGAAATCGATGATTTCGATGCGATCCCCGTCGATCAGCAAATTGTCGCGGATGAGGTCGGCATGGATGAGGCTGTAATTGCGCCCACTTTGCTCGTGCGATGCAAGCCGTTCGGCAACGCGACCGCGTGCGGCCAGCAACGATTCGCGCGGTGCTGCGTCGATCCAGGGGGACGCCTCGATCGCGCCCCAGCGCGGCGCGCTGCCAAAAAACGCATCGAAATCCCATCTTGGTCGCTCGAAATGGGCGGGCGGATGCCAGGCGCCCGTCGCCGCATGCATGCGCGCGATCGTGCGTCCGAGTTCGGCGAACAGCCGCAGCTTCTGCGGCAGCGGCAGATCCAGCGGCACGCCGACAGTGCCAAAGGGTCGGCCGGATAGCCAGGACAGGCAGTCGACCTGCCGCGGCCCGAGCCGCGTCGCGATCGTTTCGATCAGCCCGCCATTCGCCATCGGGATCGGGCGCGGCGTGCCGATGCCGCGCTGGTTGAGCGCGGCCATGAACAGGAGCTCCGAGCGGAGCGCGGCGTCTGCATGATAGTCCGGCCGATGGATGCGCAGGACTGCTGCTGCGCCATCCGGCATGGCGACGCGGAAGACGGCGTTTTCGCGATATTTGAGCAGTTGCGGCCGCCCGTCGGTCACGCCCCACAATTGGAGCGCCTGCCGTGCGGCATCGATCAGTGCGTCGACCGCCAGGCCCGCCTCGATCACGATCCCGCACCGATGTCGTCGAGCACGCTGGCGAGCGTTGCCGCGAGCAGCCTGGCGTGCTCGACCGCGAAGGGCATTGGCGGCCGTATCTTGAGCACATTGCCGTGGATGCCCGCGCGGCCAATGAGAACACCGTTCTCGCGCATCGCATTGATGATGCGGGCCGCATGCTCAGGTGCTGGCTTGTTGCGATCCTTGACGATTTCGACGGCGATGAAGAGGCCGCTTCCTCTCACGTCGCCGATGCAATCGTGGCGCAGCGCGCCGAGCAGTTCCAGCGCCGCATTGCCGACGCTCAGGGCATTCGCCACGAGACGTTCGTCCTCGAGCACGTCGAGCACGGCGTTTGCCACGGCGCAGGATACCGGGTTGCCGGCAAAGGTGTTGAAGTAGCGGAAAGCCGCCCGAAAGGCCGAGAGGCGCTGCTCCGACGTCACCACGCCGCCGATCGGGTGGCCGTTGCCCATCGGTTTCCCGAGCGTGACGATATCGGGCTGGAGGCCGAGCCGCTGATGGCCCCAGAAATGCGTGCCGCTGCGGCCGAAACCGGCCTGGACCTCGTCGGCGATGACGAGGCCGCCGGCCTGCCGGACAGCATCGATGGCAGGATCGAAGAAGCCGGCCGGGAGTTCAGGCAGGCCTTCATTGGCGAGCAGCGGGCAAAGCACCAGCGCGCTAACGCCGAAGCCCGCCGCCTGCAGGGACCGGATCGCCTGGGCCACGTCGTCGGCGAAGTCGGCGCGCGCCTTGTCGGCGGGCGTGCGGAACGTATCCGGCGTGCGCACCAGCCTTATATGCGGGGCGCGGCCGCCGACCGGCGGAATGAGCGTGCCAAGCTGCGACACGGCGCTGGTGTTGCCGTGATAGGTTGCATCGGTCGCAATCAACCCGGTGCTGCCGGTCGCCACCTGTGCGATGCGGAGCGCGACGTCATTGGCCTCGCTGCCGGTGCAGGTCAGCAATGCGGATGTCAGTTCGGGAGCGAAAGTCGCCGTGAGGCGCTCGACATAATCCAGAATGGCGGTGTGGAGATAGCGCGTGTGGGTGTTGAGCAGGCCGGCCTGGCGGCACAGGGCCTCGACCACACGCGGATGGCAATGACCGACATGCGCGACGTTGTTGTAGGCGTCCACATATCGCCGGCCGTCGGCATCGGTGAGCCAGACCCCTTCGCCGCGCACGATGTGCACGGGGTCGTCGTAGAACAGCTGGGCGCCGTGGCCGAGCAGATGTGCCCTGCGTTCGAGGATGTTCGCGATTTCCGGTTTCATCCTTTAGCCTCTTGATCGAAGCGCTCGCGCCACAAGGGCAGCGCCGCGGGATTGTAGACCCGCGCGGGAGGTCCGCCTGAAAATGCTGCCGACAGATTGAGCATGAACTCGCGCTCGAGCGCGCTCATCAGCTCCGTCGTATGCCCCGCATCGTGCGGTGTCAGGATCACGTTCGAAAGCCGGCGCAGCCGGCTGTCCCGGGGCAGGGGCTCTTCGACGAAGGCGTCAAGTGCCGCGCCGCCAAGCCGGCCCGTCTCCAGCGCGTCGGCGAGCGCGGTCTCGTCGACAAGGCCGCCGCGGGCGGTGTTGATCAACAGTGCGTCCGGCTGCATCAGCGCCAGCTCGCGACGGCCGATCAATGGGCTGCCGGCAGCGAAGCTGGCGTGGAGCGAGACGACGTCGCTCCGCGCAAGCAACTCGTCCAGGCGCGTTGCGGCAGGATGTTCGACCGCCGGGTCGTACACCAAGAGACGAACCGACCAGGGTTCGAGCAGACGCGCAACCGCCTGGCCGATCCGCCCGAAGCCGACAAGACCGATGGTGCGGCCATGCAGCATCCTGCCGAGCACAAGCGGCTCCCGCCATTCGCCGGCGGCGAGCACTGCCTGCTTCTGCGGCAGTCTGTGGCTGAGCGCGGCGATCAGCCCGACCGTCGCCTCGGCCATGCTGATCACGCTCTCGTCGGGGGCGCTGTGGCCGACCGGCACGCCGCGCCGCGTGGCATCCTCGACCTCGACCGGATCGACGCCGATCGTCGGCAGGATGATGCAGCGCAGATGTGGAAGGCCGGCGAGAAAATTCGGCTGCACGCCGACACGCGGCGTCAGCAGCAGGATCTGGATGTCGTCCGGTATTTCCGCGCGGCCGTCGGGCAGCCTGCCGAGGGCCTGGACGCGATGACCGGAGGCCAAGGCGAATTCCCGCGCGGCCTGGAGCATCCCCGCCAGTACCGGGCTTTCAGGGATCCCGACCAGGAACCGGGAGGAGGACGATTTTCGCAGCATGAATCCTCGCGGGTAACGCAGCGATCCTTCGCGCCCCTCTCTGGCCTGCCGGCCATCTCCCCCACGAGGGGGGAGATGGGACGGCCGCTCGACTTTCGCCAAACTGCAACGCTGGTGATTGGCGAAAGTCGCGGTGACAGCCAATCTCCCCGCTCGTGGGGAGATGTCCGGCGGACAGAGGGGGGCGCCTCGCACCGACCGACTGCAGTCATTCAACCTGCTCTAAACTTTCCCCGCCGCCGTATCCGTCTCGCGCCCGAACCTGCACGTCAGGACGCCATGCGGCCCGAAATCGGCGCTGATTGCATCGCCTGGCCGGGCTTCGACCGGACGCACGAACGAGCCGGAGAGCACGAATTCTCCAGCCGCGATGGCCATCCCATAAAGAGCGAGGCGGTTGGCCAGCCACGCTATGCCAAGCGCTGGATGGTCGAGCACGCCGGCGCCAAGTCCCGTCTCCTGGACCTCGCCGTTGCGGCTGAGTATGGCGCCGATCCAGCGCAAATCTGTCTGGCGCGGGTCGATCTCAAGCGCGCTGGTGACCACGCCGGCATTCGCGGCATTGTCCGAGATCGTATCGAAGAAGTTGCGCGCCCTTTTCGTGGCAGGATCGACGCGCACGATGCGCGTGTCGAGGATCTCCAGCGCCGGTGCGATGGTGTGCGTGGCGGCGAGCACATCGTCGATCGTCACGCCGGGCCCCTTGAGCGGCGCCTTCATGACGAAGGCGATCTCGGCCTCGATGCGCGGCTGGATGAACCGGCCGGCGGGAATGGTCGCGCCGTCTGCGAAGAACATGTCGTCGAACAGCACGCCGGAATCGGGAATGTCGATGTTGAGCGCGGATTGCATCGCCTTCGAGGTGAGCCCGATCTTCCAGCCTCTTGGCTTGCCGCCGGCGGCGATCTTCTTTTTGACCAGCGCGGCCTGGACGGCATAGGCATCGTCCATCGTGGCATCGGGAAAAGCGAGGCTGAGCAGCCCGATCTGCCGGCGCGCCCGCTCCGCCTCGAACAGCCGCGACGCTGCGTCCTCGATTTGTGCCGGTGTCATGCCGCGGCCTCGTCCACCACGCCGTTGCGCAAGGTGCCGATGCCTTCAGCCTCGACCTCGATCACATCTCCCGGTTTGAGGAACACGGGCGGATCGAGCCGCGCGCCGGAGCCGGTCGGCGTGCCGGTGACGATGACATCGCCCGGAACAAGCGTGGTGAATGTCGAGATGTAGGCGATCAGCTTGCGGAACGGAAAGATCATGCGCGCGGTGCGGTCATCCTGCCGGACCTCACCGCCGACCTTCGTCGTCAGCCTGATGTCGGCGATCTGCGCCTCGTCCCGGAATGGCACCAGCCACGGGCCGATCGCGCCGCTGCCGTCGAAATTCTTGCCCTGCGTCACGTTGAACTTGGCGTGCCTCACCCAGTCGCGCACGCTGCCTTCGTTGCAGAGCGTGAGCGCCGCGATATGCGCCAGCGCGTCCCGTTCGGCGATATGCCTCCCGGCTTTGCCGATGACGATCGCGATCTCGCCCTCATAGTCGAGCTGGCTGGAGACACGCGGCCGGGTGAGCGGCACGTCGTGGCCGACAAAGGAGCGGGGGAAACGCACGAACAGCGAGGGATTCTGCTGCGCGGCCTGGCCGTCTTTGTATTCCTCATTCCGGTCGGGGTAGTTGACGCCAACACAGACGATCTTTTCGGGGGCAGGGATGGGGATTTCGTAGCGGATGTCGGCGATCGGGAAATCCGCGGCGAGTGCGGCTGCTTCTTCCGCCAGGCGGAGAAGCGCGCCGGCCTCGATCACCTCGCGCAGCGACGGCCATCGGGCGCCATGCCGCGATGAAAGGTCTACCACGCCAGCTGGCGTCACCGCGCCGTAGCGTGTCCGACCGTCCGCAGTGAAGGTCGCGAGGCGGGGAGGGCTCATAGTCGGATCTCCCATGCTTCGGGCATCGGCGATCTTGGCGCTCTGTCGCGCCCCCCTCTGTCCTGCCGGACATCTCCCCCACGAGGGGGGAAATCGGACTGCCGCTTCCGTTTCGCCAACCGCAAGCGCTCGAGATTGGCGAAACCATCAAAGAGAGCGCAATCTCCCCCCTTGTGGGGGAGATGTCCGGCAGGACAGAGGGGGGCAACGTAGAGCACCGCCATAACCGTCAAATCCCGAAACGCTTCACGGTGCCACGATCGGCTGCGCTTTCAGCTCCGGATCTCGCACGGCCACCCCGGCGAAGAGGCTGCCTTCCTCGAACCAGCTCTTCGGCGCCGCCGCGCCCCACAGCGTCTGCCGCTGCGGGTTCTTCAGATCCCATTTGATCGGCTCGAGGTCCGGATCGACGGTCTGGTAGTCCGAGCAATAGATCTCGACGCGGTGCCCGTCCGGATCGCGCACGTAAAGGAAGAAGGCATTGGAAATGCCGTGCCGGCCAGGGCCGCGTTCGATGTTGGCGAGGTAGCCGGTAGTAGACATCAGATCGAGCAGGTCGATGATGTTGAGCGGCGTCGGCACCCAGAAGGCGACGTGATGCAGGCGCGGCCCGCGGCCATTGGTGAAGGCGATGTCGTGCACGCCGCCCTTGCGGTGCAGCCACGCGGCCCAGAGCCGCTTCGTCGCTTCGTCCTCGGTGTATTCGGTGACGCGAAAACCCATCTCGGCGTAGAAGGCGGCGGATTGATCGACATCCGGCGAGAAGCAGTTGAAATGGTCGATTCTGAGCGGCTTCACGCCCCGGTAGTGCGCGTACTTCTGATGCATGTGCGGCAGCCGCTGCATCGAATGGTAGAATTCGAGCGGGATGCCGAACGGATCGCGGCTGAGCAGCGTGCGCCCCTGGTGCGGGCGTTCGATCCACTGGTTGGCGATGCCTTTGCCGTCGAACCAGGCTTTCGCCTTGTCGAGGTCGTCTTCGGAAAAGACCTTGAAGCCGAGCACGTCGGCTGCCGGTGCCGGTGCCTTTTTCAGCACGACGGAGTGGTGGCCGCGCTCCTCCATCGCGCGCAGATAGATGCGCTCCGAATCCTCATCCGTGACCTGCATGCCGAGCACATCGACATAGAAGGCGCGGCTGCGCGCAAGCTCGGTCACGCCGAGCTCGATATGGCTGAGCCTGACGATGTTGAAGGCCGGGTAGAGATTGTGCGCCGGCAACGGCATCTTTTATTCCCTCCCGCTGATCATTACCCGCCGAGCTTCTGGATCGCATGCGGCGCGGTGGCGAAGGCGATGTTCTTCGTCTCCATGTAGAAGTCGAAGGACCAGTCGCCGCCGTCGCGGCCGATGCCCGAATTCTTCACGCCGCCGAACGGCGTCGGCAGGTGGCGCACATTCTCGGAATTGACCCAGATCATCCCGGCCTCGAGCGCATCGGAGAAACGGAAGGCGCGAGTGATGTCGGACGTCCACAGATAGCCGGTGAGCCCATATTCCGTGTCGTTTGCGAGCGCCAGCGCCTCTGCTTCGTCCTTGAAGGGAATGGCGACCAGCACCGGCCCGAAAATCTCCTCCTGGGCGACGCGCATGGCGTTGCTGACGCCGGTGAAAAGCGTCGGTGCGACGTAGCAGCCGCCGCCCGGCCCGGCGACCTTGCCGCCGCCGGCCGGCACCGCCGCGCCTTCGGCCCTGCCGGCGTCGATGTAGGACAGCACCTTCGTCTCGTGCTCGGGATGGATGAGCGGCCCGATCACGGTCTCCGGGTCGAGCGGATGGCCGACGCGAATACGCTTCGCCTTCTCCGCGACCTTGGCGGTGAAGGCATCGTAGATCGAGGCTTCGACCAGCAGGCGGGACGAGGAGGTGCAGCGCTCGCCGTTCAGCGAATAGATCATGAAGACGGCGGCATCCGCGGCGCGCTCGAGATCGGCGTCGGCGAAAACCACGACCGGGTTCTTGCCGCCGAGCTCGAAATGCACGCGTTTCAGCGTCGCCGCGCCCTGGCTCATGATCAGGGACCCGGTGCGGCTCTCGCCGACAAAACCGATCGCCTTGATGTCGCGGTGCTCGCTCAAGGCCCGGCCGGCGTCTTCGCCAAAACCGTTGACGAGGTTCCAGACGCCCTTCGGCAGGCCGGCGCTTTCCGCGATCTCGACCAGCAGACGCGCGGTGAGCGGCGACAACTCCGCCGGCTTGTGCACGACAGTGCAGCCGGCGGCGAGCGCCGGTGCGATCTTCCAGGTCGAGAGCATGAAAGGCGTGTTCCACGGCGTGATGATGCCGACCGGGCCGATCGGCGCGCGCGTGGTCATGTTGATCTGGTTCGGCGCGCGCAGCGTCTCGCCGTCCCGCGCCGCCGGCGCGCGATCGGCGAAGAAACGAAAATTCTCCGCCCCGCGCAGCGCTGCCTTGGCCATGAACTTGAGCGCCTGGCCGGTGTCCATGCATTCGACGAAGGCGATTTCCTCGGCGCGCGCGACGATGGCGTCGGCGATCCGGTGCAACAGTTCCTTGCGCTTCTCGCCGGCCAGCGCTGCCCAGGCCGGGAAGGCGGCTTTCGCAGCCTTGGCGGCACGGTCGATGTCTTGCCTGCCGCCGCGCGCCACGCTGGCGAGCGGCTGCAGATCGACCGGGGAGATCGTCTCGAAGGTCCTGCCGTCGGCCGCCGGCACCGCCTCGCCGGCAATGTGGTTGAGCACGCCGGCTTGCCTGAACCGGGCGAGATAACGCTCAGCCTTCTCGAGATTGGCTTCCAGAGCCGGCGATGGCTTGAGTTGCACGGTCACAAGGCTCTCCGTCAGCGGTCGCGCAGCCGCGCATGCATGGCGTTCTTTTTCCAGCTCAAGGCTGCGTCGATCTCGATCATCTCGAGCGAAAGGGCGAAATGCGGCGTCGCGAAGCGGTCTTTCAGATGCGCCTCGGCAGCCGCGAAGATTGCCTCGCCGGCCTTCCGCTTGTCGGCCTCGCTTCGCCCGGCACCGATGCGGAAAGACATGTGGATGAAGGCGTTCTCCGGCAATCGATCGGCGATCGCATAGGCTTCCGCCCGCAGTGCCCGGACGCGCACGGCGCCGAGCTCGAACAAGCCCGTGTCGAGAATGGCGCGCTGCACCACGACGCAGAACTCCATCATATCGACGGACCGGTCGAGATTGGCAGAGTATTCGATCGACATATGCGGCACGCAAATCCTCCATCCGCTCGCTGCTTGCCAATCTAATTAACATGTGAATTACATGCTGCCGGCGCGGTGTCAAGCGCCGTGGCGGCGCATTGCGTTGCCGGCAGGATCGCCGATATAGCGGCGGCAGGACGAATTTCGCTGACGGAGACGCGCTTGCTTCCTCCCAACACTCGCCGGTCGCTTCCGATGGCGCTTCTGCGCGCGCGCGAATTGGTGATGGCGAACTTTCGGCCGATGCTGGCGCGGCACGACATCACCGAGCAGCAATGGCGCGTCCTGCGCGAATTGGCCGAAGGCGGCCCGCTCGAGGCAACCGAGCTTGCCGAGCGCGCTTCGGTGCTGCCGCCGAGCCTCACCCGGATCATCAAGCTGATGAAAGAGCGCCGGCTGATCACGCGCAGCAAGGTGAAGGGCGACGGCCGCCGGGCGAAGCTCGCCATCAGCCCGACGGGGCTCGCGCTCATCGAAGAGCTCGCGCCGGAACGCCGCGCCATCTACGATGCCATCGAGCGGCGATATGGTGCGGAACGGCACGAAGAGCTGCTGGATTTGCTGGAGCAGTTGATCCGGTCGGAGTCTTCGTAGCGTGTTCTCAGATCGAAAGCAGCGATCCTTCGCGCCCCCCTCTGTCCTGCCGGACATCTCCCCCACAAGGGGGGAGATTGGCTGTCATCTCGACCTTCGCCAATCGCTTACGTTGCAGATTGGCGAAAGTCAGGCGGCCGGCTGATCTCCCCCCTTGTGGGGGAGATGTCCGGCAGGACAGAGGGGGGCGCTGTCCCGCCAACCTGTCCCGCTAGATCGACCGAACTCACGCCGCCCGGTTATGCGTCGGCGACCGCCCTCCGCCGTCGACCACCAGCACGGCGGCGGTAACGAAAGAAGCCTCCTCCGAAGCAAGAAACAGGCAGCAGGACGCGACCTCCGACGGCTCGGCGACCCGCCGAAGCGCGATGCGATCCGTGAGCGCAGCGAACTCGGCTTCAGGCGTGGTGCCGTTCTCGCGCGCGGCGACCTGCATCTCCCATTCGCTCATCGGCGTGCGCACCCAGCCCGGTGCAACCGCGTTGGCGCGGATGCCGTCGGCGCCGTGAGCGTAGGCGAGCGTGCGGGTGTAGGAGACGAGCGCAGCCTTGCTGGCGGAATAGGCGGCGTTGACCGGACTGCCGTTGAAGGCGCCGACCGAGGCGATGTTGACGATCGCGCCGCCGCGGACTTTCAGCAGCGGCACGGCGGCGCGGCACATCTTCATCGCGCCGGTCAGATTGACCGACAGCACCCGTTCCCATTGCTCGTCGCTCACCGTCTCGGGCGTATCGAGCACGATGATGCCGGCGCCGTTGACCACGATGTCGAGCTTGCCCGCGCACGCCTCGATCGCCCGTGCGACGTCCGCATTGTCGGTGACGCTGCCATGCACCGCGACGCCGCCCGTTTCCCGCGCGGCTTCGTCCAGCGCCTTGCCGCCGTGGCCGAACAGCACCACCGAAGCACCCTCGCGCGCAAACCGCTCGGCCGTCGCCCGGCCCATGCCGGAGCCGGCACCGGTGACGATCGCCGTGCGGCCGGAAAGTCTGCCCGTCATTCGAGCCCCCATTGGTCTTCGACCGCATAGCCGGTCTCCGGCAGGGTCGAGCCGCCATCGACGACGAGCATCTGGCCGGTTGTGTATTTGGCCTGCTGCGAGGCAAGATAGAGCATGGCATAAGCGACGTCGTCGGCCTCGCCCATATGCCCGATCGGGATATGGCGGCCGATCGCCGCCTGCTTTTCCGGCGTGGAGAGCGTTCCCCGGCCGGGCTTGGCGATGAAGCCCGGCTCGACCCCGTTGACGGTGATGCCGTCGCGGGCAAGCTCGAAGGCAGCACCGCGCACGAAGGCGTTCACGCCAGCCTTGGCAGCCGAATAATGCGCGCCGCCGCCCATCGCCATCCGCGCCGACACGGAGGAGGTGACGAGCAGCCGGCCGAACGCCTTTGCCCGCATGTGGGGAATGGCCGCCTGCACGAGCCAGACGAAGGCATTGAGGTTGATCTCGAGCGCCTCGCCGAGCTTCGCTTCGTCGAGCTCTTCGATCTTCGCCCACGGACAGCCGCCGGCATTGTGCACCAGGATATCGAGCCGTCCTTCCTCGGCGACGAGCCCGTCGATCATGGCCTTGATCGCCGCCCGGCCGCTGCCGGGCCAGCCGACCGCACGCGCGCCAAGGCCCCGCGCCGTGAGCTGTTCGGCAAGCGCCGCGGCCGGCTCTGCCGTGCGGTTGGAAATCACGACCCGCGCGCCGGCCTCGGCAAGCCTGGTGACGATCGCGGCGCCGATGCCACGCCCGCCGCCGGTGACCAGCGCAACGCGGCCTGTGAGATCGAACGCCATCGTTTCAGGCAATGCCGTGCGTGCGTACGATCGCCGCGAAGCGTTCGAAGGCATCCGTGTGCCGGTCGACATCGCGCGCCTCGGTCGCCGGGCACATCAGGAACATGGTGTGAAACGGCGTCACCAATATGCCTTCGTTCAGATAGAAGGCATGCAGCAGCGTTTCGAGATCGCCGCGCCGCGTCGCCGCCACCTCGGCCGCGTTGCGCGGCGGGGTCGGCGTGAACATGATCTCGGTCCGGCCGCCGATCTGCGTGACGTGCCAGGGCAGGCCGTGGCGGTCGATGATGGCGCGTGCGCCTCGGGCGAGGCGGTCGGCGCAGCCGAGCATGCGTTCATAGTTTGGCGGCGTCAGCACCTCTTCGAGCACCGCGCGCATGGTCGCGACGGTCAGCGCATTGCCGGCCAGCGTGCCGCCAATGCCGAAATGCGACGACTGGCGCTCGCGCGGATTGACGTGCGGGACCTCGCTCCAGAGCCGCGCGGCCATCGCCTCGCTGAGCCCGAAAATGCCGGCCGGGATGCCGCCCGCGATCGCCTTGCCGGCGACGAACATGTCCGGCTCGAGGCCATGGAGCTGCGTATAGCCGCCCGGCCCGCAGGAGAGCGTGTGCGTCTCGTCGATGATGAGCACGGTGCCGGTCCGTCTTGTGGCGGCGCGCACCGCCTCATGAAACCCTTCGGCCACCGGGATCATGCCGAAATTGGTCATCAGCGGCTCCATGAGCACGCAGGCGACGTCGCGCGCGGCCAACGCCTGCTCGATGGCGTCGAAATCGTTGAACTCCACCACCCGCGACAGCCGCGCATGGTCGGTGCCGTTCGGGTGGATGGCGTTGCGCATGCGCATGCGGCCCTCATGCAGCTCGACATGCGCCTCGTCGACGCCGCCATGGTAGCAGCCGGAAAACACCAGCACCCGGTCGCGGCCGGTAATCATTCGCGCGATGCGGATCGCGCCGCGATTGGCGTCGGTGGCCGACGTCGTCAGCGTCCAGTAAGGCAGGCCGAAGCGCCGGGCGAGCTCCTGGCCGACCCACAGGCTGTCCTCGGTCGGCATCATATGCGTGGTGCCGCGGCGGAGCTGGTCGATCGCCGCTGTGGTGACTGCCTCGTTCGCATGACCGCACATGCCGCCGGTGTCGCCCAGGCAGAAATCGACATAGTCGTGGCCGTCTATGTCGCGCACATGGCAGCCGCGCGCTTCCTCGACATAGACCGGAAAACCGCCGGCCCAGCGGCGCATCCAGTGCGACGGCCCGCCATAGAGGAAGTGCCGTCGCCCCTCGGCCCATGCGGCCGCCGAGCGCGGATGGCCGGCGGCAAAGCGCGCCTGCTCGGCGTCGATCAGGCGGCTGACCTTTGCGGCAGTCTCGACCGCGTCGGCATCTGAGCGGTTCGGCGTGGCGATGGAGCCGATCGGTTCGGACAGGGTGTCGTAGCTCGGGTCACGCGGCATGCGATCGGCTCCGCGTGGTCCGGATCGTGCCGTCGGCAATCCATGCGTCGATGATCTCAACAATTTTCTCCGAGAAGGCGAGGTCGTTTATGTGGCAGTCGAGGACCGATAGCTTGACCGGGTCGTTCATGACCCTCAGATATTCGTCCACCATTTCGGCCAGCGCCGCCGGGTCATGGGCGGGCATGCCCGCAAGATCCCAGGCGTGGACGCCGCGCGTCGGCAACACGAAATGCACCGGCCCCCTGGAGGCTTTCAGGCGGCGGGAAACCTCGCGGGCGAGCTCGCGCCGCTCCTCGGCGGACAGCGAGACGGATGTCACGAGGCGGTTGTGGGCATGATAGGACCGGTCGCGGAAGCGCTCGGGCAGCGGCTGCCACGTTGGGAGGTCGAACATGTCGCCGAAGCCCGGGGCAGCTATGATCGGGACCCCGCGCCGCCCGGCCGCCGTCATGCGATCCGCGCCGGCGTTGACGATGGACCCGACCACGAGGCTGCCGATCTCGGCTACCGCCAGTTCAAGGACCGCAGCGAAATAGCCTTGCTCGGCGAGGTTCTCCATCGCCATCCCACCCATGCCGGTGCCGTGGAAGACGGCAACCGAAAAGCCCCGGTCGATCAGCGGCTGGCGCAGGTGGACCATGTAGGACAAGGCCGACGAGCCGAAGCTCAGCATGCCGATCACCGGCCGGTCCGGATCGGGTGGCACAGCGGCCCGCGCAGCTCCCAGAACCGCGCCCGCCGCCTGGCTGAGCGTCGCCTTGCAGATGTCGTTCAGGCCATAGAGCCCGCCCGCCCAAAGGATCATCTGGATATCGGCCGACAATCGGTCAGGCGGGATCAAGGGGGAGAAGGCGATGGTCGAGACCAGATATTTCGGCACGCCGATCGGCAGTGCCCGGGCGCAGTCGAGCGCCAGGTCGGTGCCCATGGTGCCGCCGATCGCGATCATGCCGTCGATCTTTCGGTCGGCATGAAGTTTCGCCGTCAGCTTCGCAGCGCCGGCAGCCATGATCTGCATGGCCGCGTTCTCGTCGCGGGAGGCTGCAACCGAACGGATCGAGGAGCCGGCCGCTTCAGCCACCTGATGCTTGGAAATGTCGGCCGGAAGCGGCGCATCGCCCAGCACGCTGACATCCATGGTCAGGGCCTTGCCGCCTTGTCCTTCGATGCGGTCCTGCAGAAATCTCAGCTCATCCGACTTGGTATCGCAGGTTCCGATGACCAGGATCGTCTTTTGTTCGGCCATGGGTATGGTTCCCGTTGGTTGTGGTCCGTCCGGGGCTGCTCAGACCGCGCATGCGCTCACCGGCGGGATCGTAGAAGGGGGTCAATTGAACAGCGACAGGATGGTCCTTCCCGGCCACGCGTACGGTAAAGCCACCTTCCTCGATCCAGGGCTTCGAAACACCTTCGCGATTGTGCAGCGATGCCAGGCCGAGCGACTTGCCGAGGCGGAACCCCCAGGCGCCGGAGGTGACGTGACCGACCAGCTCGCCTTGGCGCCAGATCGGCTCGTTGTGAATGAGGAAGGGGCCGTTTTCACGCGAGGCGCCCTCGATCGCCAGCGCCACGGTGCGGTAGGGCGTGGCCGACCCACCCGCCTTCTGTTTCGCCAGCGCTTCGCGCCCGACAAAAGCCTCGGCCTTGTCGAGCTTCACCGCAAAGCCGAGGCCCGTTTCGTACGGCGTGTCGTCCTCGCCAATGTCATGGCCGAAATGCCTGAACGCCTTTTCCATGCGGCAGTGGTTCATCGCGAACACGCCGATATGGCGCATGCCGTGCGGCTCTCCGGCTTCCAGCAGCGCTTCGTAGACACCTGCGGTGAACTCGGTCGGGATCATCAGCTCGTATCCGAGCTCGCCGAGAAACGAGCGGCGGATCGCCCACGCGCGCGCATATGCGAGGTCGATTTCGCGGGCGGCGCCGAACGGGAACGCTGCTTCGGAGAGGTCGTCCGTTGAGGTAGCCGACAGGATGGCGCGCGCATTCGGTCCGTGGATCGAAAGCAGCGAATAGGCCGAGGTCGCATCGAAAATCTCGAAGCGCCAGTCGGGATCCGCATGCGCCCTGATCCAGGCCTGGTCGCGTATCTGGCTCGGATGGCCGGTGATGACGACAAATCTCTCGGGCGCGATGCGGGTCGCCGTGATGTCTGCTTCGACGCCGCCGCGCGGGTTGAGGAACTGCGCATAGACGGAGCTGCCGACCGCCACATCCATCTCTGCGCCGCAGACGCGATTGAGCGCGCGGACCGCATCCGGCCCCTGCACCAGGATCTTGCCGTACATCGACTGGTCGAGCAGCGCCGCCGCATCGCGCGCGGCAAGGCATTCCTGCTCGACCAGCGGGAACCATTCCTGCCGGCCGATGGATGGCTGCGACGGCCAACCGCATCCGGACGGATCGAAATACATCGGCACTTCCCAGCCGATGCGTTCCGCAAACACCGCCCCCTGCTGCTTGAGCCGGTCGTGCAACGGAACCCGCCGGACGCCGCGGGCCGTCTCGATCTGTCGTCCGGGCCAATGCAGGCCCCAGTGGAGGCCGACCGCCTCCGTGACGCGCTCGGCATTGTAGGATGCGTTCGCCTGGAATGGATGGGCCCGGGCGGCGAGCATCGAGCCTATGCCGCGTGAGGGGATGCCGTCGATCATCCACTCGGCCATGGTCAGCCCGGCGCCGCCTGAGTTCATGATGCCGTTTGAGTTCATGCCGGCAGCGATGAAGAGTCCCGGCATCTCCGGCGCTGGGCCGAGATAGGGATTGCCATCCGGGGTGAAGCTCTCAGGGCCGTTGAAGAAGGTTTGAATGCCGAATTCGGAGAGCGCGGGCATGCGGGTGAAGACCTGCTCCAACACCGGTTCGAGGTGTTCCATGTCGAACGGCAGTTCGTCGAACTCGAAGCTCTCGGGAATGCCTTGGCGGGCCCAGGCCTTTGCGCGTGCCTCGAAGCCGCCTATCAGCAACTTGCCCGCATCCTCCTTGGCGTAGATGCGCTCCTCCAGCACGACCAGGCCGGGCAAGGTCCGCGGCAGGCCTGGGATCGGCTCGGTGACGATGTAGAAATGCTCGGCGGCATGGAGCGGGACAACAACACCGTGCTCTTTCGCAAACCGCGCCGTCCACATGCCCCCGGCAAGCAGCACCTGTTCCGTGGCGATCGTGCCGTGGTCGGTCTCGACGCCGGATACGCGGCCGTTCCTGGTGAGAATCCGTATCGCTTTCGTCTGCTCGAAGATGGCCCCGCCGTTCTGCCGGGCGCCTCGCGCAAGGGCCTGGGTGACGTCGAGCGGGTTGACCTGACCGTTCGACGGCACGAAGAACCCGCCAAGCACGCCATCGTAGTTCAGCAAGGGCCATGTCTCGCGCAACTGCGTGATATCGAGCAGAAGGCTCTCGACACCCATGCGCCCGGCATGGTCGTGGTTGCGCCTAAGCTGTTCCAGGCGAACCTCGGACAAAGCAAGGTGAATGGTTCCGTTCTGTTTGTAGCCGGTAGCTTGCCCGGTCTCCGATTCGAGTTCAGCGAACAGTCGCGCAGTGTATTTCAAGCGTTCCGTCTGAGCCCCGGACTCGCGCAGCTGGCCGACAATGCCTGCCGCATGCCACGTGGTCCCCGAAGCGAGCCGCTTGCGCTCGACCAGCACGGCGCCTTCCATGCCGCGCTTGCCGAGATGATAGAGCGCGGACACGCCGGTGATGCCGCCGCCGATGACGACCGCCGGTGCGCGCTCCGGAAGGCGTGTCTCCGTCATTTGGGATGCCTCGTCACAATTGGATCCATGCCGTCTTCAGGTCGGTGTATTTGTCGAGCGCGTGCAGCGATTTGTCGTGGCCGTTGCCGGACTGGCGCACGCCGCCGAGCGGCACCGTGACGTCGGCGCCGCCATAGGTGTTGACGTGGACGATTCCGGCCCTGACGGCACGCACCATGCGGTGCGCGCGCGACAGGTTCGCGGTCCACACGGCCGAGGCGAGGCCGTAGGCGGTCGAATTGGCGATCCGGATGGCGTCGGCCTCGTCGTCGAAGGGGATCGCCGCAAGCACCGGCCCGAACACCTCCTCGCGGGCGAGCGCCATATCGGGGCGCACACGATCGAACAGGGTCGGCGCCATGTAGAAGCCGCCCGTTTCCTCGAGGATGCGCCTGCCGCCGGTGACCAGCACGGCGCCGTCGGCCGCGGCGCGCTCGACATGCGCGAGGTTGCGCTCGAGCTGTGCCGCGCTGTTGATCGCGCCTGCGTCGGTCGTCAGGTCGAGCGGGTCGCCGACCCGCATTTTCACTGCCACCGCCGCGACCTTCTCGATGAAAGCTTCATGGATCGATCGCTCGATCAGCAGGCGGGAGCCGGCAACGCAGACCTGGCCGGAATTGCGGAAGATGCCATGCGCGGAGACCTTGGCAGCCTGGTCGAGATCGGGCGCGTCGGCAAAGACGATGTTGGGCGACTTGCCGCCGAGCTCGAGATAGACGCGCTTGAGGTTGGAGCGGGCCGAATATTCGAGCAGGCGGCGCCCGACCGCGCCCGAGCCGGTGAAGGCGAGCACGTCGATGTCCATGTTGAGCCCCAGCGCCTCGCCGGCGACCGCGCCGCGGCCGGTGACGACGTTGAGCACACCCTCGGGCAGGCCAGCCTCGGCGCAGAGCTCGGCCAATCGGAGCAACGCGAGCGAAGCGGTCTCGGCCGGCTTCAGCACGACCGAATTGCCGGCGGCGAGTGCTGGCGCGATCTTCCAGGCGCCGATCATCAGCGGAAAGTTCCAGGGCACGATTGCCCCGACCACGCCGACCGGCTCGCGGTGCACGAGCGCCAGCACATTGTCCGCCGTCGGGGCGATCTCGCCAAAAACCTTGTCGGTCGCCTCGCCATAGTAGCGGAACGTGGCGGCGGCGCTGCCCGGCTCGGCCTTCACCGCCATGGCGATTTCCGTGCCATTGTCGCGCACGCCGAGAACGGCAAGCTCCAGCGCGTTCTTTTCGATGAGGTCGGCGACGCGGCAGAGAACCTTCTTGCGCGTGGAAGGCGCCGCGCGGCTCCAGCCGCCGCCATCGAAGGCTTTGCGCGCTGCGGCGACGGCTCGCTCGACATCCTCCGGACCGGCATCGGCCATCGTGGTCAGCGTGCTGCCGTCGATCGGGGAGATGATGTCGAGCGTGCGGCCGCTTGCGGCCGGCACGTGCCGGCCGCCGATGAACAGTTCCTGCGGCGGCAGCGCCAGGCCGCGAAGCGCATCGATCTCGGCCTGCTTCATGGCTTCAAACCTCGGCCTTGCCGGCGGTTTGATCGGGGCGCGCCTTGCGGCTGCCGCGCTGCGCGAACGCGAACAGCACCACGCCGGCGACCGAAAGTGCCAGCAGGGCGGCCGCCACCGGGCGGGTCAGGAAGACCGTCAGGTCGCCGTTGGAGAGGCTGAGCGACTGCATGATTCTCAGCTCGAACATCGGCCCGAGCACGAGGCCGATGACCAGCGGGAAGGCGGGGATGCCGTTCTTCAGGAAGAAGCGCCCGACGATGGCGAAGATGACGGTGATGAGCGCGTCGGACAGGCGGTAGTTCTGCGTGTAGGTGCCGATCAGCGCCAGCACCAGGATGACCGCCCCGATCATCTTCGGATTGATCCGGGTGAGCTTGACGATGTGCTGGGTGGCGAAGAGCAGGAACAGGAGCACGAAGACGTTGAGCAGCAGCAGGCAGAGATAGAGGCCGGAGATGAAATCCGGATGCTCGGCAAAAAGCTGCGGCCCCGGCACGATGTTGTGGATCATGAAGACGGCAAGCACCATCGCCATCAGCGGATCGGTCGGCACTCCGAGCGAGAGCAGCGGCACCAGCACGGTTGAGGTACAGGCGCTGATCGAGGATTCCGACGCGACGAGGCCTTCCGGCGAGCCCTTGCCGAACTGCTCCGGCTTCTTCGAGAAGCGGCGGGCGAGCGAATAGGACAGGAATTGCGCACCGAACTCGCCGACACCCGGCAGCAGCCCCATGGTGACACCGAGCCCGCAAGAGCGCGCCAGCACCCTGGGATAACGAAACGCCTCGATGAGGCCGCGAAACCGGTTGCGATAGGCGAGGTCGCCCATGTTTGCCTTCGGGCTCTTCGATTCGAGCAGCACGAAGGCCTGCGACATGGCGAACATGCCGATGACGACCGGCACCATGGGAATGCCGCCGAGCAGCCATTGCTGGCCGAAGGTGTAGCGCTGCGTGTTGAACAGCGGCTCGAAGCCGACGGTGCCGAGGAACATGCCGAGGCCGAGCGACAGCAGCGCCGCCACGGCCTGCTTCTGGTGCGCGAGGATGACGGACACAAGAGCCAGCACCGCGACCATGGCATATTCCGGCGCTCCGAATTTCTCTGCCGCCTTTGCGAGGTAGGGAGCGAGGAAAATGAGCGCCAGCACCGATATGGTGCCGCCGATGAAGGACGAAGAGTAGGCGAGCGACAGCGCGCGGTGCGCCTCGCCGCGCCGGGCCATCGGGTAGCCGTCGTAGGTTGTCAGCACATTGACCGGCGTGCCCGGCACGCGGATCAGGATGGCCGGTATCGCGCCGCCATACCACGCGCCGCCATAACAGCCGAGCAGCAGCGTGATCCCGGCCAGCGGCTCGAGCTGCAGGCTGAACGGCAGCAGGATCGCCATGGCGCCCGCCGGCTCCAGGCCAGGGATGGCGCCGACGACGATGCCGCAGAGCGCTCCGAACAGCAGCGCCAGCACGACCTGCCAGGTGGCGACGTGCTCGAAGGCGGCGACGACGGCGTCCATCAGAGCACGCTCCCGAAGAAATTGCCGACCCAGGCGGGGAACAGCTTGAACAGCGGCGCCAGCGGAAACCAAAGGCCGATGCCGAGGCGGAAGATCACGACGATCGTCACCGTGAGGAGGAAGGTGGCGACGATCCAGCGGCGCCCGCGCAAGCCCGCGCGCCACACCACGAACTGCAGGAAGGCAAGGGTGGCGAGGCCGAAGCCGATCCAGGAAACGGCAAAGAGATAGGCGCAGAAGTAGAGGCTGTACTCGAGCGCGAAGGCGAGCCCGCCAAAGGCCGAGAACGCGTTTGCCCGGAACATCCTTGCGTCGGGCGCGGCGTGGCGGGCGCGCAGGAAGCGCCACGCGATCACGGCGCCGGCGATCGCCGCCATGCCGAGGCTGAAGAGCGGCCAGTTGATCGGCGCCAGGTACCACGCTTTGTCGGCCGGCTGCGGGCGCGTGGCGAATGGCGCGAGCGCGATGAGCACAAGCGTGGCGCAAAAAAGCACCACCGCCGCCATGCCCTCTGCTTCCGGCGGCACGATTTCTTCGGCCTCGTCCTCGACGATTTCCAGTTCGCTGCCCGGCGGGCCGCTGCGCGTCATTGCTCGGATTCCGTCATGCGGGCAGGGCATTCGGCTGAAGCAGGCAAAGCACCCCCACTCCGTCTCCCCCGTGAAGTACGGGGGAGCCACCTCTCCCCCTGCCCGGGGGAGAGGAAAGGCGCCAAGCTCGCGGCCGGCCTTCCTCTCCCCCGTCGATCGGGGGAGAGGTGGCTCCCCCGGTCTTCCGGGGGAGACGGAGTGGGGGTCGACTGCGCCGCCATCTGCGATTGCTCTGGTCTGAGATCGAGGCGGCGGGACCCCGCCGCTCCGAACGTCATTTCGCTTCGAGCGCCTTCACCAAGGCCTCGGCGGCGGCATAGTCGGCGTCGATGCGCGCTGCTGCGTCGGCGGCGTTTTGCCAGTAGACGCCGGCGCCGGTCGCCTTGGCGATCTCCTGCGCCTGCTCCGACGCCACCGCCTTCTCGGCGATCGCCGCTATCTTGTCCTTCACCTCCTGCGGCGTGCCCTTGGGCACGAACAGGCCGTTCCAGAGCGTGATCTTCATCCCCGGAACCTGCTCGGAGAGCAGCTTGCCCTCGGGTTTGATCGACAGCGGCGTGTCCGTGTAGGCGGCGATCACCTTCACGTCGTCGAGGCAGGACAGAACCGTCGCCATGGTGGTGTTCATGACGTTGACGTCGCCGTTCTTCAGCGTGCCGCAATCGAGCATGTCGAAGGTCGCGTCGGAGCCGAAGGCGAAGCCGAGCTGCTTGGCGGCGGCAAAGGTCGCCATGGTCGGCACCAGGTCGTAGCCGAAATGGCCGAGCTTCACCGGATTCGACTTGGCGTATGCCGCGAGCTCGGCGAGGTCGTTGTAGGGCGCATCCTTCAGCGCCACCAGCGCGAACGGGTAGGTCAGGAAGATGCCGACCGGCTCGAACGTGTCGCGTGTGTATGACGCGTTGCCGCGGATGATGTGCATGGTCGGCACGTCGATGACGAACGACCCCACGGTATAGCCGTCGGCTTCCGACTGCGCGACGGCGGTCGCGCCTTCCACCGCGCCGCCGCCGGGCCGGTTGACGACCTTGGCCGGGACGCCGGTCTCCTTCGACATTTCGTCGGCGATGATGCGGGTGAGCTGGTCCTCGAGATCGCCGGGAGGCCAGGGCACGATGAAGGTCACCGGACGTTCCGGATAATCCGCCAGCGCGACGCTCCCGGCCGAGACGGCCGCCGCGACGCTTGCCAACAGAACTGTCGCCAGTTTGCGCATGTCCTTGTCTCCCATTGCGGCGGGTTTTCCGCCTTCCCGAAGCTGGTTCGTTATTTGAACCTATATTTCAAATATAGACTTGCAAATGAGCAGGCTTGCTGTCAACCTTATTTGCGGGCGGACGTGAATTACTCCCGGGGGAAAAGCAGTTGAGCACGGTCGGCAAGGCAATCTCGCTGCTGGAGTTGTTCGGTGTCGATCAGCCGGAGCTGGGCTTGAGCGAGATCGCCCGCCGTTCCGGCTTCGACAAGGCGACCACGCGGCGCCTGCTCGTGTCGCTGGCCGCGCACGGCTTCATCGAGCAGGACCCGGCTGCGCGGCTCTATCGCCTCGGTCCCGGCCTGACGCGGCTGGCACGCATCCGCGAAGCCCGCTTCCCGTTCCTGCAGACCTCGCTGCCGCATATCCGCGAGCTCGCGGCCTCGACCGCCGAGACCATACATCTGTCGGAGGCGGGCAACGGCTCGCTGCTGACCGTCTATGTCGAGCATCCGGCACGCGCGAACCGGGTCAACGTCAATCTCGGCGAGCTCTTGCCGCTGCATTCGACCGCGTCCGGCATCGCCTTCCTTGCGCATGCGCGTGAGGAATTGCGCCGTTCCGCGCTGGCGCAGCCGCTCACCGCGTTCACCGCCTTTACCGTGACCGACCCGGCTGCCGTGCAGGAATCGATCGCGGCGGCGCGCAAGCGTGGCTATTCGACCAGCAACCAGGGTTATGAGGACGGTGTGTCGAGCGTCGCGTCGGCCATTCTCGGCTCCGACGGTTATGCCATCGGCACGCTGGCCATCGCAGCACCTCTGGTGCGCACCTCGAAGGCGAGTTCGGCCGAGCGCGGCGAGGCGGTCGCCGCGGCGACGCGCGGCATCACCGAGCAGCTCACTGGCGAGCGCTACGAGACCGTCGTCCGCAGGGCATCCGCGTAGGAAGAAACCGGCATGCAGCGCGCTCCGCGAATCCTGATCATCGGCACCGGCGACACCAAGGCCGACGAGCTCGGTTTTATGCGCGAAGAGATAAGCAAGGCGGGCGGCGTGCCGCTGATGCTCGATGTGAGCATCCTCGGCGACCCGCCCTACCGGCCCGAGCACGACAAGCACGCCGTGGCCGCTGCCGCCGGCACGAGCATCGCCGGGATCGTCGCGCTGGGTGACGAGAATGCCGCCATGACCGCGATGGCTGCGGGCGCGACAGCGCTGGTGAGGAAGCTTTACGATGATAGCGAGGTGGACGGCTTCATCGCGCTCGGCGGCACGATGGGTACCGACCTCGCGCTCGACGTGGCGCTCGCGCTGCCGCTCGGCGTGCCGAAATTCGTCGTTTCGACCATCGCCTACTCGCATCTCATCCCGCCGGAGCGCATCGCCACCGATCTGATGATGATTCTCTGGGCGGGCGGCCTCTACGGGCTGAACTCGACCTGCAAGGCGGTGCTGTCGCAGGCCTGCGGGGCGGTCGTCGGCGCGGCGCGCGCCGCGCTCCGGCCCGACCGGAGCCGTCCGGTGGTCGGCATCAGTTCGCTCGGCAAGAGCTGCCTGACCTATATGGTGACGTTGAGGCCGGAGCTGGAGAAGCGCGGCTACGAGGTGGTGATCTTCCACACGACCGGCATGGGCGGGCGGGCGCTGGAAGCGATCGCGGCGCAGCGCGGTTTTGCCGCCGTGCTCGATTTCAGCCTGCAGGAGCTCGCCAATCACCTTGCCGCTTCGGTGGTGACGTCGGGCGCCGACCGGCTGGAAAATGCCGGCCGCGCCGGCGTCCCCCAGATCGTCGCGCCGGGCGCGATCGACATGGTCGATTTCCCGACCTGGCAGCCGGTGCCGGCGCGTTTTGCCGGCCGGCCCTACCACGCGCACAACCGGCTGCTCGCCTCCGTCACCAGCGACGGGGAGGGCCGCCGCGCAATCGCCCGTGCGATCGGCGCAAAGCTCGCAGGCGCAAGCGGGCCGACGGCCTTCATCCTGCCGGCCGGCGGCATCCAGCAATGGGACCAGGAGGGCGAGCCGCTGCACGAGCCGGAGGCGCTCGCCGCTTTCGTCGACGAGATGCGGCGGAGCGTGCCGAAAAACGTGGCGCTGCACGAGATTCCCGAGCACATCAACAGCCGTGCCTTCGTCAGCAAGGCGCTCGCCATCTTCGATGCCTGGGTCGCGGAAGGTGTCATCGCGGCTCCGACAGCCGCCGGAAGCGCCGCCGCATGAGCGTCCCGCAAGCCCTGGTGCTCGATTTCGGCGGGGTCGTCACCCGCACGCTGTTCGAGACGCATGCGCTCACGGAAGCAGCGCTCGGCCTGCCCGCCGGCACGCTTGCCTGGCGCGGGCCCTTCGAACCTGAAACCGACCCGCTGTGGCAAGCCATGCAGGCCGACAGGATCAGCGAGCGCGACTATTGGCTGGCGCGCACGCGCGAGGTCGGGCAGCTGGTCGGCGAGGACTGGCAGCGCATGGAAACTTTTGTCCAGCGCGCGCGGGGCGCCGATCCGGAAGCCGTCGTGCGGCCCGAGGCGCAAAGCGCGATCAGGATCGCGCAGGACGCCGGCGTCCGCCTCGCCATTCTTTCCAACGAGCTCGACCTCTTCTACGGCGCCGGTTTCCGCGCCCGGCTGCCACTGCTCTCCGCTTTCGAGGTGATCGTCGACGCGACCTACAGCGGAATCCTGAAGCCCGACCCGCGCGCCTATGCGGCGGTCGCCGAAGCACTCGCCCTGCCGGCCGATGCCTGCGTCTTCGTCGACGACCAGGGCCGCAACGTCGCCGGCGCAACCGCCGCAGGCATGCGCGCCGTGCAGTTCGATGTCCGCGAGCCGTTCAAATCCTTCAACGAGGCGCTGGGTTGCTTCCGCCTCGATCTGCCAAATCCCTCAAGGAGCGCCTATGCGTGACACCAACTTCCTGGCCGAGAACAACGCCCGGCATATCTGGCACCCGATGGCGCATCCTGCCGAGATGCAGGCCAATCCGCCGAAGGTGATCATGCAGGGCGAGGGCGCGCATGTCACCGACATCGACGGCCGCAAGGTGCTCGATGCCGTCGGCGGCCTGTGGAACGTCAACCTCGGCTATAGCTGCGACCCGATCAAGCAGGCAATCACCGCGCAGCTCGACGCGTTGCCCTACTATTCGGGTTTCCGAGGCACCTCGACCGGCCCCTCGATCGAGCTCGCCTGGGAGCTGGCGCAATGGTTCGCGCCGGAGGGCATGACCCGCACCTTCTTCACCTCCGGCGGTTCGGATTCGGTCGACACGGCGCTGCGTCTGGCGCGCCAATACTGGAAGATTCGCGGACAGGCCGACCGGACAAAGTTCCTGGCGCTGAAGAAGGGCTATCACGGCACGCATTTCGGCGGCGCCTCCGTCAACGGCAACATCAACTTCCGCCGCAACTACGAGCCGCTGCTGCCCGGCGTCTTCCACGTCCCGGCACCCTACGCCTATCGCAATCCGTTCGACGAAACCGACCCGGAAAAGCTGGCGCAGCTTTGCGCCCGGGCACTGGAGGACGAGATCGCCTTCCAGGGTGGCGACACCATCGCCGCCTTCATCATGGAGCCGGTGCTCGGCGCCGGCGGCGTGATCGTGCCGCACCCGTCCTTCCTGTCGCTGGTGCGCGAGATCTGCGACCGCCACGAGATCCTGCTGATCGCGGACGAGGTCGTGACGGCTTTCGGCCGGACCGGCCATTGGTCGGGATCGCGCATCTCGAAGGTGAAGCCCGACATGATGACGATCGCGAAGGCGATCACGTCGGGATATTTCCCGCTCGGCGCGACGCTCATCAGCGGCCGCGTCGCCGAAACCTTCGAGACCGACAAGACGAGTTTTGGATCGATCGGGCACGGCTACAACTATTCCGGCCATCCGGTCGGCTGCGCCGCGGGCCTCGCAGCGCTCGCCGAAACCAAGCGGCTGCGGCTCGACGAGAACGCGGCCGCGCGCGGGCCGGAGCTCGCCGCGGTGCTCGCGGCGCTGAAGGCCAAGCACGAGCTCGTCGGCGACGTCCGCGGCAAGGGCCTGATGGCGGCGATCGAGCTCGTCGCCGACCGCAAGAGCAAGAAGCCGGCGGACAAGCGCGTCATGGGCGTCGTCGCCGACACGGCTTACGAGGCGGGCGTCATGCTGCGCATCTCCGGATCGAACATCATCCTGTCGCCGCCGCTGATCCTCACGGCGAAGGACGTGCAGACGATCGGCGAGGGCATCGACGCCGGGCTCGCCGCGGCCGCCTGAACCGCAGACGAAGCCAGCAAGCACGCGCATTTGCATTGACTCCGCAAACGGCCTGCTGCAGTCTTTAAATGGAACGATGGTTCAAATAATGAACCACGCTAGGGGAACTGAAATATGAATGCTGCGGCCGCGGCCGACGCCATCTTCGTGAATGGTCGATTCTACACGGTCGACGGCGCGCGCCGCTGGGTCGACGCCGTTGCCGTCAAAGCCGGAAAGATCATCGCGCTCGGCGACGCCGAGGCGCGGGCGGTTGCCGACCGCTCCACGCGCACGATCGACCTCGCTGGCCGCATGGCGCTGCCCGGCATTGTCGACGTGCACAATCACGCGCTGATGGGCGGCGCGACCGAGCTGTTCGAACTGCGTTTTCCGGGCTCGCTCGGCCTCGATGCGATCGTGGCACGGGTGAGGGCGGTGGCCGAAAGGACCGAAAAAGGCCGCTGGATCATCGGCAGCCAGTGGGGCGCCGATCTGTTCGGCGTGCTGAACAGCACGGAAGCGCTTGCGAAGCTCGACGCGGCAAGCCTCGGCCATCCGGTGCTGCTGCGCGACGAGACCTATCACAACCGCTGGGTCAACAGCGAGACGATGCGGCTTTCCGGCATCGCCGAAACGAGCGCCGACCCGGCCAACGGCTCGTTCGGCCGGGACGGCGGCAAGCTCACCGGGCTGATGATCGAGGCCGCATCCGGCATCGTCGAGCGCGCCGCCGCGACCGTCGGCAAATACACGCCGGAAATGGACCGGCAGGCGGTGACCAAGGCGGTGGCAACGCTCAATTCCTACGGTGTCACCGCCTTCATGGACGCCGCCGCGATGGAGCCGATCCTGACGGCGCTGGCAACCCTCGACGACGAAGGAAAACTGTCCGCCTGGGCGGCCGGCGCCATGCCTGCCGTCGAGCCGGCTTTCCTGTTCGGCATTTCCGGCGACGCGCTGTTCGCAAGGCGCCAGGAATTCGTCCGCAAGCACGTGCGCCCGACCTATGTGAAGGTGTTCCTCGACGGCGTGCCTGGAGCCCGCACTGCCGCCTTCCACGAGCCCTATCTCGAGGACGCGGTGGTCGGCTGCTGCTTCCGCGGCTCGACCATGGTCACCTATCCGGATCTGGTGCGCTGGCTGGGCAAGGCCGAGCAGCTCGGGCTCGGCGTGAAGATCCATTGCGCCGGCGACGCTGCAGTGACCCAGGCGCTCGATGCGATCGACGTGGTGCGCTCCTTCAACGGACCGACCAGCCTCGTCCATCACATCGCGCATGCGAGCTACATCGCGCCATCCGACATTCCACGCTTTGCCGAGCTAGGCGTCGCCGCCGACCTGTCGCCGATGCTCTGGTATCCGACCACCTTCCTCGAAGGGCACAAGCAGGTGATGGGCGTGGAGCGGGCAACGCGCTTCTGGCCGAACAGGGACCTGCGCGCGGCCGGCGCGCTGCTTGCCGGCGGCTCCGACTGGCCGGTCATTCCCAATCCCGACCCATGGGACGGCATCGAAGGCCTGGTGACGCGCCGCAATCCGTCCGGCGCATTCCCGGGCACCGCGCTCTGGCCCGAGCAGGCGATCGATGTCGCGACCGCGATCGAGGTTTTCACCATCAATTCGGCACAAGCGATTGGCCTCGGCGACACGATCGGCTCGCTCGAAATCGGCAAGTCGGCCGATCTGATCGTGCTCGACCGCAACATTTTCGAGACGGCGCCCGACGACATCGCCGACACGAAAGTGCTTGCCACCTATTTCGAAGGCCGTCCGGTTTTCGAGAGGGCCTGACGATGGTTGCGGGCAACGCGGGCGCGACAATCCCGGTCTCGATCGTCACCGGCTTCCTCGGCAGCGGCAAGACCACGCTGCTCAACCGCGTGCTGACGCAGCCCGATATGGCCGGCACGCTCGCCATCATCAACGAGTTCGGCGAGATCGGCCTTGATCATCTGCTGGTCGAGGTGAGCGAGGAGCGGCTGGCGCTGCTCGACAATGGCTGTGTCTGCTGCACCGTGCGCGACGATCTCGTATCGACGCTGAAGCAGGTGGCGGCAAACCGCCCGGTCGAGCGCGTGATCCTGGAGACGACCGGCCTCGCCGATCCCGCTCCGATCCTGCACGCGATGATGGCCGATCCCGTGCTCGCCGCGCGCTTCCGCATCGCCGGCGTCATCACCACGGTCGACGCCGTGAACGGCGCGGCCACGCTTCAAGCTTATGCCGAGGCCCGCAAGCAGCTCGCTGTGGCCGACCAGGTTGTGCTGACCAAGACCGACATTGCCGATCAAGCCGCCAGGCACGCCGCCGGGCACTGGATCGGCGACCTCGCGCCGTCGGCGCGGCTGCTTCTCGCCGATGCCCTCGACCCCGCCGCCCTGCTCGAGCGGCATCCGAGCGCCCGCAGCGCTGCAAGCGACGTCGTGGAAGCGCTTGATCGCCTCTCCGGCCACGATCACTGCCATGCCGACGGTTGCGACCACCATGCGCATCGCCACGCCGGCCACACCGGCATCCGCACCTTCGCTTTTGTCGTCGACCAGCCGATCGAATGGGCGGCTTTCCGCCAGTGGCTCGACTATTTCGCCGCGATCCGCGGCGCCGACCTGCTGCGCATGAAGGGGCTCGTCGGCACCACGGACGCACCGGACCAGCCGATCCTGCTGCACGGCGTCCAGCATGTGCTGCACGCGCCGAAGCGGCTCGAAGCCTGGCCTTCCGGCGACCGCCGCACGCGCCTGATCTTCATCGTCAGGAACCTGTCCCGCGAGACCATCGAGACCACGCTGGCGAAGTTCGCCGGCATCGAAATCCGGCGGCTCGTGAGCGTCGCCGCGTGAACGTCCAGAAACCAGACAAAACGAAAGGGGAAAGCATGAAACGCTTGGCTGCATGGATGGGAGGCACGTTGCTTGCCGCAATGGCCTTTTCCGCGACCACCGGCGCCGCCATCGCCGGCCCGACCTGCGAGAACGGCACGATTGCAGTCGGCGCCGTCTCCACGATCACCGGCGTCGTCAATTTCAGCGATGCGCCGAACGGGGCCAAGGCCGTGTTCGACGCGCTCAATGCCGAGGGCGGTATCGACGGCTGCAAGATCGATTTCACCATCGCCGACGACAAGGGCGATCCGGCGGTTGCGGCGCAAGCCGCACGCGACCTGATCGACAACAAGGGCGTCGTCGCGCTCGCCGGCTCGGCCAGCCTGCTCGACTGCGCCGTCAACGCCGGCACCTACCAGCGCAACGGCGTCCTCGCCATCCAGGGCCTGGGCGTCGATCCGCTCTGCTTCAACGCGCCGTCCGTCGCGCCGGTCAATGTCGGCCCCTACACGCTGACGGAGGCCATGGGTTACTTCGGCGATACGGTGCTGAAGACCGAGAAGCTGTGCGCCTTCTTCATCATTCTCGGCGGCACGCAGGAGGCCTATCTGCAGGCGATCGCCAATTACGAGAAGCGGAGCGGCAAGAAGATCCATTTCGTCGATCTCACGCTGCCGATGCAGGGCGACCTGACTGCCTACCTCATCAAATCGCGCGACTCCGGCTGCGATGCGGTCGTGACCAACGCGGTCGAGCCGAACATCGTGCAGTGGATCAACACCGCCGATGCCCAGAAGATCGAAGGCATCAACTGGCTGTTCCTGGCGCCGGGCTACACCGAGGCGCTGGCCAAGGCGCTCGCCGCCAGCAAGCAGCCGATCTATATCGGCACGGAGTGGGAGCCCTTCACCGAGGCGAGCGACGCCAACAAGGACTGGGACGCGGCCGTGACCAAGGCCGGCCTGCCGAAGACCGCGTTCTCACAGGGCGGCTACCTTGCCGCGAAAGTCCTCATCCAGATCATCAAAGGCATCGACGGGCCAGTGACCCGGGAAAGCGTGACGGCGGCGCTCAAAGGCATGCAGCCGATCTCCGACCCGATCGCCGGCAGCCCCTATGTGTTCGGCGACGCGCCCGTCCACGCCCCGATGCAGGCGACCAAGGTGATGGAGCTCGTCGGCGGCAATTGGGTGCTGAAGACGCCCGAATGGCTCGTCCTGCCGCCGCTGAACTGAAGCGCTTTCGCGATTCATCGCAAAAACGCCTACTCTAACACTCCAATCGCTATCCGGGTGCGGTCCGCGCCCGGATAGCCTCTCGGGAACGGCACGATGGAAGGACTGCTGACGGCGGCGACTGCCGGGCTTTCCGCCGGCGGCGCCTATGCCGTGCTGGGCGTGTGCTCGGTGTTCACCTATCGCCTCGTTGCGGTGGTGAATTTTGCCGGCGCCGCGATCGGCGCGGTGGGTGCGTTCACGCTGGCCACGCTGGTCGAGGGGGGCATGGCGCTGCTGCCGGCGCTGCTGATCGGTCTGGCGGCGGGTGTTACCGCGGCGACGGCGCTGGGCCTCGTCATGACCCGCTGGTTCTCCGGCTCGCCGCCGGCCGTCAAGGCGGCCGTCACCGCAGCGATCCTGGTGGGCGTGATCGCCGTCGGCCTGCGGCTGACCGGCGGCCAGGATGCGCGCCTGTTCCCCGACATCCTTCCGGGTTCGGCCTTCCGCCTTGCCGGCGTCCAGGTCACCTGGGCGGCAATCGCGACCGTGCTGCTGGCAATCGTCTTCACGCTCGCGGCCGAGACTTTCCTGGCGCGGACGCGCGCCGGCCTGAGGTTGCGGGCCCTGTCGGAGCGGCCGCTCGCCGCCGAACTTTTGGGCATGCCCGTCCGCACGCTGGCGCTCGCGGTCTGGATGGTGACCGGCGCCATGACGACGCTGGCGCTGATGATCATCGCACCGCAGCGCGCGCCGGATTTCGCTTCGATGAGCCTGCTGATCGTGCCGGCACTTGCCGCCGCCCTGATCGGCGCCTTCGCCAGCTTTCGCGCAGCGCTCGTCGGCGGGCTGACGATCGGCATAGTGGAAGGGCTGGCGAGCGGCATCGAGCGGTTCGGCCAGTATCGCGGCGCATTGCCCTTCATTGTCATCCTGGCCGTGCTTTTGTGGTCGCAACGAAGGGCCCGTTGGGATGAAGCGCGCTGAAAACGGAGGGGAGGCGTCCCGCCGCCCTGAGCCTGGTCGAAGCGGTGCGCGGGGCGCGCACCCCCCATACGGTTCGATCTTCGCGACGATCGCGAGCCTCGCTCTGATCGGCGTCCTTTCGATCGTGCTTCTGTCATCCTATTGGGTCTTCCTGCTCACCGCGGTCTTCATCGTCGGCGTCGCGCTGCAAAGCCTCGGCATCGTCACCGGCCGCACCGGCATGATCTCGCTCTGCCAGATGTCCTTTGCCGGTGTCGGCGCCTGGACGACCGGCTATCTGAACGTCGCCGATGCGCCGGGCGGGTTGCTGGTCTGGGTGCTGATCGGCGGTCTGGCGGCGGTGCCCGTCGGCATCGTCATCGGGCTGCCGGCGCTGCGCCTTCGCGGCATCAATCTCGCCATCGTCACGCTGGGTTTCGCGGCCGCCTTCGATACCGTGCTGGCGACGATCACCTTCCCCGGCCAGACGAGCTTCAAGCAGGTGGCGCGGCCGGAGCTTTTGGCCAGCGATCAGGCCTATTTCCTCTTCGTGCTCGCCGTCTACGGCCTGATCGCCGTCAGCCTCGAAATCGTCACCCGCACCCGTCTCGGCGCCTCGTGGCTGGCGGTGCGCCACTCCGAGCGGGCGACGGCTGCGCTCGGCGTCAGCGTTCCCGGCGCAAAACTCTCCGCCTTCGCGATCAGCGCCTTTGTCTCCGGCGTCGCGGGCGGCCTGCTCGCCGGCTATCTCGGCACGCTCGTCTACGACAATTTCTCCATGATGCAGTCGCTCGTCCTGTTCGCGGTTGCCGCCATGACCGGAGCGCATTACGTCCACGGCAGCATTGCCGGCGGCGTACTGATCATGCTGTTTCCGGAACTGCTGAGGCGGCTCAACCTGCCGCAGGACCTCGGCGCGGTGTTTTTCGCGCTCGGCGCGGTGCAGGCGCTCAGCACCGGCGAGACCATGGCCGAGGCGCTGGCGCGCCTCTTCCGCCGCCTCGTCCCGCGCAAGCCGGCCCCGCCGCCGGCAGCCGGCATCGGCGCGCTCGCCTTGCCCGCCGACGGGGGCAGTAACGGTGCGGCAATGGAGATCGAGGGCCTGACGGTGCGCTACGGCAATGTCGTCGCGCTCGACAATGTCGATCTGGTGCTGCCGGCCCGCACTGTCGTCGGGCTCGTCGGTCCGAACGGCGCCGGCAAATCGACGCTGGTCGATGCCGTCGCCGGTTTTCTTCCCCGCTATGACGGGACGATCCGGATCGGCGGAAGCGCCGTCGATGCATTGTCGCCGGTGGCGCGCGCAAGGCAGGGATTGCGGCGGACCTGGCAGACGACGCGCATCGCCCCCGAACTGACGGTCGGCGACTATGTCAGCCTCGCTTCGGGTGGAGCGTCCGCCGCGGAGATCGAAGCGCTGCTCGCCTGGCTCGACGGGCCGGCGGCATCGACAGCCGTCGCCGCGGTCGATGCCGGCAGCCGCCGGCTGCTCGACCTCGCCGGCGCGATCGCCGCGCGGCCGCGCGTGCTGCTGCTCGACGAGCCGGCCGCCGGGCAATCCTACGCCGAGGCCGTGAAACTCGGCCAGCGCATCGCCGAGATACCGCGGCTTTTCGGTTGCGCCGTGCTGTTGATCGAGCATGACATGGATATCGTGCGCAAAGCCTGCTCGACCGTCGTCGTGCTCGATTTCGGCCGTGTCATCGCATCGGGTCCGGCGCGCGAGGCGCTCGATCTGCCGGCCGTCCGCAAGGCCTACATGGGCATCGAAACGGCGGAGGCAGCGGCATGAGCCTGCTCGACGTCACCGACATCGCCGTCGACCGGGCAGGCGTTCGCATCGTCCGCGGCGTGAGCATCCTCGCCAGCGCAGGCGAGATCAGCGTGCTGCTCGGCGCCAATGGCGCCGGCAAGACCACGCTGCTCGAAGGCATCTCCGGCATCGTGCCGGCGGCGGGCGGCACGGTGACCCTCGACGGCCTCGACATCTCGCGCGCCACGCCGGGCTCACGCTCCCGCGCCGGGCTTGCCCATGTCGAGCAGGGCCGCACCGTGTTCGCGCGGCTGACCACCGAGGAGAACCTGGCCGTATCGGCACATGCCGAAACCAGCCCGGAAGACGCCTATGCGCTTTTTCCGGAGCTGAAAGCCCGCCGCGACGTAGCGGCCGGCATGCTTTCCGGCGGCGAGCAGCAGATGCTGGTCATCGCGCGCGCCCTGCTGACGCGGCCGCGGGTGCTGCTGATCGACGAGATGTCCGCCGGCCTGGCGCCGGTGATCTTCGCCCGGCTGATGAAGGCGGTGCGCACGCTGGCCGACCAGGGCATGGCCGTGCTTCTGGTCGAGCAGTTCGCCCGGCTGGCGCTTGCCATCGGCGACCGCGCCTATGTTCTGCGCCGCGGCAGCCTCGTCTACGAAGGCGATTGCGGCACGCTGGCGCGCGACCCCGACCGCCTGCATCACCTCTATCTGGGCGACGCGGCGGTTGGTGCGTAGGATGAGGCGCGACGCGGACGCCCCACGCGGCTTCGTCATCCTCGGGCGGAGCAGGCCGAAGGCCGTCGCGGAGACCCCGGGGATGACGAACGCGGAGGGGGTGCAGCGCCGTAAGGTTCGCACGCTGCGCCCTATGCCAGATAAGCCCTATGCAAGATCTCCGGATCCGCGATGAGCGTATCCGGCGGGCCCGAATAGCTGAACGCGCCGCGGCTCATCACATGCGCCTCGTCGGCAATCCCCAGTGCGACATGCGTGAACTGCTCGATCAAAAGCACGCCGGTGCCGGCCGCCGCGACCGCCTCGATCACCTTGACCAGGCGCTTGACGATCAGCGGGGCGAGGCCGAGCGACATTTCGTCGGCGAGGATGAATTTCGGGCGGCAGATCAGCGCTTGCCCGAGCGCCAGCATCTGCTGCTGCCCGCCCGACAGCGATCCGGCGCGCTGTGCCTTGCGTTCGGCGAGCTCCGGAAAGATGCCGTAGACATCGGCAAGCGCCTGCACGAGCGCTGCCTGCGGCAATGCGAAGCCGGCGGCACGCAGATTGTCGTCGACGGAGAGCGGCGAAAGCACCCGATGGCCCTCCGGCACCGCCGCCAGGCCGGCCGCGCGAATGATGTCGGGGGCTCGGCCGGTCAGCGCCATGCCGTCGAGCTCGACCGAACCGGCGGCGATCGGCAGGATGCCGGCAAGCGCCAGCACCAGCGTGCTCTTGCCGGCGCCGTTGGGACCGATCAGCGCCGTGATCCGCCCGGGCTTGAGCGACAGAGTGAGGCCGTCCACGGCGGCCTTGCGTCCGCGCAGCACTGTGAGCCCGCGCACGCTGAGCTCGCTCATGCCACGCTGAGCTCCGCTCATGCGTTTTCCTCCACGCCGAGATAGACGGCGCGCACGCGCTCGTCCCGGAGCACCGCGCCTGTTTCGCCGGCGAGCACCAGCGAGCCGAAATCGAGCACGATCGTCTGCTGGCAGGTGGCCGCGATCAGCTCCATGTCGTGGTCGATCAACAGCGTCATCGCACCGTTGAAGGCGTGGATGCCGGCAATCACGCCGCGCAACTGCTCGACCTCGCTTTGCGAAAAACCGGCGCCGGGCTCGTCGAGCAGGATGAGGCGTGGTTCGCCGGCGACGCAGCGCGCCAGCTCGGTCATGCGCCGCTGCAGCGAGGAGAGCGTTTCGCAGCGCTCGCTGCGCACCGAAGCCAGGCCGACGAAGTCGAGCGCCGCGTCGATGCCGCGCTCCCGCTCGCCGCGCGTCAGCGGCAGCGGGTCGAGCACGACGCGGACATTGTCCTCCACCGTGAGCTCGTCGACGATCTGCTCCTGCTGGAACGAGCGGCGCAGGCCCCAGCGGGCGCGGCGGTGTGGCGGCATCGACAGGAGCTCGGTGCCGAAGGCGCGGATCGAGCCGGATCTGGGCGCGACGAAACCCGACATGGCGTTGACCAGCGTCGTCTTGCCGGCGCCGTTGGGGCCGATGATCCCGACGATCGGCCGGTCGAGCGTCACGCTGAGCGAGGCGAGCGCCACGACGCCGCCGAAGCGCACCGACAGGCCTTCGATCGCGATCATGGTTTCAGCCTCGCGGCGAGCCCGGCAAGCTGGCCGGCAATGCCTTTCGGGGCTGTTGCCAGTGCGTGCACCAGCGCGGCGCCGAAAATGATATAGGCGGCATCGCCGCTCACGCCCCAGTCGTTGAGCAGCGCCGGCACCAGCCGGTAGAGCAGCGCCGCGATCACCGCCCCATACCAATGCCAGGCACCGCCGACCACGGTGAGCGCGAAGATGAGCACGGATTCGCTTGCCGGGAACGATGCCGTGTCGAGAAGCTGCAGGCTGCCGGCCAGCAGGCCGCCGGCAATGCCGGCGAGGAAGCCGGACAGCGCAAACCCCCAGACCTTGTAGAGCGTCACATCGACGCCCGCGGCCATGGCGGACGCCTCCGAGCGCCGGATCAGCGCCCAGGCGCGCCCCGGCCTGCCGCGCTCGTGCAAATAGAGCAGGCAATAGCAGAGACTGACGACGATGATGCAATAGACGAAGTAGGCCTGGTCGGACTGCGCGACGTGCGGCCGGGCCATGTAGGCCACGGAGCGCACCTCGAAACCGGTGAAGCCGCCGCCGCCATTCGGGAATTGGATGATGCCGATGATCACCGCAAAACCGCCGGCCGCCATCAGCGTGACCAGAGCGAGATAGAGGCCGCGCATCCTGAGCGCCGGATAGGCGAGCACCATGCCGATCGCGGAAGCGAAGGCGCCGCCGGCCAGCATGTTGAGCTCGAAGGGCAGGCCGAAACCGTGCGCCAGCCGCAGCGCCACCCAGCCGCCGCATCCCATGAGGGCGACGTGAGCGAGGCTGACCAGCCCGAGCCGCCGGTAGAGGAGCGCGATGCCGGCGCAGGCGATGGTGTAGATGGCGACCGAGGTCAGGACCTTCAGCCACAGGGCATTGGCGAGCAGCGGAACCAGCGTCGCCGCAAGCACGGCCAGGATGACGGGCAAGGCGGCGCGCGGCCAGCCTCGGCCGGGCCGGCGCGCAACCAACAGCGTGCTTGCGAGCGTGCCGTACGGCTGCGCCATCAATCTTCTCCCGCGAAGGTCAGGCGCCGGCCGCGCTGCAGCCAGAGCAGCGCCAGCACCGCGATCAGGAAGGGCATGACGGTGCGGAATTGCGCCAGCGGCTTGTAGAGCGTCATCAGGCTTTCGCTGACGCCGATCGCGAGGCCGGCGGCAAGCGCCACCGGGATGGACGTGAGGCGCCCGACGACGGTGGTGGCGATGATCGGAATGACAAGGAAGGTGAGTACCGTCGGGTCGAGCCGCACCATGCTCCCGAACAGGAGCCCGGTGAAGCCGGCCAGCGCCCCCGATACGCCCCAGGCGAGCGTCTCGACACGGCGGATGGGCGTGCCGAGCACGGCTGCCACCTCCCGATTGGCAGCAAGCGCCCGCATCATCAGCCCGGTGCGCGTGCGGGCCAGAAACAGGCCCATGCCGATGGTGACCGCGAACCCTGCCAGCAGCGCGATCAGGCGCGTCCCGGTCACCCGCATGCCGAGCACGGTGACGGAGACCGCGTCGGTCGACACGGTCAGCTTGCGCGGGGTTGCGACCCAGAGCAGGTTCATCAGGCCAAGCAGCGCGATGGCGAAGCCGAGCGTCGCGACCGCCTTCACCACCGGCTCGCGATGGCTGAGGCTCGGCGCGACGTAGCGTCCGAAGGCGAGCGACAGGGCCGCCCCGATCAGGATCGAGGCGACCCACGCGGCCGGTTCCGGCCAACCCGCCTGCAGCATCTCCCAGGCGGTCATGGCGCCGAGCGCACCGAGCGCGCCATAGGCGAAGTTGAGCACGCCGGTGGCGCGGTTGAGCAGCACCAGGCCGACCCCGCCGAGCGCGTAGAGCGCGCCGACGGCGAGGCCGGAGACGACGAAAAGGCCGACGACGTTCACCGGTTTCGCCGGCTCAGTTGCCGATGCCGAGCTCCTTCTCGATGGCGCGGATCGGGTCGAGATAGGCGCTGTCCACGTCGGTGCATTCGCCGACCACCTTGAAGCCGCCCTCGACCACCTGCACCATCATGTTGGCGTGGTTCGGCATGTGCCGGTCGGCCTTGCCGACATAATAGGGGCCGCAGAGCAGGTCGGAGCGCGCGTTCTTGATGCCGACGATCGCTTCCGTCACCGTGGCGCGGTCGATCTTGGCCGGATCGAGCTTGAGCATGGCATCGACGAAGAAGCGGGCCGAGACGTAGCCGGACTGGCTGAACGTGTCGCGCGGGTCCTCCGGCTTGGCATATTGATCCATGACGGCGCGCCAGTTGGTGGCGTCCGGGCCGCTGCCCTCGATCGGGGTCAGCTCGATGTTGACGTGCATGACGCCGTGCCAATAGGGCCCGACCGCGGCCGGAATGTCGGCGTCATAGAGCGGCGTCGACGAGATCCATTTGTAGTTGTCGCGCAAATTCTGCTCCTCGACCACCTTCAGATAAGCGACCGCAAGGCCCGCCGGCAGATTGACGAGCACGGTGTCGGCGCCCGAGGCGACGGTTTCGAGCACCACCGAGTTCATGTCGGCCGAGGCGGGGTCCATCAGGATGCTGGAGCCGGAAAGCCCCTTCGACTGCATGTATTTCTCGGTCCAGCCGCAGGAATAGTGGCCGACGGTCGGGATGTTGAGCCCGACGCACACGACGTTCTTGGCGTCGAGGTTGCCGACCGCCCATTGCGCCGCGCCGACCGAGGACGGCAGCGGACCCTCATTGGTCGAGACGATGTTGCTGCTCTCGAAGCACTCGGAGACGGCACAGGCCGAGGCCATCGACATGACGCCCTCGTCTGCATAGAGCTTGGCGTTGACGCCCATCTCGACGAAGGAGCCCGAGCCGACGAGCGCGACCACGCCCTGGTCCTTGACCAGCTTGGTCGCGACCTGGGCAGCGACTTCCGGATTCCACTGGTCGTCCTCGACCAGGTATTCGATCGGCCGCCCGTTGATGCCGCCATTGGCGTTGACGCAGTTGAAGTAGGCGCGGGCCGCGTCGGCCGAAGACGAGAAATCATCCGGGCCGGTCTCGCCCACGACGGCGCCGACCTTGATCGGCTCGCCGCTTGCCTGCTGGCCGTTGGCGAGGCCGCATTGCGTTGCCGCCGATGACGTTCCGCCCGTGATGAAAAGCATGGCGGCGGCCGCCGCGCTTGCCAGAAGATAGTGTCGCATGTCCTTCCTCCCTTTATCCCGGGCCTTGCGCGCCCGTTTTCTTCTTCCGACCTGCCGCTAAGCGGCCTTGTCGCGTCCCAGCACGAAGCGCGCTGCGCGCTCGCCGATCATGATCGTCGGTGCATTGGTGTTGCCGGAGACGAGCGTCGGCATGATCGACGCGTCGGCGACCCTCAGGCCTTCCACGCCGCGCACCTTCAACTGCTCGTCGACGACGGCCATGCGGTCGTCGGCGACGCCCATCTTGCAGGTGCCGGAAGGGTGGAAGACGGTCTTGGAGACCGAGCGAATGTAATCCCTGAGCGCCGTCGCGTCCTTTTCGATGCCCGGCTCGGGCATCACCCGCCGCTTGACGATGCGCTTGAGCGACGGCGCCTCGACGATGCGGATGGCCAGCTCGACTCCGCGCACAAGCGTCTCCAGATCGGCCGGGTTCGACAGCGAGTTGGCGTTGAACTCAACCGCTTCGCGCGGATCGGCCGAGCGCAGCCTGACGCTGCCGCGCGACTGCGGCCTCAGGAAGCAAGGTCCGATCGCGATGCCATGCCCGGCATGCGGCTCGCGGTCGACGAAGCCGATGAAGCAGGGCAGCACATGGAACTGCACATCCGGCTGGCCGGTGCCGGCGGTATCGACGAAGCCGCCCGATTCCACCACGTTGGAGGTGAGCAGGCCGGTCTTCAGCGCCATGTATTCGAGCATGTGGCGCGCGGCGCGAAACCCCTTGTCCTCGCCGAACAGCGAGATCGCGTCCTTGATCTCGGCCTGCACCGTTGCCTCGAGGTGGTCCTGGTAGTTCTCGCCGACGCCCGGCAGGTCGGCGACGACCTCTATCCCGTGCCGGCGCAGGTGATCCGCATTGCCGATGCCGGAAAGCTGCAGGATTTTTGGCGAGGCGAGCGCGCCGGCAGTGAGGACCACCTCCTTGCGCGCCTTGAGCGTCTGGCCGCCCTCGGTGAGCACGCCGGCGGCCCGCCTGCCGTCGAACAGCACCTTGTGCACACGCGTCTCGGTCATGACCGTGAGGTTCGGACGCTTCTCCGCGTCGCGCAGAAACGCCTGCGCCGAGCTCCAGCGCCGGCCGCCCGACGTCGTCGTCTGGTAGAAGCCGACGCCTTCCTGCTCGACGCCGTTGAAGTCGTGATTGAACGGCAGCCCGACCTCCTGCGCCGCCCGCACGAAGGCCTGCGACAGGGGGTGGCGATAGCGTGTGTCGGAGACGCGCAGCGGCCCGTCGACGCCGTGATAGGCGCCGGAAAGCCGCTGATTGTCCTCGAGGTCGCGGAACACCGGCAGCACGTGATCGTACGACCAGTTGCGGCAGCCCATCTGCGCCCAGCTGTCGTAGTCGCTGCGGTTTCCCCGCACATAGATCATCGCGTTGATCGACGAGCCGCCGCCGATCACATTGCCCTGCGGCACGATGGTCGGCCGGCCGTTCAGGCCCTTGTCGGGCTCGGAAACGTAACCGTGGACGTCGCGCGCTTTCTGCAGAACCTTGAAGAAGGTGGCCGGGATGTGGATGTAGCGGTCGTCGTCGCGCCGGCCGCTCTCGATCAGGAGCACCCGGTTCTCCGGCACCTCGGACAACCGCGCGGCCACCACGCATCCGGCCGAGCCGCCGCCGGCGACGATATAGTCGAACTCCTGCATGCAACTCCCTCTCGGAGGGGGCGGCGTCCGCCGCCCTGCGCGTGAGCCTGTCGATGGGTCGATGGGGCGCGTGAGCCGCGCGCCCGCCAGACTCTCAGCCGAACACGGTCTGCACGGTGGTGAATTCCTTCAGGCCTTCGAGCCCGAACTCGATGCCGACGCCCGACTGCTTGACGCCGCCGAACGGTGCGTTGGGCTGGATGGCGCCGTGCTTGTTGATCCACACCGTGCCGCATTCGAGCCGGCTGGCGATCCGTCGCGCCTCGTCGATGTCGCGGCTCCAGACCGAGCCGCCGAGGCCGTAGTCGTTCGCGTTGGCGCGCGCGATCACCTCGTCGACGTCGCTGAAGCGGATGATCGGCAGGGCCGGCCCGAACTGCTCGCGGTCGACGAGGTCGCAGCCATGGTCGACGTCGGCCACCAGCGTGACCGGATAGAAATAGCCGCCATCGCCGTTACCCATCGGCGCGCCGCCGGTGAGCACGCGGCCGCCCTTGGCGCGCGCCTCCTCGACATAGGTGCGCACGATGTCGAACTGCCTTTCGTTCTGCAGCGGGCCGAGCACCGCATCGTCGGAGAGGCCGTCGCCCATGACGATCTTCTGCGCGTAGGCCGTGAGCTCGCGGCACACCTCGTCGTAGATCGAGTCGTGCACGTAAAGCCGCTTCATGCAGGCGCAGGTCTGGCCGCTGTTGATGAAGGCGCCCCAGAACAGCCCTTCGGCGATGGCCTTGGGATCATTGTCGGGCAGCACGATTGCGGCGTCGTTGCCGCCGAGCTCCAGCGTCAGCCGCTTCAGCGTTTCGGCGGCACTTCCCATGATCTTGCGCCCGGTGGCGGCGGAGCCGGTGAACGTCACCTTGGCGATGCCGGGATGCCGCGACATCAGCGCGCCGATCTCGTTGCTGCCGGTCACCACGTTGACCAGCCCTTTCGGCGTCACCGAAGCGATCACCTCGACCAGCCGGATGGTCGAGAGCGGCGTGAAGGGCGAAGGTTTTATGACGACGGCGTTGCCGGCCCGGATGGCGGGGATGATGTGCCAGCAGGCAATCATCACCGGCCAGTTCCAAGGCGTGATCGAGCCGACGACGCCGATCGGCTTGCGATGCAGCTCGACGCGCCCCTCGGCATTGTCCTGCAGCACTTCGACCGGTAGCGCGAGCTCGGCCGTGTAGCGCGTCCAGGCCATCGCACCGCCGATCTCGAAACGCGAACCGAGGCCGTTGAGCGGCTTGCCTTGCTCGAGCGTGAGCAGCCGTGCGAGCTCCTCGGCATGCGCCTCGATCGCCGCGGCGATGCGCCGGCAGGTTTCGGCCCGCTCGGCGTCAGGCGTCGCGCTCCACAGCCCGTAGGCGGCTTGTGCGGCGGCAATGGCGCGGTCGAGATGCTCCGGCGTCGCCATCGGCATTTCGCCGACCGCCTCACCTGTCGATGGGTTGCGGATCACTGCGTGGTCCACGGTTGCAATCCGCTCGCCGCCGATGAGCAGGCCATACCGGTCCATGAAATCGCTCCTCCCAAAGCCCGATCGGCGCTGATTGGAGGACAGTTCGGCCTGTCTGTCTTGGAGTGCGGCGCAGGCAAGAATTGGACTCAAACGCAACGAGGCCTTTCGGCGTTTGTGAAAAATGCCGCTTGGAGCGTGTCGCGAATGACTGGAATCGTCGGCGCGAAGGATCGCTGCGTCAACCTTCCGCGTGCAGCACGTCCTTGGGCGAGCAGTCGAATGCCTGCCGGAAGCAGCGGTTGAAATAAGAAATGTCGTTGAAGCCGGAGGCGTAGGCGATCGCCGCGATGTTGGGCCGCTCCTCCGCACCCCGCATCTGCAGCAACTGGTCGCGCGCCAGGTTGAGCCGCTGCATGCGGATATGCGAGGTGGCGGTCGTGCCGAGCACGCTGAAATCGTCCTGTAGGGTGCGCAGCGACACGCCGAGGCGATCGGCCAGCCAGCGCGGCGTCAAATTCTCCTCGGTCAGATGCCGGTCGATCAGCACCTGCACGATTTCGAGCCGCGCCCCGGCGGAGTAGGACGCCGCCGGCATGTCCAGCTCTTCCTCCGTGGCGAAGGCCTGCCGCGTGGTGTCGAAGAGAAGCTGGCGCAGATGCGGCGCGCGGCGATCGTCGGCGCTGATCGAAAGCAGCTTGGCGACCAGCGCGCGCAGCATCGCCGACATCGGATCGGCGGCCCCGAGCCGGCGGGAGATTTCGATGCCGAGCGGCTGGCCGGCATAGAGCAGCTGGCGCGGCATGTGCACCGACAGATGGTTGGAGAAATTGCCGTTGAAATGGAAGATCGAGGGATTGGCGGAATCGACGAGGATGCAGTCACCCGGGTCGAGTCTTGACTGCCGCCCGCGCTGCTCGATGCCGCAGAAGCCTTCGATCTGCAGGAGCAGGAAGAGGTTCTCGCCATAGTCGGAGCGGATGTGCTGGTGGTCGCGCACCACCGCGCCGAGGTCGTTTGCCACCTGCGCGACATCCATGCCGGCCGCGCCCTCGACCCGCACGGTTCCGAACACCGCGTTCGACCGCTCGAAGCGTTGCGGCGCGAAATTGCCGCAGATGCCTTTGAGGTCGCTCGACCATTCCTCGAAATCATAAGCGCGGCACGGAACCGGGCTGCGGCTGGCAAGTTCGACGAGTTCCACCATCCCCTCCCGAGAAAAATGGTCGGTCATCTTACACGCGGCGGTCTTCGACATTCAACCGATGCCACCGTGATTGTGCGCGGCGCCGGGGCGTTGCCTCGGTCGTTCCACAGCAGGCGCCCAGGAGATCGCTCTACACGAGCGGAATGTTTTCGCGAAAGATGACCCGCGGCTCGATGTTTTTCACCGACAGGGTCGGCGTGCTGGCCGCGATGGAGCCCAGAAGCCTGATCACCGCCTGTTCGCCGCACAGACGCGCGTTCTGATCGATGATGACGTCTATCAGTTCCTCAGCCAGCCAGGCCCGCGTGGCATCCGTCAGATCGTGCATGATGACGAACGGGCGCCTGTTGTTTGCCGATGCCTTCAGCGCCTCGACGATGCCGGCGCGCCCGGCACCGACGCAGTAGATGCCGACGAGATCGTCGGCATCGCGCAGCAGCCGTTCCATCGCCGGCTGGGAGATCTTGTTTTCGTCGCGGGTCTCGATGGCCGGAAGGATCGTCAGGTCCTTGAACTGCTCTCCGAGGAGAGTCCTGAATCCATACTCCCGCTGCTGGTGTCCGTGCAGCGCTCGCGATCCAAGGAAGAGCGCGATCGATCCGGCTGCTTGGCGCGACGTAAGGCCCATGATGAGGGCAGCGGTCCGGCCCGCCACCAGATTGTCGACGCCGACAAACGCCGAGCGTGGCGTCGAGAGGACATCCGACACAAGGGTGACAACGCGGACATTGGATTCGGTGAGCCGCCGGATCGCGTGACGGGTCTTCGGATGGTCGACGGTGATCACGCCAACGCCATTCGTCGAATCCGGAATGCCATCGAGTGCGGTGACAAGGGCGTCCGGATCGATCTCGTCGAGGGCCGTCACGTTGCAATGCGCCACAAGCGGCAGCGACGATGCGAAGGCGCGGACGTTCCGCGCGAGATCGTTCATGAACGCGTTCTGTCCAACGGGGATGAAGAATTCGAGATGCGCCGGCCGCGTCGGCAGCGGAAGCATTCCTTCTGACGGCAAATAACCGAGCTCCTTCGCAGCCCGCAGCACCCTCTGGCGGTTGGCGGCGCTGACGCCGCCACGATCGTTCAGCGCCCGGTCGACCGTCGCGGTCGAGAGCCCGGCCTTGCGGGCGACATCCAGGATTGTCGTCTTCCTCATCGCTCTCCACCACACGCACGAAACGCGCGACCGCAATCCGCATATCACATCAGCGGCAGTGACTAAATCGCATCAATTTAACTTCTTCGGTATTTCTGCATAACACCCTGTAAATAAAGAATTTTTCGGAAGACGTGGGCGCCTTGCGCCCCACGATCGACATTTGACCTGATGTAATCTGATGGAGTTCGTGAGTTGCGGGAATGCGGCCGCCCCGCAATGATGGGGCTGTATTTCTTTCACCGCAGCGACGGGCTTTCGGTGGCCGGGATCGACGGATTCCGAGCGGGGAAAAGCATGCGTCGAACGGTGCGCCTGGGAGGGACGACATGGCCGCAGGATCAGCGCCATCCGACGCATCGGGACGCTATTGTGTCCGCGCTCGGCCGGCGCATGGTGCCGTTCAGATTTGCCCAGGCGTCTTGTCGCGGTTGTCGAGGCTGGAGCCGATCGCGTGAGCGTCGAAACGGCCGACATCGGAACCACCGGCACGAACATGATGCAGGATCGCGACTACGGCCTGACGGGTCCTTCTTCGCGGCGAGCTGTCGAGGCAGGTCTGGTGGCGGCCGAGTGGTATCACACCGACGTGCCGCGCAAGCTCATGAAGGAGTTGATGCAGCGCAGCGACCAACCGGCGATCCGCGACACCGTCCTGTTGGCGCTGCTGCACGTGTTTTTTGCCGCGGGCGGTATCTGGTTCTGGGGCAGTTGGTGGGCGGTTCCGTTCTGGCTCGCCTACGGCGTAATGTACGGTTCCGCCTGCGATGCGCGCTGGCACGAATGCGGCCACGGCACGGCGTTCCGCACCGGCTGGATGAACGATTTGATGTACCATATCGCCTCGTTCCAGGTGGCGCGGAATCCGGTGAGCTGGCGCTGGAGTCACGCGCGCCATCATACCGATACGATCATAGTCGGCCGCGATCCCGAGATCGCATGGCAGCATCCGATCAAGCTGATCCTCAAGGCCTTCGCCTATGTGGGTGTGGTCGAGGTCTGGCAGAACCTCGCGACGCTCGCGCGCCACGCGATGGGAAACCTGTCGCGGGACGAGATGGACTACCTGCCCGAAAGCGAGCGGCCGAAGGCGGTGTTCTGGGCGCGCGTGCACATCGCGATCTACGCGGCGACGGCGCTGACGGCTTTGAGCATACTGCTCGCCGGGCTGGGCTGGGAGGCGACGATCCCGTTTCTGCTGATCGGCGGCCCGCGCGTCTACGGCTGCTGGCACATGGTGATGACGGGGCTCCTGCAGCACGGCGGACTGGCGGAGGACGTGCTCGACCATCGGCTCAACTCGCGCACCGTCCATATGAACCCGATCAGCCGGTTCATATATTGGAACATGGGTTACCACGTCGAGCACCACATGTTCCCGATGGTGCCGTATCACGCGCTTCACAAGCTCCACGAGGCAATCAAGCACGATCTGCCGCCGGCGAATCCGTCCATCTGGCACGGCTATCGGGAGATGTTCCGCGCGATCACGCGGCAGCGTCGCGAGCCCGGCTACTATCTCAAGCGAGAATTGCCGCCAGGGGCAAAGCCCTATCGCGAAGAGCTGCACTCGGCGGTCCCCGAAAGGACTGGCGGATGAACGAGCACGGCAGCCAGGGTGGCAAGCGGCGCTCGCTGCCGACGATAGCCGATCTGCGTGCCTGGAAGGGCAGGCGTCAGCTGACCATGTTGCGCTATTTCAGCCTCGACGAAGCCGCGGCGGCCGAGGCAGCCGGTATCGACATAGCGTCGGTTCCAGCCGAGATCGTGCTCGATCCGCGCTATCGCGCGGTTGCGCCATCCGTGTTCTCGATGACCGGTCTGACCCATCTCGAGATGGGGACGCCTGACGACTATTTGCGGTGGTGCGGCGACGTCCTCAACCGCGGCGCAGACGCGGTCTATTGCTCCGGCTCGTTGCAGACGGTCGAAAAGCTGTCGCGCGAATACTTCCCGGTCGTCGGCCATGTCGGGCTGGTCCCGACACGTGCGACCTGGACGGGCGGCTTCCGCGCCGTTGCCAAGACCGCTGAAGCGGCGCTGCGCCTGTATCAAGAGGTGCGGGCCTATGAGAGCGCCGGTGCTTTCGCCGTCGAGATCGAGGTAGTCCCGGCCGAGGTCGCGGCCGCGATCAGCAAGCGCGTCGGGATCCTGCTATGGTCGATGGGCGCTGGCTCGGGCTGCGATGCGCAGTATCTCTTCGCCAACGACGTCCTCGGCTACACCGAGGGCCACGTTCCACGCCATTCCAGGCAGTATCGCGATTTTCGTGACGAGTACGCGCGGCTTCAGCGCGAGCGCATCGCTGCGTTCAGCGAATACGCAGCCGACGTCGAAAGCGGAGCCTATCCGGATGAGCGACATCTGGTGCGCATGGACCGGGCGGAGCTGGAGAGATTTCTGGAGGGAATCGACCGGCAGTGAAGATAGGCCGGAAGACATGAAAGCTGATCCGAATTCTTTGATCGGCCGGGTGGAGGAAAATGCCCGGCACAACACGGAGGAGATACTGAAATGTTGAGACGTACATTGTTGGTCGCGGCAGCAGCTGTTGTGCTCGCGACGCCGCTCGCCCTGGCGCAGGGCGCATCGGAGAAGACCTTCTACTGGATTTCGCACGGTTCGCCGACTGACCCGGTCTGGACCTATTTCCTGAAGGGCGCCGAGCAGTTCGGCACGGATACCGGCGCCAAGGTCAACACGTCGTTCCATTCCAACGACGTGCCCAGCCATCAAGAGGCAATCCGGGCGGCCATCGCCGCCGGTGCCAACGGCATCTGCACCACCAGCCCCGGGCCGGGAACGCTGGTCGACGTCGTCAACGAGGCGCAGGCGGCCGGCATCCCGGTCATCAATTTCAACACCAAGGACGAAGCGCCAAAATGGAAAGCTTATGTCGGCGTCGACCTGAAAGTCGTCGGCCGCACCTGGGCGCAATATCTGGTCGACAAGAAGCTGGTGAAGGAGGGCGACTTCGTCTGGATGCCTCTCGAAGTGCCGGGCGCCGGTTATGGCGAGACGGAAGCGGCCGGCGCGGACGAAGTGTTCAAGCCGCTCGGCATAACCTGGGAAATCCAGGATGCCTCCTATGACCAGGCCGAAGTGATCAACCGTATGACCGACTACCTCACCGCCAATCGCGACAAGATCGACGCGATGATCGGGCTTGGCGACCTGGTGACCGGTTCAGTCAAGCGCGTCTGGGACCAGGCCGGCGTCGCCAAGGGCGAGATACCGGTCGTCGGCTGGGGCAACTCGCTCGACACCACCACCGAGGTGACCGAAGGTTATGTGAACGCCGGCATGTGGCAGGACCCGCTCGCCACGTCCTACATGTGCCTGTCGGCTCTGATGGCCGAAACGAGCGGCATCCCGATCGGCTTCGACGTCATCACCGGCGCGCTCTATGAGGCCGACCAGGCGCCGTTCTACGCCAAGATCATGGGCGGTAAATAGCGGAACCTCCCTCCGCGCGGCGTCCGCGGTCCTTCGGGACTGCGGGCGCCTCTTTTTGATCAACTTCGAGACAGCGCCATGACCGAGCACAGCACAGATACACTGCCTGCACCGCCGCTCCCGATCAGCCTCCTGCGGGCTCTCGTCGCCAGGCCCGAATTCGGCCCGCTGGTCCTGCTCGTCGCGATGATATCGGTCTTCACCGCGATCAATCCGGCCTTCGTATCGCTTATCAACATAGGCAACGCGCTCACCTTCACCGTCGAGCTCGGCCTCATCGCGCTGGCAATGACGCTGTTGATGACCGCGGGCGAATTCGACCTGTCGGTAGGCTCGGTGTTCGGCTTCACGCCCGTCGTCATGTGGACGCTCTTCAACGAAGGCACGCTGTCTTTGCCGTTGGCCTTCCTGGTGGCGATGGCGCTTGCGCTGGCGATCGGCTTCGTCAACGGGCTGTTCGTGACCCGACTTTCGATTCCGTCATTCCTGGTGACGCTGGGCATGTTGCTGGTCGTCCGGGGTACGGCGCTTTGGATGACCGCAGGCTCTCCCCAGCGCACCTGGGAGGCGGGAGACCAATGGCTGGCGACTGTTCTGGTCGGCGATTTCTATATCGGCGGACTGCGCGTGTTCATGAGTCTGATCTGGTTCATCGTGCTGGCCCTTTGCATGCACTACGTGCTGACCCGAACGCGGTTCGGCAACTGGATCCAGGCGACTGGGGGCAATCCAGGAGCAGCCCGCAACCGCGGCGTGCCGATCCAGCGGGTCAAGGTGATCCTGTTCATGCTGTCCTCGGCGATGGCTGCACTCGCCGGGATCATCTCGTCGATCCGCGTCTCCGCCGCGAACCCGAACGCCGGCACCGGTTACGAACTCGAGGTGATCGCCATGGTCGTCATTGGCGGCACGGCGCTGGCCGGCGGCCGCGGCACCATCATTGGTACGGTGCTCGGTGTGCTGATCCTGCGCCTGATGCGCAATGGAATCGTGCTGATCGGCGTTCCCGGCCTTGCCTACAGTGTCTTTATCGGTGCGATCATCCTGGCGATCATGGCGCTCCACGCCGGGCTGGAACGCCGGCACAATGCGGGGGTCTGAGATGGCCGGAACCGATGCTCCCCTCGTCGAGATGCGGCATATCGAGAAGTATTACGGTCGCGTCCATGCCCTGCGCGACGTCAACCTTATGATCCGCAAAGGTGAGATCGTCGGGCTTCTGGGCGACAACGGCGCCGGCAAATCCACCTTGATCAAGGTGCTCTCGGGCGCCGTTCCCTATACCTCCGGCCAGATCGTCATCAAGGGCGAGGAGGTGCAACTTCGCACGACCAACGACGCCATTGGCCATGGCATCGAGACGATCTACCAGGATTCGGCTCTGGTGCAGCAGCTCTCCATTGCCCGCAACCTCTTCCTCGGCCGCGAGCTGCGCAAGGGACCGCGGTTCCTCGACCGCCTGGACCAGGAACGGATGAACACGGTTGCTGCCGACCTGCTGAAGCGCGTTGGCATCTCCAAGAACATCCCACCGACAACCCCCATCGGCTCGCTCTCCGGTGGTGAAAGGCAGGCTGTCGCCATCGCGCGTGCGATGTATTTCGACAGCGACCTGATCATTCTCGACGAGCCCACCAACAATCTGGGCGTGGCCGAAACCCAAGGCGTGCTTCGTTTCGTGCGAGAGGCGCGCGACAGCGGCCATTCCTGCATCTTCATCGCCCACAACATCCACCATGTCTTTCAGGTCGTGGACCGCATGGTGGTGATGCGGCGCGGGACGGTCGTTGCCGACAATCTCAGCCCCGAAACCTCCTCGATCAGGGATGTCGAGCATATCATCACCGGCGAACACATGGCCGTGTAACCGGGGTGTCCCGCTCAATCGGCTTCGGCTTCGACGAGCGGGGGCGAATCCATTGCAAGCTGCCGTCCTGGCGTGAACCTGCCGTTCGACTCATCGCGGACGTTACAAGCCGTTCCGAGTCGAAGGGAGCTTTGCTCCCGGCCCGATCAGGCCTCCTTCAGGTTGCGCGCCGGCGCAATTGGCGGAGACAAAATCAGGAAATAAAACAAAGGTTTGCTGGCTGCGGATCCAGTCTTCGGCGAACCGGTCTCCGCAGAAAAGTCCCGGATAAAACACGGTAAAACAGGGTGTTTCCGCACTGAACGGCGCATATCCACTGTCGCCTTGAATCTCTGAACATCCAGCGACAGATGTCGCCATGGCTGGCAGTCCGGTAGTTGGGCATTGTGCACCGAGAGATCATCAAGTCTCTCCGAACTCCACGCCGACGGCCGCAGTGACAATGGCTGCCTGACCCTTGTTTGGGGTTGCATGAAGCTCGGTGTCATGTCAAAAGTGCGATCGCAGATCGCGAAAGTAGAGGCGGGCTAACCGCTCGAAACGAGGGCAACGAATGAAGCTTGATCCACAGGTCAAGGCGCTCCTTGACGAGGTGAATGCGGTTGAAGCGGCATCGGTTTGGGACACGCCGGTCAATGACGTCCGCGCAGGTTTTGACCAGCTTTTCGCCACTTTTGCCGCGCCGGGCCCGGAAGTCGGGAAGGTGGAGAACCGGACCATTCCCGGGCCGTATCGGCCGATCCCGATCCGCATCTACCGGCCGGCAGGCGCGAGCCCGGACAAGCCGTTGCCAGTCTACGTCAATTTCCACGGCAGCGGTTATGTCGTCTTCAGCATCGACACGTATGACCACATCTGCCGGATCCTGTGCCGCGACGCCGACTGCATCGTCGTGGCGGTCGACTATTGCAAAGCGCCTGAGTTCAAATTCCCGAAGCCGGTGGAAGAGGCGTGGGCGTCGACGCTCTGGGTGTTCGACCATGCCGCCGAATTCGGCGGCGATGCCGCGCGCATCGCAATTGGCGGCGACTCCGCCGGCGGCGGCCTGGCGGCGGTCGTGACCCAGCGGGCGAAGAAGAGCGGCAACCCGAAAATCGCATTCCAGCTGCTCGTCTATCCGGTCACGGACACCCGCGAGGACACCCAGTCCTACAAGGATTTCGCCGAAGGCTACATGCTGACCGCTGACACCATGCACTGGTTCTTCCAATGCTATTTCAACACGGAGGCGGAGCGGGCAACGCTGGACGCCGCGCCGCTCCGCAACCCGGACCTGCGCGGACTGCCGCCGGCGACGATCATCGCCGCCGGGCACGACCCGCTGTTCAGCGAGGGCATCGCTTATGCGGAGCGGTTGAAGGCCGCCGGCGTGCCGACCGAATACGTCAACTATGAGGGCGGCATCCACGGCTTCTGGTCCGCTACCGGCAAATTCGGGATCACGACCGAAGCATTGAAGACGGCATCGACCGCGCTGCGGCGCGCCTTTGCAACGCACTGAACCGCAGGATCAGCATATGCAGAAATTCGACGTCATCGTCGTAGGCGCCGGTTTTGCGGGCCTCTATCTCCTGAAACGGCTGCGCGACCTCGGCCTGTCGGTCGTGGTGCTTGAAGCCGGCGAGGATATCGGCGGCACCTGGTTCTGGAATCGCTATCCCGGGCTGCGCTGCGACGTGGAAAGCATGACCTACTCCTATTCCTTTTCGGACGAGATCCAGAAGGAATGGAGCTGGACGGAACGGTACGCCGAGCAGAAGGAGATCCTGCGCTACATCCACTATGTCGCGGACAAGCTCGATCTGCGCCGCGACATCAGGCTCAACGAGCGCGTGACCGCGGCGCAATACCAGGACGCGAGCGCGAGGTGGGAACTGACGACGGAGAGCGGCGCACATTATTCGGCCCGGTTCTGCGTCATGGCGAGCGGCTGCCTGTCGATCCCGAACATGCCGAATTTCCGCGGGCTCGAGCGCTTCAAGGGCGACTGGTACCACACTGGCGCCTGGCCGACGCAACCCGTCGATTTCGCCGGCAAGCGCGTCGGGGTTGTTGGCACCGGCTCGTCCGGCATCCAGTCGATCCCGGTCATCGCGGAGCAAGCCGGGCACGTAACGGTCTTCCAGCGCACGCCGAACTACAGCATCCCGTCATGGAACGCTCCGCTGACGCCGGAAGCGGTGGAGAGCTGGAAGCGGAGCTATCCCGAGCTGCGGCTGAGGGCGCGAACCTCGCCGGTCGGCGACGTGTTCACGCCTCCGACCATATCGGCCATGGACGTGACGGACGCCGAACGCGAGGCGGAGTTCGAGCGCCGCTGGCTCGACGGCTCGTTCGGTTTCCTCTCCTCCTACAACGATCTCCTGCGCAACGAGGAATCCAACCGGACAGCCCAGCGCTTCTTCCGCAGGAAGATCGCGGACCGGGTGAACGATCCGAAGGTGGCCGAAATCCTGATGCCGAACGAGCACATCGGCACCAAGCGCATGTGCGTCGACACCGACTATTTCGAGACCTTCAACCGCGACAATGTCGAGCTGGTCGATTTGCGCCGGACGCCGTTCAGGGAAATCAACGAGAAGGGCATCGCCACCAGCGACCGGCAGTTCGACCTCGACATCATCGTCTTCGCCACCGGCTACGACGCGATGACGGGCGCGCTCATGCGGATGAACGTCCGCGGGCGTGACGGCCTCTCGCTCAACGACGAGTGGGCGGACGGCCCGCATACCTATCTCGGCCTTGCCATGCCCGGCTTCCCCAACCTGTTCACGGTGACCGGCCCGCAGAGCCCGTCCGTGCTCACCAACATGATGGTGGCGATCGAGCAGCACGCCGAGTGGATTTCTGATTGCATAGCCTTCCTGCGCGACAACGGCATCGAAGTGATCGAAGCGACACCCGAGGCCGAGCGCGAATGGATGCAGCATGTCGACGAGACGGCCGCCGGCACGCTCTTCCCGCAGGCAAACTCCTGGTACCTGGGCGCCAACATCGCCGGCAAGCCGCGTGTTTGCATGCCTTATGTCGGGGGCTTCGGCGCCTATGAAGACATCTGCAAGGCGATCGTTGCCGACGGTTACCGAGGTTTTCGGCTGAGCCGCGAACGGTCGGCCACGCCGAAGCGCGCGCGAGGCTGATATGGGCAGCGCGTCGCTCTTCGAACCGATCGCCCTGCGCGGATTGACGCTGCCCAACCGCATCGCGCTTTCGCCGATGTGCCAATACAGCGCCGAAGCCGGCAAGCCGACAGCGTGGCACGTGCAGCACCTCGGCAGCATCGCCGCGTCCGGGTTGGGGCTGCTCATGGTCGAAGCCACCGCCGTCGAGCCGATCGGTCGCATAACGCGACTGTGCACCGGCCTCTATGACGATGCGTGCGAGGCAGCCTTCGCGGACCTCATCCGCTCCGTGAAGTCGATAGCACCTGTCCCGATCGGGGTGCAGATATTCCATGCCGGCCGAAAGGGCTCGACCGATCCCGAATGGCTTGGCGGCAATTATTGCGACGACCCGGCCGTTTCCTGGCAGACCGTCTCCTCCTCGCCGATCGCGTTCGGCCGCTTTCCGGCTCCCGCCGCGCTTGACGAAGCGGCGCTCGCAAAACTTCTCGCGCGTTATGTCGACGGGATCGAGCGAGCCGAGCGGGCCGGCTTCGACCTGGTCGAAGTGCACTGCGCGCATGGCTACCTCCTCAACTCCTTCCTCTCGCCTTTGGCCAACCAGCGGACAGATCGATATGGCGGCTCGCTCGAAAACCGCATGCGATTTCCGCTCGAGGTGATCGAAGCGTGCCGGGCGGCGTGGCCGGCCGGCAAGCCCCTCGGGATTCGGATCAGCGCCGTCGACTGGGCCGAAGGCGGCTGGGACATGGAATCGTCGGTCGCGTTCGTGCAGCGCGCGACGGAAATCGGCGTCGACTATTGCTGCGTCTCTTCCGGTGGCATCGTGCGTTACGTCGCCGAGAGCCCCGGCTATCAGCTCGGCTTCGCCGAGACGATCCGGCGCGAGACCGGCATCGTGACGCGTGCCGTCGGGCTGATCGTCGATGCGCTGGCAGCGGACGAGATCATCCGTGCCGGCAAGGCCGACATGGTGGCCGTCGGACGTGCGTTTCTGGATGATCCGCACTGGGCGTGGCACGCGGCTGAGGCGCTCGGCGCGGAGGCTGCCTATCCGTCCCAGTATCGTCTGGCGCGGGCCAATCTCTGGCCGGGCGCGCGCATGCGCACCGAGGCGAAGGGCGTGCCGCAGCGATGAGCCTGCCGACGAGCGACCAGTTTGATTTCAGCGGCAGGACGCTGGTGCTGACCGGCGCCAACGGCGCGATCCCGCGCGCCATCGCGCGCGACTTCAATGCCTCCGGCGCCAACCTTGTGCTGACCGATCTCGACCCTCGGCCGCTTCGGTCCTTCGTCGATGAGATCGGCGCGGGTGACCGCGCCGTCGTGGCCAGGCTCGACGTGACGGTTGCTCACGAAGCCGATGCTGCCGCGCGGCTCGCGCAAGACAGGTTCGGCGCGGTCGATTTTCTGGTGACGGGGGCCGGCTACTTTCCCGAGAAGCCGACGAAGGACATGACCGCGGCCGAATGGAACAAGGTGGTCGACGTCAATCTCACCGGCACGTTTCACATTTCGCGCGCCGTCATTCCTTATCTGGCCGAGGACAGCGCGATGGTCCACATCGCGTCCTGGGCAGGGCACTACGGCAGCATCTGGCATTCCCACTATGCGGCCGCCAAGGGCGGAGTGCTGGCATTCGCGCGCACGCTCACGAAAGAGCTCGCGCCGCGCACGCGCGTGAACTGCGTGTCGCCCGGTTTCATCGACACGCCGATGGTGACCGATCTCATGGCGAAATCCGGCGACAGCGCGATCGCCCAGACGCTGCTTGCACGCGTCGGTCGCCCGGATGAGGTGGCCTCGGTGGTTACGTTCCTGTGCAGCAACGCCGCATCCTTCATCACCGGTGAAACGATCCACATCAACGGTGGATTGAGCATCGCTTCATAGCCGATCCGTCTCGGGCGCCTGGCGTCCGAAATCGGCCCCGCCATGCGCATCGAATGGCCTCGCGCCGTGCCTCTGTGCGGTCGATCAGGCGTGTCATCCGCCGCCGCCCTTGGCGCAACTCCTGCTGGAGAGCGTCGCGCAGGTCCGCGCAGAAATCGGCGCAGCACCTCCGGCCGCATAAGGGCTCCGGCTTCACGGCGCCACAGTCGTGCATAAAACTGCGATCGCAGATCGCCGATCTTGATTTCTGAAAAATGTGAGGGCAGAGTTGGCAGGTCATCGTGAGCCGCGCTGGTGGGCATCGCGTTGCGCGCTGCCACCGGCGCGAAGGGAGGAATGCATGACCGGAAGATCCGCATTGAGTTTCGCGTTGCTCGCGGCTGGCCTTGCCGCCGGCGCCGCGCCGGCGACCGCCCAGGAAGATGAGGTGATCGTCGGCGTCGCCAGCTCGTTCAGCGGCTGGATGGCCGCGTTCGACACCAATCCGACCCGCGCCGCGGAGCTCGCGGTCGAGGACATCAATGCGAAGGGCGGCTTGCTCGGCAAGAAGCTCAAGCTCGTTCACATCGACACCAAGACGGACCCGGCGGTCACCGCGCGCGCGGCGCAGGAACTTGTCGCGCAGGGCGCCAAGATCATGATGGTCGCCTGCGACTTCGATCTCGGCTCGCCGGCCGCGCTCGTCGCCCAACAGGCCGGTGTGCTGGCGATCTCGTCCTGCGGCGCCGACACCAAGCTCGGCGACCTGACGATCGGGAACAACGTCTTCACCATGTCCACGGCTGCAGCCGGAACGGGCCGCATCATGGCCGATTGGGCCTACAAGAAGATGGGCTGGAAGAGCGCCTATGTGCTGCTCGACACCTTCATCCAGTACGACCGGTCGCTTTGCGCGGGCTTCAACGAACGGTTCCGCGAACTCGCCGGCAATGATGCCGTCGTGCTCGAGGACGAGTTCAAGAACGCCGACGTGACCGTGGCCTCGCAGGTCTCGCGTTTCCAGGCGCTGGAAAAGCAGCCCGATGCGATGATGCTGTGCAGCGTGCCGCCCGGTCTCGCCAGCGCCATCCGCCAGTTCCGCTCGGCCGGCATCGACATTCCGATCCTCGCCGGCACCGGAGGCGACAGCAATTCGTGGTACACGGCAGTCCCGGGCCTCTCCAACTACCACTTCCTGAACTACTCGGCGGATGCAGGCGTCATCGATCCGCGCAAGAGCGCGCAGGCCTTCTTCGAGCGTTACCAGGCTCGCTTCGGTGAGCTCCCGGCATCGGGACAGGGCATCACCGGATACGCCGTGGTCGAGGGCTGGGCAAAGGCGGTCGAGAAGGCGCAGAGCTTCGACACCGACAAGGTCCGCGCGGCGTTGGAGACGTTTACGGACGAGCCGCTCGCCGCCGGACTGACCACATTCACGCCGGAGCTGCACATCAATTTCGATCGCCCGATGCTCATCATGTCGGTGACCGATGGAAAGGCGGCGCCGATCGGGTACTACGACATCCGCAAGAGCGACTTCGTGCAGTTGGACTGATGGCTCTCAGGCTTCGTTAGAGGGCCAGCCTCCGATGTCCGCCCTTCTGGCTACAGAGTCCGTTTCGATGCGCTTCGGCGGCGTGGCGGCGCTGGAGGATGTCAGCCTGACCTTGCCGGCCGGCGGTGTGTTGGGGCTGCTCGGCCCCAACGGAGCCGGCAAGACCACGATGGTCAACGTCATGACCGGGTTTGCAAAGCCGTCGAGCGGCGCGGTGCTGCTCGACGGCAAGCCTGTGACCGGCATGCGGCCGGAGCAGTTCGCGCAGCTCGGCATCGTGCGGACGTTTCAGTCGGTGCGTCTGTTCAAGCGCATGAGTGTTCTGCAGAACGTCCTGGTTCCTTCTTTCTCCGGGCGCAGCGGCCGATCGGCTGCCGAGCAGGCGCTGGAGTTTGTCGGCATCGCCCATCTCGCCGGCCGCATGGCGGGCAGCCTGCCTTATACTCAGGAGCGGCTGGTCGGCATCGCGCGTGCACTGGCGCTGCGGCCGCGTTTCCTGCTCCTCGACGAGCCGGCTGCGGGCATGAACGAGGCCGAGGGTGCGCAACTGGTCGAGCTGATCCGCCGCATACCCGGCGCCTTTGGCTGCGGCCTGCTGCTGATCGAGCACAATATGCCGGTCGTGATGGCTGTCTGCGGCGACCTGCATGTGCTGCGTCAGGGCCGCACGCTGGCGCGCGGACCGCGCGACGAGGTGCGGCGAAATCCCGATTTCATCAGCTCCTACCTCGGGAGCAATTGATGTTGCTGAACGTTCAGGGCCTGCGCGTCGAGTATCACAAGGTCCCGGCCGTGCGGGACCTGAGCTTCACGGTGGAGGAGCGCGAGATCGTCGCGATCGTCGGCCCGAATGGCGCCGGCAAGACGACGACTGCGATGGCTGTGGCCGGCGCACTGCGTCCAGCGGCCGGCAGCATTGCCTTCGATGGCGCCGAGATCTCTCGCCAGTCGCCTGAGCGGATTGCGCGCGCCGGCCTCAGCCTCGTGCCGGAAGGGCGGCGGATTTTCGCCCGCATGAGCGTTCGCGACAATCTGCTTGTCGGTACGCGCATGGCGCGCGCGTCCGGCTCGGTCAGCATGGGGCTCGACTATGTCTACTCCTTGTTTCCGATCCTTGCCGAACGTCAGTCGGGTGCCGCCGGGCAGCTCTCGGGCGGCGAGCAGCAGCAACTGGCGATCGCCCGCGCGATCATGACCCGGCCGCGCCTGCTCGTCGTCGACGAGCCGTCGCTCGGGCTGGCGCCGCGCTACGTCGACCTGGTGTTCGAGACGTTCTCGCAGCTTCGCAAGGCGGGGCTCGCGATCCTGGTCATCGAGCAGAGCAGCAAACGCGCGCTGGCGCTCGCCGACCGCCTGTACCTGGTGCGCTCGGGTTGGGTCGTCATGGGCGGCAAGGTCGCGGACATTGCCGCAGATCCGCATTTCGATGCGGCCTATTTCGGAGAGGCGGCGGTCTGATGGGCTGGCTCCAACTCGCAGTCGATTCGCTGAGCCTCGGCAGCCAGTACGCGCTGATCGCCCTCGGCATCGGGCTCGTATTCGGCGTGATGCGGATGATCAATTTTGCGCATGGCGACATCGTCACCTTCGGCGCCTACGCCCTGATCGTTCCGACCGCGACCGAGGCGGCCCCGGCGCTCATCGGGGCATGGCCGGGCTGGGTCCTCGTACCGGCGATCATCGGCGTCGTCGTGCTGCTCACGATCGCGACCGAGCGCTTCGCCTTCAGGCCGCTCAGGCGGCGCTACGCCGACGGGACCAGCCTGCTCATCTCATCGTTTGCGATCAGCTATCTGATCCAGTCCGTGATCCTTTTCATTCATACCGGCAGGCCGAAATCTGTGAACATTTTTCCCGACCTGACGGCGAGCGTCGCGATTGCCGGCGTGCGCCTGCCGCTGATCGACGTGGTCACCATTTTGGTGACGCTGCTGATGCTTGCTGCGCTGGTGCTGTTCCTCACCCGGACCGGCCCGGGCCGCGACATTCGTGCGGCTTCCGAAGACTTCGTCATGGCCCGGCTTCTGGGCGTCCGGGCAGACCGCGTCATCGCTTACGCCTTCGCTGTTTCCGGCATACTCGCAGCCGCGGTCTCGCTCCTCTACGTGACCAAGACCGGCGTGCTCGACTACCGCCTCGGCGTCCCGCTCGCCATTGCCGGTTTCGTCGGGACGGTCCTCGGCGGCATGGGCAGCCTTTTTGCCGCGACATTGGGTGGACTGACCCTCGGCATCGGCTCGACGCTCCTGCAGGCGCTGTTGCCGGCGGACCTGCGCGATACAAGGGATGCATTCCTCTACGCCGCCGTCGTGCTGGTTCTTCTGGTGCGGCCCCAAGGGCTCTTCGTCCCGTCGAGCCGGGCTGAACGCGTATGACCGCCGTCGATCTCAACGTTATCTCGCCCAAACGCACCCATGGTGTCGTGCAGTGGCTGCTGCGGCTGCGCGTCTCGCTGTGGCTGATCGTGCCGCTGGCGATCCTCTGCCTGGCGGTCAGCACGTTCAGCGGCGCGCGGCTGGAATCCTCGCTGACCGAGGCGCTGATCTACATGGTGATCGTGGTCGGCCTGTCGATCTTCGTCGGCAACACCGGAATCATATCCTTCGGGCACATCAGCTTCGCGATGGTCGCGGCCTATGCCTCGGCCTGGCAGACCTGCTGTGGCCCGCTGCGCATGGTCTACCTGCCCGATCTCCCGCAATGGCTGCTGCAGGCGCAGGTACCGTGGCCATTTGCGATGCTGATCGCCGCTTTCATCGCGACGGCGCTGGCCCTGGTGATCGGGGCCGCGCTCATGCGGCTTGGCGGCACGGCTGCCTCAATCGCGCTGCTCTCGGTGCTTTTCGTGCTGAAGACGTTCTACGAGAACTGGGATGGCTGGACGGCAGGCCAGAGCGCCATCGTCGGGCTGCCGAACTATGTGACGCTGTGGCTGGCTTTTGGCATCGTCGCGGCGGCCATCGTCATCGCGACCGCCTACCGTCTGTCATCCCTCGGCTTGCTGGCGCAGGCGCAGCGCGAGGACGAACCGGCGGCGCGCGCGTCGGGCGTCAACGTCTGGCTGCAAAAGCTCATCGCCTTCGTCATCAGCGCGTTCGTCGTCGCCGTCGGCGGTGTACTCTATGGCCACTATCTCGGAACGATCACGGTCAGCATGTACTGGCTCGATATGACATTCCTCACCCTTGCCATGCTTGTGGTCGGGGGAACCCGCAGCGTCACGGGGGCGGTGGCCGGAACGCTCTTCGTGACGCTGATCCGCGAGATATTCCAGACGCTGGAGCGCGGTTTGTCGGCTGGGTCCCTGCCGATACAATTGCCGCAGGGAAGCGGTGAGATCGTGCTTGCGGTCATCCTTCTGACCGTTCTCATTTTCCGGCCGCAAGGCCTGGTGGGCGACAATGAGCTGGGCGAGCGCCGGGCGAGCTGAATGCCTGTGCTGTTTTTCCGTGCGACAGGGTTGCAAGGTTCAGGTTGCTGTGTAAAAACTGCGATCGCAGATCGCGAAATGTGGTTCGACTAGGCAGGAATGTTCGATGCGCTTTGCAACCGACACCGGCGGCACCTTCACCGACCTGATCATCGAGAAGGACGGAAAGCTCTATTTGTTCAAGTCGCCGACGGTTCCAAGCAACCCGGTCGATGGCGTCCTCGGCGCGTTTGCAGTTGCGGCCGAGGCGTTCGGAATGGAGCGGGCTGCGCTGCTCAGCAGCGGCGAACAGTTCATCCACGGCACCACGCACGCCATCAACGCGATCGTGACGAAGCGGGTCGCCAGGACCGCGCTGCTCGTCACGCAAGGTCATCCCGACATCCTGCTGCTGCGTGAGGGCGGCCGTGAGCAGCCGTTCAACCACGCCGTCCGCTATCCGCGTGCCTTCATTCCGCGTGCGCTCACCTTCGAGGTGCCGGGCCGTATCCTTGCCTCGGGAGCCGAGCATGCCCCGCTCGACGAGGCATCCCTGCTGGCGACCATCGCGGCGCTGAAGGCCGAGAAGGTCGAGGCCATTGCCGTCTGCCTCCTGTGGTCGATGATCAATCCGGCGCACGAACTGCGCGTCGGCGAGCTGCTGCGCCGGGAACTGCCGGGGGTGCCGGTTACGCTTTCGCACGTGCTGAGCCCCTCACTGCGCGAGTATCGCCGCGCTATCGCCTCATCGATCGACGCGTCGCTGAAACCGTTGATGGAGCGCTATATCGGCGGTCTCACCGATGCGATGCGCACTGCCGGCTTCAAGGGCCAGGTGCTGGTGCTGACGTCTCAGGGCAGCATGGTTGACGCGGAGGAGATCAGGCGCGCTCCCATCCTGGCGCTGAACTCGGGACCGTCCATGGCGCCGATCGCCGGCGCCTATGTCACCGCGGCTGAATCCGACCTCAAGGATTCGATCGTCTTCGACACCGGCGGAACGACCTTCGACGTGTCGCTGGTGCGCGAGGGCAGGGTGCCCTTCACGCATGAGACATGGCTTGGCCGCCCTTACCAGAGCGACCTGACCGGCTTCCCTTCGATCGACGTCAAGAGCATCGGCGCCGGAGGCGGCAGCATCGCCTGGGTCGACGATGGCGGCGTGCTGCATGTCGGCCCGCAGAGCGCCGGCGCTGTTCCAGGGCCTGCATGCTATGGCGCCGGCGGAACCGAAGCGACGGTAACCGACGCCGCGCTCACGCTTGGCTACATCGATCCCAATTTCTTCCTTGGCGGGCGCATCAGGCTCGACGCCGAGCTTGCCCGCAAGGTGGTGCGCGAGAAGGTTGCCGAGCCGCTGAAGCTCAGCGTCGAGGACGCCGCGGCGGCGATGCTGGATGTCTGGACCGAGAACATGGTGCAGGCAATCACCGACATCACCGTCAATCAGGGCATCGACCCGACAGCGGCGAGCATCATCGGCGGCGGCGGCGCGGCTGGCTTGAACGCCGTCGCCATCGCCAACCGCATGGGCTGCCCGACGCTGGTGGTACCGGAAGTCGGCGCCGGCCTGTCGGCTGCCGGCGCGGTCATTTCGGATGTCGGCCGCAGCTTCAGGCGGCTGTTCGTCACCAACACACGCGAGTTCGACACGGCCGGTGTCGCCGCCAAGCTCGCCGAGCTGCGCGCCGATGCCGAGCGCTTTGCCGAACAGGCAGGCGTCGACCGCAACAAGACCTCGATCGATTTCTTCGTCGAGGCCCGCTACGCGCACCAGGTCTGGGAGATCGACGTGCCGATCGACCCTGCCGATCTCGCCGGGAATGAAGCCGCAGCAACGCTGCAGCAGGCCTTCCACAAGGAGCACGAGCGGATTTTCGCCTTCCATGACGCCGCATCGATGGTGGAAGCGATCGCCTGGCGAGCCCAGGTCAATTGCAAGGTGGGCAAGTCGGCGAAGTTGAAGCTGGCGGAGACCGACGACACGCAGGCTTCCAGCAACAGCCGGCCGGTCTATTTCAGCGGCATCGGCTGGTCCGATGTGTCGGTCCATGGCTTCGGCGCGCTCAAGGTCGATGCCGAGCTGCGCGGCCCGGCGATCGTGGAGTCGCGCTTCACCTCTGTGGTCATCAATCCGGGCGCTGTCTTCCGGCGCAGCGCCGACGGCAATCTCGTGGTCACTCCCAAGGCGCCGGCCGCCAGCGAAAAGCCGCGTTTGAGGAGGGTCGTCTGATGTCGCAGATCTCGTTGAACGGCGCCGAGATGGCGATCCTCATCAACCGGTTCGAAGGCATCGCCCGGAAGATGACGAACACGCTCTATCGCACGGGCCGCTCCGGCGTTCTCAATCGGGCACGCGATTTCTCCTGCTGCATCGTGACCGCCGATTGCGAGCTGCTGGCAACCGCCGACAGCCTTCCGATCCACGTGCTGGTCGGTCCCGACATGATGGCGCGCACGATGAAGGAATTTCATCCGAACCTGAAACGGGGCGATGCATTCCTTCACAATTCACCGTACCACGGCAGCTCGCATGCCGCCGACCATGTGCTGCTGATCCCCGTCATCGATGACGCGGGCATCCATCGCTACACGGTGCTGACCAAGGCCCACCAGGCCGATTGCGGCAACGCCATGCCGACGACCTACATGGGCACGGCCCGCGATGTGTACGCCGAAGGCGCGCTGATCTTCCCGGCCGTCAAGGTGCAGGAAGATTTCAAGACCAACGAGGACATCGTGCGCATGTGCGAGATGCGCATCCGCGTGCCTGAGCAGTGGAAGGGCGACTTCCTCGCCATGATCGGCTCGGCGCGCATCGGCGAGCGCGAGGTCCTGGCGCTCGGCGCCGAGGTGGGCTGGGACAGGCTGAAGGCCTTCTGCGGGCAGTGGTTCGACTACAGCGAGTCGCGCATGGCCGCCCGCCTGGCGCAGGTGCCGGCGGGAACGGCCTCGGCCTCCAGCACGCATGACCCGATCCCGGGCACGCCGCCCGAGGGCGTCAAGGTCAGCGCCACGGTGACGGCACTGCCGGCGGAAGGTCGCATCGACGTCGATCTTCTCGACAACATCGACTCGCTGCCGTGCGGGCTCAACCTCAGCGAAGCGTGCACGCGCTCCGCGGTGCTCATCGCCGTCTTCAACAGCATCGGGGGCGATATCCCGCGCAACGCCGGCAGTTTCCGGCGTGTCGGGATCAAGCTGCGCGAAGGCGCGATCGTCGGCATCCCGCGTCATCCGACGAGCTGCTCGGTCTCGACCACCAACGTTGCCGACCGCGTCACCCACGCGGTTGCGCTCAGCCTGGCGCAACTGGGCGACGGTTTCGGCACAGCCGAGTTCGGCGCCTTCCTGCCGCCCTCTTCGGCCGTGGTGTCGGGCATCGATCCGCGGACGAAACAGCCTTTCGTCAACCAGATCTTTCTTGGCTGCACGACCGGCGGCGCCACGCCGCTCGAAGATTGCTGGCTGACCTATCTGCATGTCGGCAATGGCGGCATGTGCTTCATCGACAGTGTCGAGCTGGACGAGCTTTACCAGCCGATCATCGTCACCGACCGGCGCATCATCCGCGACACCGAGGGCGCCGGCTGGCACATCGGCGCGCCGAGCCTGCAGGTTGAATTCGGTCCGCTCGGCGGCGCGATCGAAGTTGCCTATGTCAGCGATGGCCGGCTCAATCCGCCGCGCGGGGTGCGCGGCGGCGGCACTGGGGGCGGAGCCGACCAGTTCCGCCGGCGGACCGACGGCAGCACGGTTCAGCTCGAGGCGGCCACGACCGTCACGCTTGCGCCGGGCGAGACCATCATTTCCATCTGCTGCGGCGGCGGCGGTTACGGCGACCCCAAGGCGCGCGATGCCGATCGTGTGCGTCAGGACGTGCTCGACGGCTGGGTTTCGAAGGATCGGGCCCGCCAGGTCTACGGCGTCGCCCTGACCGGCGCGCATCAGGTCGACCAGGCAAAGACCGCCGAGCTGCGCGGCGGAGTCAATTGAGATTGATCCGGCGTCAACATGTCAGGACAGTACGGCCGACATGCTGACGGAGGAGAGATTCGCATGAGTTCAACTGGCCGGACGAAAGAAAAAGTGGAGCTTGTCCGCATCGACTTTCAGTCGATGCAGGACAAAGTCTATGAACAGATTACCCAGGTTTTGATGCGCGGCGGCTTTGAGCCTGGCCAGAAGGTCAGCTCCCGCAAGCTTGCGGCAGCGCTGGGCACCAGCGACATGCCGGTTCGCGCCGCGCTCGGCAGGCTGCTGGCGGAAGGTGGGCTGGTGCAGAACGCCAACGGCACCTTTTCGGTGCCGCTCATCAACCAGACGAAGTTCCGCGAAGTGATGGAGCTGCGCGCCCTGCTCGAGGGGCAGGCGACACGCGATGCCTGCGGCCTCGTCGACGCCGCAGGCTTTCGCGATCTCAAGCAGTGCGGCAAGGGGCTCGAGGCGGCGATCGTCTCCAACGATATCCAGGGCTACCTCGACTTCAACCAGCGGCTGAAATTCACGATCTATCGCTACAGCCCGTCGCGCACGCTCAGGTCCCATATCGAGCTGCTGTGGCTGCAGGCCGGCCCGTTCCTGCGCCATCTGAACATGGATCTCGGCAAGATGACCGAGGCCAATTTTCACAACGACGCGATCGCGGCACTCGAAGCTAAGGATGCCGCGAAGGCGGCCGCCGCGATCTCCCGCGACATTCTCGCCGGTATGCGCTTCCTGCTCGCCAATGCCCGTTTCGCCGACGAAGCCGGATAGGACTGCGATGTCGGCCCAAAGGCAAACGGTCGCAATTGTCGGGTTGGGCCTGATCGGCCAGAGCTGGTCGGCGCTTTTCAACTGCTACGGTCATGACGTCGTAGCTTGGGACCCGGCTCCGAAGCCGCTCGGGGAAGTCGTGCAGGCGGTAGAGCGATCGCGCGGCCAGGTTCGGTCGCTGCGGCAGCGGAAAGTTGCCGAGGGTGCGTTCCGGCTTGCTGCCTCGCTCGAGGAAGCCGTCGCAGCAGCAGGATGGGTTCAGGAGAACGCACCGGAATCGGTGCCGCTCAAGCTCGATCTCTACGAACGCATCGAGGCGGCGGCGGGCAGTGAGACGATCATTGCCAGCAGCACATCCTCGCTGACGTGGTCCGAGCTGTCGGTTCGGTTGGCGCACCGGCATCGCTTCATCACCGCCCACCCCTTCAACCCGCCGCACATCATGCCGCTGGTGGAGATCTATTCCGCGGACGAGGGCGTGCGGCGGCGAGCCGATACGTTCTACCGGGCAATGGACCGGGAGACGGTGCATCTGTCCCGGGACGCCGTCGGGCATATCGCCAATCGCCTCGCTTCGGCGCTCTGGCGCGAGGCCGTCAACATCGTCGCCGAAGGCATCGCCGACGTGAGCGCGGTCGATGCCGCGCTGGTCAACGGGCCGGGGCTGCGCTGGTCGGTCGTCGGCGCCCACATGGCCTACCACCTCGGCGGCGGGCAGGGCGGCATCGAGCATTATCTCAAGCACCTTGGCCCGAGCCAGGAACGACGCTGGGCAACGCTCGGCTCACCGCGGCTCACGCCGGAAGTGTCCGAGCTGCTGGTGCGCGGGATAAGCGATGAAGCCGGGGGCCGCACGATTGCCGAGCTCGAGGCGCAGCGGGACGCAGCCCTTCTGCGTGCGCTCTCGGTTCGCGAGGGAGGCGGCGCATGAATTCCGCATCGGCGCCCCGCATTGCCATGATCCACGCGCTCGAAGAGTCGGTCGAGCCCGCGCGTACGGCGTTCCGGCAGCTTTGGCCTGAAGCCTATTGCTTCGACGTGCTCGACACGTCGCTCGCGGTCGATCGCGCCGAAGCGGGCAGGCTCGACGAAGCCATGTTCGGGCGGTTCAGGGGGCTTGCCGACTACGCTTTATCGTCGCGCGGGCGCGGTGGCGCGACGGCAGGCATCCTTTTCACCTGCTCGGCCTTCGGGCCGGCGATCGATGCCGTCAAGGCGGCCTTGCCCATTCCGGTGCTGCGTCCGAACGAGTCCGCTTTCGCCGCGGCGCTGGACAGGGGATCGAACTTCCTGCTGGTGGTTTCGTTCGAGCCCTCGCGCGATGCGCTGGAGGCCGAGCTCAAGGCCATGGCGGCCGAGCGGCGGCAACAGGTCACGATTACGCCGGTCGTCGTCGAGGGCGCGCTGCAGGCCCTCAAGGCCGGCGATGGGCAGCGGCACGATGCGCTTGTTGCAGAAGCGGTCGGCAAGCACACCGGCCCCGACGCGGTGATCCTCGGTCAGTTCTCGCTGGCGCGGGCGCGCGCCGAGATCGAAAAGCGTTCATCCATTCCGGTCATCACGACTCCTCACAGCGCGGTCGAAGCGATGCGCCGGCTGGTGTCGGCGTCGAAGCCCCTCGAGCAGCATCCCCGCAAGGTTTCAAAAGCATGACCGACGTCGTTCCGAATTTCTCGCTCGAGGAGATGGATAAGCTCAGCGTCTTTCATCCCGTCACGTCGATCGCCGACCAGCAGAAGAACGGGCCGACGATCTACATGAAGGCGAACGGCGTGCGGATGGCGGATCAGCACGGCCGGGACCTGATCGATTTCGGTGCCGGCCTGTGGTGCGTCAATGTCGGTTATGGCCGGCCCGAGATCGCCGAGGCCGCCGCCAAAGCGATGCACGAACTAAGCTATACGCACATGTTCGGCGCGGCGGCGAACGAGGCGACGATCCGGCTCGCCGACCGGGTTCTGGCCTTGCTGCGCGAGCGCGCCGGCGCGGCTCACTTGGCGCGTGTTGCCTTCGGCTCGTCGGGGTCCGACGCCAACGACACCGCGTTCAAGCTGGTCCGCTACTACAACAACCTCTGCGGCAAGCCGCAGAAAAAGAAGATCATCTCCAGGCTCGGCGGCTACCATGGCGTGTCCTACGCCAGCGGCAGCCTGACCGGCATACCCGCCTACCACACCGCCTTCGACATGCCTGTCGAAGGCGTCTTCCATGCCGACTGCCCGCATTATTATCGGTTTGCCCTCCCAGGCGAGACCGAGGCCGCCTTCGGCGACCGGATGATCGACAATCTCGCATCGATCATCCGGCGCGAAGGCGGCGACACGATCGCCGCCTTCATCGCCGAGCCGGTGATGGGAACCGGCGGCGTGCTGATCCCGCCTCCCGGCTATTACGAAAGGGTCCAGGAGCTGCTTGACGAGCACGATATCCTTTTCATTGCCGACGAGGTGATCACCGGCTTTGGCCGCACCGGCCAGTGGTTCGCAACCGGGACGTACAAATTGCGGCCTGACATCGTGAACATGGCGAAGGGCATCACCAGCGCCTATTTCCCGGTTTCGGCGACCGCGGTCTCGGATCGCATCTGGTCGGTTCTCGAGGAAGCGTCCTCGCGGACCGGCGCAGTGATGCATGGCTTCACCTACTCCGGGCACCCGGTCGGCAGCGCTGTCGCGATGGCCAACATCGACATCATCGAGCGCGACCGCCTGGTCGAGAAATGCGCCGAGAGCGGCCCGTATATGCTCGAGCGGCTGAAGCAGCGCGTCGGCGACCTTCCATATGTCGGCGACGTCCGCGGCATCGGGCTCATGATCGGGATCGAGTTCGTCGCCGACAGGACCTCGAAGCGCGCCTTTGCTGCCGGCTCCAATCCGCATCGGCTGGTCGCCAGGCTCGCCACTGAACACGGCGTGCTGACGCGGGCGCTGCCCTACATCGACGTCAATTCCTTTTCGCCGCCGCTTTCCGTGACCCGCGCCGAGATCGACGAGGGCGTCGAGCGGTATGGCGCGGCGCTCGAAGCAGCCATCCCGACGCTCCGCAAGCTCGCTGCGTGACCGCCATGACCATCCTCAATCGCAACCTCATCGGCGGTGAATGGATCGGGGGCAACGCCTCCAGCCTGAACTCGAGCCCGAGCGACACGTCCGACATCGTGGGCGAATATGCCGCTGCGGATGCCGGCGATGTCGACCGCGCAATCGATGCCGCTGTGACGGCCTTTCCGGGCTGGTCGCGCGCCACGCCTGAATTCCGCTCCGACATTCTCGACCGGGCGGGCACCGAGATCATCGCGCGCCAGGACGAGATCGGCCGCGTGCTGGCGCGCGAGGAAGGCAAGACGCTTCCCGAGGCGACCGGCGAGGTTGTGCGTGCCGGGCGCATCTTCAAATATTTCGCAGGCGAGGCCATGCGCCTCGAAGGCGAGCGGCTGGATTCGGCGCGCCCCGGCGTCGAGGTCGAGCTCATCCGTGAACCGGAGGGTGTGATCGGCATCATCACCCCTTGGAACTTCCCGATCGCCATCCCCGCCTGGAAGATCGCGCCGGCTCTGGCCTACGGCAACACCGTGGTCTTCAAGCCGGCCGACCTCGTGCCAGGCTGCGCCTGGATCATTGCCGAGGTGCTGCAGCGTGCCGGCGTGCCGGCGGGTGTCTTCAATCTCGTCATGGGCAAGGGCTCGGTGGTCGGCAACGCGATCGTGGAGTCTGCGCGCATCCGTGCCGTGAGCTTCACCGGCTCGGTTCCGACCGGTCGGCGGATCGGCGTCGGTTGCATGGAGCGCGGCAAGAAGGTCCAGCTCGAGCTCGGCGGCAAGAACCCCCTGATCGTCGCCGCCGATGCCGACCTCGACATCGCAATCAACGTCGCAATCAACGGCTCGTATTTCTCCACCGGCCAGCGCTGCACGGCCTCCAGCCGCCTGATCGTCGAGGACGCGATCCATGACCGGTTCGTGGAGCGCATGGTCGAGGCGATGTCGCGGCTCAGCGTCGGCAACGCGCTCGCCAAGGGTATCGACATCGGCCCGGTGGCCAGCGCTGCGCAACTGCAGCAGGACCTCGACTATATCGGCATCGGCAAGGCCGAAGGCGCGAAGCTCGCCTTCGGCGGTGAGCGCCTCGAGCAAGACACTGACGGCTTCTTCCTGCGGCCGGCGCTGTTCGTCGAAACCGACAATGCGATGCGTATCAACCGCGAGGAGATTTTTGGTCCGGTCGCCTCGGTGATTCGCGCCAGGAACTACGAGGATGCGGTCGCGATTGCCAACGACACCGAGTTCGGCCTTGCCTCCGGCATCTGCACGACCTCGCTGAAGCTCGCTTCCGACTTCAAGCGGCGCTCGCAGGCCGGGATGGTGATGGTCAACGTGCCCACCGCGGGCGTCGATTATCACGTGCCCTTCGGAGGCCGGAAGTCGTCCTCCTACGGGCCGCGCGAGCAGGGCAAGCATGCCCGCGAATTCTACACCTCGCTGAAGACCGTCTACGTGCGTCCGTAACGCTGGGGAGCGTGGGAAATGCAGCTCAAGGGAAAAATCGCCATCGTCACCGGCGGATCGCAGGGCATCGGCGAGGCGATCGCCAAACGCTACGCTGCTGAAGGCGCCAGCGTCGCGATCTTCAACCGCAACGCCGACAAGGCGCGCGGCGTGGTTGGCAGCATCGAGGCGGCCGGCGGAACCGCTGCGGCTTTTGCCTGCGATATCTCCAGCCTGAAGGACATCGAGCGGGCAGTAGGTGCTGCGCGCAAGCGCTTTGGCGACATCGACATCCTCGTCAACAATGCCGGCGCCTATCTGATGACGCCGATCGGTGAGACCGAAGAGGTGGCGGTCGACCAGATGCTCGACGTCAACATCAAGGGTGTCTTCTTCCTCTGCCAGGCGGTATTGCCCGACTTCGACCGCAAGGGCAGCGGCGTGATCATCAACATCGGTTCGATCTTCGGCAACACCGGCTTTCCCGGATCGGCCATCTATTGCGCCACCAAGGGCGCGATCTCGCTGCTCACCAAGACGCTGGCGCTGGAGCTGCGTGATCGCAACATCCGCGTGAACTCGATCGCTCCGGGCTGGTTCGAAACGCCGCTGAACGAGGGCTACCGGGCCACGAATGAGGAATTCATGCGCCGCGCCGATGAACGTTTCGGCGGCAAGGGCGCGTGGATGAAGCCGGAAGAGCTGGCCGGCAGCGCCGTCTTCCTGGCGACCGATGATGCGCGCTCGATCATGGGCGCGACGCTGTTCGTCGACCGCGGCTGGGCCGCCTACTGAGCCGGCGGCTGGGTGTGGTCGCCCAGCGCATGATTGCTTGATGCGCAGTGCATTCAAACGGCGCCTTTCTTGCCACCGGTGAGAGCGTAGCGCCTAGTCGGGAGAAAGTCGCCGAGGGCTTACGGGACAGGCTTTCCAACAAGCAGGTGGGTAACCTGCGCAACAAAGGGGAATGAACATGAAGTCGAAAATGCTCGTGCTGACAGCAGCACTGTTCGGCTCTGCCGCATCCGCAGCCATCGCCGACGAGCCGATCAAGATCGGTTTCGCGATCGCCCAGTCCGGCTGGATGCAGGCTTATGACGAGCCGTCGTTCAAGGGCGCCATGATGGCCATCGACGAGCTCAACGCCAAGGGTGGCATCCTCGGGCGCAAGATCGAGACGATGGTGCAGGATACGCGCACCGACAAGGCCGAGGCCGCACGCGTCGGCCAGGACCTGATCGACGCCGGCGTCGACCTGCTCGTCGTGAGCTGCGACTACGACATGGGCGGGCCGGCCGCGCTCGCCGCCGAGGGCGCCGGCAAGATCTCCTTCTTCCTCTGCGCCGAGGACATCAAGGCCGGCGTCCAGGGCATCGGGCCGCACTCCTTCAGCGCGGCTGCGATCGCCAATGTGCAGGGCCAGATCATGGCCGAGTGGGGCCACCAGAAGAAGGGCTTCCGCAAGGCCTACAAACTGCTCGATACCGTCATCCAGTATTCGAAGGGCGTCTGTGCCGGCTTCGACTGGCAGTTCAGCCAGATGGAAGGCACCAAGATCGTCGGCGAGGACACCTTCAAGAACGACGACAAGTCGATCGCCGCCCAGATCACGCGCATCAAGAGCGCGGCCGAGCAGCCTGACGTGCTGGTGCTCTGCTCGTTCCTCCCCGGCGGCGCCAGCGCGCTGCGCCAGATCCGCGCGGCCGGCATCGACATCCCGATCGTGTCGGGCCACTCCCTCGACGGCGAGGACTGGCTGCCCTCCGTTCCGGGCCTGAAGGACTTCTTCATCCCGGTCGACGGCTCGGTCTACGGTGACGACCCGCGTCCGGAAATCAACGAGTTCCTGAAGCGCTACGAAGCCAAGTACGGTTCGATGCCGATCAGCCAGCCGGTGTTCGCAGGCTACATCCTGATCGAGCAGTATGAGAGGGCGGTGACGCGCGCCGGCACGACCGAGAGCGAGGCGGTTTTGGCCGAATACAACAAGTTCACCAACGAGCCGACGCTGGTTGGTGGCCGCAGCTACACGCCGGAAATCCATACGCAGCTCGTTGCGCCGAGCGTGATCGTCGAGGCGAATGACGGGAACTATCGGGCCGTCGACTTCTGGACGAACTCGCAGCCGATGCCGCTCGACAAGATCCTGGCACAATAATTGCTGCTGGAAGCGTGGCGAGGCTATCATGTCCCGCCACGCATCACCCGGCCGTCCCCGCATATCGGGTGACGGCCGCAGCCGCAATTCGGTAGTTGGAAATGAATGTCGAAAACGCGCTCGTAGCCGAGCATCTGGCCGTCCGGTTCGGGGGCCTCAAAGTTCTGACGGACCTGGACATCGAGGTCCGCCCCGGCCAGATCATTGGCCTCATCGGACCCAACGGCGCCGGCAAGACGACGGTCCTCAACATCCTTACGGGGTTCCTGCGGCCGTCCGGCGGCCGTGCGCATGTGAATGGGGTGGACATCGGAGGCCTTGCGCCGCACGCCATCCGCAGGATGGGCATCGCGCGCACCTTTCAGGCCGGCCGGCTGTTCAAGGAGCTGTCCGTTTTCGAGAGCATCACGATCGGGGGCGTCGGCCTCGGCCTCTCGCGGCGGGATGCCGAAGCTGAGGCCGAGCGTGTGCTCGACTGGCTGGCGCTGACGCATCTTGCCGAACGCGGCACGGCCGGGCTCACCTATACGGACCAGCGGCGTGTGGCGATCGCCCGCGCCATCGTGAAGACCCCTGCCTTCCTCCTCCTCGACGAGCCTGCGGCAGGCATGTCGGAGTCGGAAAGCCGAGAACTGGGCAACATCATCGCGCGAATTGCCGGCGAGCTGGGCACGGGGGTCCTGCTTATCGAGCACAATCTTGCGCTGGTGCTGGACATCTGCCGCGTCATTCATGTGCTCGACGCCGGCCGCATCATCGAGCAGGGCGAGCCCGACGTGATCCGCCGCAGCGCTGCGGTCCGCCACGCCTATATCGGTTCGGCACTCGACGATGTCGAGGCCGACCCGGCGGCACCGATCGAGAGGGCGCTGTCGTGAGTCTTCTCGAGGTCCGGGATCTCAGCGTGCGGTATGGTCCGCTCGAGGCGTTGCGCAATGTCAGCTTCGACGTGGACGAGGGCGAGATCGTCTTTCTCGTTGGTCCGAACGGGGCCGGGAAATCGACGCTGCTGCGGTCGATCGCCAATGTCGTGCCGGCCTCGGCAGGCTCGATCAGGCTCGGCGGCCAGGCGACGGCTGGCCTGGCGCCCGAACGAGTTGTCGGCCTCGAGTTCACGCTGGTGCCGGAGGGGCGTGAGATTTTTGGCACTTTGACGGTTGAGGAAAACCTGAAGCTCGGCGCGTACCGGCGCCGCGACCAGGCCGATATCCGCCGCGACATGGAGCAGATCCTGGAAGAGCTGCCGGCGCTGAAGCCGCGCCTGCCGGAACCGGCGGCTTTGCTGTCGGGCGGGCAGCAGCAGATGCTGGCGATCGGGCGGGCGCTGATGGCGCGGCCAAGGCTGATTGCGCTCGACGAGCCGTCGCTCGGGCTGGCGCCGATGATCATCGACCAGATCTACGAGATCCTGCTGCGGCTGCGCGCCAGGCGCAATCTGAGCCTGCTCATCGCCGAGCAGAGTTTTTCGCGTGCCAACCGGCTCGACGCGCGCGTCCTTTTGCTGCGCAACAGCGTTTGTGTCCTGCAGGGCAAGGCGCGGGCGCTGCATGCGGACGGGAGCCTCGAGAAGGCGTATTTCGGTTTCTGAGGTAGCGATGTTTGCAAACGCCATCCAGATCATTGTCGACGCGTTGAGCCTCGGCAGCATTTACGCCATCACCGGCCTCGGCATCGGCGTGATCTTCAGCGTCATGCGCCTGATCAACTTCGCCCAGGCCCAGTACATTGCGCTTTCGACCTTCGCCATGCTGCTGCCGGTCAGCACCGGGCTGACGCAGCTGCCGGCGACCGAGCTGCCGGCGCTGGTGCTGATACCGATCGTTCTGGCGCTCGGCGTGCTGATGGCCGTAGCGTCGGAGGTCGTGCTCTTCCGGCATCTGCGCTACGCCAGCGGCTCCACCATGATGATCGCCTCCTTCGCCCTTGGCGCCGCAATCCAGAACCTGCTGCTCATGTCTTTCGGCAGCCGCCCCTACGCGCTCGACCTCTGGTCGAACCTGACCCAGCCGCTCGACCTTGGCGGCGTGCGTGTGCCCATCCTGCAGCTCGTCGTCATCGCCGTAATCGCGGTCGTGCTGCTGGCGCTGGTGTTTTTCCTGCAGCGCACCCGCTTCGGCCTGGCGATGCGGGCAGCGGCCGAAAACTTCACCATGGCGCGCATGCTTGGGGTTGCCGCGAACCGCGTGATCATGGCGGCCTTTGCGATCAGCGGCGCGCTGGCGGCAATGACCAGCCTGCTGCTCCTGCCGCAGACGGGTCTGGCCGACATCCGCATGGGCGACCAGATCGTGCTGATGGCTTTCGTCGCGACCGTGATCGGCGGTCTCGGCAGCCTCGTCGGTGTCGTCGCGACCGGTTTCATCATCGGCGCGATCAGCATCCTTTTGCAGACCTTCCTGCCGGTCGACCTGCGTCCGTTCCGCGACGCGTTCGTCTATGTCGCCGTCATCCTGGTGCTGCTCGTCCGGCCCGACGGCCTTTTCATTCCCAAAGCCAGGCGCGGGAGAATCTGAGATGATATCCAGACGCCTTCGCCTGATCGAACGACACTCGACGCCGCTGCTGCTGATCCTGCTGCTGACCGTGATCGCGCTCGTGCTGTGGTCGCTCGGGATTCCATCCCTCAACCGGCCTGTGACCCGCGCCCTGATCGACGTTGTGCTCGTTACCGGGATCTACATCTTCGTCGGTAATTCCGGGATATTGAGCTTCGCGCATGTTGGCCTGATGGCGATTGCAGCCTACGTGACCGGTTGGCTGACCATGCCCATCGCGATGAAATCGCTGCTGCTGCCGGGGCTGCCCGAATTCCTCGCCAGCGCGCATATGTCGATGCTGCCGGCAACAGTGATCGCTGCGGTCTGCGGCTGTGTTGCCGCGTTGCTCACCGGCGCCGTCATCATGCGGCTCTCCGGTGTCGCGGCATCGATTGCGACGCTTGCGGTGCTCGCCATCGTCAACATCGTGGCCGCGAACTGGACGCCGGTCACCGGCGGGGCAAGTGCCCTGACCGGCATCCCCCGCAGCGTCGGCGTGTGGGTCGCGCTCGGCGGCGCTGTCGTTGCCATCGTCATCGCCCATCTGCACGGCACGTCGCGTTTCGGCCTGGCCTTGCGGGCGGCGCGCGAGGACGAGGTCGCCGCGGAAGCCTGCGGCATCGCACCCTATTGGGCGCGGCTCGTCGCCTTCGTGGTCAGCGGCCTTGTCGTCGGCATCGCAGGCGCACTCCATGCACAGTTCCTCGGCCTGGTCGGCGCGGACTCCTATTACCTCGAAATGACGCTCACCGCCCTGACCATGCTTATCGTGGGCGGCGTCGCGAGCCTTTCCGGCGCCGTGGTTGGCGTGCTTGCGCTGTCGACGGTGATCGAGATTTTCAGCCGGCTGGAGCGGGGCGTGCCGATCGGTGAGACGGTCGTGCAGATCCCCGTCGGGGCGCAGGCATTCCTCATCGCGGTGTTGTTGTGTATCGTGCTGGTATTCAGAAAGGCCGGTCTCATGAACGGCCGTGAACTGAAACTCCCTCACCGCTGGTTTTCCAGCGAGCCGGAACCGCTGGTGAAGGTAGCAACGCAGGAGGCGTAAGGCCTGTCTTGTCCCCGGAGGCCATGGCGATGGAATTCCAGAGGTCCAACATCCGCACGTCGACGCAGGCGCGCTCGCGCGTTCCGTTCGTCGAATTCTCCACGGACAGCCAGCCGGCGGAACGCAGGGTTCGCTACTGGGAAACGGCGAACCGCGAAACCATCCTGCCGATCGTGCCGGAAGTGCACGACCCGAACAATTTCCGCGGCCGCATCCGCAACTGGCGCATCGCCGACGTCTCGATCTCCAACATCAGCGCAGCTCCCTGCCGCTACCGGCGGGATCGCCAGGCGATCGCCAGCGACACGGAAAAATACGCCCTGATCTCCTTCGCCGTCGGCTCGACCTACGAGGTCAATCAGTCGAAGCTCGAACTGACCTTCGACGACGGTTCGTTCGTCGTCCAGCAAACCGACAGCCCTTACTCGTTTCTTCAGCACGACAGCGGCGACATCTGGGTGCTGCGCGTGCCGCAGATGCTGCTGTCGGGTCGTGTTGGTCCGCTCGACAGGTTCTCCTCGCAAGTGTTCGATGCGCGCCGCGGCCTGGGAGCGCTGCTGTTCACGACCGTACGCGAATTTCCGTTTGCCGCGGCCGAGGTCGATCCGTCGATGCATGAGGGGCTGGCCAGCCATCTGGTCGAGTTGCTGGCCCTGGCGCTGGAGGCAGATGATCGCGTCCTGGTCAGCCAGACGGGCACGGTGCAGAACGCTCATCTGGCCCGCGTCCAGCGCTTCGTTCGGGCGAACATCAACAATGCCGACCTGTCGCCGGCTGCGGTCGCCGCGGGCTGCGGGATTTCGGTTCGCTACCTGCATGCCCTCTTCCGTCCGGCGGGAATGACGCTCGGGCAGTGGGTGAGGGAGCAGAGGCTGCTCGGGTCGCAGCGCGACCTTGCCAACCCGCGCTGCGTCAAAGGCATTGCCGAGATCGCCTATTCCTGGGGCTTTGGCGACCATGCGCAGTTCTGCCGTGCCTTCAAGGAAAGGTTCGGCCTGACGCCATCGCAGTCGCGCGAGGAAGCAAACATCAGCCGGCGGCCTGCCGCCGACTAACCGGGCAGCCGCGCGACATCGTCGCGGAGAATGCTCTCAATGAAAGCGGCGGCTCCGAGCAGGAGTTCATCGTCGCCAAATCGCGCCACGAGCTGTATGCCGATCGGCAGCCCACCGGGACCCGTTCCCGCCGGCAAGGTGATGCAGGGAAGGTGCAGCAGCGTCCACATCGCGTTGAACGTGGCATCGCCTGTCGACTCGAGGCCGAGCGGCGCTTCACCGGCGGCTGCCGGGACGAGCAGGACGTCGTTCTCGCCGAACAGCTCTTCGGTCCGGCGTCTTTCGGCCAGCACGCGTTGCAGGGCGGCATCGTACAGCTCGGCCGTCACCCAACTCCTGGCGCTCACATAGTCGAGCGTCTGGCGGCGCAGCCTGGCCGCATGCCGGTCAAGCTCGAAGGCGAGCGCCGCCGCTACCTCGAATCCCATGAAGATGTCGTGCAGTTCGGGAAGGTCATGAAACCACGAACGCGCGCGCTCATGCCGGACGCGGCAGCCGGCTCTCTCGGTGCGCACGGTCACCCGGTCGATGATGTCGAGCGTCTCGGAGCTCGCCTTTTCGAGAAGCGGAAACGACAGGACGCCGATCCGCGGCATCACCGCATGGGCTCGCTCGAGCCGCGGCCGACGTGCCAGGACCGCGGCGAAGGTGGCTGCGCACGCGACCGAGCGTGCAAATATGCCGATCGTGTCGAGACCTTGAGCCAGCGTCTTGACGCCGGTTCGGTCGATCAGCCCGAAGCTTGGCTTGTAGCCGACGACGCCGCAGAAGGATGCCGGGCGGATCGTCGAGCCCGCGGTCTGCGTTCCGAGTGCAAGCGGAACCAGACCGGCGGCAACTGCGGCAGCCGATCCGCTCGATGAGCCGCCGGGCGTATGCCTGGTGTTGCGCGGGTTGCGGGTGACCGTTGGAGCCGTCATCGCGAATTCGGTGGTCGTCGCCTTTGCGAACAGCAAGGCGCCCTGCCGCTTCGCTGCCGCGACCACGAAGGCGTCGGCGCGGGGGACATGGCCAAAATAGGCGTTGGAGCCGTATTCGGTCGGAATGTCGGCGGTGTCGATCAAATCCTTGACGGCGAAGGGCACGCCGGCGAGGGCGCCGGCGGTTTCCTGCTGGGCGGCCGTCGACAGCACGCGGCTGCGATCCTGCCAGGCCAGCGCCCGGACCTCCGGCTCGAACTGATCGGCAGTTTCGAAGGAGCGGCGCAAAACGCGCTCCGGCGTCAGGCTCCCATCATGAACGGCCGCAGCAATCTGCCTGACGGTCCACTGCCGCGGGTCAGGATGCAAGGCACCCATCAGGCGGTCTGCAGCTCTGCCTCGGCGCAGCCGTGAGTCAGGGCGGCCACGAATGCGCCTGTGACCCGATTGAGATCGGCTCTCGCCTTGTCGTCCTGGATCGAAATCTCGTCGCCGAGCTCGATCATGCGATCGAGCGCGAAGTAGCACTGGACGACATGGCGCGGCCACAGAGACTGCAGCACCGGCCGCAGGCCATAGTCGAGGGCAAGCACATGCGCGATGGTGCCGCCGGTTGCCAATGGCAGGACGACCTTGTCGGCAAACGCGAATTGCGGCAGCAGATCGATGAACGCCTTCAGCAGGCCGGAATAGGCGGCCTTGTAGATGGGGGTCGCGACGATGATCCCGTCGGCTGCCTCGATCAGCTCGATGGCGCGGGCGATCTCGGGGTCCGAAGCCCGGCCCGCCAGCAGCGCTTCCGGCGGCAGGCCGGCGACGCGCAAATGGCTGACCTCGACGCCTCGCTCCCGCACCTTTCGGCAGACATATTCCGCCAGGCCGGCCGTCTTGGAAGTGGCGGAAGGACTGCCGGAAATCGCGACGATCTTCATGTGTCGATGCTCCTGCTGGCAGGCGTTTGCCTGCTGCCGACCTGTGTCGCGTAAAAGCATAGGGAGGCTTGGCCGACAGTCATTGGTGCGCAATGCACGATCTCTTGTCGGATTGTGCAGCATGGTCGTGTTGCGCTTGCGCACCCGCCTGCACTCGGTTTTCGCTTTCTCCAGAATGTTCTGGAGGCATGGATGAAACTCGGGATTTTTCTGCCGAACGGTCAAAACGGCTACGTGCTCTCGAAGGGCGGCGAGCAGTTCGAGGCGACCTACGAGCACTGTGCCTGGCTGAGCAAGGAGGCCGAGCGCATCGGCCTCGACTTCATCCTCTCCATGATCAAGTATCGCGGTTTCGGTGGCGAGACGGGCTACTGGGATTCCTGCATCGACTCGATCTCGCTGGCATCGGCTCTCGCGGTCGAAACCAGCCGGGTGGAGATCTTTGCGACCGTCAGCACCGTGGCGCTGCATCCGGTCGTCGCCGCCAAGATGATCGCCACGCTCGAGGACATTTCGAAGGGGCGCGGCGGCGTCAATCTGGTGACCGGCTGGAACCGCGGCGAATACGAGCAGATGAAGATGTGGCCGTCGGAGGATTATTACGACCGTCGCTACGACTATGCGAGCGAGTATGTCGAGATCATGCGCTCGCTGTGGCGGGACGGGCAGATGACCTTCAAGGGCGAATATTTCGAGCTCGACGATTGCCGCGCCTACCCGACGACCAAGCGCCATATTCCGATCGTCTGCGCCGGGCAGTCGCCGCGCGGCATGCGCTTCACGGCCGAGCACGGCGACTACAATTTCGTTTCGACCAACGGGGAAGCGCTTCGCACCATCGTCGGCACCGTCAAGGAGGCCTCCGCTGCGGCCAGGCGCAAGGTCGGCACCGTCGCCGTGGTGGCCGTGATCGCCGCCCCCACCGACGCCGAAGCCGATCGCCGCTGCCAGGAAATCCTCGACCAGGCGGACCTCGTCGCAATCGGCAACATGACCGGCAGCGCGTTCAAGGATACAAATGTCGGCGGCATCAGCGCGCACCTGCAAAAGGCAATCACTGCGCCGGTCGAGAAGGGCAACATGGTGTTCAACGGCTTCCCGGTACTGAAGGGCTCCTATGAGAGCGTCGCGCGGCAGATCGAGGCGGTGGAGGCGACCGGGGCCGACGGCCTGCTGATCACCTTCCCGAACTTCGGCGAAGGCATGAAGATGCTCGAGACCGAAATCCTTCCGAGGCTGCGCCCGCGCCAGAGCAAGGCCGTGGCCTGATCGCCGCCATGGACAACTTCATCTGCACCACCTGCGGAACGCAGTTCGCCGAAACGGGGACGGCCCCCGAGCGCTGTCCGATCTGCCTGGACGACCGGCAGTATGTGCTTCCATCCGGCCAATCCTGGACGACTTTATCGCGGCTCCAGCGCAGTCACATGAACGGGCTGCGCTACGAGGGTGAGCTGCTCGGGATCTCGACCCAGCCGAACTTTGGCATCGCGCAGCGCGCGCTGCTGGTGCCGGCGCGCCGCGGCTTCGTCCTGTGGGAGTGCATCAGCCTGCTCGACCGGGCAACCGTCGACCTTATCAAGGGGCTCGGCGGATTGAGCGGCGTCGCCATTTCCCACCCGCATTATTACTCCTCGATGGTCGAATGGGGCCGGGCGTTCGACGTGCCGGTCTATCTGAACGCCGCGGACCGGCAATGGGTGATGCGTCCGGATCCCGTAATCCGTTTCTGGGAAGGCGACCGGCTCGAGATCGAGCCTGGCCTCACGCTGGTGCGCGCCGGCGGCCACTTCGCCGGCGGCACGGTTTTGCATTGGGCCGGCGGCGCCGGCGGCAACGGTGCGCTTCTATCGGGCGACATCATGCTGGTGCTGACCGATCGCAGGCACGTCGCCTTCATGCGCAGCTACCCGAACTTCACGCCGCTTGGCGCCAAATCCGTCAGGCAGGTCGAGGCGCGCCTGTCCGACCTGCCCTTCGACGCGATCTACGCGGCGTTCTGGGACCGCGTCATTCCATCCGGCGGCAAGGCCGCGATCCGTGCGTCGGTCGAGCGGCACACGCTTTGGCTGGAAGGCAATGATGGGCTCGACCTGTAAAGCATGTCTCCCAAAAGTGGTCCCGGTTTTGGACCAAAGACATGCGCAAAATCAGAGGGCTAAAGCATGTTGCGTGAATCTCAATTCACGCAACATGCTTTAGGGCAGCGCACCATGGCTGATTTCCAGAGCGTGCTCGTCACCGGGGCAGGGGGGCTGGTCGGCCACGCGACCTGCCTCGAGCTCGAACGTCGCGGCATCGGCTATGTCGGCATAGACCGGGTCGGCGGCCGCATCGACGGCATCGATGTCGAGATTGCCGACGTCGCGGACGTGCATCGGCTCTATGCCATCGCCGCCCGCCATTCGATCGACGCGATCATTCATTGCGCCGCCCATTCGGGGCCGATGGTTCTCGCCGACAATCCTGCGGCAGTCCTCGCTGCCAACATCGGTGGCACGGTGAATCTGATCGAGCTCGCCCGTGTGCGGTCGATGCGGCGCTTCGTCTATTGCTCTTCCGTCAGCGCGATCGGTCCGGCCGCGCTCGCCGGCGATGGCCAGACGACACTGGCGCCAACCACCGCTTACGGCGCCAGCAAGGCGGCCTGCGAAGCGATCGTCAACGCTTATCGCGCGCAGCATGGCCTGGATGGCGTCTGCCTCCGCTTCGCATCCGTTTATGGCCCGCGCCGCACGACAGATTGCGTGCTGCGCGACATGGTTCGGGCGGTCGTGGGGCGCAAGCGCTTCGAGCAACCGGCAGGCGGCGATTTCGAGCATCAGTACGTGCATGTCGAGGACGTCGCCCGTTCGCTTGTCGGCGCGCTGCTGACCTCGAACCTGCCGCGCCTTGCCTACATGATCACCGGCGGCACGATCATCTCGGTCGCCGGGCTCGGTCGACTCGTTGCCGAAACGCTGGGCGAGGGCGAGATTGCCGTCGGCTCCGGCCCGGAACCACGTTTCGACAACCAGGCGCAGTTCGACATCGATGCCGCCGAGCGTGATTTTGGCTACCGTCCTCAGGTCAGCCTGGCGGACGGGATCCGGGCTTATGCCGACTTCTTCCGCAAGGTGGCCTGAGATGGCGTCTGCCACGGCTCCCGCGATCGACCGCCCCGAAATCGTGCACGAAGTGGAAATTGCCTTCCATACTTATGAGCGTGCGCTCAACGACAATGATGTCGAGACGCTCAACCGCCTGTTCTGGGCCGATCCTCGCACGCTTCGCTACGGCGTGGCCGAAAACCTCTACGGTCACCAGGCGATCGCGGACTTTCGCAAGGGGCGCAAGGCACCCGGGCGACGGCAGCTCGGCAAGGTCGTCATCACCACGATCGGCGATCGATGCGCCAGCGCCTCGGCCGAGTTCAGCTTTCCGGGCGACGATCGCATCGGCCGGCAGACGCAGATCTGGATGAAGAGCGATGAGGGCTGGCGCATCGTCGCCGCGCACGTCTCGTTCATGCCAAGCAGGGGAACATCGTGACGTACAAGCTGCTTCTTTTCCCCGGCGACGGGATCGGTCCTGAGATCATGGCCGAAGCCCGCAAGGTCATCGCCTGGCTGGATCGCGCCGGTATCGTCCGCTTCGAGACCGAGGCAGGGCTCGTCGGCGGCAGCGCGCTTGACGCGCACGGCGTTCCGATCAGCGAAGGCGACATGGCGCTGGCCGGTGCAGCCGACGCCATCCTCTTTGCCTCGGTCGGCGGCCCGAAATGGGATCATGTCGGCTACGAGAAGCGGCCGGAGGCGGGGCTGCTGCGGCTGCGCAAGGATCTTGGACTGTTTGCCAATCTGCGCCCCGCGGTTTGCTATGCTCCCCTGGCCAACGCATCTTCGCTCAAGCGCGAGGTGATCGACGGCCTCGACATCATGATCGTTCGTGAGTTGACGGGCGGGGTCTATTTCGGGGAGCCCAAGCAGATCATCGATCTCGGCAACGGGCAGAAGCGGGCTGTCGACACGCAGGTCTACGACACGTTCGAGATCGAGCGCATCGCCGCCGTGGCGTTCGAGCTTGCCGGCAAGCGCCGCAACAAGGTTGCTTCGGCCGAAAAACGCAACGTGATGAAGTCCGGCGTTCTGTGGAACGAAGTGGTGACGGCGCTGCACGCGCGCAGCCATCGCGATGTGCGGCTGGAGCACCATCTCGCCGACTCGCTCGGCATGCAGCTCGTGCGCTGGCCGAAGCAGTTCGACGTGATCCTGACCGACAATCTGTTTGGCGATCTGCTGTCCGACGTGGCCGCGATGCTGACCGGCTCGCTAGGCATGCTGCCGTCGGCGTCTCTCGGCGCAATCGATGAGCGTACCGGCCTGCGCAAGGCGCTTTACGAGCCCGTCCACGGTTCGGCTCCGGACATTGCCGGCAAGGGCATCGCCAACCCGATAGCAATGATTGGCTCGCTGGCGATGGCGCTGCGCTATTCCTTCGCCCTCGGCGAGGCCGCCGACCTGATCGAGCAGGCGATCTTGAAAGCGCTCGAAACGGGAAAGCGCACAGCCGACATCGCCAGCGACGGCCTTCCGCCCATCTCCACTGCGATGATGGGCGATGCCATCGTCGCCGAACTCGACAGGCTCGCAGCATGAGCGCAGGCACGACAAAGACCCTGAAGGTCGCCATCATCGGCTCCGGCAATATCGGCACCGACCTGATGATCAAGATCCTCCGCCACGCAAAGCGGCTGGAGATGGCTGTTTTGGTCGGCATCGATCCGGCGTCGGAGGGACTGGAGCGCGCGCGCAAGTTGGGGGTCGCAACCACCGACGCTGGGTTGGATGGCCTCAGGGCGATGCCTGAATACGCCGCAATCGACCTCGTCTTCGACGCCACCTCGGCTTCGGCGCATCTGAAGCACGCGCCCGTGCTCGCGGCCGACGGCAAGCTCGTCATCGATCTGACGCCCGCCGCAGTCGGCCCCTACGTCGTGCCGACGGTGAACCTCGACGAAAATCTCGCAGGCGCGAACCTCAACATGGTCACCTGCGGCGGGCAGGCGACTATCCCGATCGTCGCCGCGATCCGCAAGGTCGCGCCGGTCCACTATGCCGAGATCGTAGCGTCGATCGCCTCGAAATCGGCCGGGCCCGGCACCCGGGCCAACATCGATGAATTTACCGAGACCACCGCGCGCGCCATCGAGCGCATTGGCGGTGCCAGCCGCGGCAAGGCGATCATCGTGCTCAACCCGGCCGAGCCGCCGCTCATCATGCGCGACACGGTGTTCTGCCTGGCGGCCACCGACGATCGCGACGCCGTGCGCGCCGCCGTCGAGGCGATGGTGCGCGAGGTGCAGGCTTACGTGCCGGGTTACCGGCTCAAGCAGGCTGTCCAGTTCGAGACCGTGCCGCACAACGACCCGCTGCGCATCGACGGCCTGCCGCAACCGGTATCCGGGCTCAAGGTGAGTGTCTTCCTCGAAGTCGAGGGCGCTGCTCATTATCTGCCGGCCTATGCAGGCAATCTCGACATCATGACGGCGGCCGCGATGCGAACCGGTGAGCGGATCGCGGAGCTTCGTGCCGGGAGGAACGCATGAGTTCCGCAAGCAAGCTCTACATCCAGGATGTGACCCTGCGGGACGGCATGCATGCCATCCGGCATCGCTACTCGGTGGCTGAGGTGCAGGCGATCGCCCGCGCGCTCGAGGCGGCGCGGGTCGATGCCATCGAGGTGGCGCATGGCGACGGGCTCTCCGGCGCCAGCTTCAACTATGGCTTTGGTCGCCATTCCGATGCCGAATGGCTCGAGGCGGCAGCGGCCGTCCTGGTGCGGGCCAGGCTGACGACGCTCCTTCTGCCTGGCATCGGCACGATCCATGACCTGAAGCAGGCAATCGGCCTTGGAGTGCGCTCCGTTCGTATCGCCACGCATTCGACCGAAGCCGACGTCGCCAAACAGCACATCGAGACGGCCAGGTCCCTTGGCATCGACGTGGCCGGTTTCCTGATGATGGCGCATATGAACTCGCCCGAAGGTCTCGCCGCCCAGGCCCGCCTGATGCAATCGTACGGCGCGCATTGCGTCTACGTCACGGACTCCGCAGGCGCGTTGACCATGCAAGGCGTGCGGGAGCGCATCAGGGCGCTGCGGCAGGCGCTCGACCCGGCGACCCAGGTCGGCATCCATGCCCACCACAACCTCTCGCTCGGCGTCGCACTGTCGATCATCGCCGTCGAAGAAGGTGCTGTCCGTGTCGACGCCTCGCTGGCCGGGATGGGCGCGGGTGCTGGCAACACGCCGCTCGAAGTGTTTTTGGCCGCTGCCGAGCGCTCGGGCCTCAATCATGGCTGCGATCTGTTCAAGGCGATGGACGCCGCCGAAACGCTGGTGCGACCGCTGCAGGACCGGCCGGTCCGCGTGGACCGCGAAACGCTGTCCATCGGCTACGCCGGGGTCTATTCGAGCTTCCTGCGCCATGCCGAGAAGGCGTCGGCGCAATATGGCGTCGACGTGCGCAGCCTGCTCGTCGAGCTCGGCCGCCGCCGTATGGTCGGCGGGCAGGAGGACATGATCGTCGATGTCGCGCTCGACATGACCGGGAACGATCCGGATGCAGGCCAGCGGGGTGACCGGCAATGAACGGACTGCCGCAGCGTACAGCTTTGATCGTCGGCGCATCGCGGGGCCTTGGACTGGGGTTGGCAGAGCAGTTCCTCAAGCGTGGCTGGCGCGTGATCGGCACGGTCCGCGATCGCAACGTGCGCACCGGGCTGCATGACCTCGCCGCCGTCTACCGCTCGGCCGAAATCGAAGAGGTCGACGTCAACCGGCAGGATCAGGTCGCGGCGCTGCGCGAGCGGCTTTCCGGTCAAAGGATCGACCTGCTTTTCTTCAATTCGGCGATCGCGAATGGCGCCGGCGACCGCGTCACCAACGTCAGCACCGACGACTTCAACCAGATGATGGTCACCAACGTGCTGAGCCCGATGCGTTTCGTCGAGACATTCGTGTCGCTGGTTCCGCCGAACGGCACGGTCGGCGTCATGTCGTCCAACCTTGCGAGCGTCACCGACAACACGGTCGGGGAATGGGAGGTGTACCGAGGCAGCAAGGCAGCGCTCAACACCCTGATGCGAAGCTTCGCCGCGCGCCACCCGGTGAAGACGCAGACGCTGCTGCTGATCGCGCCCGGCTGGGTGCGGACCGACATGGGCGGCGCCGACGCCGACATCGACGTCGAAACGAGCGTCAAGGGCGTCGCAGACGTGATCGAGCAGAGCTCCGGCAAGGGTGGCCTGCACTTCCTGCACTACACCGGCAGAACCGTGAATTGGTGAGCGGCGCGTCCGTCACACGGCATCCATGAAAGGGCAGGCGATGTATCTTGAGCGCTTCAGGCTGGACGGACGTCGCGCGGTCGTCACCGGCGGTGGACGAGGCATCGGCGCAGAGATCTGCCGAGCGCTTTCGGAAGCGGGTGCGACGGTCATTGTTCTCGATGTTGATGGCGTCAGCGCCGACGCGACCGCGGCCTCGCTCCGGCAGGCGGGCGGTGCCGCCGAGGCCTGCCAGGTCGACCTGACCGACAGCAATGCCGTGACCGCCGTGGCGCGTGAGCTCGAACGCAACGGGCCGGTCGACGTGCTGGTCAACAACGCCGGCGTGTTCTGGGCAACCGAGGCGCTCGAAACCAGCGACGAAACCTGGCACGCGACGATGCGCGTGAACGCCGACGCCGTGTTCTGGTGCGCCCGCGCCTTCGGTGCGTTCATGACTGAGCGCCGGCGCGGCAGCATCGTCAACATCGGCTCGATGTGCGGGACGATCGTGACGCGGCCGCAGAACTCGGTGCCTTACATGACCAGCAAGGGCGCCGTGCAGATGATGACGAAGTCGCTTGCCTGCGCCTTTGCCGGGCATAATGTGCGGGTGAACGCGGTCGCTCCTGGATATGTCGAGACGGAAATGCTGGAGCCGATGAAGGTCGAAAGTCCGCACCTCTACGCGAAATGGCTCGACATGACGCCCATGCAGAGGCTCGCCAGAACATCCGAGATCGCGTCGGCTGTCCTTTTCCTTGCAAGCGACGCCGCCAGCTATTGCACCGGAACGATACTCGCCGTCGATGGTGGCTATACGGCTTGGTGAAGCGCGCGGCCGCTCGGCCTCTGCGAGGAGATCGCCCGCAATCCCGCCGCTAACCTGCGGAATTGGCGAGCCGATCGCGCGGCCTCGCTGAGACGGCAAAATGGGAAGGTGGTTGGCTGGGGAACCTGGATTCGAACCAGGACTAACGGAGTCAGAGTCCGTGGGTCTACCGTTAACCTATTCCCCAGCAGGCGCCCGGACCGAAAACGCGGGGCGGCAACGCTGATAGCTGCGCGCTTTTAGCCGTGGGGCCAAAATAGTCAAGTCTGCCGCCCGCTTCAATGATGATGGCGCCAATGAAGACGGCGCCCGTCCTGTGTTGATCAGGCCGGGTCGGTCCCGGCAGGCACGCCGTCCACGGCCGCTGCCTTGTCCTTCTTGCGCCAGCGCGCCGTGAATTGCTCGCGCTCGAAGATGATGACGATGACGAGCGCGATCACCAGCGGGACGATGTAGTAGAACAGGCGGAAGACCACGAGCGCGGCGATCACGTCGGCCTTTGCCATCCCGGCCGGGCCGCCTGTCAGGCCGGTGAGCGTCACCACCTCGAACACGCCCAGCCCGCCGGGCGCATGAGTGCTGGTGGCCAGGGAGAAGGCAATGACGAACACCCCGAGCACCACGAGGAAACCGGGGTTCCCGGCGACGTCAGGCAACGCGAAATAAAAGATGGTGGCCGCGAACACGATCTCGGCCGGGCCGATGGTGAGCTGCCTGACGACGATCGGAAAGCGCGGATATTCGAGCTTGAACTTGCCGAGCCTCAGCGGCTTGAAGCCGAAGAGGCTGCCGATCACGTAAAGTGCGATCGCGCCGATCAGGAAGACGCCGGTCGTTGCCGAAAGTTTCACCGGCAGGCCATGGAAGTCGACGAAGCGGTCAATGATCTGCGGCTCGATCAGCAAGGTGACGCCCAGCACCAGCGCTGCCGCAATTATGAACGTGAAAAAGCAGAAGGCGACGAGGATGCCGACCTCCTGCATGGTCAGTCCGCGCGAGCCGTAGGCCCGGTATCGGATCACCGCGCCGGAGACGACCGAGCCGCCGATATTGTGCGAGAGCGCATAAGTCGTGAACGAGCACAGCGTCACGAACAGCCAGGGTATGCGCCTGCCGATATGGCTGAGCGCCATGTGGTCGTAGCCGGCGATCGCAGCATAAGCCAGGACCGCGCCGAGTGCGGAAAGCAGCCAGCCATGCAGCGGGATCGCCGCCAGGCTGCCATAGACGTCGTCGATCGAAATGCCGCGCAGCTCGCCGATCAGGACCCAGACGGCCAGCCCGACCGCGCCGACGCCGACGGCTGTCCATAAATAGTCCTTCAGCGTCATCGCTGCTGCATCCCCAGCCCAAACTCCCTAGCCCAAGGGGTCGAATAGCCATAGTGGCGGCCTAGAAAACCGCCTTTCGCTCCTCGCCGCAACCTTGAAACCGCTGACGTGGCGGCATCAAGGCGGCGCAGTCTCCCGAACCGAACGTCCGCGCAGCGAAAGTGTTCAGCGGTTTCGCGATAAACACATGCGCAAAAAGGCTCTGCGGCACGTCGCGCGGGTCATTGTCGGCGCGGCGTGCCGCAGGGCTTCCAGCATGGGCGCCATGCTGATACTGTCCAGCCAACTCAAGATTGGAGCGCTCGCAGCGTCCTTGAGGGTTCGCGCGGCGCCAAGAGGATAACGTGAAGAACCCCGATTCCGGCTTAGAATCGCCGGGCGAAGGGGCGTCGCGGGGTGCCGCGCCTTCCAGCAAGGCCGGTTTTCCCTCGGTCGGCAAGGATAGCCGGCCGAACCATGTCCCGGGCCATTCCGGGGCGGGGAGCGACAATGCCCCCGCAACGAGCCAGCCCTCGCGCAAGCGACGCAAGCGCAAGCGTGGCCGCAAGGTTTTTGCGCGCGACCCCGCAATGCAGGCCCCGCGCAGCGGCAATCCGGCCCCGGTTTCGGTCGCGCCGGAGCCGGATCCGGCCCCGCCGCCGGCTCCGATCATCCGCCGTCCGGCGCTCGATCCGGTGTTTGCAGCACTCGATCTCGGCACCAACAATTGCCGATTGCTGGTCGCCATCCCCGGCCGGCCTGGCCAGTTCCGCGTCGTCGACGCCTTCTCCCGCATCGTGCGGCTAGGCGAGGGGCTGTCCGCGACCGGGCGCCTGAGCGAGGCGGCCATGGATCGCGCCGTGGCGGCGCTCAAGGTCTGCGGTGAGAAGTTGCGCGCGCGCGCCATCCGGCGCTCCCGCCTCATCGCCACGGAGGCCTGCCGTGCGGCAGCGAACGGCGCCGAGTTCCTGGCGCGCGTCGAGGCGGAGACCGGTATCAGCCTGCAGATCATCGATCGCGAGACCGAAGCGCGGCTCGCTGTTTCGGGATGCGGCACGCTGGTCGAGCGCGACACGGATGGCGTCGTCCTGTTCGACATCGGCGGCGGCTCCTCCGAGATCGCGCTGGTCAATCTGTCGGAGCGGCGTACCGCGCGCCTCGCCAACCACATCGTGTCGTGGACATCGCTCCCCGTCGGCGTCGTCTCGCTCGCCGAGCGTTTCGGCGGCCGCGAGGTGAGCCGCGCGACTTTTGCCGCCATGGTCGATGAGGTGGTCGGCCATATCCACCGTTTCGACGGCCGCGACCGGCTCGGGCAGATCGTCAACGGCAAGCGTTTCCACCTGCTCGGCACCTCGGGCACGGTGACCACGCTCGCCGGCGTGCATCTCGGTCTCGACCGTTACGATCGCCGCCGCGTCGACGGTTTGTGGATGGAAAGCGGCAGCGTCGATGCCATGATCGAAAAGCTGCTCGGCTGGGATTTCGCCGCGCGCGTCGCCAACCCCTGCATCGGCCCGGATCGCGCCGACCTCGTACTTGCCGGCTGCGCCATCCTGGAGGGCATCCGCCGTGTCTGGCCGTCGGAACGGCTGCGCGTCGCCGACCGGGGCCTGCGCGAAGGCATCCTGACCGAGCTGATGGCGCAGGAAGGGGTCTGGCGCCGGCCGCGTCCGGAGGGGCGGCCGTGACGCGCAAGCCGACGACGCCGCCGAGCCGCGTGCTGCGCACCAAAGTCACGAAGAAATCCGGCCTGAAGGAATCCTCGCGCCGCTGGCTCGAGCGCCACCTCAACGACCCCTATGTGCAGCGCTCGAGGGCCGAAGGTTTTCGCTCGCGCGCGGCTTATAAGCTGATCGAGATCGACGAGCGCTATCATGTCCTGAAGAAGGGCGACCGCGTCATCGATCTCGGCGCCACGCCAGGCGGCTGGAGTCAGGTCGCGGCCGACCGGGTCGGCTCGGTCGACGGCGCCGAACGTGTGGCGGCGATCGACTATCTCGACATGGACCCGGTGCCGGGCGTCAAATTCCTGAAGATGGATTTCCTCGACGAGGCCGCGCCCGCGGCGCTGCTCGATGCGCTTGGCGGCGAGCCGGACGTCGTGCTTTCCGACATGGCGGCACCCACGACCGGCCACCGCCGCACCGACCACCTGCGCACGATGCATCTCTGCGAGGTGGCTGCCGATTTCGCGGTTTCGGTGCTGAAGCCGGGCGGGCATTTCCTGGCGAAGACCTTCCAGGGCGGCACCGAAGCCACCTTGCTCGACATGCTGAAGAAGAATTTTCGCTCGGTGCACCACGTGAAGCCGCCGGCTTCGCGCGACGAGTCGGCGGAGCTCTATCTTCTCGCGCGTGGCTTCAAGGGCGGGGCGCGCTAAAACATGTCTGCCGAAAGTGTCCGCGGTTTCGGGATAAAGACATGCCCAAATCAACAGCCTGAAGCGCGTCGCGTGAACCTCAATTCACGCGACATGCTTTAGCCGCTGTCGCTGGCCCGCGGGAGCCCGTGTCCCGAGACGGAGCTCCCGGCGTCGCGTGCCAGGCCGAAGAACGATATCGCCGAGAGCGCGCTGATCGCGCCGACGCCGACAAAGGCGGCTATGAAGGCCGTCTCGCTGGTTGCGGCATTGCCGAACAGCGCCGAGCCCTCGAGAATGCCGCCGGCCACCGCCACGCCGAGCGCAATCGAAAACTGCTGGAAGACGGCCGAAATCGCTGTCGCCTGGCCCATGTCGTCGGATTCGATGTCGGAGAAGGCGAGTGCGTTCACGGCAGTGAAAAACAGCGAGCGTAGGAAACCGGCGAGCGCCAGCGTGCCGATGATGATGCTACCCGGCGTCGAGGCGGTGAACGCCGCATTGACGGCGACAAACAGGCCGCCGGTGATTGAAGTGAAGATCAGCACGTTGCGGAAGCCACCGGCCCGCAGCGTGAAGGGGGCAAAGAATTTCATGGCGATCGCGCCGAAGGCGGCGACGAAGGTCAGCATGCCGGAAGCGAACGGCGTCAGCCCGAAGCCGACCTGCAGCATCAGCGGCAGCAGGAACGGGATCGCGCCGATGCCGATCCTGAAGAACGATCCGCCGACCACCGCTGCCCGGAAGGTTGGGATCGCGAACAGCTTGAAGTCGAGGATCGGATTTGCCTTGCGCCGCGCGTGCCGCACATAGGCGACCGCCGCCATCGCGCCTATCCCGAGCGTCGCGAAGCCGACCCAGATCGGCAGGGCCGGCAGGCTGATGACGGAGAGGCCGAAGACGATGCCCGAGGCGGCGACGCCGGTGAGCATAAAACCCTTGGCGTCGACCGGTCCCAGCACGCGCGTGTCGATATGGGGCAGCACCACGCCCGCGACCCAGATGCCGGCAATCCCGATCGGTACATTGATCAGGAAAATCCAGTGCCAGCTGAAATAGGTGGTGATGAAGCCGCCGACCGGCGGCCCGATCAGCGGGCCGATCAGCGCCGGAATCGTGAGCCACGCCATGGCCGCGACGAGCTCGCGTTTCGGCGTGGCGCGCAAGAGCACGAGCCGCGCCACCGGCGTCATCATCGCGCCGCCCATGCCTTGCAAGAACCGGGCGCCGACGAACTCGACCAGCGATCCGGCAAGCGCGCACAGGATCGAGCCGGCGACGAACACGGCGATTGCGGCGCGGAACACGCGCTTGGCGCCGTACCGGTCGGCCATCCATGAGCTGATCGGAATGAAGACGGCGAGCGACACCAGGTAGGAGGTCAGCGCCAGTTTCAGCGCGATCGGGCTCGTCGCCATGTCGGCCGCGATCGCCGGCAGCGACGTGGCGATGACGGTCGAATCCATCTGCTCCATCATGAGCGCGACGGCAAGGATGAGGGGAACGCTGCGGTTCAAGGGGAAGGCTGTGCTATCGGCGGCTTGTGGCTGCGGCCTACCATGGATGGCTTGGCCTGTCCTTCACACTTTTGCGTGTTTGCCGAGGTTTGCCGAGGAAAGTGGTGTCGCGTTCGCGCAGTGCTGTCCGGGGGGCGGGGAGGCGGTGAGCTGCTGCCCTATTGCTTTCCCGTGATCTCCGCGATGTATCGGCGCGTTTCCTCGATCCGCTCCGGCGTGGCCGGATGGGTGGAGAGAAAATCATCCTTGGACGTGTCGCCGAGCTTGTCGCGCAGGAGCTCGAAGAAACGCACGATCGCCGCCGGATCGTTGCCGGCCTTGTGCATTAGCTCGACGCTGTAGCGGTCGGCCTCGCTTTCGGCTGCACGCGTGTGCGACAGCGACACCAGCGCCGAGCCCTGCACCAGGATGTCTTCCATGCCCGAGCCGATGTCCCCTGCGATCAGCATGATGAGCGCCGTTGCCCCAGCCGCGCGGTAGAGTTGCCGCAGGCTGTGCTCGCGGTCGACATGGCCGATTTCATGCGCCAGCACGCCGAGCACCATCTGGTCGTCGCTGGCGAGCTCGACCAGCTCGTCGGTCAGCACGATGTTGCCGTCCGGCAGGGCAAACGCGTTGGGACCGACGAAGCCGCCCTTGCGGAAATTGAGCGTATAGGCGCGCCCCTCGGCAGGTGCTGCCAGGCTCCGCGGCGTCAGCGCGGCCATCCTGGCAAAGCCTTCGGCGATCGCTTGCTTTTTTTCGGCCGGCAGTTGCGTCTCCTCGAACACCGTCTGGTCGAGCGACGCAAGCACGCTTTCCGACAGCAGCTCCGGCACGACGGGCGGTGTGACGGCAATGGCCACCTCGACCAGCACCGGCAGGGCGAAGCGGTAGAGCGCGAAGCCGAGCGCCACCGTCGCGACGACGAGAAGGATCAGGCGCGGCCGGAACTGCTCGAGCCGGTGGACAAGGCTGCGGCCCGAACCCAGCGGGATCAGCCGGTCGATGCCGTCATTGTCGTTGGTCTCGAACACGCTCGCGTCGGCAAAGGTGATCCGGCGCGGAATGGAGCCGACGCGCGTCGACACCTCGACCGCCGCAAGCGGAGCCGATGCGAGCGTGCGCACGCCGCCATCCTCGATGGCGTTGAGCATGCCGTTCTCGACGACAAGCACCGCAGCGGTCGCGCGGGCCGACCCCGGCGGGTGCCATTTGCCCCAGACGCGCTCAGAAGCCAATGTCGAAGCCTTCCACGTCGATATATTCCGAACCGACCGCCGAGCCGGAATCCCTGATTGTGCTGAAATAGGCATCGAGCGAGCTGGTGGCATCGAGCGCCGTGACCGTGGCGAGATATTTCGCCATGCGCACCGCCGCCCATGGGCGCGCCAGCCCAAGCGTGAAAAGCGTGGCAAACAGGTTCGTCACCGAGATCCAGAGATAGCGGCCGCGGTGGATGGAGGAAGCAAGCAGGTGCCGGCTGTCGATCACCGTTTCGTTGAAGGCGACGTTGCGTGCACCGGCGCGATAGACCAAAGCGGTGATGAAATAGAGCGCGACGATCGGGACATAGATGAGAATGAGGAAAAGCGCCGGCCAGGAGAGCCAGACAGCCAGCATCTCGCCCTCTGCGGTGAGAAAGGCAAGCGCACCTGAGCCGGCCAGAAGCGCGGCGCCGCCGAGGATGATGACCGCCGGCAGCCACCATTGCCCATAGAGGTTTCCGAGCCGCGGGTCGCATTTGATCGGCCGGTCGCCGTAGCGCAGATTGCCGAGCGTGTAGGTCCACATCCAGCGCGATGCGAGCGGTGCCAGGATTCCGGCCGAGGCGTAGATCAGAACCGTGCCGACGACATAAGCCAGGAACGCGCCGCCATAGGTGCCGGTGAAGTCGAAGCGCACATTGCGATAGCTGGTGACGCGCGCATTGAAGCGCAGCCCGCGCATGACGAACCAGGGAATGAGGAAAACGAAGGCAAGGAAGATGACGAGGCCGACGATCGGCATGATCTCGAGCGCGAGATTGTAGGCGACCAGGAGCACCACCACGATGACGCGGCCAACGAGAATCTGCAAAGGCCGCGCGTGATAGTCGAAGCTTGCGCCGGCGAGCCAGGTATTGCCGTAGAAATAACGCTGCCGGCGGACCTTCGCCCAGGCCGAGTAGATGCCGAGCGTGACGATCGTCAGCAGCACGTTGACGATCCAGATGCCGAAATACTCTTTTGCATTGCCGCGGAACTCGAACTGCTCCCGCCACCAGAGGGGCGGGCTGAGGTTCGCTTCGACCGCACTGTCGTTCATTCGGCGCTCGCCACCACCTGCGACAGGTGCGTGGAAAAGGATTCGCGCAACGTGCCGCAGGTTTTTTGATTTGCGCACATCTTTATCCCGAAACCGCTGCACAGTTTCGCTGCGCGACCTTCGGTTTGGGAGACATGCGATAGGTTCGGCGAAACCTTCGCCGACGAGTGTGGCGGTGGCAAGCCAGTCCTCGCCGGCTCCTTAAAGCTTGGTATCGACGATCGGAGCGGATCCGAGCTGGATCGCAACGGCAAGGGCCAGGGCGAGAACGATCAGCAGTGCCACCAGCGCCGGCAAGGCCGCCCGGCCTGTCAGCCGGCTCTTCGTTCCGGTCGGATCGGTGCTCATGCCTCGGCTCCGACGGGCGTTCGGCGTTCCGCGTCGACGTCCGTCCGGAGCTTCGCTATGCACTGCCCGATCGTTTCGAGGTCGAGCGCCTGATGCTGCGGCGAGACCTGCAGGCGCAGCCGCGACGCGCCTGTCGCAACGGCCGGGTACTCGATGAAGTTGACGAGGATGCCGGCCTCAGCCAGCTGCTTGGCGATCTGGCGGCCCGCTTGTTCGGTTCCTGTCAGCACCGGTATCAGCGCCGAGGGTTTGCCGAGGCAGGTCAGGCCACGTCCGCTCAAGGCTTCCCGCAGCCGGCGCGATGCGGAAAGCACACCGCGGCGCAGCGCATCGCCTTCCTCCGATCTGACGATCCGAAGGGCGGCGAGCGCCGTCGCGGCCTGGACCGGCCCGAGCTGGTTGCTGAATGTGTTCGCCTGGCCGTAGGCTTGCACCGACAGCGTGCACTGGCGCCAGCGCGAGGCGAGGAAACCGCCGGTGGTGGCGAAGACCTTGCTGAAGCTGCCGACCACAAAGTCGACCTCGCCCAGCACGCTGGCGGCGTGGGCGAGGCCGGCGCCGTGCTCGCCGAAGACGCCGAGGTCGTGAGCGCAATCGACGAGCACGTGCGCAGAATATTCTCTGGCCGTCGCAACGACCTGCCGGAGGTCGGGGCCGTCGGAATCCATCGAATAGAGCGATTCGACGACCACCAGGATCGCCGCCCTGGGATCCAGTGAACGGATGCGCTCGAGCTCATGCTGCAGCGAGGGGATGCTGTTGTGGTCGAAGGCGGCGATGCCGGTGCCGGAGGCGAGTGCGCCTTCGCGCAGGCAATTGTGCGCGAGCCTGTCGACCACGACATGGTCGGCCTTGCGCATCAGGCCGCGCACCGCAGCGTAGCCGGCGGCCCAGCCGGTCGGGAAAATGATGCAATGCTCCTGGCCGAGCCAATCAGCCAGTTGGCCGGCGAGTGCCTCTGCGGGTGGCGTGGTGCCGCCGTTGACCTCGCTGCCGGCGCCATGCAGGCCATGCTCTGCCATTGCCTGGCGCGCCGCATCGACCACTTCGGGGTGGCGCGCGAGGCCGAGATAGTCCTGCGCTGCGAAGTTGATGCCCCGGTGGCGTCTCCCGTCCCAGCCGCGATAGGTGCCGCTCGTGGCGGTACGCTCTTCCTGAACCCGGCAGAACGACCATGTGCCTTCCTCGAGCCGCCGATTGGCCCAATCGAGCAGCGGCTTGCAGCGCTCTGCCAGGTCAGGCCCCTGCGCCAGGGCGAAACGGGCAAAGGAATCAGCGCGCATGGGATCGAGGCTTCCGACCGCCATCATTGCGGCGCCGCGGATCGACGGGCTTGTCCTGAAAGGTCGCGAGCCGAAGCACGTCTCGAAGGATGTCCAGGATGCGGCTCATGGTCTCGTCTCGGTCCGAGGAAACAAGCCGGTCCCCCGGCCGTCACGAGCGCCACTGCAGATGCACACCATCCTTCGGGGCGGCACACACTGCGGCGGATCTCGTAGCGGTGAGATTGCCCTGGCGCGGGCACAGACTCATGCCCCATATGGGGCTATCGGCCTGGAGTGTTTTCCGATTGGTCGTGAAAAACACCCGGGCATTGTTTGGCGCCAGGACGGCGGGTTGCCCTAACGCAGCACCAGGTTTGAAAGCAGCGCCGCCAGTTCGCTCTGCCGCGACACGCCGATCTTGGCGAAGACGCGCTTCAGCGTCGTACGCGCCGTTTCTTCGGCGATGCCGAGTCTTTCTGCGGCGTCGCGCGGCGGCAGGCCGTGGCCTACCAGCGAGGCGACGCGCGCTTCGCCGAGCGTCAGGCCGAGCAGGTCGCGCACGACGGCAGGGTCCGGCGGCTCGGCCGAGCCGGAGGCGAGAACGACAACCAGCCCCCGCACATTGCGCAGGACGAGATCGGCGGAATGGTCCGGCCGGGCCCGAACAGGCAGGACGTAGGCCGCAAGGAAACGATGCGCGCCGCCGCCGTCGAGCAGGATCGGGCGGTGCGAGCTTGCCCATGCCTCCGGCGTGTCGGCGAGCGCCGCATCGACGGCGGCGTCGAGGGCACCATGTTGGGCGCTGCCGAAAGCGGACAGCCGCCGATTTCGCATCATCAATCCGGTGCCGATCAAGCGATCTCCGGCAGGATTGGAAAAGAGAACGCGCGCCGAGCCGTCGAGCAGGAAGACCCCCACGCCAAGCCGCGCCAGCGCATCGCCGAGGCTGAGCGCGGTCAGTTCCGCGTCCATCAGCCGGATCGCGAGTCGCAGCGCCGCTTCGACATGCGGGCCGAACCGCGCCAGCAATTCCAGCTCCTCGTCGCTATAGGGAAGCCGCTGCGCCAGCCGCTGGACGGAAAGGACCGCCCGCACGGACGGATCGGGGGAAATGTTGGTTCCGGCAAACCAGCGCAGCCCGTATTCGGCGAGGAAATCCGCATAGAAGGGAAGGGTTGCGATCTCGTCGTCGCTCACCACGTGCCGGTCGGTGATGGTGTCGCCCGCCGCCACGAAACCCAGTGCGTGGCCGCGCGTGAAGCGGATGTCGTGCTGCCACCAGCTTTCATCGTATTCGCGCTGCCCGGGCTCCATGCCTGGCGAGACGATGGCGCCGAGGCTGCCGTCGTCGCGCTGGTAGCTGATTGCCGCCCCGACATCGCCGAAGCAACGCGCGATGGCCCACAGCGCGCCCGGCCAGCGTGCAGGCTCCGCTGCCGCGCCGTAGATCGCTTCGACAGCCTTCACGAAGCCCGGTGCGTCCATATCGCTCCCCGCAGGCAGAAACCCACACAACCGGCCCGCCGCAAATGAGATCGCCGCGCACGCCGTTCGACGCATGACCCAAATGGGCTAAGCGTTCATCAGGTCGCTGTTCCGGCTGGCAGAAGCTGGGCCAGCAGTCGCGCAAGATCCACCTGCCGTCGGCACCCGGTCTTCTCCAGCACGCGCTTCAACTGGTTGCGTACGGTTTCGATGCTTTTTCCGTCGGTGCGCGCGATCTGGTCGGTGGTCTCCCCGGCAGCGATGCGGGCGGCGATCGCAGCTTCGGTCGGCGACAGGTCGAAAAGCGCCTGCAGCAACGGCGTCTCCTGCGTCGGCTTGCTGGATGCCTTCGTCAGCACCAGGATCGCCGCGGCCTGGGCGAAGAGATCGTGCGCGGCTCGGCGGATCGGAACCACGTGCAGAACCGCGGGCAGGCCGCCTTCCTCGTCGACAAGTGGCAGCGAGCGCACGCCCTGGTCTGTCCCGATCAGGCCGAGCGCGTCGTAGAGCAGCCGGTCGGCACGCCGATCGAGAAGCGCGATCCGGTTGCCGCCGCGCGTCGTCCACGTAGGCGCCTCGGCATCGAATTCGGGATTCGCCACGAGAACCGTACCGGCCTTGGTGATGGCGCAGGCGGCGAGGCCGATGCCCGACAACGTTTCCACGGCGGTTCTCGCCCGCTCGAAGGCGAGACGGGCGGAGATCAGGGCCGACCGCGCCAGATGCGGCCGCAGGCCGTCAAGCTGCCCCACGATTGCGGGACCGAATTCGCCCAGTCGGTAGTCGCCTTCGGCGCTGAGGATGATCGTGTCGCCGGTCGGCAGATAGATGGCGGTGGCGATGCCGCGGCCGAAGCCGTTCGGGAAGAAATAGTCGGTGTAAAGCGGCTCCGCCAACATCTCGGTTTCCGAATACACTTCGCGATCGGTCACGAAGCCTGCCCGCTTCTTCGCCATCAGGCGGCGCGAACGATCCTGCCCGCCCGGAAAGGCGTAATGATTGCGGGCGACCTCTTCGGCGAGCGGCGAACAGCCCACCCATCTGAAATCCCTGCCGTTTGTGGCGACCAGCGCGGCGGCGCGGCATTCCGCAACCTGCGCGAAGCCGCGCAACACGTTTGGCCAGAATTCCGGCAGAACGGCCGCCTCGTATATACGGTCCGCAAGGTTGTGCTGCGTTTCGATCATCCCCCACCCCCAGGCGATGCTTGCCTTGGCACGCTAGCTGAAAATTGAGCGAGATCAAATACTTGCACACAGCCTAATATTCAGGCTCGGAGAAGATCACGTCCGGCGCGCTGCCGGGAGCGCATGGACGCCTGCTGCGCAAGGTTCCCGGGCATGGACCGACGGCCTCTCATCTTCCCATCCGCCGGCCGACGTGGTACCAGCCGCCGCCAATCCTGAAAGGGACGAACCGAGTCGCGCTGGCTGCAAAGCCTGCGTCACCGGGCATTTTCAACCGAGAATCGGGGATTGGCATGGCCAGGATCATCGAAACCGCGACCGGCGCGCTGGCGCTGACCTTCGACGACGTGCTGCTGCAGCCCGGCCATTCGGAAGTGCTGCCCGGCCAGACCGACATCCGCACCCGCATCGCCGGCGACATCGAGCTCAACGTGCCGATCCTCTCAGCCGCGATGGACACGGTGACCGAGTCCCGGCTGGCCATCGCCATGGCGCAGGCCGGCGGCATCGGCGTCATTCACCGCAACCTGTCGCCGGCCGAGCAGGCGGAGGAAGTCCGCCAGGTCAAGAAGTTCGAGTCGGGCATGGTGGTGAACCCGGTGACCATCGGCCCCGACGCCACGCTCGGCGAAGCGCAGGCGCTGATGCGCGGACACGGCATTTCCGGAATTCCGGTGGTGATGAACGGTGGCGGCCAGAAGGCCGGCCGGCTGGTCGGCATCCTGACCAACCGCGACGTCCGTTTTGCTTCCGACCCCGGGCAGAAGGTTTCGGAGCTGATGACGAAGGAAAACCTCGTCACGGTGAAGGAGAACGTCGACCAGGCCGAGGCCAAGCGGCTGCTGCATCGCCACCGCATCGAGAAGCTGCTGGTCGTCGATTCCGACTTCAATTGCGTCGGCCTGATCACGGTCAAGGACATCGAGAAGGCGCAGCTCAACCCGAACGCCACCAAGGACGCCCAGGGGCGGCTGCGCGCCGCCGCCGCCACCAGCGTCGGCGACGACGGTTTCGAGCGCGCCGAGCGGCTGATCGACGCCGGCGTCGACCTGCTCGTCATCGACACCGCGCACGGCCATTCGCAGCGTGTGCTCGACGCCGTGACGCGGGCGAAGAAGCTGTCAAATTCGGTGCGCATCATGGCCGGCAATGTCGCCACGGCGGCCGGAACCCAGGCACTGATCGACGCCGGCGCTGATGCGGTGAAGATAGGCATCGGTCCGGGCTCGATCTGCACGACCCGCATCGTCGCAGGCGTCGGCGTGCCGCAGCTTTCAGCCATCCTGGACGCGGTGGCGACCGCGTCCGGGCAGAACATCTCGGTCATCGCCGACGGCGGCATCAAGTTTTCCGGCGACCTCGCCAAGGCGCTCGCCGCCGGCGCCTCCGCTGCGATGATCGGCTCACTGCTCGCCGGCACCGACGAAAGCCCCGGCGAGGTTTACCTGCACCAGGGCCGCTCCTTCAAAGCCTATCGCGGCATGGGTTCGGTGGGCGCTATGGCGCGCGGCTCGGCCGACCGCTATTTCCAGGCCGAGGTGCGCGACACGCTGAAGCTGGTGCCGGAAGGCATCGAAGGCCAGGTGCCTTACAAGGGGCCGGTGTCCGGCGTGCTGCACCAACTCGCGGGCGGGCTGAAGGCTGCGATGGGTTACGTCGGCGCCGCCGACCTCGCCGATTTCCGCCGCAAGGCGACTTTCGTGCGGATATCCAATGCTGGCCTGCGCGAAAGCCACACGCATGACGTCACCATCACGCGCGAGGCTCCCAATTATCCGGGCGCGTGAAGGGGCCTTGCGCCTGGCGACGTCAGTCGAGGTCGGCCATCCGTATCGAAAGCTCGGCCAGCGCCAACGGCGAGAGCGCTGACCCGGCGGGGATTTTCTCGACGCTGCCCCAATTGCCGTCGGCATCGGGGCGTTGGTGCACCCAAGTGACACGCGTCGAAGTATCGACGACCCAGAGTTCGGCAACATCGTGTCGGGCGTAGATTCGGGCCTTCAGCCCGCGGTCATAAGGCATCGACGAGCCCGCCACCTCGACCGCAAGCAACACGTCGCCGCCCTTGACGTCTTCCGGCAGGATTCGCTTGGGAGGCAAGCCTTCGGCGGCACGAGTAGCGACGATGTTCATGTCCACATGCTTCATGGTCGATGGCAGCCTATCACGCGCCTGAAACAATGTCTGCAAAGGGCCGTCAACGATGGAGCAGCCGCGGCCGCGCGGCCTCAGGCCCACTCATTTTTAGGCGTCGGGACGGAATACCCCCAGCTATCCCCTCACCCGTTCTGCGTGTAACTTGGCCGGCGCGCCGGCGGCAACCGCGAGGGGAGGACCAATGAATCAGATCGCCATCTTCTGGCCGATGCTGGCCCACATCCTGCTGGTCTTCATCATCTATGGCGTGCTCGCCGCGAAGCGCACCGAGGCGGTGAAGCAGGCAGGCGCCAGGGCGCGCGACTACAAGACGCGCAACAACGAGCCCGAGCACAGCCAGAACGCCGCGAACAATCTGCTCAACCAGTTCGAGGCGCCGGTGATCTTCCACGTGCTCTGCCTGTCGCTCTATGCGACGGGCGGCGCCGATACCTTCATGGTCATCGTGGCCTGGATCTACGCGCTGACGCGCTATGTCCACGCCTGGATCCACGTCACCAGCAACAAGCTGCGGCTGCGCAGCGCCGCTTTCTACCCACCGCTGCTGCTGCTGGTCCTGATGGCCGTGTGGCTAGCCCTGCATCTGCTCGGCGTGGTGTGAGGCCGAAAGGCCGGCGATAAGATCGGCCAGCGCCTGGCATTCCTGCTGCCGCGACGAGTTCTTGCGCCACACCAGGCAGATGGTGCGCGACGGCACCGGCTCGGTGAAGGGCAGGATGTCGATGTCGGGCCGCGTGCTTTCTTCCGCCGTCGCCATCTCCGGGATCAGCGTCACGCCGTGGCCATGCGCCACCATGTGGAGCAGCGTGGTCAGGCTGGTGGCGCCGTAATTGGCCATCGCGGCCGGCCGCACCTTGCCGCAGATCTCCAGCGCCTGCTCGCGCATGCAATGCCCTTCGTCGAGCAGCATGAGCCGTTCCAGCGCCGGGCTCTCCGGCGCCACTGGCGGATCGACGAAGCCGGGATCGCCCGGCGGTACGGCGAGGAAGAAGCGGTCCTCGAACAGCGGCTGCGCGACGAGCCGCGAATCCTCGATCGGCAGCGCCGCGACAAACCCGTCGAGGCGTCCCGCGCGGGTTTCTTCGGCCAGCACGTCGGTGACCGCTTCGCGCAGCTCGATCGCCAGGCCGGGGAAACGCTTGCGCGCCAGCGGCAGCAGCCGTGGCAGCAGGTAGGGTGCGACCGTCGGGATGATGCCCAGCCGGAAGCGGCCTTCGAGCGCGGCGCGGCCGCGCTGGGCGGCTCTCTCCAGGCCTCTCAGCTCTGCCAGGATGGCCTCGATGCGCGGCCGCAAGGCGAGCGCTTCCTCGGTGAGCGTCACGGAACGGCCGCCCCGCTCGAACAGGCGGCAGGCAAGCCGCTGTTCCATTTCGGCGACCTGCGCCGACAAGGCCGGCTGCGTCACGCCCGACATCTCGGCGGCGCGCCCGAAATGCAGCGTTTCGGCGAGCGCCTCGAAATATTCGAGCTGTCGGACTGTCAATCGGATCATAAAGCGATCTTATCGAACCGAACACAAATCGCAATTAGCGTTTATCGCACATCGGCGATAGCATTTGGCACGCTCCGGACCGCATCGCGGTCGGGACATCCAACACAACCAAGCAGGATCGCCAGGAGACAAACAAATGGACGTAGCGACCGAGGAGAAAAGCACGGCCAAATGCCCTGTGCCCCATTCGAGCGGCCGGCAGAATCGCGACTGGTGGCCGAACCAGATCAATATCGGCGTGCTGCACCAGAACACGCCCGACGCCGACCCGATGGGCAAGGCCTTCGACTATGCCAAGGAATTCGAGAGCCTCGACCTCGATGCGGTGATCAAGGACTTGCACGCCCTGATGACCGATTCGCAGGAATGGTGGCCGGCCGACTACGGCCATTACGGGCCGTTCTTCATCCGCATGTCATGGCACAGCGCCGGCACCTATCGCGTCGGCGATGGTCGCGGCGGCGGCGGACGCGGCCAGCAGCGTTTTGCTCCGCTCAACTCCTGGCCGGATAACGGCAATCTCGACAAGGCGCGCCGGCTGCTCTGGCCTATCAAGCAGAAATACGGCCGCAAGCTTTCCTGGGCCGATCTGCTGATCCTGACCGGCAACGTCGCGCTCGAATCGATGGGCTTCAAGACGTTCGGCTTCGGCGGCGGCCGTGCCGATACCTGGGAGCCGGAAAATCACGTGAACTGGGGCGCCGAGGATACCTGGCTCGGCGACAAGCGTTACAGCGGCGACCGCGAGCTGCAAGGCCATCTCGGCGCCGTGCAGATGGGTCTGATCTACGTCAATCCGGAAGGCCCGAACGGAAATCCCGACCCGGTGAAGGCCGCGCGCGACATCCGCGAGACCTTCGGCCGCATGGCCATGAACGACGAGGAGACCGTCGCGCTGATCGCCGGCGGCCACACCTTCGGCAAGACCCATGGCGCGGGTCCCGCCTCGCATGTCGGGCTGGAGCCGGAGGCCGCACCGATCGAGGCCCAGGGTCTCGGCTGGGCCAGCACCTTCGAGAGCGGCATGGCCGGCCATGCGATCACCAGCGGTCTCGAGGTCACCTGGACCTCGACGCCGACCAAATGGAGCAACGGCTTCTTCGACAATCTGTTCAAATACGAATGGGAGCTGACGAAAAGCCCGGCCGGCGCGAACCAGTGGCAGGCCAAGAACGCCCCGGCCGATCAGCCCGATCCGTTCGACAAATCGAAGAAGCGCGTGCCGACGATGCTGACGACGGACCTCTCCCTGCGCTTCGACCCGGCCTATGAAAAAATCTCGCGGCGCTTCCACCAGAACCCCGAAGCGTTCGCCGACGCGTTCGCCCGGGCCTGGTACAAGCTCACCCACCGCGACATGGGGCCGAAGCAGCTCTACCGCGGCAAGCTCGTGCCGAAGGAGACGCTGATCTGGCAGGATCCGGTTCCCGCCGTCGATCACCCGCTGATCGACGACAAGGATGCCGAGGCGCTGAAGGCGAAGATCCTCGGCTCCGGCCTGTCGATCACCGAGCTCGCCTCGGTCGCCTGGGCATCCGCCTCCACGTTCCGCGAGTCGGACAAGCGCGGCGGCGCCAACGGCGCGCGCATCCGGCTGGCCCCGCAGAAGGATTGGGAGGTCAACAATCCGGCCGAGCTCCAGAAGGTGCTCGGCAAGCTCGAAGCGATCCAGAAGGAGTTCAACGCTTCGGCTGCCGGCGGCAAGAAGGTCTCGCTCGCCGACCTCATCGTGCTCGGCGGCTCGGCTGCCGTCGAGAAGGCGGCCAAGGCTGCCGGGGTCGATGTGCGGGTGCCTTTCGCACCCGGCCGCATGGACGCCTCGCAGGACGAGACGGAGATCGAGTCCTTTGCTCATCTCGAGCCGCGCGCCGATGGCTTCCGCAACTATCTGCGCAATCCGGTCATGACGCCGGAGGAGCATCTCGTCGACCGGGCGCAGCTGCTCAGCCTGTCGGGCCCCGAAATGACCGTGCTGGTCGGCGGCCTGCGTGCGCTCAATGTCGGCCGGCCCGAACATGGCGTGCTCACCGGCAAGACCGAGACGCTGTCCAATGACTATTTCGTCAACCTGCTCGACATGGGCACGAAGTGGAAAGGCGTCGACGGCAAGGAAGGCGTCTTCGAAGGGCGCGACCGCAAGTCGGGGGAGCTCAAGTGGACCGCCACGCGTGCCGACCTGATCTTCGGCTCGCACTCGCAGTTGCGGGCTTTCGCCGAGGTCTACGGCAGCAACGACGCGAAGGAGAAGTTCGTGAAGGACTTTGTCGCGGCCTGGACCAAGGTGATGAACCTCGACCGTTTCGATCTCGTCTGAGCGCTCCATTCGAACTGATGAAAAGGCCGGGCTTCGCGCCCGGCCTTTTTTCATGTGGCGTTGCCGCACTGCGCGATGTAGCAAGGCCTCGAAACGGGTCAGCCGAAGACGGGAAACCGAAATGCGATTGGGCGGAAGGCTCGCCGCGGCCATCGAGGTGCTCGACGACATCGAGCGCCGGCACAGGCCGGCGGCGGATGCGTTGAAGGACTGGGGGCTGTCGCATCGGTTTGCCGGCGCCGGCGACCGCGGCGCCATCGGCAACATCGTCTACGACGCGCTGCGCCGCAAGCGCTCGGCATCATGGCTGCTGGACGCGCAGACCCCGCGCGCGCAGGCCTTCGGCGCACTGCTGCTCGAGTGGAAGGAAACGCCGCAGGAGCTGAACGCGGCGCTCGAAGGTGATCGCTTCGCGCCGTCACCGCTCGCCGCCGCTGAGCTCTCCGCCCTGCAGGCGCGCCGCCTCGAGGATGCGCCGCCGGCTGTCCGCGCCGATGTCTCCGACTGGTGCGTGCGGCTGCTCGAAGAGGCCTTCGGCGCCGGCTGGGTCGATGAAGGGCAGGGGCTCGCAATGCGGCCGCCGCTCGACATCCGCGTCAACACGCTGAAGGCTTCGCGCGAGAAGGTGCTGGCCGAGCTCTCGGGCATCGGCGCTGCGCCGACACGCATCGCGCCGCACGGCATCCGCATTCCACCGATCGACGGCGCCGGGCGGCATCCGAACGTGCAGGCCGAGCCGGCGTTCCAGAAGGGCTGGTTCGAGGTGCAGGACGAAGGCTCGCAGCTTGCCGCGACGCTTGCCGGCGCCGAGGCTGGCTTCCAGCTGCTCGACTACTGCGCCGGGGCGGGCGGCAAGACGCTGGCGCTCTCCGCCGACATGCAGAACCGCGGCCAGATCTTCGCTTTCGACTCCGAGAAGCAGCGCCTGGCGCCGATCTTCGAGCGGCTGCGTCGCGCCGACAGTCGCAACGTCCAGGTTCTCTCCAAACCTGCCGAGCTGTCGGCGCTGGACGGCAAGATGGATGTGGTGTTGGTCGACGCGCCATGCACCGGCTCCGGCACCTGGCGCCGCCGGCCCGACGCCAAGTGGCGCCTGTCCGCCAGGCAGCTCGACGGCCGCCGCGCCGAGCAGGCCGCAATCATGGACGCCGCCAGCCGCTACGTGAAGCCGGGCGGTTTGCTGGCTTACGTCACCTGCTCGGTCTTTCGCGAGGAGAACCACGCGCAGGTCGATGCTTTCCTGGCGCGGAGCAGCTCCTTTGCATATGCCGACCATTCACCCCTCTGGCAGGTGCGATTTCCGCTTGCTGCCGGCGCCGCACGGATCGAGAAGCAAGGTGTTACGCTGACACCCGCGACCAGCGGCACGGACGGCTTCTTCTTTGCCGCGCTGCGCCACGCCGGCTGAATTTATCCTGGCGCAAACGGCGAGTTTCCCCGCCGCGACCGGACGGAGAGCCGGCTTCCACGTTTCTCGTGCTTGCTTCGGGCTTGCTGCAGTGCAGCATTCCGGATTGCGCGCGCAGCCCGGCTCTGCGATAAGGCGGCATGTCCCGCCTGGCCGGCAACACAGTCTCAGCCCCCGACTTCGAGGAGCGCGTGCGCGCGAGCTTTGCTCGGCAAGCCGCGATGGCCACGATCGGCGCCGAGCTGACGCTGGTGCGGTCGGGCACGGTCGAGATCGAGCTGCCCTATTCGGCCGCGCTCACCCAGCAGCACGGCTTCCTGCATGCCGGTATCATTTCGACGGCGCTCGACTCGGCTTGCGGTTACGCCGCCTACACAGTCATGCCCGCCGGCGCGGCGGTGCTCACCATCGAGTTCAAGGTCAATCTGCTGGCGCCGGGCCGCGGCGAGCGCTTCCTGTTCCGCGGCTCGGTGACCAAGCCCGGCCGCACCATCATCGTGGCCGACGGCCAGGCCTACGCATTTTCCGACAATGGCGAGGCAAAGCTCATCGCCACCATGACCGGCACGATGATGACGGTCACCGGCCGCGAGGGCATCGAAGGCTGAAAGCAGAATGCACGCCGGCGGCCGTCTTCTGGCCATTGCGCCGAATCGGCCCTTTCTTTAAAGGCTCGCCATGACGAGCCCCGCACATCCCGACTCCATCCTCATCATCGATTTCGGCAGCCAGGTCACGCAGCTGATCGCAAGGCGCGTGCGCGAGGCGGGGGTCTATTCGGAGATCCACCCCTTCCAGAACGCCGAGGCAGCCTTCAACCGCCTCAAGCCGAAAGGCGTGATCTTTTCCGGTGGCCCGGCTTCGGTGCCGGACAAAGGCAGCCCGCGGGCGCCGCAGGCGGTGTTCGATTCCGGCGTGCCGATCCTCGCCATCTGCTACGGCCAGCAGACGCTCGCCGCACAGCTCGGCGGTACGGTCGAGGGCGGGCACCCGGCCGAGTTCGGCCGCGCCGAGGTCGAGATCAAGACCGCCAGCCCGCTCTTCGACGGCTTCTGGGAGGTCGGCAGACGCTACCCGGTGTGGATGAGCCATGGCGACCGGGTGACCCGGCTGCCCGACGGCTTTGCCGTCGCAGGCACGTCCGAAAACGCGCCTTTCGCCATCGCTGTCGATGAGAAGCGTCGCTACTACACGACCATGTTCCATCCGGAAGTCGTGCACACACCCGACGGCGCCAGGCTGCTCTCCAACTTCGTGCACGGGATCGTCGGCCTGAAGTCGGATTGGACCATGTCGGCCTACCGCGCCGAGATGATCCGCAAGATCCGCGAGCAGGTCGGCAAGGAGCGGGTCCTGTGCGGCCTGTCGGGAGGCGTCGATTCATCCGTTGCCGCGGTGCTGATCCACGAGGCGATCGGCGACCAGCTCGTCTGCGTCTTCGTCGACCATGGCCTGATGCGGCTCGGCGAGGCGGGGGAGGTCGTGTCGATGTTTCGCGACCACTACAACATCCCGCTCGTGCATGCCGACGCATCGGACCTGTTCCTCACCCAGCTCGCTGGCGTCACCGACCCGGAGCTGAAGCGCAAGACGATCGGCCGCCTGTTCATCGAGGTGTTCGACGCCGAGGCCAAGAAGATCGCCGAGGACGGCCGTGGCGCGCCTGCCTTCCTGGCGCAGGGCACGCTCTATCCCGACGTGATCGAGAGCGTGTCCTTCTCCGGCGGACCGTCGGTGACGATCAAATCGCACCACAATGTCGGCGGCCTGCCCGAGCGCATGAACATGAAGCTGGTCGAGCCGCTGCGCGAGCTGTTCAAGGACGAGGTGCGCGCGCTTGGCCGCGAGCTTGGCCTGCCGGAACGGTTTGTCGGCCGCCACCCGTTCCCGGGACCGGGCCTCGCGATCCGTTGCCCGGGCGCGGTGACGCGCGAAAAGCTCGACATATTGCGCAAGGCCGACGCCATCTATCTCGAGGAGATCCGCAAGGCCGGCCTCTATGACAGGATCTGGCAGGCCTTTGCCGTGCTTCTGCCGGTGCAGACGGTCGGCGTGATGGGCGATTACCGCACGTATGATTTCGTCTGCGCGCTGCGGGCCGTCACGTCGGTCGACGGCATGACCGCCGACTTCTACCCCTACGACATGGCCTTCCTCGGCAACACCGCCACCCGCATCATCAACGAGGTGCGCGGCATCAACCGCGTCGTATACGATGTGACGTCGAAGCCGCCGGGCACCATCGAGTGGGAGTGAGGGGGCGTCCTTCAGGGCGTTTCGCGGTCAATCGCAAAGCCCATCCATCTAATTGAAAATAAAATAAAAAGGCCTCGCCGTCTATCGTGGCCTATCGCCCCAAAGCGCGACCATTTGACGGTATTGCTGACGGTATTTGGATTTTCGTCAACGAGCCGCTTTCCAAATACCGTCAGCGTCGCAACGCCAAGCAGCGCGTCCATTTTGTAGCTAATATCCTGATATTAAAGTGAAATAATAATAGGTTGACGGTATTTCGCGTGACGGTAAAAATAGGCCATTCGACGAGGTGCTTGACGTCGAAAGGCCTTTACGATGTTGACCGATCTCGCTCTTAAGAAGCTGAAACCAAAAGACAAATTGTACAAACTGTCGGATCGTGACGGTATGTACGTTGTCGTGGCACCGTCGGGGCTGATTACCTTCCGGTATGACTACCGTCTCAACGATCGCCGCGAGACGTTGACCATCGGGCGCTACGGTCCGGACGGTATCGGCCTATCCGAAGCCAGAGACCGATGCACGGCTGCGAGGAAGCTGGTGGCGGAAGGGCAATCACCGGCTCTCGACAAGCAGCGCAAGAAGCGGCGCCTGACACCTGCGGCGAGCTTCAAGGAGGTCGGCAGGCGCTGGCTGAAAGAGGCGCGCATGGCCGAGAGCACGCGATCCATGCGCAAGACGATCTTCGACCGCGACATCCTGCCGACATGGAAGAACCGGCTGCTGACCGAGATCACGCCCGAGGATGTGCGGACGCTCTGTCACAAGGTGAAGGATCGCGGCGCGCCGGCGACGGCCATCCATCTCCGCGACATCGTCAAGCAGGTCTACGGTTTTGCCATTCTCCACGGCGAGAAGATCCGCAACCCGACCGACGACGTGGCCCCCGCCTCGATCGCAACCTTCGTCGCCAGGGACCGCGCGCTGACGCCGACCGAGATCCGCATCATGCTTCAGGAACTGGAGCATGTGCCGACGCTGCCCACCATCCGCCTTGGGCTGAGGCTGATCCTGCTGACCATGGTGCGGAAGAGCGAGCTTCTGGAGGCGACCTGGGACGAGGTCGATTTCGAGAACGCCGTGTGGAGCATCCCGAAGGAGCGGATGAAGCGCGGCAAAGCTCACAATGTCTATCTGGCGCAGCAGCCGCTCGACATCATGATCGCGCTCAAGACCTGTGCTGCGAACTCGCGCTACGTGCTGCCGTCACGCTACGACGCGGACGAGACGATGTCGAAAGCTACCTTCAACCGCATCACCATGGCCATCATCGTGCGGGCGAAAAAGAAGGGCCTGGCGTTGCAGCCGTTCACGGTTCACGATCTGCGAAGGACTGGCTCGACGCTGCTCCACGAGCTTGGCTTTAACAGCGACTGGATCGAGAAGTGCCTCGCCCACGAGGAGCGGCGTTCATCTCGCAGTGTCTACAACAAGGCCGAATACGAGCATCAGCGACGCCATATGCTGCAGGAATGGGCGGACATGATCGACGCTTGGGCTGCGGGCCACAAGCGAACGCCGGTGCTCTATCCGCCCTCAATACATACGTCAGCTTCGGAAGCCGCATGATCCGGTCACGGAATACGAAAACGGGGCATCGACGAACGCGCCCGACTTAATGTCGTCGGAGGAACGGCCGCGCGACGCAGTTGTCCGTGGCTGCAGCTAGCCTCTAACTGGCCGTGTTCTGCGCTTGCGCACGTCCGGCGCCGGTGCACGCTTGATCCGCTCGGCATCTGACGCTTGCCGGCGCTCCTCGATCCAGGCTTCGACCTCCGCCAGATCCCAGACCACGCAGCGTGAGGTCAAATAGAAGCGCTGTGGAAATTTGCCGCGCTGCTCCATTTCGTAGATGGTTGTGTCAGCCAGTGGCACGATCTTGCGAAGTTCAGGTCGCCGCACGGTTCGCCTCATGGCGATCCGCAGCGACGCAAAAGAGTTCAATGAAGCATTGTCTCCGTCTGGCGCGGCAAGCTTCTTTCGTGCCTGTTGCGGATCTTGGTTTCCAGCATCCACTACGCCGGTCATAGCACTCTCCAGGCCAGTTTAGACTTGGAGCGAATGATGCGGCTCGGCGTCAAAATTGGAAGTCCAATTGCCGACCCAGTCGGCAACGCGCTGCTCTGACCTGCAAAAAGGATGCTCTTTCCGCTGGTGTCCCGTCGGCGATTGAACGCCGCCAACACGAATTAGGCGCTACACGGGGTTCGGGGGGTCGAGTCGGAGGACCGCTACAGGTGGCGCTTAGTTTAGTCTATCGCTTTTTCGACTGACCCTTTCGACGCGCTCCACGCGCCATACGAGGGATTGCCTGAATTTCCGCAGGATCAAGAACGATTCCCGACAGCAAGTCGGCGAGATTCTTGTCCAGCGCGACCGCAATTCGAGCGAGTGTCACTAGGGTCGCATTACCCTGCCCTCGCTCAAGCTTTCCATAAGCCGCACGATCGATATTTGCTCGTGATGCGAAAGCTTCCTGCGAACAACCAGACTGCTCTCGCAGGCGTCTCAACTGTTCCCCAAGCTGAACTTGCAGCGCCGCTCCCATAACCAGTTGATCGCGAAAATGAGGCCAAATGTCCACGGTATATATATCCCCGGTATATGTTGACTGGAATGCATGGAAGCGATAGCTTTCAGCGAGGTCATTCAGGAGATGTTGCCATGAACGCTTATGCGTTCCCTGCGATCAGGGGCGTTCAGGCAGGTCGTGCCTACTATGTAGTTATGATGCCGCTTGGGGTGGTCGGGTCGCTCTTGCGGTTTGACGACGAAACGCTGCCAGACCAGCTTCGCGCACAGCGGCGTCTGAACAAAAGCCGGATCCCCGCAATTGCTCGCTATATAGCCTCCAATCCCAGGCAGTATGTGCTGTCCGCCTTAGCGGCTACGATTGATGGTGGGTTCCATTTTGAGGCGGTCGAAAAGAATGGCGCCTTGCGGTCGGTTGGAAAGCTCATGGTCGACATGACGGCAACAATCATCGTGAATGACGGCCAGCATCGTAGGGCGGCGATTGTCGAGGCGCTCCGCGAGCGTCCCCATCTCGCCCACGAGACAATTGCGGTTACCTTGTTCCCAGACGAAGGGTTGGAGCGCTCAAAGCAGATGTTCGTTGACCTCAATCAACACGGAGTGAAGCCTTCTCGGTCGCTTCGCCTGCTTTACGATGGGCGTGATGATCGGGCGAAGTTGTCACGCGCGGTGGTCGCGGCTGTACCGCTTTTTCGAGATATGACCGATTTCGGACGTTCGAACCTTACGGCGAGCTCGCCAAAGCTATTCGCTTTCAGCAACCTCCACTCAGCCGTTTCGACCTTCGTTTCCGAAGCTGGCGCCGCAAGAGGGGCTCACGAGGCGGCGCTAGTAATCAAATTTTGGACCGCGGTGGCTGAAGCAATTCCGGATTGGCACCTTGCACACCGCGGGCAAATAGCGCCGGCGGATCTTAGGCGTGAGAAAGTCCACGCGCATGGCGTGGCACTCGAAGCGATCGCAGTTGTGGGTGCGCGTCTGATCACCGATTCGAGTGTCGATTGGCGAGCTACCGTTGGCCGCTTGGGCGACGTCGATTGGGCTCGGGCAAACAGCGGGCATTGGGAAGGTCGCGCACTCCTGGGCGGCCGCATCAATCGGTCGCGCACCAGTGTAATGCTGACTGCCGAAAAAATCTGGTCACTCACCGCGAATGGCGCTGGCGCCTCCGGGCGAGTCGGCTAGAGTCCGCCCAGGAGAAGCAACGTGAGCAAAAAGAGCAACGATTCTAACGGGAAAGGCCGAATCGCGTCCATTCTGGATGACGTGCGGGAAATCTACCTAGCTGATGCGCGGCCATGGGTCGTCGGTTATTCGGGAGGAAAGGATTCAACGACCGCCCTCCAGCTTATTTGGACGGCAATCGCTGCATTGCCCCCTGAGCGGCGGACCAAGACGATATACGTTATCAGCTCGGACACGCTGGTCGAAACCCCGGTAGTTTCCCGCTACATCGACCTAACGCTTGAGCGAATCTCATCCGCCGCTGTTGCTCAGAACATGCCGGTCGTGACGCACAAAGTTGTCCCGGATCTCGAAAACAGTTTCTGGGTTAGCATGATCGGGAAGGGCTACCCCGCACCTTCCCGCCGCTTCCGCTGGTGCACCGAGCGGCTGAAGATCCAGCCCGCCGATGCCTTCATCAAGGACCGGGTGGCGGAGTTTGGTGAAGTCGTCATGGTGCTTGGCGTCCGCACACAGGAGTCGGCAACCCGGGCCCAGGTGATGTCGCTGCACAAGATCGAAGGCTCCCGACTTCGGCGCCATTCATCGCTTTTGAATGCATACGTCTACGCCCCGATTGCAGAGTTCTCGACGGATGAAGTCTGGACCTATCTGCTTCAAAACGAGTCGCCTTGGGGCAACGACAACCGTGACCTTGTCGCTATGTATCGCAATGCCGCTTCAGGCGAATGCCCATTGGTCGTGGATACCTCGACGCCGTCCTGTGGAAACTCTCGTTTTGGCTGCTGGGTCTGCACCGTTGTCCAGCGCGACAAGGCGATGGAGTCGATGATCGACTCGGGCGAGGAGTGGCTGACGCCGTTGCTTGAGTATCGCGATATGCTATCTGAGACACAGGACCCTCAGCGAAAGCATGAGTTCAGAGACTTCCGTCGCAAGACTGGCCAGGTGAATTTCATCGGCGAGACTGACCGCGTCATGCCCGGCCCGTACACGATGGATTTCTGCCGAACACTGCTCCGCCGCCTACTTGAGACGCAGAAGGAAGTAGCTCGTGAGGCCCCCGCGGGCGAAGCGCCTATCCTCATCCATGAGAATGAACTGCATGAAATTAGGCGCCTTTGGCGAACTGAACGCGGTGACTGGGCGGACACGGTTCCTCGCATCGTACGTGAGACGCTCGGCCGTGATGATATCGAGTGGGTGAGTGAAGACTCGGTTGCCTTCACCGCCGACGACGGTGAGTTGTTGGCTTCCGTGTGCGAGGACAATGATGTGCCACCCGAACTGGTCATGAAGTTGCTCGATATCGAACGCGCCTCACACGGCCTAAAGCGCCGGCACGCCGTTCACACCCGGATCGAGGAAGCTTTCAAACTTGAGTGGCGTGATCTTGACGTCCTTGTAGCCGAACGGCGGCGGATCCTCGGTCTGCGGGAAGGCGGCGACGCCATTGCCCTGATTGACGATTTGGAGCTCCCCTTCGATGCGGCCGGCGAGGAAGTTCGTTGAGACTGCGATCGATCACACTAGAGAATTTCGGCCTCTACGCTGGACGTCAGCAGCTCGACCTTCTGCCGGCGCGTGAGCGTCCAGTTGTGTTGGTAGGCGGCAAGAATGGTGCCGGCAAGACAACCTTACTCGAAGCCGTTCGTCTCGCCCTCTACGGCAGGCGCGCGCTAGGCTACCGAGTGGCACAATCCGAATATGAGGAACACCTCCGCCGCAGATTGCATGTCGGCGCCGATGGCCGGCCGGCGACTGTCGGATCGGTCGGGCTTGAGTTTGACTACGCCGAAGGTGGAATCGTCCAACGCTACAGGGTATTGCGCCGCTGGACGGCGCGCGGGACGAAAACAGTCGAGACGCTCACCCTTGAAAAAGATGGGGCGCCCGTCGATGTGGTGCCCCGCGACGAGTGGCATAGCTTCCTCCAGGAAATGATCCCTCCTGGCGTTTCGCAGCTATTCTTCTTTGATGGCGAGAAAATCGCTGAAATCGCTCGCGACGACCCGGACGAGGGGCTCGCCGAAGCAGTTCGCGGCCTCTTGGGCATCGAACTTGTAGGCCGGCTGAGGACGGACCTCGGTCTTTACCTCGCACGACACGGTCGGCGTGATGGAAACGACGAGGCGGCAAGACTAGAGGGTATCGTACGCGATATCTCTGCGCTTGATCGCCGTATCGGAGAAATGGCGGAGGATGTTGCCGAGCTTACTTCGCGCCACGCGTCTCAATCTCGTGTTGCGCTTAATGTTCGTCAGCGGTTTATCGCGGAGGGTGGGGATGCAGCAAACCGACGCGCGCAGATTGAGGCAAAGCGCGACGAGTTGCGCCAACAGTTCGCCCGACGCGAAGCCGAACTACGCGAGCTCGCCTCAGGCCTACTTCCCTTCGCGTCTGCTCCGAGGTTGCTTCGACGATTTGCGGCTGCGTTAGTGCGTGCTGGCGAACGGCCGCGAGAGGATATCGCCGAGCTCCAAGAACGTGTGGCGGCATGGCGTAAATCTGGAACCCCACCGCGCGGGGCTCGATGGCAGGAAAGCCATTGGCGCGATTTGCAATCATTTCTCGAGTTTGAATTAGCTAAGTCCGGTAAGGCGGGCGGTTCGCTCGGAGACCTTGACGTAGGCGAACGTCGACGACTTGCAGCACGCTTGACCGAGGCGCGTGAAAGTATCGCGCCCCGTGCAGCACTAGCTGTTTCGGAGTTGGACGCGCTTCAGCGCAAGCTTCGTCGTGTCGACGCCGACTTGGTGCGTGCATCGGGCCACGCTGCAGGAATCGTTCTGGACGAACTTCTTTTTGCTGAAAAGGCAGTCGGCACAGCCGAAGCCGTTTTGCGAACGCGTACCGACGAGCTTCGCGCTCTCGAATTCCAACGATCCGGCCTGATCCGCGAGCGCGACCGGATGCTCAAAATGCAGACTGAGGCGAAGGCTGGAGAGGAACGTGCCGCGCTTGCGACCCGTGTGGGACGTGCGCTGCAGTTGTATGAGGAGCGGTTGCTCGATCTGAAGCTCGCACAACTGCAGTCTGAATTCGTCAGCAGGTTTAATCATCTGGCCCGCAAAGGCGGGTTGGTTGCAGATGTACGCATCGACCGGGCCACCTTTGACGCGACTTTGATCGACAAGACAGGCGCCGAAATCCCGAAGTCGAGCTTATCTGCCGGAGAAAAGCAGGTTTACGCAATCGCCATGCTTTGGGCGCTTGCACGGACCAGCGGCCGAGCGCTTCCGATGATTATTGATACACCGCTTGCACGACTTGACAGCGAACATCGAGCGGCAATCGTCGAACGATACTTTCCCGAAGCCAGCCATCAGGTCGTGGTACTTTCCACCGATACCGAAGTGGACGCCCAGTTGCTCAAGCAACTTGCGCCAAGCATCAGCCATTCCTACAGACTCGACTATGAGCCGGACCGGCGGGCTACCCAGGCGATTGCGGGGTACTTCGGTGAGAAAGAGGAGGGAGCGGAGCTTGCGATACAACAAGCTTAAGATTTCAACCGAGGCGACCAGCAAGCTGCGCTCAATTCGTCAGCGCACTGGGGTTACCCCAAATCTGCTTTGCCGCACCGCAATCATGCTCTCGCTTGAGGAAGGGCCAGCGGTCGCACCGGCTCCCGATGAGGGCGGCCAAGAGTTCAACGCCTACACGCTTACCGGCGAATACACGGGAATGATCGGCGCGCTACTGCGCTTCGTCGAGGAAGACGAGGGCGGCGCCGGGCCGCTTTCGAATGAGGACCTCATCGCTCGGCTTCGCGCCCACATTCACCGCGGCGTTGGTACGTTGTCAGTCCGTGCGAAATCTGCGGCAGATCTTGGTCGCCTGGTGCTTGCGGCATGAACACCGAAGTGAACGACGCGCCCATATATCTCGATCACAACGCGACCACGCCGGTCGATCCTCGAGTCTTGGAAGCCATGCTTCCGTTCTTCAGCGAGGTATTCGGAAATCCATCGAGCGTCGAGCATGTCCACGGGAATCGCGCCAAGACGGCGGTTGAGAAATCTCGCGCGCAGATCGCAGACGCTCTGGGCGCGCGTGAGAACGAAATTGTGTTTACCGGCAGTTGTACCGAAGCTAACAACATTGCGATCATCGGTGCTGCCCGAGCCCGGCCGGAGCGCAAGCATTTGGTCACAAGTGTGATTGAGCACCCCGCTGTCCTCGAGCCGACGAAGCAGCTTGAGCGAGAAGGGTTCGAGGTCACGGTCGTCGGCGTCGATGAACGGGGCCGCGTCTCGCCCTCCGACGTGGCCGCTGCAATCCGTGACAACACAAGCTTGGTCTCAATCATGGGGGCCAACAATGAGGTGGGTACCGTCCAGCCCGTTGCTGAGATTGGCGCGATCTGTGAAGAACGCGGTGTGCTCTTTCATACGGACCTTGCGCAGGTGCTGGCACACAGGCGCGTCGACGTTATGGCCGAACATATTCACCTTGCCAGCGTGTCCGGCCATAAAGCCTACGGACCAAAAGGAGTGGGGGCCCTCTATGTGCGGTCGCGATCGCCCCGCGCGCGCGTTGTGCCGATCTCGTTCGGTGGGGGACAGGAGCGTGGGCTTCGGTCCGGCACAGTCAATGTGCCGCTCATTGTCGGTCTCGGCGCAGCGCTCGATATTGCCAGCCGCCAGTGCTCGAGCGATGGTGCGCATTTGCGCAGCCTATGCGACAGATTCGTGCGCGAAGTAACGTCCGCCATCACCGGAGTGAGCTTCAATGGCCATCCGACTAAACGAATCTGTGGGAATGTGTCGCTGTCAATTGCCGGGGTCGAGCCGCTCGCCTTGATGCATCGTCTCAACTCTGTCGCTAGCTTTTCGGCGTCCAGCGCCTGTGCAACCGATAAGGTTAAGACCAGCCATGTATTACTTGCTATGTTCGGCGATACGCCCAGAGCGCGCCAAGCCTTCCGAGTATCGCCGGGCAGATTTTCGACCCCGGAACAGATGGCGATATTTACAGTATGTCTGATCGAGGCCGTTGAAGAGCTCCGTAGGTTCGCTGCCTGACCGCACTGACATTGGTGTCATGTAATTCGGGGACGTGCTTCCCAAATGCGCGTCTGTGCAGCCGTTGTGTCGGCGGATCAGGCGACGGGTAGATTACCGCCCATGCACACGGCCAACCCAGAGCCTAGGATTGGTGCGTACTCCGTAGTCCGCCACATGCTTGTTACGCTCAGAACCCAATACATTTCTCATGGACAACCGATCAATCTAACGCAAAAATACGCCAAGGAGGGGGCGTTCCATGCCGATATCCGACAAAGTCATTGAGGCGGCGGTAGCCCGCTATGATCGGGAACGCGATCGATATCTGAAGCTGGCAGCACGCGTCGCTGATATCTGCCGCTCAAGCATCGTAGAGGGCAACGCAATACGAGCGCAAATCACGTCCCGCACAAAAACAGTGCGGAGTTTCGACGGTAAGCTCCGACGGTTTGCAAAGCGGTCCGACAAAAAATTCGAGACGGTGGACGAGGTTTTCGAGAAGATCGGGGACTTCGCTGGCGTTCGCGTGGCCACCTACCGTCCGGAGGATGAGCCACGTGTCACTGATGCGATTGAAGCGCTCTTCGTTGGTCCTGACGGTGGCGCAGTTGATATCGACCGTAAGGACAAGCTCGACCCTGTTAACTGCCAATTCTACCGAGCCACTCACTGCCAGGTATTTCTGCGCGAAGAGGAGCTTGTCGGCGACTATGGAAACCTGCGCGGAGCAAGTTGTGAAGTGCAGATTTGCTCTATGATGGCGCATGTTTGGAACGAGATCGAACATGACATTGGCTACAAGCCTGAGGGTGGCGGGCCGGGTGACGCCGAGCGCGGCCTGCTTGAGGCCCTCGGTCACTTGACCCGTTCTGGCGATGCCGCGATCACGCAACTTCTTGCAGCCAACTATGCGCGTATGACCATCCAGACGGGGGACTTTGGCGACGTTCACGACTTCGTCGCGCGCATGCGTAAGCACTTCCCCGACGCCGATCTCTCGGTGAACGCTGGACAGGCGTTTGATGAGGCAGTGCTTCTCGGACTCACATCGGTGGAGAAAATCGAGAAGGCTCTGGGTTCCGACGCGCTGAACGCGGAGATAGCGTCGGCACGGATCGCGCGCTTCAACGAATTCTTGGAAGAGTCTGGCAACCCCGAGCTTGCTCTCAACCGGGGCTCCGCGGACCTTGTCTTGATTGCCATGCTCGCGAAATGTTCTGAGAAAATCGAGGAGAACCATCCCGCTGGACGCGGCAAAGCACGTCCAGGGCGTATTTACTATCTTGTCCGCAAGTATCGAGAGTTCCTGCAAATGCAGGCGGCAAAAAGAGATGCTGCCTAGTCAACGACCGGTGCTCAGGTCGATACAGTTACGTTCGACACGTTGCCCGGCGCGAAAGTTTCGGATTTGACCGGGCCAGCCACTCCAGACCCCATTCGCGCTCGAAAGCTGCTTGACCTGGTTCAGGAGCATGACGTGTCAGTTCGGCTTGGAAACGCGCTGAACTGGGCCGAAAAAGCCGGCAAACTGCCTTTCATGACGATCGGCGACTATCTCGACGCAGGCACCGCGGCCCAGACTACTATGCTTCGTGAGGTTCGAAATTTCGGAAGTAAGAGCGCGCAAGAGCTCGACGCGCTAATCCAGGTCGAATGTGCGGCTTTGGGTATCGATCGTTCGAGTGACAGACAGGCTGTAGCTGATCCTAATGCAACCGAGCGGGCGGCACTCATCGGTCTTTTCGAAGGCGACACGATCGGCGCGATCGCCAGCGAGGAGGTACTCTCGACACGCCTCGAGACCGTCCTCTCCCTGCCGCCTTTTCGGGAGATGACCTTTGCAAGCGCCGTCGAGTCCTTCCCCCAAACCGCACACACAATCGCGCACACGCGAAATTGTGGACGGAAGTCCGTCAAGGAATTCCGCCAAATGTGCGTACGCCACATCCGTCGTCGGCTGACAGAGCACGGGATTGGCGAACTGGATCGCCTGGTGACACTTATCTTGGACAACGCCGCCCGCGCTAGCCAACCCCGCCCGGACGGCGAATCTGATAAATCTGACTCGGCAGATGGGGTGGTCGTTCCCGAGCACGCGTTGCTTGCTCAGCGCCTCGAATGGCTATTGACCGAACTCGACCCACGTGCTGCTGAAATTCTCAAACGGCGCAGCGGCATTGGGCAACAGGGCCGGCAAACACTCGAGGACATTGGCTCCGACTATCGTGTGACGAGGGAGCGAATTCGCCAAATAGAGGCGAAATCGCTGCGACGATTGCGAACGCGCATCCGGCGCGCCCCGATCAATCACCTCCTCCAACAGGAGGGTGCTGCCCAGTGGGAAGTGCTCGCTCGAGGGCGGCCAGTGCTGAAAAAGGCCGATCTCTTCGACCGCCGCCGCGATGTCGACGCATATGTGACGCTCGCCCTCGATATCCTCAACCTCGCGCTTGAACAGTGGATCGACACCATCGCCCTGGCCTTCCCCGAAGGCTGGCTTCACCCCTCAGGTGATCCTTCAATAGTTAGAGCGGTCGCCGCCGCGCTCCAGGATGAGATTCGTCAGTCTCGGCTGCCGCAAGCAGTCGTCGCCTTGACAGAAGCCGATCTCAAAGACGCGCATGCGGCATGTGAGCTCGTCCTTGGGCACCCCATCCGCTATGGTTACGTCATGCCGCCGCGGGTGGGAACCCGCCTAACCCGCCTCGTCCGCCTGCACGCGCTTCTTGCGACTTCCGGTCACGCACGCTCCATCGAGCAGCTTTTGCCGGACTATCACGCACATTTTCCCGACGATCTTTGCTCGGAGCGCGATGCGGAGATTGTCATGAACGCGGCCCCACATCTGTTTCTGGAGATCGAAGAGGGAAGCTGGCTGGCAATCGGGCTGGCGGGCCCTAGGCTGAAGAGCCAAACGCCTGTCAAGCGGCCTGAGCGAAATGAGCTCGAGGAACTGGGAACCATCGCGCACGCGCTGCAGGTCACACTCCAGGTCCGCGGTCCTACCCGACTGAGCGAACTACTCGATGACGCCGGTGCCATTCTCCCACAAGGCCGATCCGTCAACAGCATTGGACCTGTGCTGCTGACCCGCCGCGAGTTATTTGTCCGCGTTCTGCCTGGCGTCTACGCCTTGCCCGAACATGTCTCGACGATCACCGCTAACCTGCCTGATGAGTTCCCGATCCTGTTCAATGATGGGCAGGCCCGTCTTTATGCGCTCGCCCGCTATGCCGGTGAACCTCGCAGGGTCTTTCCCTTCTGGACGCCGACGGCGGAACTCAAGCTATGCCGCTGGGCCCGCCATTCCGGCGATGCAGGCATCTTAGACTCGCTCCTCGCTATCGCTGAGCCGGATCTTTGGCCAGTCGACGCGGCTGAGCGGGAAAGTTGGCACTATATCAAACGCCAACAGGGCCGATTCGCGCTTGGTTCGACGCTCAGGCACGACGCCGCATATGAGAGACCGCCGCTCGACCGCGTGCTGGCAGCATGCATCTATGCCCAGGCCGAGGGCGCGTTGAATTGGATCGCTGCCAATCGGCTAACAGGTAGGAAAATCGACTCGCATGGAGGCGCGGGCTTAGTAGCCCTGCTCGTTTGCTTGGGCGTCCTGACCGAACCGACCGGACCAGGCTATCGATGGCAGATGCGGCACACCGCGACGTCTGCCGTTGATGTAATGTGCCGTCGCCTAACACACGAACTAGCTCACACCGGTGAACTCGATTGGACGGGCGGTGTAGGCGCGGAACTTACAGACCAGGTTTCTCATGCTGCTCGCGATACCGGAAGTTGGGTCAGTCCATCTGCGGTAATGACGATGCTCGAGCAACCCCGCGAGCTGACGCTTGCTGAGGCTGGCGACGACGATCCCCTTGAACGGTTGATGGCTGATCGCCGGCGCTCTCGCGAGGCAGACCAACGGGAAGCGACTCTGCAATGGCTGCTCGCGGAATGAAGACCGGGGCCTTTCCATCGGCGGCTCGGATATGAACGCGTCCGGTGTTCCTCAGGTCAAATCACATTATCGCAGTGGCAGAGACGACTTGGCGGTAGACTTCTTTCGGCCGTGCCTACGGGTCGCAACCCTCTATCGCCGAGCTGTCGGCTATTTTTCGACCTCAGCACTCCTGAGCTGGACCGACGCGCTTCCGCGAGTTGCCATCGATGGTGAGCTCGTTGTCCGCATGATCGCCTCGCCGGAGCTTTCCCCTGCAGACGCCACAACACTGCGAGCACTCGACGATCCCGAACGCGTCGCTCAATACCAAGCAATCATCGTCGAGCGAATTCTCCATGAGATCATAGCTCTCCTGAATGACCCTTCCGATCGTGAACGCCGTGCCCATGTCTTCGCATGGTTGGTGGCAAATGAGCGCCTTCAGCTCAAGTTCGCCTTCGCTGATCACGTTGACGAGCCTGGTATCTTCCACGAGAAGATCGGACTTTTCGACTTCCCGGATGGATCGCGAGTCGCGTTCACTGGCTCCGCCAACGAAACGATGAGCGGTCATCGCCGAAATTATGAGTCGATTGACGTTTACCGATCCTGGGTGCCAGGAGAGGAAGAGCGGGTCACAACAAAGGCCGAACAGTTCCAGGAGGCTTGGAACAACACTGCTGATGGCCTTCACGTCCTATCGCCGTCGCCCGCGGTGCTGGGCCGGCTGCGCGAACGTGCACCTCGCCAATGGCCTCTCGAGCCGAATGAGCAGCCGGGCCAGGGGTCAATGCCGGATCCGCGGTGGCTGCATCAGGAGGCGGCGGTGGCAGCCTTTCTCGAAGGCCGCACTGGTATCCTCGAGATGGCGACTGGTACGGGCAAGACCCGCACGGCACTTAAGATCCTATCTTCGCTGATAGGCTCGAACTCCGTCGATGCCGCCATCGTCACGATGGATGGAACAGACCTGCTCGACCAGTGGGCAGGAGAGCTTGAGCAGTGGAACCAAGAGGGCGGACCTCGTTGGCTAATCTACCGCCATTATGAACGTCACCATGAGCTCGGAGAATTCGCGCTCGATCCTTTTCATGCGCTAATTGTCATCTCGCGCGGCCAACTTCGAAAGCTCATCGACCGGCTCCCGACTTCTGTTAAGGCACGTATGATAATCATCCACGACGAGGTTCACGGCCTGGGAACACCCAGCCTCGTCGATGGACTGCAAGGGCGTCATGCAGCCTTTCCTTATCGGGCTGGTCTCAGCGCCACACCCGACCGCGCCTATGACCAGGATGGCAATGTGTTCATTTCTGCTGAGCTGGGGCCGATTCTCTATCGATTCCCGCTGGAGAAGGCGATCGCGCGCGGAGTATTGAGCGAATTCGATTATCTACCGCTACCATATGACCTTACCGTCGCTGATCGGGATCGCCTACAGGCGGTCCACGCTAAGAAGGCCGCCCGTCTGCTCGACGGCAACCCAATGAGCGATGAGGAACTCTGGACAGATATCGCCAAGGTCTACAAGACCGCTGAAATGAAGCCGGCAGTCTTCGAGGGTTACCTCAAGACGAATCCTGCCATTCTCAGCCGATGTATCCTCTTCGTGGAGACAAAGGACTACGGCGCTCCAATTCTCGAGATGCTGCACCGCTATACCCACCTCTACCGCACTTACTATGCCGAGGATGACCGTGACCATCTCGTCGCCTTCGCCCGAGGTGACATCGATTGCCTCATCACCTGTCATCGCATTTCCCAAGGCATCGATATCCGATCGCTAAATACAGTCGTGCTGTTCGCATCGGCGCGCGCCAAATTGGAGACAATCCAGCGGATCGGCCGCTGCCTCCGAGTGGACCCTTTGCGCCCAGACAAACGTGCGCTAGTTGTCGATTTCGTTAGACCGGCTAGCCCGACTGACCCGGTACCGAACGCTGATCAAGAGCGTTGTGCTTGGCTTACAGAGCTATCTGCGGTTCGAAGGGGGGATGTACATGGCAATTGATCCAGCTCTCGAGGAAGCACTGCAGGCTGCTGTCAGTGCAGCCGGCCAGCCCAAAGCTGTAGCTCAACGACTTACAGCGTGGATCAAATCGTTGAGTGATGGAGAGGGAAGCGAGGACCAGAACCTTCAATTCTATGAGAATGTGCTCGAAGCGCTGAAAGTAAAGGACACTGCCGATGGAGATTAGCCTCAGCGGGTGGGTCAGCAGCGGCCTGCGGTGCCCTGATGTCGAAGTGAACCTTGCCGGCAAGTCGGGAGCGCCGGCGAAGGTCGCGTTGATTCAGATGCCCAATGGCACTGGTAAGACGACGACGCTTGAACTCCTCCGCGCAACGCTGACCGGCACCGCCAGCGAGTGGAAGCCGTCCGAAATCCGGGATTTGCGTCGACCGGGTGACGAGAATGACACTGGGCACTTTCGGGTTTCTTTGCTGATGGATCAGCGCCCTCTGACCATCGAGCTAATTCTGGATTTCGAGAATGGCACAGCATCCTATCGGACGACAACGCCGGGAAGTGGGGGGGTTGTTAGCCGATGGCAGCCACCTGCTTCGATGCTCAAATTCCTAACGCCTGCATTCTTGAATCTCTTCATCTTTGATGGCGAGTTTGCCGACAAGCTGTTGAAGCAGAGTGCAGGACGCGCCGACGAGGCCATCAGCGCGCTGTGCCAACTCGACCTGCTCGACGTTGTCAGCCGCACGGCGGAATCGGAATGGCAGCGGCGTACCAGCCAAGGAGGGCCCAAAACAGCAGCCGGTCTGGCGAAGCTGAACAGCCAGCGCGACGCGCTCCTCAAACGCAAGGCTGACCTTGAAACCGCGCGGGAGCGTGCCCAGCGCAAGATCGACGAGGGCTCCACTACTGCCGCCGACCTTTCCAAGAAGATAGCTGAACGACTCAGCAGCGTGGAAGCGACACAGGTCCAGTACAACGAAGCCCGACTGGACCTGGAGAGAGCCAATGGCTCCGTCACCAAGGCCTCGGGCGAGGTCATGACGCTGCTACGTATGCCGCTCGCCGTCCATCCAAAATTCTCTGAGAGCCTCATTGAGCTCAAAGAGAACCTCGACCATTTAAAACTGCCGGAAAACACCTCGGCACAGTTCTTCGCGGATTTGGTGCAGGAGCCCGACTGTATCTGCGGCCGTCCAATGAGTGAGGTCGCGCGTGACGAAATCTTGAAGCGAGCCAAGGGCTACCTCGACATCGAGGAATCCGGAACGATAAACGCGCTCAAGCATGACATCAGCATCTTCGTGGCGACGCCCGGCGATGAACCGGCTTACAAACAGCTGGAACGGGCGCTTGTTGATCTCACCTCGGCCCGGAGGCAGCAACGGGAGGCAGAGCAGACTCTCCGCGCTCTCGCGAAAAAGCTGATCGATGCCGGAGACGAGCAGCTGAAGGCGTGGCAGGGAGCTCTCGCGACCTTGGAAGAGGAACTAACCCGCTGCAAGCAAGTCCTACAGGACATCAACGCGCCGGCGGAGGACGATAGCGGCGGGCCGATTACGTCGATCAAACTCGTCGACAAGAAATTGAAGGATGTCGGCCAAAAGATAGCCGAATTGACGCAGACCGTGGAGTTGAAGAGTAAGACTGATGTGCTCGACGCCATTCTCAAGCAAGCATCGGCACTAGCCCGCGACAAAATCCGCGCCGAACTCGTGCGAGATTCGAACAAGAGGCTTGAGGTGGTGCTTGCGAACGATCCGCTCCGGATCGATCGAATCGACAAGTCGCTTCACCTTGCCAATCAATCCGGCGCCAGCGTCGGGCAGAAGCTATCTGTAGGTTACACCTTCCTTATGAGCGCGCTCAATCGAGGCAACAATGACTTTCCGCTCGTCGTCGATAGTCCTGCCAACCCGATCGATGAGGGGGTAAGGCGCAATATTGGGAAACTGATACCTGAGCTTTGTACACAGTTCGTCGGATTCACCATTAACACCGAACGAGCAGGTTTCGTTCCGGCATTGGAGCGGGCCTGTGACGATTGCCTGTTCCTGACTATGTTCCGACGGACTGAAGGGACCAAGCGCCTCGAGCGCACACTACCGTCGACTGGAGTCACAAAAACTGACAATGCGTTTTTGATCGACGATCGCGACTACTTCATGTCCTTCGACGTCACCAATGAGGAGGACGTATAATGGCCCGTTTCCGCATGCGCAATGATGCGCGGACCTGGTTTAACCAGATCGCTGACTTCGAACATTTCAAAGTTGATTTCGACCAATATTATCTCTGTCTGATGGCCGGGTTTGCCAGCGGGCGGAGTAACGAGAACGCTCCGACGACAGAAATGGTCGATCATTTCGTCGAGGAGTACAAGCCGGCTAGCCGATTTCTAATTGGCCTTCTCGTAATCGCGGAACTCAAGAAGAGTGGGATCGATGTTACGGAGCGCCCGGCCGTCCGCGCCCTGTTCAAGAGACTCGTTGACCCACATAGCCCCAATCAGCTTACTGACGAGGGTATGCGCCGAATGAACGCCTATGCGAGCGGTGGCTATGATCATCTGTCAGAGCAGCGGGATACGAAACCCTATTCAGGCGAGGAGTTCCTGCGGGACTACGTCCAACTCATTCACCAGGCGAACGCGACGGGTTAAAAGGATCGTTGAACACGCTCCACCTTTTCGGCAGAGGGTCGACCCATTCTGTCCGATCCCACATTCGATGGGATCATCGGTTGCGATTTGCGATGCGGCGCTCGTTAGGACCATATGAACCGCGCCGAGTTTGCCGGAGGCTCCAACTCCTGAGAAGATGGAGCCATCATGAGCAAGACGACGAACAAGTTTTCCCCGGAAGTGCGCCAGCGAGCTGTGCGGCTGGTGCTGGATCACGAACATGAACATCCCTCCCGGTGGGCTTCGGTCATGTCGATCGCATCCAAGATCGGCTGCACGGGCCAGACGCTGAACGAGTGGGTGAAGAAGGCCGAGATCGATGCCGGCAAGCGGGCCGGTGTGCCGACGGACATGGCGGCGAAGCTGAAGGCCCTGGAGCGGGAGAACCGGGAGCTTCGACAGGCCAACGAGATACTGCGCAAGGCGAGCGCCTATTTTGCCCAGACGGAGCTCGACCGCCCGTTCAAACGATGATCGCGTTCATAGACGATCATCGCGAGGTTCATGGGGTCGAGCCGATCTGCAAGATGTTGCCGATCGCCCCGTCGACCTACCACGACCATGTCGCCAAACGGACCGATCCGGAGAAGCTGTCGGCGCGGGCGAGGCGGGACCTGGCCTTGAGGCCGGAGATCGAGCGCGTCTTCGCCGAGAACTTCGAGGTGTATGGGGCACGCAAGGTCTGGCGACAGATGCTGCGCGAAGGCTTCGGTGTCGCGCGCTGCACGGTCGAGCGGCTGATGGCCGACCTCGGCCTCCACGGCGTCATCCGCGGCAAGCCGATCCGCACCACGGTGCAGGACAAGGCGGCTCCATGCCCGCTCGACCATGTGAACCGGGTCTTCCATGCCCCGGCGCCGAACCGTCTCTGGCTGTCGGACTTCACCTACGTCAGCACCTGGTCGGGGTTCGTCTACGTGGCCTTCGTCATCGACGCCTACGCCCGTCGCATCGTCGGCTGGCGGGTACGCCGGACGGCGCATGCGAGCTTCGTCCTCGATGCTCTGGAACAGGCCCTGCACGAACGGCGGCCCATCCAGCGCGGCGGTCTGGTGCATCACTCTGACAGGGGCTCTCAATATGTCAGCATCCGCTACACCGAGCGCTTGGCGGAAGCCGGCATCGAGCCTTCCGTCGTATCCGTTCGGTGAGGGCCGCCTTGTAGGCTGAGGGCGAACGTCGGAGGTCCTAGGGGTAATCCTAGGAGTAGCTCTATGACGATGCCGCGGGTGGAGGTGATCACGTCGGTCGAGAGACG
>Ga0164290_1000294_pt1 | contig 180208 bp, 180 predicted proteins | sample Micstemetagenome_FD_108782 | JGI IMG/M metagenome (GOLD analysis project Ga0164290, IMG submission 108782) | Contaminated culture microbial community from soil near Moab, Utah, USA - Microcoleus steenstrupii SON62 (Illumina Assembly) | ecosystem: Environmental > Terrestrial > Soil > Soil crust...
CAGCTCGTCGGTCACCTCGGTGATGCGATCGAGGCAGGCGTTGAGCAGAGCAGCGGCTTCCCAGCGGCTGAGGGCCTGCTTGCCGCGGAAGGTGCCGTCGGGGTAGCCGGCGACGCAGCCGTAGCGCTCGATCAGGTTCGAGAGCGCCTGGTAGGCCCACTCCGTGGGCTGAACGTCGGAGAACTGGTTGATGCTGGTGACCTGATCGGCGCTGAGGCCATCGGCGGCCTGGCCAGCGGCATAGCGCTGGATGCCCTCCAGGTTGAGCTCCGCCGCGCTGGCACCAACGGGTGCCAGCGGCGCCAGCAGACCGAGGGCGGCGGGAACGATCAGGCGAAGCAGAGGCTGGGTCATCGGGGGTGGGCGCCGGAGAGAGGCCTGGGGCGCGAGGGCAGACAAGCCTTCTGTTCCAAGGCAACGAAATGATAATGGTTATCAAGTAATTCTCTGATAGCTGAGCCCGGTTGGCCAACCGGCTACCCCAGCACCTGCTGACCTGACACCGGAGCGAGCACCTCAGGACCTCGCCCCTGACCCAGCTCTGTGCCCCGCGCCGATCCCGATCGCCGTGTCAGTCGTCATCACCGTCGTCGTCTCCATCGTCGTTCTTGCTTCCTTTGCGGTTCTCCTCGCCATCGCGGTCGTCGCGGTCGTCAGCGGAATCACCGCCGCCCTGGTACTGCGGGGCCATCACGCCGGGAATGAAGCCGCAGCCACTGGTGCCGGCGAGCAATCCGGCGGCGGCAAGAGACAGGAAGAAGCGGGAGCGGGACATGGTCGATCCGAATCAACGGAAGCCGATTGTGCAGGGCAATCCCGGACTGCGTTCCCCCCTGGTTCATGAATCGGTGGCTTTGGTGACAGACCGTTCGTGGGCTTTGCAATTCATGCGCAACCCATACGCCATCCATACGCAGCCCCAGCGGTGCACAGCTGGGGTTGCTGCAGGCCGGCTCAGATGCTGCGCACTCCCGGGCCGTTCAGTCGTTGGCCCGCCTCAATCCGTTGACTCCTTGCAATCCCTTGCCTCGATGTCTTCCGTCGCTCCCTTCAATCTGTCGCGCCTGTGCAGCAGGTATCCGCCGCGGCCAGTCCTGCAGACCGGCACGACATGATCAATGCGACGTGATCGGCGCACAGTGATCGTCAGAGGCCAGTGCAGGCTGAGGGCGGAGGCGGCGGGCGCCAGAGCGGATGGTGTGGCGGTCAGGGAGCGTCGTGGCGGGCCTGGCAGCTGGGGCAGATGCCGAAGAACTCCAGGGTGTGGAACAGCAGCCGGAAGCCGTCCAGCTGCTGGGGGTGCAGGTGGACGTCGTGCATGGGGCAGGCCCGCAGCGGCAGGGTGCGGCCGCAATCGACGCAGGTGAGATGGTGCTCGTCCCGTTCGGTGGGGGCGTAGAGGGCTTCGCCACTGGGCAGATGGCGGCAACGAACCAGCCCGCGCTGCTGCAGCTGGCGCAGGTGCCGGTACACCGTGGCCAGGCCCATGCCATGGGGCGTGCCGCGAAGCCGGGCATGCAGGTCCTGGCCGGAAAGCTCGTGGCCGGCGGCCTGCAGCTGATCGAGCAGATGGCTCTGTTTGGCGTTGAGCGGGCTCTGCTTCAGCGGGCTCTCGTTCTGCGAAACAGGAACGGCTGCCTCGGAAGCCATGGCCAGGACGACAGCGGGTCAACGCCGATCCTATGGAGCGCCGTGAGAGGGCGGCGCCTGCGCGGCGGCGATGCAGAGGCCGAAGCACAGGCGCAAACCAAGGGCCAGGCGGAGGGCCAGGCGCCTGGCAGGCCATACTCAAATGAGTATGATTCTCAATTCGACCCCTCGCCGCTTCGGTGCCGGGATCCCCGCTCTCCTCTGCCTGCCATGCGTCTCCTTCTGCGCCGTGCGGCGGTACTGGCTACTGCGGCCCTGCTGGTCGCCTGCGGCCAGACCGCCCAGAATCCGGCGGCCAGCAACGGCACCGACCTGCAGGTGGTCACCACCTTCCTGCCGATCACCGGATTCACCAAGGCGGTGGCGGGCAACTGCGCCACGGTGCAGGCACTGGTTCCCACCAATGTTGGACCCCACGACTTCCAGGCCACCCCATCGGATCTGGTGAAGCTGCAGAAGGCCGACGTGCTGGTGAAGAACGGCCTGGGTCTGGAGTCGTTCCTCGACAAACTGATCGCCAGCGCCGACAACCCCAAGCTGCGCGTGATCGACACCAGCAGCGGCGTGGCGACCCTGGCCAATGCGGACGGGAAGGCCGCGGAGAAAGACGGTGGTGAGCACGGGCATGACCATGGCCACGACCATGGAAGTGATCACGGCCACGACCACGGCCCGATCAACCCCCACATCTGGCTCGATCCGCTCCGGGCCGTCCAGCAGGTGGAAACGATCCGGGATGGCCTGATCGCCGCCAAGCCCGCCTGCAAGGAGCAGTTCAGCGCCAACGCCGCCAGCTTCACCGCCGAGCTGCAGGCACTGAATGCCGAGCTCGCCGCCCAGCTCAAGCCCTTCGCCGGCAAGACCTTCGTGGCCTTCCACGACTTCGCCCCCTACTTCGCCGAGCGCTACAAGCTCAAGACCGCCTTCGTGGTGGAGGCGCCCGAGCAGAACCCCACCCCGGCCGATCTGCAACGGGTGGCCGAGCAGGTGAAGCGGTCCGATCTCAAGGCCCTGCTCTCCGAGCCGCAGGAAGGCAGCCGCTCGTTCAACGCCCTCGCCGGCGACCTCGGCGTGCGGGTGAGCGTGTTCGATCCGCTCGAAACCGGTCCGGCCGAGGGCGAAAACCCCGGCTACTACACCGTGCAGATGCGCCGCAACGTGTCGGATCTGGTCAAGGCCTTCGGCAAGTGAGCCGGCCCGGACCAGCGGCACTGGTGGCAGCAGCCCACCACCTGGCGGCGCTTCCACCAGCAGCGATCTCCCGGGCGATGGATCCCCCCGCACGGCCGGTAGGCTGAAGCCATGGCGGAAATGGTTCTCGAAGTCAGCGACCTCACGGTGCGGCGCGAGGGCACGACAGCCGTGGAGGGGGTGAGCTTCACCCTGGCGGCGGAAACCGACACGGCGCTGGTGGGCCCCAACGGGGCCGGCAAGAGCACCCTGGTGCAGGCGCTGCTGGGCATCCTGCCGCGCCAGAGCGGCCAGGTGCGGCTACTTGGTCGGCCGATGGGCCCCCAGGGCCAGCTGCCCGCTTCGGTGCGGGCCCAGGTGGCTTATCTGCCCCAGTCCTTCACCGTCCGCTACCGCTGCCCGCTCAGCGTGGCCGACTTCGTGGGCCTCGGCTGGGATCCGCCCGGGCTGCAGTTGCCCTGGCGCGGCGGTGAGCGGCGGCGGCAGGCGGTGCGCCAGGCGCTGGCCAAAACCGGCTGCGGCGACCTGGCCGACCGGCTGATCAGCGAGCTCTCCGGCGGCCAGACCAAGCGCGTGCTGCTGGCCTTCTGCGTGGTGCGGCCCCGGCGCCTGCTGGTGCTTGATGAGGCCCAGGCCGGTCTCGACAGCCAGGCGGCGGAGCAGTTCTACAGCCTGCTGTTCGACCTGCGCCGCAGCGAAGGCTGGACGATCCTGCAGGTATCGCACGACCTGGAGATGGTGCGGCGCACCTGCGATGGCGTGCTGTGCCTGAACCGCAGCCTCCGCTGCTCCGGCCCCCCCGATCACGCCCTCAGTCCCGCCCAGCTGGAGCGGGTCTACGGCCGGGGCTATGTGCCCTACCACCATCACCACCGATGAACGACGGCGTGGCCCTGGCCGAGCTGCTGGCCCTGCCCTTCATGCAGCGTGCCCTGATCGGCGGCCTGCTCACCGGCGCCTTGGGCGGCCTGCTGGGCAGTTTCGCGGTGCTGCGTCAGCTCTCCTTCTTCAGCGATGCGCTCGGCCATTCGGCCCTGCTCGGCATCACCCTCGGCATCCTGCTGGGCCTCAACCCCACCCTGGTGCTGATTCCCTTCGCGGTGCTGTTCGCCCTGGTGGTGAGCCGCCTGGTGGAACGCAGCCAGCTGCCCACCGATGCCCTGCTCAACATCGTTTATTCCTCGTCGCTGGCGATCGCCGTGGTGGCGCTCAGTTTCGTCCGCAGTTACAAGGGCGGCATCCATCAGCTGCTCTTCGGCGACATCCTCGGCATCTCCTGGCTCGACCTGGGGCTGATCGTGGCCCTGCTGCTGACTGCCGTGGGCTACCTGGGCCTCACCCGCCGCGATCAGATCCTGCTCACGCTCGATGAGCCGCTGGCGCTCTCGCGTGGGGTGGCAGTACCGCTGCACCGGCTCCTTTTCATCGTGCTGCTGGCGGTGGTGGTGGCGATCTCGATCAAGGCGGTGGGGGTGCTGCTGATCAGCGCCTTCGTGGTGATCCCCGCCTGTGCCTCCCGGCTGGTGAGTGTTCAGTTCAATGTCTACGTGGCGCTGGCCGCTGGCCTTGGCGCCATCTGCGCCGTGCTCGGCCTGCTGCTCTCCGGCAGCCTGAACCTGCCGTCAGGTCCCTGCGTGGTGCTGATGCAGCTGGTGGGCTTCCTGCTGGCCCTGGCGCTGGCCCCACGGCAACGGCTGGCCTGAGCGGGAGCGGGCGCCCCTCAGCCGGCTGGCAGCCACTGGGCCTGGCGCACCGGCTTGTCGATCAAGGTGAGCTTGAGGCTGAACGGATCGATCAGGGCCGGCTGGGCCTCACGGCGCTGGGGCGGGCCGCCGGCAGGGGTGTCGAGCTCCAGGCGGCGCAGGGTGAGCAGCAACCGTTCGCCGGTGGGGTCGTAGTGGAGGCCGGTGCCCGGCTCCAGCTCCCAGCCGCTCAGCTCTCGGCGTTGCAGCACCGCGCCGTTGCGATCGAGGGCCAGCAGGATCAGCCGCGGCTCAGCGATGCCCTCGATCAGCAGCGCCCACACCCGTTCGCCGCCACGGGAGCAGGCGCTGGCCACCAGCCCGGCGCTGCCGATCCAGAGCGGCCGCGGTGCCTGCCCCGGCTCCACCAGCTCCAGCGAGCGCCGGAAATCGGGCCAGTGCCGCACCAGCAGCGCCCGCCCCGCCACCGGGCAGAAGCTGCTGAGGTCGCGGCTGCCGGGCAGGATCTGGCGGCGTGGTTCCCGCGGCGGCAGGGTGCGCAGCGACAGCCCCTCCCGCTCCGGCACGATCAGCTCACCGCCGCCGGGCAGCAGCGCCACCGGTCCACTGGCCTCGATCTCGAGACGTCGCCTGCCGCCGCCGCGGAACCACTGCACCAGATCTTCCGGCCCCTGGGTCATGGCCGTGGATTGCACCAGCAGATCGCCTTGCCGGTTGCTGCTCAGCTGGGCGTACTGCAGCGCCTCGCGCGTGAAGCGATCGATGCCCGTCTGCCGCACCCGGCCCAGATCGGGCCGCAGCGGTGCGTCCATGGCGGCCACCCGCGCCAGGTTGCGCTCCTGCAGGTTGAGGCGCCACACCTGGTGACGCCCCTGGTCGTCCCGGCTCACGATCCCCAAGCCGGAGCCATCGCCCAGCGGCTCGATCTCGGTAATCGAGCTCCACACCGGAGATAGTGCCGTCCACCCACCATCGTGCTGACGCACCTGCACCTGCTCACCGCTACCCACCGGCACCACGGCCAGCAGATGGGCGCGCGGATCCCACTGCCAGAGGGCCGGGCGCATCGGCAGGCCGCGCCGGTCGTCGCCCTGCAGCTGCAGACGCAGCGGAGTGGCCAGCCGCTGCCCCTGGCCCGGCAGCAGCAGCAACGGGTTGCCGCCGCCCTGCAGATCGAAGCGCAGCGGCGGCTCCAGGCGGCTGCGGGCCGCCACGCTGCCGGGATTCATCGGCCGGCTGAAGCGCAGGTTCAGGGCCGCCGGGCCGGAGCTGGCCGCCGCCTGCTCCATCTCCAGCAGCCGCGGTGGGCGGTGCAGCAGCACCTGCTGCTGGGCGACGGCCAGCAGCACACCAGCCAGCAGGGCCAGGCGCAGGGCCTTCATGGTTCGAGCGGCCGCGCCGGCCGGGGGATCTCTCGCACCGACTCCGCGCGGATCACACTGCGGGTCTGGCCGTCAAAGCGTTCGGTGTCCATCACGCCGCGCAGCTCCAGCCATTGATCGGCCTTGGGCAGCGGCCGGCCCGGGGGCCACAGCACCGGCAGCCCCACCGGCGTGGCATCCACCAGGCAACAGCGCACCAGCAGGCGGGCGAGCTGGGGACGATCCCCGGGCACGGGCAGCACGAAGCCGCTGATGCGCACCGGATCGCCCGCATGCAGCTTCGGGTCGGGCTGGCTGCGCAGCAGGCGCACCCACTCGGTGAGGCTGCGCTGGCCGGGCGGCACCACGAAATTCAGGCCCGGCTCATCGAGCAGTTCGCGGTCGCGGTTGGCGGCGAGATCGGCGAACGAGGGCCGCGGTGGCACCAGCAGCACGGCGATCGCCACCACCACGCCCACCAGCAGCACAGTGCGCTGCCGCGGCGTAGGGGCGGCGCCACCCCCTCCCACCAACTCCAGCAGCGCCACCACCACCAGCACCACGCCGCTGATCCACACCAACGGATGGAACACAGCCCGCAGCAGCAGATCCAGCCGGCCGCTGATGCCGCTCTGGAGCAGCACAGCCCCCCACAGCCCCAGTCCGAGGGGCCGCAACCAGCGGCCGCCGCGCAGACGTCGGGGGAGTGTCACAGCAGCCACAGGTTCACCCACTGACCGATCAGCAGCACCACCAGCACGGCGCTGACGGCCGTGAGCAGGATGGCGCGCGGACGCAGCAACACGCCGAACAGCCCCACCAGCTTGATATCGATCACGGGCCCGAGCAACAGGAAGGCCAGCAGGGCGCCCGGGGTGACCTGGGCCGCGAAGCCCAGGGCCAGAAAGGCATCCACGCTCGAGCACACCGACACCACCAGGCTCAGCAGCATCAGGGCCAGGATCGAGAGGGTGGGAGCCCCACCCACCGCCAGTAACCAGGGGCGTGGCACGAGCGTCTGCACAAGGGCGGCCACCACGCAGCCGAACACCAGCAGGGCCGCCAGCTCGATGAACTCGCGGCTGCCGTGGCCCAGGATTTCCGCCAGCGGAGCGCGCGGGGTTCGGCGTGGCGCAGCCGCCAGGGCCTGGGCCGCCAGCGGGTCAGCGCCGATCACCCCGCCGCGGCGCTCCAGCAGGCTGACCTGGCTGAGCGGCAGGACCAGCCGCCGTTCCTCCAGCAGCGCCGGCTGCAGCAGCGCCGCCTCCGGCAGACGAGACAACAGGGTGGCGAGCACGAGCGCGATCAGCACCGCCCCCACGGGCCGGGCCACCAGCAGCCAGGGCTGGTTCGGGAAGGCGGCCCAGGTGCTGGCCACCACGATCGGGTTGAGCACCGGTGCCGCGAACAGGAAGCCGAGCGCCGTGGCAAGCGGCGCCCCGGTGGCCAGCAGCTGGCGCGCCACCGGCACATTGCCGCATTCACAGGCGGGCAGGGCAAAGCCGAGCGCGGCACCGGTGAGCGGCCCCAGCAGCGGATGGGCGGGCAGGCGCCGCACCCACTGCCCGCCGGGGCTGAGCCAGCGGGCCAGGGTGGAGATGGTGACCCCGATCAACAGAAACGGCATCGCCTCGATCAGCAGGGCCTGAAACAGGGCCCAGGCCGTGGCCAGACGTTCGGGGCTCACAGGACCGGCTGGAACCAGGTGGGAACGGCCTCGTAGCAGGCAGCGTTCTTTTCGTTCTCCCGGGCCTCCACCTTCCAGCAGCAGGCGCGGCCGCCATCGCGGGCCAGCAGCAGCTCGTTCGCCCACCCCCACACCAGCTCGGCGCTGCTTTCCATGCCCACGTTGTCCATCACGCGCAGGTCGAGGGCGCCCTGGCTGTGCAGCCCTTGCCACTGGGGCAGCAGCGGGTCGTCGGCGTTCACCAGGAAGGTGTGATCGAACTGATCGGCCAGCCTCGCCTCAAGCGGCTGCAGGGAGGAGAAATCCACCACGAAACCGTTCAAATCGAGCTGGGTGGCGCGGAACCACACGGTGAAGCTGCGGCTGTAGCCGTGCACGAAACGGCAGTGGCCGGGATGGCGCCACTGGCGATGGCAGCAGGGGTAGCCGCTGAACCGTTTGGAGCAGGTGTGGGCCGCGGTCATGGCAGGGGAGCGTGGATCGCCGCCTCTCGGGGGGTGTCAGTCTTGGGGGATCCTTTCGCCCCGCCGCGAGGTCTAGCGCGGACACCACCATGGAGGAATGCCATGCTGCCGCTGCGACACCCACAGCGGCCGGTGGGCCAGCCACCCAGATCGAAGCGTCCCTGGTGGAGCCGGCCTGGATCGATCAGCTGCGTTTCGATGCCGCCGGCCTGATTCCGGCCGTGGCCCAGGACTGGCTCGATGGGGCGGTGCTGATGGTGGCCTGGATGAACCGGGAAGCGATCTTCCGCAGCCTGGCCAGCGGCGAGGTGCACTACTGGAGCCGTTCCCGCCAGGAGCTGTGGCACAAGGGAGCCACCAGCGGCCACTTCCAGACACTGCGCGGCCTCCGCTACGACTGCGACGCCGACGTGCTGCTGCTCACGATCGAGCAGAAGGGCGGGGTGGCGTGCCACACCGGGGCGCGCAGCTGCTTCTTTGCCGACGGCGAGCCCCAGGCGCAGGCGGCGGAGCCGGTTGTGGCGCTGCCGCCGCCGGCCGATGCCTGCACCGAGCTGGCACGGGTGATCGTGGCGCGGCGCGAGCAGCCGGAAGCGGGCAGTTACACCAACAAGCTGCTGGAGGGGGGCGATAACCGCATCCTCAAGAAGATCGGCGAGGAAAGCGCTGAATTCGTGATGGCCTGCAAGGACGACGATGCGGTCGGCATCGCCGGCGAGGCCGCCGACCTGATCTTTCACCTGCAGGTGGCGCTGGCCCATCACGGGGTCGAATGGCGCCGGGTGCTGGAGGTGCTGGCCGAACGCCGGGGGGCGCCCCGGCGTCACGGCTGAACGGGGACCGGCGCGGCAGCCGGTGCGGGCAGCGGCTGGCCGAAACGGCTGGGCTGGGCCTGCAGCCAGTGCAGGGTGGCCCGATCCCGGGCCGTGAGCGCCAGCACCGGCTGGCGGCCGGGCACCGCCGCCAGGGCATCGGCCGGATCGTCGCTGTGGCCCCACAGGCCGAAGGCATGGCCCAGCTCGTGCAGGGCGGTGGCCTGAATGGCCAGCTGACGCTGCCCCGGGCTGATCAGCACCTCCACCCGCGGCTCCAGCCGCCAGCGACCGGCCCGCTGCACCTCCAGCACCTGCAGCGAGGCGCGGCCGTGGCTGGCACGCAGGCGCCCGCCCAGCTCCCGCAGCGGCGGCCGCTGACGCCGCACCAGCACCTGCGCCTGCGCCGGATCCGTCACCCGCACAATCACCAGCTCCTCCGCCCAGCTGGCCAGCGCCGCGTTCACCGCCTGCTGCCAGCGACTCTCCAGGGACGCCGCCGCAGCGGGGGCAATGGCTCCAGAGGCAGCGGCAGGCTCCACCCAGACGCACCAGCGCTCCAGGCGCGCCCAGCCAGCGGGTGTGGGCGTCAGCCGATGGCTGTAGCCCACGGGAGCCTGCGGGGAGAGGGGGGGAGCTGCTGGATCAGGTGGGGGCTGAACGGCCAGCAGGCCGGAGGCTGTGTCCGTGCCGCCAGTGGCGGCTTTATCGGGCTGCCATGGCCGTGCGGCTACCGACGGCGGGCAGTCGGCGGTGGGATCAGCAGCGGCAAGCTCAGGCCCGGTCCCAGAAACCTCGCCCACTTGAACCGGAGGGAGACCCTCACGGCCTGCCCCCCACGACCCCGAATCCGGAAAGGGAAGAGCGGCGACCTGGCCGGCTGGCCAGAACAGGCAAGCAGCGAGCGCCTGGACCAGGTAGTGCCGCAGCGAGCGGAGCCGAGGCCGCACAGGAACGGCTCGCTCAGGCTGCCAGGCCCACGCCGCGGGCCATGAGGGTGGCCAGCACTGGAATCAGCGCGAAGCCCACCAGCTCGATGTTGAGGATCCAGCGCAGACGGCCTGCCAGGGCCTCACTCACCTCGGGCAACTCCCCCTTGCGCAGCGGCAAGGCCCAGAGGATGTAGGTGATGGTGGGGTAAAGGGAAAGGCCACCCACTGCGAGGTAAAGGCCCACCTTCCACCAGAACACCGGGTTTTCGGTGTAGAAATCGGCCCCCTGGCCGTAATGCAGCACCCGCAGGATGCCGCTGAGCAGCAGGGTGAGCGCGGCGATGCCGTACACGATGTCGGTGATCACCAGGGTGGTGGCCACCTCCTTGCTGGGGTTGGCCTGGATCAGGCGCCGCTCCAGCACCAAAGCGCCGAAGCACAGCATCACGCTGATGTAGTGCAGATAGGCCACACCGGCACTGGGCAGCACGCCAGTGGGAAACACGGAGGCGGGCAGGGGTGCGAGGTGCGCAGAGAGGAGCGGTGCGAGGGCGAGCATCGCCGGTGGCATCAAATCTGCGCGGACGGTAGCGGCCTGACGCGGCCGATCGCCCGCAACGCCAGGGGAAGTGGACCCAACGACAGCTCAAGGTGCAGCAGATCCGCCGCACCTTGCTGTGTTTCACCATCACTTATGGGCAGATTTAGGCAGGGATAACGGAACGGAACGGCTCCATAATTGCCACTGGAACCCGAGAAACTGGAAGTCTTTCTATAGCTCCTCTTTTATCCTCAAAAGCACCGTAGGGTCGAAACAGATATCAGGAACATATGGCTAGCTCACTCAGTGCCTTTCTTGGCAAGATCGGCAGACATCAGCTGCTCAGCCCTGCACAGGAACTCATGCTGGGCCGCAAGGTTCAGGCCATGGTGGAGATCGAAGAACGTTGCGGCGCAAGCCGACGCAACGGCGAACCCACCCCGCTCACGAGCATCGAAACACGCACGGTCCGCTATGGAATGCGCGCCAAGGAGCAGATGATCGTCGCCAACCTGCGCCTGGTGGTGAACCTGGCCAAGCGCTACCAGGGCAAGGGTCTTGACCTGCTCGACCTGATCCAGGAGGGCACGATCGGCCTGGCGCGGGCGGTGGAGAAGTACGACCCCACCCGCGGCCACCGCTTCAGCACTTATGCCTATTGGTGGATTCGTCAGGGCCTTAACCGGGCCCTCTCCACCCAGAGCCGCATGATCCGGATTCCGGTGAATGTCAACGAGAAACTCACACGGCTGCGGGCCGCCAAGGCGCAGCTGCTGCAGCTCAATGGCCTGACGCCCACAGCGCGCGAGCTGGCCGCGTGCATGAGCATTCCTGTTGCCGATGTGGAGGAGCTGCTGGGCTGCGAACTGCGCAGTGTGACCGTGAGCCTGCAGGGCATCGTGAAATCAAAGGCGGATCCCTCCGAGTTGGTGGATGTGCTGCCCAGCAATGAGGTGCCACCGATGGAGCGGGCCGAGCAGGAGGAGCGGGCCGCCACCGCCTGGAACCTGCTTGAAGTGGCCCAGCTGACAGAACGAGAGCGCACGGTGGTGATCCTGCGTTTCGGGCTGGACGCGCAGCACGAGTGGCGCACCCTTGCCGAAGTGGCACGCCAACTGGGCTGCAGCCGCGAATACTGCCGCCAGGTGGTGCAACGCGCCCTGCGCAAACTGCGCAAGGCCGGCACACAAGCAGGCTTGGCGGGCGTGGCCTAGGCCGTGATCACCGTCCTCTCCAGCAAGAAGTCCGCCCTGGAACTCTGGAAGCGTGGCCGCGATGATGAACAGATTCCGTGCTTGGGAGTGAGTGATGACGCCAGGAGAAGCCACCCCAGACGACGCTGGTTTTGAATCTTCCGGCTTCAATCCCGATGGCTCCGGCGATGCCGACCGCACCGTGGATGCACAGGTGCTGGAAAGCAGCGTGGTGGATGAGGGGCTGCTGCAGCGGCTTCTGCGGCGCGCCGGCCGAGCGATCGCTCTGCCCGCACTGGAATGTCTGGAATTGCTGCTCGATGGCCAGACCCCGCCGCAGGTGCGCCTCACGATGCTGGCGGCACTCACCTACCTGCTGCTGCCCCTCGATCTCATCCCCGATTTCGTGCCGGTGGCCGGCTTCAGCGATGATCTGGTGGCGCTTACGGCCCTGCTGGGGCTCACCGGTAGCCACCTCACCCCGGATATCCGGTCACGGGCACGCCGCAAACTGGATCGCTGGTTCCCGCCCACCCGTTGATGGCCTCCTTCACCTCCCCGCAACTGGAGGATCTGCAGACCTTCCTGAAGGAATGGATGCGTCACCATGGCCGCACCCAGTCGGATCTGCGCCGGGCGTTGCGGGCCGGCTCCATCCGCATGCCCGTGCTGCTCGAAGAACTGCAGCGACTGGAGCAGGAGGAGGGCTTGGCCCGGCTCGCCGCCCAGCTCTGCGCCATTGAGGAGCAGTGGCTGGGTGAGCAGCTGGAGGGGCGCCCGGATGAGCAGCTCGATGGACAGCTGGATCTGTTGCTGCAGGAAATCCTGCAGGACGGCCAGAACTGATCCCCGCAGGCAGAGTGGGAGCATTCACCTCCCTCCGATGCTGCCCCCCCGTCGTCCACCAACCGGCCCAGCCATGGGCCGATCGCTGATGTTGCTCGTCAGCGGCTGCCTGATCAGCTTCGGCAGCCTTGGCGCTGTCCCGGCGTTCGCCCAGCGCGAGGGCTACCTGCTGGGCCCGGGCAGCAACGTGGGTCCCGCCACCCGCATCGTGCCCACCAATTGCGTCACGGCGGCCGATGGCTCGGTCACCTGTGACACCAAGATCGAGAACCCTCCTGGTGACACCCGCGCCAAACCCCAGTACACCCCCTTCGGTAACTGATGCGCTGGAGCCGTGGCAAAGCGGGAGACGAGGCCTTCCTCCATCTCGTTGATCGATTCGAGCGCCAACTTGCCAAGGTGCTCTCGTTAATTCTCTGCATCGTGCTGCTGGCGGCCGCCGTCCAGTTCGTCGGTGCGGTGATCCAGCAATTCATTGATCCCAACACAGGCTGGCTGGGCGACGACCTGATCCGTCTGCTCGGCGATCTGCTCACGCTGCTGATCGCCCTCGAGGTGCTGCAGAACGTCACCGCCTACCTGCGCCATCACGTGGTGCAGATCGAGCTGGTGCTGATCACGGCACTCACCGCCGTGGCGCGGAAGGTGATCGTGCTGCCACCGGGTTCGGAAGACAAACCGATGCTGCTGGTGGGTCTCGGCCTGGCCGTGCTGTCGTTGTCGGGGGGTTACTGGCTGGTGCGCCGCGCAGACATCACAACCCTGAACGCCAGTGCAACGCCAGCCAGAGCGTTCCCGGAGCAGGATCCGTAGCCTCCACCCGGTGCGGGCGTCCGGGGGCAATCCGCAGCGTGTCGCCAGCCACCAGCTCCCGGCTGGTGGGTTCATCGGCGAAGGCCAGGCGGGCTCCACCGCGCAGCACCAGCACCCACTCCTCCAGCTCCTGGCTCTGCCACTGCCCGGCAGGGGTGGACCAGGCGCAGGAATGGATCCGCTCCAGCCGTAGATAGGGGGTGTCGAGCAGCAGATCCAGCCGCTCTTCACCCAGCGGCGGGCAGGGACTGGCCAGCAGATTGTCGGCACCCGGAACGGCAGGCGGCAGGTGTTCGCCCCAGCGGCGACCGATCTCAAAGCCGTGGCGGCGGGCCAGTGCCACCACCTCGTGATGGCTGCTGCAGTCGCGCAGGGCCTGCTCCACGTCGGGGTCGGCGTCGCTGAGAGCCACGAAGGCCACCAATTGGCTCACCTTGGCGCGGAACTGCTGCAGATCGCTTTCGGCCATGGACCCTGACGCTGAACCTGTCCATCATCCCGGGGGGCGGAATCGAGGGTTTTGTGCATCAGCGAGCGCCGGAACGACACCCCTCCCAGTTCCAGATCCTCCATCGCCATCACCTGCCAGCCCTGGCGCTCAAACAGCGGACGGGAGATGAAGCTGGCCTCCGTGCGCAGGGAGGCCACCCCAGCGGTGCGGGCCAGGGCTTCGAGGGCCTGCAGCAGGGCGCCGGCCCGGCCCTGGCGGCAGGAACGGCCGCGGCAGTACAACAGCGAAACGCGATCCAGCGGCTCCAGCACGGCGAACGCCTCGATCGGCGGCACGGGATCGGTGCCGGAGGGTTCACCCTCACTCACCAAGCCGAATCCCCGCTCCAGAGTGAGCCTGAAGTCCGGGCGGTTGAGCGGCAGACCTGCCCAGGCCGCCACTTGTTGCGGGCTGTAAAGCGCAGGGGCCTGGGTGTGCACGGCATCGCGGTACACCTCGATGACGGCGGTGTGATCGTCGGGAGTGAGACGACGGATCAGCACGGCTGCAGCCTGGCAAAAGCGCCGTGCCTTAAAGCGAGGGGGAACGAAGTGTACATTCGCTGCAGCATGGGTTTCGTTATCTTCCCAGTTATTCACCCATGCCTGAGTGTTGACGAGGAGAAGAGGACGAAGCTGCCATGCTGAAGCTGTGGGTTGGTGCCGGATCCGCAGCCGGCCGATGGCCACTGTTGGCGGACCGGGGCGTACTCCCGAGGCGTTTCGAGGCGCTGATCTTTAAGCACGATCTGGCCACCGTGAACTCGCAGAGTGAGGCGATGGTGATCGCATGCGATCGATCCATCGTGTAAGTTGTAGAGCGCAAGGCACGTACAACGGAGAAGATCTCATGATCAAAGGAGCAGATTTGCTGGCCAAGGTCAAGGAGATGGGCGACGTCGGGAAATCCGAAATCGTTCGCGCCTGTGGCTATGTTTCCACCAAGAAGGATGGCTCCGACCGCCTCAACTTCACAGCCTTCTATGAGGCGCTGCTGGAGGCCAAGGGTGTGGATCTGGGTGCCACCAGCAAGATGGGCAAAGGTGGCCGCAAGCTCAGCTACATCGCCACTGTGCAAGGCAATGGGAACCTGCTGATCGGCAAGGCCTACACCGCGATGCTGGATCTCAAACCCGGCGACGAATTCGAGATCAAGCTGGGCCGCAAGCAGATCCGGCTGATCCCCGCCGGCAGCGAAGATGTCGAGGCCGACGACTGATCCATCCGTCCCTGGCGCCGCCACCCATGCCTCTTCCCTGCGCCCACACCACTGACCCCGGCCCCGCCGCCCTCAGGCGGCTCCGGTTGGTGGCCTGGCTGGTGGTCTTCGCCGTGATCCTGCTGGCCTGGTGGCCCCGGCCAGCCTGGGGAGACGCCCCCACCCTGCAGGCCAGCGGCGCCCAGCTGTTCGAGAACCACTGCGTGGGGTGTCACATCAACGGCGGCAACATCCTGCGGCGCGGCAAAACCCTGAAACTGGCCGCGCTGCAGCGCCAGGGCATCGACGGCCCCGACGCCATCGCCCGGATCGCTGCCGCCGGCCAGGGCCAGATGAGCGGCTACGCCAAGGTGCTCGGCGACGGTGGCGACCAGCTGGTGGCGGCCTGGGTGTGGGAGCAGGCCCTGCGCGACTGGAAACCGGCCCCTCCCGTGGGCTGAAGGAACAGCGCGTTCAGGCGGCGAACGCAACCCCTCCGCGCTTCACGGTCGCAACGTCATCCGATCGCCTGGATCCACGGGTACACCTGCACCTCGGTCCAGATGCCCTCGCGGGCATACACATCGGCGTGCACCAGCGCTTCCACCTGCTCCAGGGCGTCCGCCTCATACAGGCCGAACACATGGGTGCTGCCTTCGGTGGGTCCGAGCGTGAGCAGCACACCCTCCGCATGTTGGCGGTGCAGGCCGTCAAGGTGCTCCTGCCGAAAGGGGGTGCGCCGCGTGAGGGCGTCCTCGCAGTAGGTGCCCCAGAGCACGAATTTCGCCATCGCCGTGGTCAGCGGGTTGCAGGGTCCACTGTGCCGCCCCGCCGCCGCCGGCAACGCTCGGAGCAATACCGCACCTCCTCCCACACGGCGCTCCAGCGGCGGCGCCATTGGAACGGCCTGCCGCACACCGGGCAGATCTTGGTGGGGCGGTCACCACGCCGCGACGGCCGGTTGGCAGGCTGTTGTGCTGCCATCCCACCTCCTACGTTGAACAACGCTTCCAGTCCACCACCATGACGCTGGCAACCGCGCCGATCGGTCAGGTCGTCGTGCTGGTCACGCTGCCCCAGCTCCCCTCCCTCCACGACCGCCTGCGGGCGATGGGATTGCGGCCGGGCTCCGAAGTGCAGGTGCTGCGCCGTGGCTTCCCCGGCGGTCTGCTGCATGTGCGTTGCGGGCAGGTGGAATTCATGCTGCGGCGGAGTGATGCTGCGGAGATGGCGATCCGGCCGCTGGCTGCTTGATCCGCTCAGCCCAGACCAAGCAGCAGGCCGCCCTGATAGGTGAGCAGGGCCATCACCCAGGCCAGCGTGAACGACCAGGCCAGCGACACCAACACGAACACGCGGCTGCGCGATTCCTGCCACTGCACCGCCACCGTGGACAGGCACGGGGTGTAGAGCAGCGTGAACATCATGAAACTGACGGCCTGCAGCGGCGTGATCGCCTGCACCAACGCTCCGCCCAGGCCCGCCTGGCTGGTGGCATAGATCACCGCCATCGCCCCCAGCAGGATTTCCTTGGCCACGAAACCGAAGATCAGCGACACCGTGAGGGCGGGGTTCATGCCGATCGGCCCGAGCAGCGGCTGGAAGATGCGTCCGATCATTCCCGACAGTGACAGGCCGGAGAGCGGATCCACGCCCGGCGGCAGGTTGTTGAGCAGCCACACGGCGATCACGCCGATCACGATGAACTGGCGGGTGGTGAAGAAGAAAGTCACCATCTGCTGCCAGGCGCGCTGCAGCATGGTGTCGAGACTGGGGGTGCGGTAAGGGGGCAGCTCGAGCACGAATCCCTCGCGGCCGCGGTACACGTGCTTGAACAGCAGTGCCGTGAGCACCGCCGCCACGAAGCTCATCACGTAGAAGCCGAACACCACCAGCCCCGCCGCCCACCAGGGGCGCACAAAAAAGGCGCCGGCCATGAACACGAACACCGCCAGCCGCGCCTGGCACAGCGAGAACGGGATCACCAGCATCGACAGCAGCCGCCGGGGGCGGTCGCGGATCACCCGGGTGCCCATGATCGCCGGCACATTGCAGCCGAAGCCCATGATCTGCAGCACGAAGCTGCGGCCATCCATGCCGAGCCAGTGCATGAAGCCGTCCATCAGGAAGGCGGAGCGGGCCAGATAGCCCGAGTCTTCGATCAGGGAGATCATCAGATAGAAGAGGAAGATGATCGGCATGAAGCTCACCACAGTGGTGAGCCCGAGCCAGAGCCCATCGGTGGCCAGGTGCACGAGGAAGGGCGAGAGCCGCAGGGACTGCAGCAGCGGCAACAGCAGCCGGGTTTCCAGTGCATCGGCGGCAGTGCCGATCAGCTCCTGCAGTGGCGTGCCGATCGCGTAGATCGCCTGGAACATGGCGAGCATCACGACCAGGAAAGCCAGCACCCCCACCGCTGGATGCAGCAGGAAGCGGTCGATCCGGTGGCTGAGGCGGTCGATCAGGCCGTGCGGTGCCTGCACGCAGGCCGCAGACAACGCCTGCAGGCGCGTGTCGAGTGCATCGGGCTCGACCTGGGCCGGGGGCGGGAAGGTGGTCGCCTCCAGGCGATGAATCTGATACAGGAGATCCGGCACCCCGCGACCGCTGCGGGCGCTGATCGGCACCACCGGCACCTGCAGGTCTTCACTGAGACGGGCCGCGTTCACCTTCACGCCGAAGCGCGCGGCTTCGTCGCTCATGTTGAGCGCCACGATGAACGGCAGGCCGGTGGCGCGCAGCTCCAGGGCGAGGCGCAGCTGGGTGGCGGCGCGGCTGGCGTTGATCACCAGCACGATCAGATCCGGCGGGGCTGTGGCCAGATAGCGGCGCACGATCGCCTCGTCTTCGCTGCTGCCCTTGAGGTCATGGATGCCGGGCAGATCCACCAGTTGGTAGTCGTTGCCGAAGGCATCGCTGGGCAGTTCACCGCGCAGCAGATCCACGGTGAGGCCCGGCCAGTTGGCCACATGGGCGCGGCCGCCGGTGAGCTTGTTGTAAAGGGTGGATTTGCCGGTGTTGGGCATGCCGATCAAGGCCACCTGGCGCACCCCGCCCGGCAGCGCCGCCGCCGAGCCGGGCGTATGGCAACCCTGGGTGATCGCAGGCATCCCCTCACGTTAGGAGCAGAAAACAAGGCGCAGCCCTCAGCGCGCGGAGGTAGGCACCAACCAGGCCATCGCGCCTCAGATGGCGATCCCAAGGCGATCCGGACGTCGATCGATCAGCACCCCAGGCCGCAAACCTGATGGTCAAGCGGCCAGGGCCGCTCCCATGCCGGCGTTGATCGCCATGCTGGGGTCAACAACGCCAACGGACGCTCCATGCAGATCACCACCTGGCAGGCAGAAACTGCCGGAGCCCCGCTGCAGCGCAGCAGCGCCGAGCTGTTGCCTCCAGGCCCCGGCGAAGCGCTGCTGGAGGTGCTGCACTGCGGCCTGTGCCACAGCGATCTGTCGATGCTCGACAACCACTGGGGGATCAGCAGCTATCCGCTGGTGGCCGGCCATGAGGCGGTGGGCCGGGTGGTGGCGGTGGGCGAAGGGGTGCCGGAAACGCTGATCGGCCAGCTGCGCGGCCTGGGCTGGATCGCCGGAAGCTGCAGCCACTGCGCCCTGTGCCTCGGGGGGGATCAGAACCTCTGCGCCGACCTGGAGGCGAGCGTGGTGGGCCGCAGCGGCGGCTTCGCCAGCCATGTGAAGGCCCAGCAGGACTGGCTGATCCCCATCCCCGACAGCCTCGATCCAGCCTTGGCGGGCCCGCTGTTCTGCGGCGGCATCACCGTGTTCGCGCCCCTGATCGACGAGGCCGTCTCCCCCACCGCCCATGTGGGCGTGATCGGCATCGGCGGGTTGGGCCACCTGGCGCTGCAGTTCGCCCGCGCCTGGGGCTGCCAGGTGACCGCCATCACCACCAACCCCGCCAAGGCGGAGGAAGCACGCGGCTTCGGGGCCCATGAGATCCAGCTGCTGGGCGATCTGGCCGCCACCCCGAACCGCTACGACCTGATCATCAACACCACCAACCAACCGCTGGATTGGGACGCGGTGGTGAACGCCCTGGCACCGAAGGGCCGGCTGCACCAGCTCGGTGTGACGCTGGAGCCCATCCCCTTCAATGTGTTCCCGTTCATCGCCGGACGGCGTCAGTTCACCGGCAGCCCCACCTCCTCACCCGCCAGCCTGCTGAAGATGATGGAGTTCTGCGCGCGGCACGGCATCCAACCCCAGGTGGAAAGCCTGCCGATGCACGAGATCAACACCGCCATCGCCCGGCTGCGCAGCGGCGATGTGCGCTACCGCTTCGTGCTCGACGGCCCGGCCTGAGCCGGACGCCAGCGCCTCAGGCGCCGGCGGGAGAACGGCGGAACACCAACAAACGGTTGTTGGCCGGCAGCGGCAGGTCTGCGGCCGCCAGCAGGCCCACCGCCTTGGCACAGGTGAGCAGCTCGAGGCTGTCACGCACCCCCATGGCGGGATCGATCGCGCGCAGGTGGGCATCAAAGGCGGCATTGCTGGCGCTGGTGTGCACACCGCCGTCGTTGAAGGGGCCGTAAAGCAGAAACAGCCCGCCCGTAGGCAGCACCCGGGCACTGCCGGCGAACAGAGCGGGGACGGCCGCCGCCGGCATGATGTGGGCGGTGTTGGCGCTGAACACCGCATCGAACGGACCGGCCGGCCAGTCGGGCTGGGTCACATCCAGCTGCAGCGGCGGCAGCAGCTGGCCGACGGCCGGCGCGCCGTTGGCGCTGGCGTGCGCCTGGCGCCGCCGCAGCCCCGGCAGGTGCTCAGGCCGGTCGCTGAGTTGCCAGCGCACGGGCAAGTGCTGGCTGAAATGCACGCCGTGCTGGCCGGTGCCCGAGCCCACCTCCAGCACCAGTGCCGGCCGGTGGGGGGGCTGGGGCAGCCACGTGCGCAGCGCCTCCAGCAGCGGCTGCTTGTTGCGCTCGCAGGCTTCGGAAAAGGGCAGATCCAGCGGCTGGGGGGGCATGGGCAGGGCGCTCAGCTGTCGAGGGCCTGGCGCAGGCCGCTTGCATAGGCGCCAGCGGCGGCAGCCACGGACGCGCCCTCAGCGGCCGCCGCCGCCATCACCTTCACCAGCGCGCTGCCCACGATCGCGCCATCGGCGCCCCAATCGCGCACCTGGAGGGCCTGCTCCGGCCCGGAGATGCCGAAGCCCACGGCCACGGGCGTGGGCCCCATGGCCTTGAGTTGCTGCACCAGGCCGCCCACGCGCATTTCCATCGCCGCACGCACACCGGTGACCCCGGTGACGCTGACCAGATAGGTGAAGCCCCGGCTGGCGGCGGCGATGCGCCCCATGCGCTCGGATGGGGTGGTGGGTGCCACCAGCAGCACCAGATCAAGCCCCTCAGCCGCGGCGATCGGCGAGAGCCGCTCCGCTTCCTCCAACGGCAGATCGGGCACCACCAGGCCGGCGGCGCCGGCAGCGGCGGCCTCACGGCAGAAGGTTTCCATGCCGCGGTTCAGCAGCGGGTTGCTGTAGGTGAACAGCACCAGGGGAGTGGTGAGCTGGCCGCGCAGGCCGGTGAGCATGTCGAGCACCTTGCCTGGCGTGGTGCCGGCGGCCAGGGCACGGCTGGCGGCCGCCTGGATCACCGGGCCATCGGCCAGCGGATCGCTGTAGGGGATGCCCAGCTCGATCAGGTCGGCGCCGGCCTCCTGCAGGGCGAGCAGGGTGGCAGCGGTGGTGGCCAGATCCGGGTCACCGGCCATCAGGAAAGGCATCAAGGCACAACGGCCCAGCGCCTGCAGCTGGTTGAACCGTGCCTGGATGGCCGTGGTGCCGCTGGCGGCGACACTGCTGGAGGGGGTGGCGCTCATTCGGAGCCGGATCCTGCACGCTCTGGCCGTGAGCCTATGGGGTCGCTGGCAGCACGGCCCAGCAAGCCCTGGGCCCAATGCCTCAGCCGCGGTGGCTCAAAGGCTGGCGTCGTCCTTGAGCTGGCCGATCTCACGCAGCAGGCGTTGCTGCTCGGCAGGGCTGAGCGCGTCGAACTCCTTCTGCAGCTGCTCAGCAGTGATGGCGTCGTAACCGGCGCGGTACTGGCGGCGCTGCTCCATGAAGGTCATCTTGCCGGTGACCACCCGCAGCAGGTAGCTGCCCGTCCAGCCGAGCACGATCAGAATCAAGACCGCCTCGGCGGCGATGCCGGCCGAAAAGCCCTCGAAGCCGGCCGCCTTGAAGGCCCAGTAGCCAAGGCCACCGAGCCCGAACACGCCAAGCCCAAGCAGCAGTGCCTGGCCGCGCGTCATTCGCCCTGGCCGGCAAGCCTGAAGTTGAGGAAGGGCGAAAACACGATCATGCCCGGGAAGAACAGGAAGACCAGGCCGTAGACGGCCGTGCGCTCGATCTTGCCCATCACCATCCAGCGCTTGTTCATCCAGAAGAACAGGACCAGCGGCACCACCACCAGATAGGCCCCGCCAAGCAGCAGGTAGGCACCGAGCACCAGCAGGGTGTCGAGCGGCAGGGTGCTGAGAAACCCGGGCAACGGCACGGAGGAGGGGAGCAGGTTGAGGAAATTCTAGGATCAGCGTGCGGGGGCATGGCGGAACCGGTAGACGCAGCGGACTTAAAATCCGCAGGCCGCAAGGCTGTGGGGGTTCAAGTCCCCCTGCCCCCATTGGTGAGAGAGGCCCGAAGGGAGGGCTTCCGGTGGGACACCGGCCTCTGAGATTTTGGCAAGGGCTGTCATGGGTGTCACTTCGCTAGGCATTGAGATGTGCTGAAACGGCTTCAATCAGCGTTGAGCAAACTCCCAGCGGCTCTGACAACTGGAGCAAGTGGCTCACTACAACTGATTAGCCGGTTGTTTTAAGGGATGGAATGCGATAGGCGCTAGAACCACTTGATTGGGATCTCGACGCGCGTGCAACTGCTGAGTTCGCCCTGAAGCAGCAAAATCAGATGACAAGGTTGCGGCATGCAATGGAACGCCCCGCGACAAGCAAGCTTTTGCGAAGTCATACCACCAGAGACAATCGTGAGTAGAGAACCGACATCAAGGCATAATCCGATTGAGAACGATAAATCAACGGAAGACTTTGGGGCTGAACCGGGAAGCACACACGCAGGATGACTTAATCACAGAAACCCACTGCTTTATATACAGAAAGCCATGGGAAACCGATCAGCTCAGAAGTAGTCGCCGGTGGATTTGCTCTTGCTGGGGCTCTTCTCGGAGGATTAATCAGCTATGCAACAACCAGGGCTGAGCAGCGATAGGCACGCGCAGAGCGCAACATCGCCAAGCTCTGCGACCAAGTCTCAGCAAATTACCAGCTTGAGCAACTTTACAAGGAAGAATGGGCTCGTCTCGATCCAGAGGGGCAAGTGTAAAAAACGATAAGGGAGGACATGCGCACTAGAGTTACTCAATCTGGTGATTTCGAGCGGCCAAACATCACTTCACTCGCCGCTAGAACGATTCGACGCGAGTGGACATAGATGGCCTGCAGCAACAAGGCCAGCAGGAGTTGCTCCGGCGGACTTGAGGGGGGGTCCTGCCTCTGGATAGAGCTTGCTGAAGGTGGGATTGAGGCGATCCAGCGCCTGATCCCCCAGTCGCCGCACCTGCCGCAGATGAAGGGCGTTGGGGATCCGCTCCTCCGTGGAGACATAGGAGAACAGAGGGCCGGTCCTCTCCTGGTGGCCGCGCATCCGCTCAGTGCCGTTGGGCCATTCTCCCGCGGCTGGATGGGATTTTCAGCAGCCTCCTAGTGCGGCAGCGGGGATAGGCCTGCGGGGAGAGAGCCTGCAACGCAGGTGCGAAACCAGGACAACGGCGCAGACTTGCCAGGGCGGGGCTTCAAGCGATGGGAATCCAATCAGGAAGGGGTTGATAAGGTCCGTTGACGTTCTGGACGAAGCATCGTGGGACAGTCCGAGCCCTGGGTCCTTCGCTCCCGCTGGTTCCGTTTTCTTCTGCCCCTGCTGGCCGCTCTGCTCGCGATGCAGCTGCTGGTGGCGGCCCCCCTGGCCCGCGCGGTTGACGCCCCGACTCCTGTCTCCGTTTCCGCCCAGAAGAGCACTCCCCCACCGGCCTACATCGAACTGGATGGCCGCCGGGTGCTGGAGATCCGGGCCGGTGTCGGCGCCCAGAGCCCTGCGCAGATGGCGCGGCGTGGCAGCCAACGGTTGGCCGAGCTGGCCGCCAACTACTCGATCGAGCCCACCCAGATCGTCGTACAGGAGGACCCGCCGTACACCACCATCGGTCTGATGAAGGGCGGCGTGTTTGAGCCCAGGATCTCGGTGGATGATCGCAACGCGGCCCGCTTTCAGCTCAGTCGTCAGCAGCTGGCCCAGCGCTACCTGGAGCAGATTCGCGCGGCGATCGTGCGCTACCGCCAGACCCACCGGCGTTCGGACTGGCTGCGGGGCACCGCCCTGGCTCTGCTGGCCCTGGGCCTCTACATCCTCTGGCTGAGGGGCCAGATGGCCTTGAACCGCCGCCTGGGGCGCTGGATCAACGACCCCGCCAACCACCGGATCCGCGGACTGCAGGTGGGCGGCAACCAGTGGCTCACCGCGGATCAGGAGCGCAGCCTCCTCGATCCCTTGCGCCGGATCGTGCACGGGGCCGTTCTGCTGCTGGTCAGTTATCTCTCCATCCCCCTGTTTCTCGGGCTGTTCCCCCCTACCCAGGCCCTCTCCGAAACCCTGCGGGGCCAGATCACCGGGCTGGTGGTGGGCGGTGCACAGGCCGTGACCAAGGCCATCCCCGACCTGGTCTCCGTGGTGGTGATCCTCGGCCTCTCGGTATTGCTGATGCGGGCCAGCAATGCCTGGTTCCGGGCGGTGGAGCTGGGCAAGCTGCGTCTGCGCTGGTTCTATCCCGAATGGGCCCGGCCCACAGCCCGGCTGGTGGGGATTGGCATCCTGCTGCTCGGTGTGGTGCTGGCCTACCCCTACATCCCAGGAGCCAACAGCAAGGCCTTCCAGGGGGCTGGCCTGTTCGTGGGGGTGCTGGCGGCCCTGGGCTCGAGTGCCGTGGCCGCCAACTTGATCGGCGGGCTGATGCTCACCTACACCCGGGCCTACCAGGAAGGCGACCGGGTCAACATCAACGGCACCGTAGGCATCGTTCACGACTCCGCCCTGTTGGTGACGCGCCTGCGCACCCCCCACAATGAGGTGGTGAGCATCCCCAACGCCACCGTGCTGGGGGCCTCGATCGTCAATTACAGCCTGGCCCGCCGGGAAATCGCTGAGCCGGTGGTGATCGCCACCACCGTCACCATTGGCTACGACGTGCCCTGGCGCCAGGTTCACCGGCTGATGCTGGAGGCGGCCAGCGCCACCGTAGGCATCAGCCGGGAGATGCCCCCATTCGTTCTCCAGACCTCACTGAACGACTTCCACATCAGCTATGAACTCAACGCCTACGTAGAAGATGTGGAGACCTACCGCAGGACCCTTTCGGATCTGCTGGGGGCCATCCAGGATCAGTTCGCCGAGGCCGGGGTCGAGATCCTTTCGCCGGGGTACCACGCCATGCGCGATGGCAACGCCCTCACTGTGCCCCCCTGGCCGCCTGGGAGCTTCGGCACACCGTCCCCCACTCCGCCTGCCGCCGGTTGACGGCTCAAGCCTGCTGCAGCTGGCCTCTGCGCCAGCGCAGGAAGAGAATCAAAAGCAGCACGGTGACCAGCAGGTAGGCCAGAACGGCGAACTTCAGGCTGGCCATCCCGGCGCCGTAGGTGGAGGCGGACAGCAGGGCCAGGCCTTTGAGTATCGCGAGTACCTCAAAGGCTGTGATGCTGCGGCCTATCTGGATCGAGAGAAGCCAGCAGACCTTCTCGCCGTGGAGACTGGAAACCACCTGGCGGCCCGGAGCGACCAGTTCCTCCGGGAAGGGATGACTGAGCCGGGGCCTCAGCTAATGACCGGCTGCAGCGTTGCGCAACCATCAGATGAGGTAGGGACGAAACAGCCCGGAACGGAGCTCAATGCATCTGCGCTGCCGCGTAACAAATTCCATCCACCTCACAGTGCAGGGGATCGGGGATCCCCTGTCACTGTGCGTTGATTGGTCCAAGTTGAGTCCAGTCTCTTGATGAGCGTGGGGCAGGGCAGGAATCAACCATCCCCAGCGGCTCCGCGGAACCGTCGCAGGATCCTCCTCCTGCATCTGGCAATGGTCGGGTTGTTCCTTCTCGATCTCACCTTGCCGCGTAACGTTCCGCTGCTGCCCTACTACTTCCTTGTGGTGGTGCTCTCAGCGAGCTTGGCGACGCCACGCCAGATGGTCCCTTTGGTCGTTCAGGCCTATGGGCTGGCGATCATCTCCGGCCTCTACTGGGGCTTCCTCCCCTCGATCGACTACGCCACCCGGCTGCTGGCGCTCACCGGCGTGGCGACTGTGGCCCTGCAGCTCTCGGCCCAGCGCTGCCGGGAAACGGCCCTGCGGCGCCAGAGCGAGCAGACCCTCAATCTCACGTTTGACAACTCCGCCGCCGGCGTGGCTCTGGCGGATGCAAGCGGCCGGTTGCTGCGCGTTAATCCCGCCCTCTGCGACATGCTCGGCCGTGACACCCAGACCCTGCTGACGCTCTCCTGGCCTGATATCACTCATCCCGACGACATTGCCCTGGAGCAGCCGCTGGTGGAGGCGATGCTGGCGAACCGGCGCGATGGCTACCGGCTCAAGAAGCAGTTTCTTCGCGGCGATGGCAGCAGCATCTGGGTGGACCTGAGCCGCTCGTGTGTGCGTGGGCCCGGCGGGCACTTGGAGTTCTTCATCGGCCAGGGAGTCGACATCTCCGCCGAGATGGCGGCCCAGGATGCCCTTGCCAGATCCGAGGAGACGCTGCGCCACACCCTGGATCAATGCAGCATGGGCCTGGCGATTTGCGCGCCGGGCACGGGGGCCATCCTGCAGGCCAATTCGCAACTCTGCTCCGAACTCAACCTGACCCCAGCGGTCCTGAAGGGCAGCAGCCTGTTTGAGGTTTTCGGTGCCCTGGAGCAGGTGTCGGCGGAGGACGCACAATCGCTCACCCCGGTGGATCAGGCCCCGCTGGAGTCCCTGCTGCGTGGCGAGATTGATTGTTATGGGGTGCGTGTGAGGCTGCTGTGGGCAGGCTTCCTGAGGGGCTGGGGTGAGCTGCAGCTCAGCAACATCCGCGATGCCAGCGGTGCTGTGAGACATGTGCTGCTGGAGCTCGATGACATCACCGAGATCGTGGCCCAGACGGAGTACCTTCAAGTCGCTGCCGCCTCGGGGGTGGTGGGGATCTGGGACTGGGACCCGGTGCACGACGAGTTGACCTGGGATTCGGTCATGTACCAGCTCTACGGCGTGCAGCCTGAGCGTTTCTCCGGTGCAGTGGAAGCCTGGGCGCAGACGGTGCATCCCGAAGACCGCCAGTTCGCGGAGAGGGAACTGCAGGCGGCCGTGCGCGGTGAGCGGGATTACGCCATCCGTTTCCGGGTGGTGTGGCCCGATGGATCGGTGCGATTCATCCAAGCCGCGTCGCGCCGGTTCTTCGATGGGGAAGGCCGGGTTGTGCGGATCCTCGGGGTGAATTACGACGTGACGGAGTTGGTGCAGACCCAGGAGCGACTGCAGACCGAACAGCACCGGCTAGGCGCCACCCTCGATGCCCTGATTGATCCGCACTTGATGCTTGGGCCGGTCCACGATGAAGCGGGTTCCATCGTGGATCTGCGCATCCTGCGGGCCAACCCCGCCGCCGCCGCCTACAACCACATGGCGCTGGAAGATTTTGTGGGGGCCAGGGTGCGGCAGTTCTGGCCCGAACTTGTGGTGGATGGACTGTTCGATCGCTACCTGGCGGTTCTCAGCAACGGCAAGCCGCTGGTGCTCGACAACTTCCCCCTCCACCATGCCCAGCAGGGCGGGCTCCGCCACTTTGACATCCGCGCCGTCAAGGTGTCCGAGGAGGTGAGCGTCGTCTGGCGCGATGTGAGTGAGCGGATCGCTATGGAAGAGGCCCTTGAGCGCCGGGCCACCATCGACAGCCTGACCACCCTGATGAACCGCGAGGAGGTCTTCACGCAGATGAATCGGATCCTGGCCGACGACCGGCGCCGGGGTGGGGAACTGGGCGTGCTTTTCTGCGACCTCGATCATTTCAAGGACGTGAACGACAGATACGGCCACCAGGCCGGCGATGCGGTGCTCCAGGCCATGGCCCAAAGGATCCGCTCCTGCCTGAGGGAATCGGATCTGGCCGCGCGCATCGGTGGGGATGAGCTGTTGGTGGTGCTGCCTGGTTTGCACGGTCTCCCGGATGCGCTGACCATCGCAGAGAAGTTGCGCCGTCTGGCCAGCGAAGCGGTACCGCTCCCTCAGGGGCTGGTGCAGATCAGCATCAGCGTCGGCGTGGCCCTGGCCAGTGCCGGTGAATCGCCAGACGAGCTGATCGCCCGGGCCGACACGGCGATGTACACCGCCAAGCAACAGGGCCGTGATCAGGTTGTGGCGATCAACTGAAGCGGCTTCTCGATGTCGGTGTACTGCCCTCTCAGTTGCCAGGGCCTCAGCGCGTAGGGCGGCAGTGGCAGAAGCAAGAGCGGCCGCAATCAGCCACTCCGCCTAGGTGCAGTTCAACGGCAACCTGCTGGTGGGCAAGGCCTTCACCACCATGCTTGAACTCCAGCCCGGCAATGAATTCGAGATCAAGCTGGGTCGCAAGCAGATCAGCCTGGTGCCTGTTGGTGGGTCTGACGACGAGGAGTGAACGCGTTGAACCCGTTGGTTGCAGCACGGTCGCCGCTCGGGCAGCACCTGTTGTTGCATGGATGCAGGGTCCATCCCCTGGCCGTGACTCTCAGCTCGATCGCTTTGCTTACCCCTTGCGCTCCTGCTTCTCCTGGTTTCCCTTCCTGAGGATGCCGGCCACAAGGAATCTGCAACGATCCCTCAGGGAGGTGACACCCCCGGAGCAGGTGGCGGACAGGTTCTCGCCTGGTAGTCGCAGGCGTAGATCGTCGGCTTTTGCCAGCTGAGCGGGATCTCCAACAGATCCCGGGGTCCACTGATCCCTTGAGCCAGAAAGATCAGCGTGGCCAGCACGTTGACACTGACATGCAACCGGCGCCAACGCAGATGCTTGTGGATCTCTGGACGGCAGGCCACAGAGAACAGCATCAGGCCCGTGAGCCCGATGCCGCCCCAGAAGTGCGACTGCCAGAAGGCCAGGCCGAACGGATTGTCGCTGAGACCGCGTTTGCCACTGCCCAACCCCACCGCCTGCTGGGGGAGCGCGAAGATCTGATCCGGGTGCTCAGTGAGGACCTTGACCACTTCAGCGTGGCTGGGGGCTGCTGATGACGACCAGCGTTAAGAGTGAAACGTCTTGGCCTGAAGCGCGCTTCCTATCCAGTTCCAGCAGCTTCCACAGTGGCCAAGGAAATCCTTTCTTGATAGTGGACTCTTGCATTCGATTCCAGTCGTGAATAGTGTGGTTATCGCAAAAGCAAAGCAAGTTGGCCTTTGGCCCCGACTTGGAAATGATTCCCGGGTTCTACCTTTACCTCAAGAAACCTCGGGTAGCCGCTGCTGTTATGCCCTAAGGGCGCGATTATCTGGCTCCTACAGGACCACCGAACCCCACCCCGATAATCCACCGGCACCCCATCGACCCATCGCTGCAGTCAGGGGATGGGTGCAGCAACCGGCAAGGGCTGACGCGAGGACCCGAGGGACCTCCTGCCTGACTTGCAGCAGCCGCTGGGTGGGGATGGTGTTCTACGTCGTTGCTGCCATGGAGCCGACGTCTCCACTCCAACCTGCAACCACCGACGCCCAGCTGGCCGCCACGATCAAGGCCTGGCAAGTTGCCTGTGCCCAGGGTTGGCAGGAGCCTGAACCGGAGTTTCTGCAGGCTGATCTTTCACTGCCTGCACCCGACCAGGGCCTGGTGGGTTCTGCCTGGGATAGCTGGCCGCCCAATCCCTATCTGGACCGCCAGCAGGTGGAGGAGCAGCCGGGCTTCTATCCCTTTGAAGAGCCCTGAGGCGGCAGTTTCATGCCCGCTGCGGCAGATACCCCAGGCCGTCACGCGGTGGGCAGGCCTGTTCTATGCCTGCGCCTTTCGGTCTGCGGCCGGGTCTCTCAAGGGCTGACGCGAGGGTCTGCGCCCCTTTGACGAACCCGGCCCCGGGTGGCGGGAGCGGTGTTCTTTGGCGCCTCAGCCATGAAAAACCATTCGTTCAAGATCACCTGCTGGGGGTGGCTCTATCGCCACACGCGTCACCTGCGCTGGTTGGTGGCATCGACCTGGCCCGTGCAATCCTTTCCTCTCCGGCTCACTATCGAGCTGGAACTTCGCAGCTGCGAACGCATCTGGAAGCTGCCCTAGCGGCCTCTGGCGGAACCCCTTGATGAGGGGGTCTGCTGGAGACCCGCGCCTGCGGGGTCCACCAGCGCCAATCTTGGCTTGACAACAACAATTTTCGAGAGCTTACATGTCCATTGCTAAAATGAGCCCGACCAATAGAGAGACGGCGACAGAGTTAACATGGAAAGATGATTAGTAACTGCAATTGGCAACTGAGTATGTATTTTTGCTGACATTCGCCCTACCTGCTTCATAGTCACATTTCATGATGGCGTTCTTCCTTCGCGGGATGTTGATTGCGCTAGGATTGTTTCGAAATATCTGAGCCATGAGATCCGCGAACGTACCAGTTTCCAACGAAATGAAGCTCTTCCCACCTCTACTTTTCACCATCATTTCTTTCGAGTTAAATCGGACAAAGCCAATCGTTCCCTTGTTGGGATCAATCTGGACTGCCCAAAAGATGCCGTACAGCAGCGCATTGACATCAATGATGGGCACATCAACTCTGTTGCGATTATAGATACCCTCACTCCAGTCTCTAAGATCATCCCATATGTTACTTGCGTCACAGTGCCCGTTGAGCTTCTCGGGTGAGCTGCGGTTGTCACATCCGTAGTGTCCATGGATAACAGCAGCGATGTTCATGTCTGCTGCAGCTTTCTTAAACTCTGGAGACATTGTGCCATCTGTGCCATCTGTCTTGTGGGAAAAGAGGATTACCGGTAGGTCAAGGCGTCCTTCACTGGATAGCTTATCTCGAATTCTTTTGAGGTACCTCGTAGAGGTCGTCGAGTAAAGCTCGTTGTGCAGCTGGACCAAGAGAACACCCGGTTTCGGATTTGGTGTACTCCAGAAATTCAAGTTGAATGAGAAGTTATTGGTTGGTTTATTGAGCTCAATCGCGTAGTAATAGGCATCCTCATTCATGCAGTACCAAGCATCACCGTATCCGAAGGAGCCGCAACTCGTCAGCATATTATTATACCTGCTATCCTTAAGGGAAGTAGCGGCTCTCCAGATAATGTCACCCTGAGAAGCTTTTTCCTCATTGTCAATCCGACTAAGGAATAGATCGTAGACACGCCAGCCTAAAAATCTAGGGGCAACAAAGTTATGGCTCTCAATCTCCTGCAAGCTCATTGGCTTGGCCCGGTCGTCGGAAGCAAGAGAGCCCATATGGTACAAACCTCGTGGACTGTCAAAACTCACCCAGTCATCGGCAAAGTTATCGTTATCGTGATTGCCAAGGCCATCAAATACCTTGACACCGAGTTTCTCGATCGGGAGATGGAATACTTCGCCGTATTTTCGGGCTTTGTCAGGTTTGTCGTGGGACAGATCACCAGCAACAACGAGAACCTTGCTACAGTCCGTGCAACGATTCAAGATACGGGCTGCGCCCAAGCCTGTTTCAGTGGCTAGGGCATCATCACCAAAACTGTACTGTGGATCTGCACCGACGAAGAAGGTGATCGGTTCAGCCTTGGCGGTTGCATGAAGCAGGCCGAGCGCCATGGCGAAGAGAACAACGGACTTCCTCAGTTCCAAACCTTCTCCTTCTTAATCCTTTTAAATTTTAGCAGATTATTGACTCTGTACTCTCAGCTACATGATCCCTTGATTCTTGCTGGAGCAAGTCGAGGGACTGCCGGGCTTTGACTCCTACGAGCTCAACTGAGGATCAAGCCAACGTGTTGGTTACAGCTGCGGTTCCATGGCCGCGGCGCCAGACACCGCAGGCCGTCACGCGGTGGGCAGGGTGTTCGTTGGCTGCACCTCTGGATCTGCAGCCAGGTCCGCCAAGGGCTTTGCAAGGACAAGCGGCTCCCTTGACGGACCCGGCCACGGGATGCGAGAGCCTCCCAGCCAACAGGAGCCAGACTCCAGGCAGCGATTGCTGACCTCGGCGAATGACCGGTTGGATGGACTACAGCCTCGTCAGCCTGGCCGGGGCCGTCTGCGCCTTTCTGAACACCCTGGCCTCCAGCGGGTCTGCGGTGAGCCTGCCGATGCTGATCTCCCTGGGCATGGATCCGGAGATGGCCAACGCCACCAACCGCCTGCCGGTGATCGTGGGCTGCACCACGGCCGTTGCCACCTTCGCGCAAGCCGGTGCCCTGCCCTGGCGGATGGCTCTGCGGGTGGCCGGCCCGGCGACGCTCGGCAGTGTGGCTGGTGCCTTGCTGGCCGATGCGATACCGGCCCGGAATCTGGGGCTGGCGATCACGGCCGCCGTTCTGGTGGCCCTGATCCTCCTGTTCACCAAACTGAAGGCCGCCCTGAACCGACCACCCCAGGAAGTGGCGCGGTTCAGTCTCAAGGAAGCGCTGATCTTCTTCGGCATCGGCACCTGGGTGGGGTTCATCGTGCTCGACGGCGCCACTTACCTTCTCCTGGCTCTCGTGCTGGTGGTGCGCCTCCCCCTCACGGCGGCCAACGCCGTCAAGAACCTGGTACTGATTCCAACCACCCTGGTGTCTCTGCTGGTGTTTGCCCGCGATGGCCATGTGGCCTGGCTGCCCGGCGGCGCCATGGCATTCGGCAGCATCGGCGGCGGCATGCTGGCCGCACGCCTCGCCCTGTTGCCGGCAGCCCGGGTCTGGGTTTTTCGCCTGTTGGTGGTGGTGATCGCAGGGGAACTGATCCAGATCAGCCAGCACTTCCTGCACCGCCCTGCCTGAAGCCTGGTCGTCTAGCTCTGCAGCGCGCCCAGGTTGATGCTCCCGCCCGTGGTGCGGGTTGGTATCGAGCAGCTCAAGGGGCAAGCCATGCTGGGCTGCTCCAGGTGGGTGTTTGGCTTCTGAGCAACCGGCACAACACAAGGACGATTGAGGTGAAGTGGCACTGCAGAGGCCATCGTCCGTGACGTTGTCGAGTGAGCGAGAAGCACCGCTTACCGATGGGCCAGTGGCTGGACGGCCTTGTTGCCGGCAGTCATCATGGCGCCATCAGCCATCCCGGAGTTCCTCTCCTTGTTGGCCTTGATCCCTTGCGGGGCGTTGACGTTCAAGCAGTTGCTGCTCAAGGGTGGCGATGTGCTCGCGCAGAGCCCGTTCCCGCTCCTCCACGTCTGTTGCCGTGAACCGGGGCGTGATGAATTGGGGGCAGTTCCAGTCGAAGGCCACCACCTTGAGGCGAAACAGGCGCTCCACTGCACCGGCCTCAGCATCCTGCGGCCGCAACCACGTCGCCTGGTTTGGCGCTGGATGCACGTGAAGCGGAACCACTTCAGCCTCAGCATCGATTTTGAGCCGTCGCCTGGCGCGGTAATCCATCAGGAACAGGGCCACTCGCGGATCGGCTCGCACATGACCGGTGGAGAGCAGTTGCCTGTTGCCGGCGTAATCGGAAAATCCCAGGGTGCGCTCATCAATCACCCGCAGGAAGCCCACCGGCCCACCTCGGTGCTGGATGTAGGGAGCACCCGATTCGGTGAGGCTGGCGAGATAGAAACTGTCGCGGGCACGGATGAAGGCGACCTCCCGTGCCCCCAGCCGATCTGGTTGCGGTGCCATCGGGCCAGCCTGGCTCTGCCCGTAGGCCTGAAGCTGGGCCGCTGCCACCGCTGGAGTGAGATGGCGATGCAGGTAGTGCTCGGTCATGGCTACAGGCTCAGCTCCGCATCAAGGCCCGCGATCGGGGCATAGCCCGGCAGCGCCTGAATCCGCCGGATCCAGGCCAGGACATTGGGATAGGGCGTGAGATCGATCCCCCCCTCTCCTGCCAAAGCGATGTAGGGGAACACAGCGATGTCCGCGATCGTCGGACGTTCCAGCTCCAGCCACTGGCGATCGCTCAGGTGCCGGTCAAGTTGTCCAAGGATGAAGCTGGACTTCTCCTGGGCGCGCTCGATCGAAAGGCTTTTCACCCCGAAGCGGTGAAACAGGCGGGCGTTTTCGGGACCTTGCCGTACCTCACCGGCGGCCGTGGAGAGCCAGCGCACCACCTTGGCCTGCTCGTAAGGGTCGACGGGAAGCCACTGACCATCCCCTTGTCGGGCTGCCAGGTAGTAAAGGATCGCCTGGGCGTCGGAAAGGGTGCTGGCCCCCTCTTCCAGAACGGGTACCTGGCCGAAGGGGTTGAGCGCCAGGAAGGGGGGTTGCTTGTGTTCTCCCTTCATCAGATCGACACGCACCCACTCGTAGGGCACGCCAAGAAGGTCGAGCAGGAGGCGCACCTTGGCGCTGTTGCCGGAGAGTTCATGGCCGTGGAGACGAAGCATGGTGAAGCGAGCAGTGGGGTGGAGGCGCGCGCAGAAGCAGGGGAGAGGCAAGGCCCCGGAACAGAACCGAAACCCGGCCCGCCGGAAGTAGACCGACCTGTCTGAACACCAGAAAGTTAGCAGACTGTTCTGTCTATCACCTAGGGTTGGTCCAGATCGTGACCGCCATGGCTGAGAAGGCCACAAGCACCAAGCCAGCACCAGACAGAACCCGTACGGCCAGGGCCTCGGCCAAGCGCGAAGACTTGTTGAACGCGGCACAGGAGCTGTTTGCCCGCCAGGGCTACCGGGCCGTGGGGATCGACACGCTGCTCGCTGAAGCTGGCGTGGCCAAGATGACCCTGTACAAGCAGTTCGGCTCAAAGGAAGAGCTGATCGCCGCCGTGCTCGAGCGCCTGGCCGGCCAGATCACCAGCAGCCTCACCACCCGCCTCGCGCAGGCAAAGGGAGGAAGCCATGGCCGGGTCCTGGCGGTGTTCGACTGGCTGGCCGATTGGGTGCGTTCCCCCACCTTCCACGGCTGCCTGTTCATCAAAGCGGCCAGCGAATACCCCGACGCAGGTGATCGTCCACGCCAGGCCGCGGAAGCCTTCAAGGCCGGCTGCCGGGAGCTGCTGACAGGGCAATGCCGCGACCTGGGCGTCGCTGATCCAGAGCGCCTCGCCTCACAACTTCACCTCTTACTGGAGGGTGCCCTGGTGCTGTGCTTCCTGGAGCGCGATTCCAGAGCTGCCATCCACGCCAGGGAAGCGGCCGCGGTTCTCCTCAACGCCGCTTAAGAGCAAGCCTGCCCCTTCAAGCCTGGAACACCTGGGTGGTGGATCCGACCAGCCCGTACGCCCCCAGCAACACCCCAGAGTGGTTGGCAGGGAAGGAGTTTCGGGGAGCGATGCTGGTGGCAAAAGAAGTCCTGACCACGGCGGCGGCGAGCCTGCTCGCTGTGGCGATGATGGCCCCTTTGGCGCCCGCCATGGCGAACAAGGCCAGCCCCGCGGGGTCCACGCAGCCGCTCCCGTCATGGCGGGATGGTGCCACCCGAACGCGGATCCTGTCTTTCGTCGCCAGCGTCAGCCAGCCGGGGGGAGAGAGCTATCTGCCGCCTGAGCAGCGCATCGCCGTCTTCGACAACGACGGCACGCTTTGGCCTGAGCAGCCGATGTACGTGCAGCTGGCCTTCGCGATCGAGCGGGCCCGCGCCCTGGTGGCCCAACAGCCCGGGCTCGCCACCAACCCGGTCATCGCCGCCGCAACCGCTACCGGCAACGGGGAGGCCGTGCTCCCCATGGGCATCAAGGGCCTGCTGGAACTCGTGGGGATCACCCATGCCGGCATGAGCACGGAGGCGTTCCGCAATCAGGTGCGCGCGTGGCTGGACAGCGCCTGCCACCCGACCCTGCAGCGGCCTTACACCGACCTCACCTACCAGCCGATGCAGGAGCTGCTGCAGCACCTGCGTGCCAATGGATTCCGCACCTACATCGTGTCGGCCGGCGGCGTGGAGTTCATGCGGGTGTTCGCCGAGCAGGTCTACGGCATCCCTCCGGAGCAGGTGATCGGCTCCAGCGTCGTCACCACCTATGCCCGCGAGGGCGGTTTGCCGGTGATCCAGCGCCAGAGCAAGATGCAGACCATCGCCGATCGGGCCATGAAGCCGGTCCTGATCGAGCAACTGATTGGCCGCAGGCCGGTCGCCGCTTTCGGCAACTCCGACGGCGATCTGGAGATGCTCGAGTGGGTCACCAGCCAGCCGGGGCAACGGCTGGGAGTGATCGTTCACCACGACGACGCCGAGCGGGAGGTGGCCTACGACCGGGAGTCGGCCTTCGGCCGTCTCGATCGGGCCTTGAACGAGGCGCCCCGGCGGGGCTGGACGGTGGTGAGCATGCGCAACGACTGGGCCAGCGTGTTCGCGGCCCCACCAGCGGCAACGGGGTCAGGAGGGGGAGTGGTCGAGCGCTGTGCCGTGCCCCCCGCGAGCCAACCCGCGGCGGCTGGAGAGCGTGGCACTGGGAAGCTCCCCGAACAGCCGGCGGTAATCCCGGGCGAAATGCCCCGCATTGAGGAAGCCCCAGGAGGCCGCCAACCCTGAGATCGTCTCGCTGCCCGGCTGGGCCTCCAGCAGCCCGCGGCGCACACCATGCAGCCGCTGCAGTTTGAAGTAAGCCATCGGGCCCATGCCCAGGTGCTCCCGGAACCCCTGGATCAGGGTGCGTCGCCCCACATACATCTCCCGGCAGAGCGCCTCCAGGCTGATCGGCGCCAGGGGGTGCTCCTCCGTCCAGCGCTGCACCTGCTTGACGAGTTCGATCCGCGCCGGCGGTCGGTCGGGCCAGCCCTGTTGCCGGAGGCCCTGCTCCAGCGCGTCAACGAGCAGCGGGAGGAGACCCTCTGCACTTCCTTCAGGTTCTGACGGCCCTGGAACAGAGGGTGTCTTCGAATGGATGGGCAGCAGATTGAGCAACCAGCGTTGGAGCGGCATGCGGCTGGCGGCGTCAATGGGCAGCACGTTGAAGCGGAAGGGCGCCGATCCCAGATCGAGGCTCCCCTTGCCGCTGCTCCAACGCGTCAGCATGCCGGGGTTGACCATCACCACGGCCAGATCCATCCGCTCAGGCGTGGAGAGATGGACATCCGCCTGGGGATCCAGTCCGAACAACGCATCGGCGCCGACGGCGGTGCCGTGGGCCCGCAGGGGTGGCGCGTTCCGGTCGGACACCAGGTTCAGCGCCATCAACCGTTGGTCGCGTGGCTTGCCGCCAGCCACGTGCAGACAACGGTTGACCTGAAGCCGCAGCAACCGCAGCGGCCCGAGCTGGCGGGTGACCAGGCGGCCGCTGAGGTTGCCATTGGAGAGCTGAAGCAGGCGCAGATCCAGACCCGCGGCTCGCAGCTGGGTTTCGAGCTCCTCGACAGCCTCGAACCGGTGGAGCGGAGCCATCGAAGCTTGCACTATTTGAGTGGCCCCACCCTGCCATGGGCAGCAGGTTGTAGCTGAGTTCATCAGCGTGCCGGGGCTGCATCCTTCTCCAGCCCCGGACCCGCCTCCTCAACACCAGCCTCCACCTGCCATGCCCAACGGACAACCCAACATCCTGATCCTCTGGGGCGATGACATCGGCCAGAGCAACCTGAGTTGCTACAGCGATGGACTGATGGGCTATCAGACCCCCAACATCGACCGTGTCGCCAAGGAGGGCGGGCGCTTCATCCACTACTACGCCGAGCAGAGCTGCACCGCCGGGCGGGCCGCCTTCATCTCCGGCCAGAGCGTGTTCCGGACCGGCCTGAGCAAGGTGGGGCTGCCGGGTGCCGAGCTGGGCTACCGCGCCGAGGATCCCACCATCGCCGAGCTGCTCCAGCCCCTGGGCTACCGCACCGGCCAGTTCGGCAAGAACCACTTCGGCGACCGCGACGAGCATCTGCCGACGATGCACGGTTTCGATGAGTTCTTCGGCAACCTTTACCACCTCAATGCTGAGGAGGAACCGGAGCTGCGGGATTATCCCAAGCCGGAAGACTTCCCCGATTTCCAGAAGAACTTCGGCCCCCGCGGTGTGTTGCACTGCTGGGCCAACGGTGATGGCACCCAGCGCATCGAGAACACCGGGCCGCTCACCAAGAAGCGGATGGAGAACTGCGACGAGGAGTTCATGGCCGAAGCCAAGCGTTTCATCCGTGAGGCGGTGGCCTCCGGTGAACCGTTCTTCGTGTGGTTCAACACCACCCACATGCACTTCCGCACCCACGCACGGCCCCAGGATCTGGGCCAGTCAGGGCGGTGGCAATCGGAATACCACGACGTGATGATCTATCACGACAACTGCATCGGCGAGATGCTCGACCTGCTCGATGAGCTGGGCATCGCCGATGACACGATCGTGATGTACAGCACCGACAACGGGCCCCACATGAACAGCTGGCCCGATGCCGGCATGACCCCCTTCCGCAACGAGAAGAACTCCAACTGGGAAGGGGCCTACCGGGTACCGGCCCTGGTGCGCTGGCCTGGGAAGATTGCGCCCGGCACGCTCTACACCGGCATCGTCAGCCATCTCGACTGGCTGCCCACCCTGCTGGCGGCGGCCGGCGAACCCCAGATCAAGGAGAAGCTCCTGGAGGGCCACACGGTGGGCTCCAAGACCTTCAAGATCCACCTGGATGGCTACAACATGCTCGACTACTGGACGGGCCAGAGCGATAAGAGCCCCCGGGTTGAATTCTTCTACTTCTCCGACGACGGCGACCTCACCGGCCTGCGCTACGACAACTGGAAGTTCGTGTTCATGGAGCAGCGCGCCACCGGCACGCTGCAGGTCTGGGCCGAGCCCTTCACGCCGCTGCGGGTGCCGAAGATCTTCAACCTGCTCACCGATCCCTACGAGCGGGCCGACATCACCTCCAACACCTACTGGGACTGGATGCTGGACCATGCCTTTGCGCTGGTGCCCGCCCAGGTGATCGCGGGGCGGTTCCTGGCCACCTTCCAGGAGTATCCGCCCCGGCAGAAGGCGGCGAGCTTCTCGCTGGAGGAGGTGATCGCGAAGATGACCGCCGCAGCCAGCGGCGGCCACTGAACAACGCAGCGTTCCGCGGAGTCGCCATGGTCTCGAACCGTTCCCCTGCCCCGGCTCTCCGGCCGGGGCGACCGCCGGCGCGGGACATGGCCTGGATCCCAGCAGGCAGCTTCCTGATGGGGTCCGACCACCACTACCCGGAGGAGGCTCCGGCCCACCGGGTGGCGCTGGAGGGCTTCTGGATCGACCGTGCTCCGGTCACCAACGCCCAGTTCCTCAAGTTCGTGAAAGCCACGGGCCACCGCACCCTGGCCGAGCGGCCTGCTGATCCGGCCCTCTACCCCGAGGCGCCACCAGAGCGGCTGGCGCCCGCCTCGATCGTGTTCGTGCCCCCGCCCGGGCCGGTGGGAACAGGCGATCCCTACCGCTGGTGGCAGTACATCCCCGGCGCCGACTGGCGCCACCCGGAGGGCCCCGGCAGCTCGATCAGGAACCGCCCGCAGCATCCAGTGGTGCATGTGGCCCATGAGGACGCGGCCGCCTATGCCGCCTGGTGCGGCAAACAGCTGCCGAGCGAAGCCGAATGGGAGCGAGCCGCCTGGGGCGGCCGTGAAGGCTGCGAGTTCGCCTGGGGGGATGAGCTGCACCCGGAGGGCCGGCCGGTGGCCAACACCTTCCAGGGCGATTTCCCTCACCACAACAGTCTGCTGGACGGCTATGCCGGCACCTCACCGGTGGGTGCCTTTCCTGCCAACGGCTTCGGGCTGCTCGATTGCATCGGCAACGTGTGGGAGTGGACCGATAGCTGGTACGGCCCCCACCCGCACCAAGCCGATAGGGCGCTACCGGCTGAGGCCAGCAGCGGCTGCTGCGCCGGAGCGGCTGACGCCCGGGAGGCCAGCATCGACCCCGCCAGCCAGCACGGAACGATGCCCCGCAAGGTGGTGAAGGGCGGTTCGTTTCTGTGTGCCCCCAGCTATTGCCATCGCTACCGGCCGGCGGCGCGCATGGCCCAGGGCATCGACACCTCCACCGGCCACATGGGCTTTCGCTGCATCGTGCGGCCCTGACGCCATGGCGCCATCCGATTCAGTCCGCTGCTTTCCACCCCTTGGCTGACGCCTGCCGCAAGGTGATCCCTCCTCCGATGACACTGCCCAAACGATCCACCTGGCTGACCCGTCAGCAGCGTCGCCGCGAGTCACCGTTCTTCCTGCTGCTGGATCGCTCCTTCAGCTTCAGGCTGTTGATCGCGGCAACCCTGTCCTTTGTGTTGCTGTCCCTCATCAATCGTTTTGACAACTGCCATGGAGCCGACCGCAGCGAGAACTGCCTGACCAGCAATTTCGTGGACGTCATCAGCATTGACAATGTGGAGTCGTTCAGCATCGTCACTGCCGGCCTCGTTTACATCCTGGAGGCGGGTCGTCGCAAGGAGAGAGAACATCACGAGCAACTCTCGCTGATATTGGCGCAGCAGGAGGCTGGCATCAAATTCAGCCTGGCACGCATCCGCGCCCTTGAAGATCTCAACTCAGACGGCATCTGGCAGGACGACTTCGATCTGCAGGCCACGAATCTGGAGGGGATCAAGATTCCGTTCAGCCGTTGGCGAGGGTGCAACTTCAGCAAGACGGTGTTGCGCAAGGCCAATCTCCAGGGTTCGGACCTGCAAGGGGCCAACTTCACGGAGGCTGATCTCAGCGAAGCCAATCTGGCCGGCGCGGACCTCAGCCAGGCCGATTTCACCCGCGCCATCCTCAGCAAGGCCGATCTCCGCGGCGCCATCCTCACCGGCGCTGTGTTCCAGGAGGCTGATCTCAGCGAAACAAGCGTTGATCCGAGCAGTTGAACCTCAGTCAGCCGCCCCCTGAATCGCCCCGTTTCCATTCAGCCCTTTCTAGCTCTCTTCATCCAGTCAGCTCCATCCCTCTCCATCCAGCCAGCTCCATCTGTTTCTCCTGCCATCTGATGCCATGGGCCAGCCCTCCCTGTTGATCGTCAGCGCCGCCCTGTTCACGATCATGTTCGCTCTGGGAGTGGGTCTCACCGGAGAGGCGATCGTTCGCCTGAGCCGAAGACCCGCCCTGGTGATCCGGGTATTGATCGGCTCCTGTGTGCTGGTGCCCCTGGTCGCCCTGCTGCTGATGAAGCTGCCGCTGAGCTTGGCCCTGACCCAACCGGCCCGCATCGGCATCGCCCTGATGGCGGCCTCCCCAAGCGCTCCTCTCACCCTGCGCAAGGCGGGCAAGGTCGGCGGCGACCGTGAGCTGGCCGCTGTGCTCCAGGCCTGTGTGGCCGTGGCGGCGATCGTGTCGATCCCGCTAATCGCCGATCTGTACCAGTCCTCCTTCGGGGTATCCGGCTGGAACATCACGGCGAGGACCGTAGCCCTGCAGGTGGGCAAGACCCAGGTGCTGCCCCTGCTGGCGGGCCTGACGCTGAGGCGCTGGCGGCCTGGCTTGGCGGAGCGGCTGTCCGGCCCTCTCGACAAGCTGGCCAATGGCCTGTTGCTCCTGCTGATTGTGCTGGTGCTGGTCAAGTCGTTGCCCCTGCTGGTCGCGTTCGTGGGCGCCAACCTGCTGGCTCTGCCCTTCATGGCGGTGATGGTGCTGGCGTCCCTGACCATCGGCTACGGGATCGCTGGCCCTGAGCCCCGGGAACGCGTCACGATCGCCCTGGTCACCTCCATGCGGAACCCGGGCCTGGCCCTGCTGTTCGCGACGACCTACGGCAGCGACATTCCCGGCCTGAAACTCGCGGTGCTGGCCTACCTCGTGGTCACCGTGCTGCTGTCGATTCCCTTTCTGCACTGGCAACGCCAGAGGCAGTCGGTGCCCTTCGCCGCCCTGTAGATGCCCTGGCTTGAATCCTCCGAGGCCCTGCTGCAGGGTCTGGCGAGTGTCGTTCGCCTCAGCCTGGAAGCCCTGTCGGTGCTCTGTGTGGTGGCCGGCATGATCGCCACCTTTCGGCTGGCCCTGCCGTTCCTGCCCGTGCTGGCCCATCGCGGACGCCGCCCCCCCAGCGCGATTCGCCTCTGTTTCGGCAGCTGGCTATCGATGGCGCTGGAGTTTCAGCTTGGTGCCGACATCGTCGCCACCACCACGGCTCCCACGGACAGCAACCTGATCCAACTGGCGACGGTGGCCGTGATCCGCACCTTCCTCAATGTGTTCCTCGCCAGGGAACTGGAGGCTGAACGGCGGCTGGAGCAAGACCAGCCGCTCCCGCCTGGATCCTGATCACACCATCCTCGCCATCTGACACCCCATGAACCTCACCAATGAACTGGCCAAGGAGCGCAACCGGGAGGCGGCAGAGCGCACGTTGATGGCCTGGATCCGCACCTGCCTGTCGCTGATCAGCTTCGGCTTCGGTCTCGACAAGATCATCGGAGCGATCGAGGCCAGCCGCTTTGAGGGCAGCTCCCATGCCCAGATCAGCGTGCGCTTGATCTCGATCGGGTTTGTGGTCACGGGGATCGTGGCCATGGCAGCAGCCACGCGTCAGCACCGCAGGGTGGTGCGGCGCTTGAAGCATGACGATTTCATTTACGTCGAAAAGGCCTCGATCGCCACGGCGACGGCCCTGGCCCTCACCCTGATCGGCCTGGTGGCCCTGGTGCTGCTGATCGCCGGCGGAATGGGTGGCCGATGAGCTCTACCCGCCGCAACGGCCACAGGTGCCGCCCCTTCGAATCCCACATCCCGTCGATACCGGCCCGGCCCCTTGTGGGATGCTCTGGCTGTTCAAAGCCTTCTCACACCGGCCTCAAGCAGGTGATGTCACTCCCTTCCCTTCCGCCAATGGTCTGGTGCCTGCTTCGCGCTTTAGCTGTTCGTTCGGCGCTTCCGCTCCAGCGGATCAGCGCTGTGTGGCTGATCGCTGCTCTGGGTGGCGCCCTCGAGGCCTCTGTGGCGAAAGCTGCTGAGCCGGCTACGGCGGCCTCCAGCTTGATGGGGCCGATCCTGAGGGCAACAGCTCAGGGTGATACGGGTCTGAGTGAGACGGCCCAGCTTGAACCAGGCTCCGTTGACCCGGCGGCCAGCGAAGGCGCACCATCGCCGTGGGCCGGCAGTGTGGAGCTCTATGGATTCGCGCCGCTGCGCACCACCGGGTCCACCACCGTCAAAGGCTTCGACACCGAACTGGATCTCAACCTCGGCCAGGTGCTGAAGGCGCTCACCGGCGTGGCCTCCATCCGCGGCAGTGTGGAGTACGGCCGCATCGGCCTCCTCACCGACATCAGCTACGTCTCCGTCGCCGGGGAAGAAGGCAGGCTGCAGGACATCACAACACGCTCGATCGAAGGCCCGCTCGGCCGCCGCAGCCTCACCCTCACCCCTGACAGCCAACGCAGCGTGGCTGCCAGCATCAGCAACATTCAAGGCCTCTACGACCTGGCCCTGCGCTATCGCTTCGGCGATCGGGAATCGGCCGTGGCCCGCGCCGGCAGCTTCGCTGTCATCCCCTACGCGGGCGTGCGGTTCGTGAACATGCAGTACAACCTGGCCGTGCAAAGCAGCGGGCCCGGCCGAACCCTCACCTTCCGAGGGCCGCGCCTGGAGGGATCCAGGACGCTTGAGGGCTTGAACCTTCAACCACAACAGTCGTTCGGGAGCACTGTGGCTCAGCCCCTGCTGGGCACCCAGGCCATGCTGTTTCTCTCCCCGCGCCTCAGGCTGTTCGCCCGCGCCGACATCGGCGGCTTCGGGCTGAACAACGCCGATGATTACTCCTGGAACACGCAGCTGGGGGTGGGCTATGCCATCGGCAACTCCACCCAGCTCAACATCTCCTGGCGCTATCTGCACCTGGGGGGAAGCAATGGAGAGGATCCCGAAAATGCCTTCAACATCAATCAGAATGGCGTCGAAGCCGGTGTGAAGTTCTTCTTCTGATCGAGCAGCTATTGGCGGGCGTGAGGCCAACCAGCAACTGCTGGCTCTGCTACGAGCACGAACAACCTGGCAGAAGAGAAGGGCTATGGGGATGACTTGGTCATGCGCCAGCGCCCACTGGAGGAAGCCGGTGGATGAAGCCGGCACCGAGGTGGTGTTCTGAGCGCACCGGCGTTGACTCGGCGTGTCCTCAGAGCAGCGATCCAGTGCCCAAGAACGGGTCTGGGTTCGAAAGGGCCACAGACAAGGACACGTAGGTGGCCAGGACCAGCCACAACACCCGTAGCGCAATGAAGCTGGCCGATAGGCGATCGAGCCGAAGCGCACACACCAAGCTGATCAGCCCGGCAATGAGGCCAGCGACGGTGTCCGCGGCTCCGAGAACCGGGCTGTGCAGCAGGAAATAGAGGGTGGTGAAGGCAGAAAACAGCAGCCAGCCCATGCCCTCCGACCACAGAAACACCATCCGCGCGGAGGAGCGATCCGCCGCGTTGGCGATGCGGGACAAGGCCACCAGAGATGTCACATTGAGAACCAACCAGACCGGGGCAAAGGCCCAGTCGGGTGGTGCCACATCGGGCTGTTGAAAGGCGTTGTAAAAGGCGAAGTCCCCTCCGAAACCGGCCGGTAGAGCACTGACCGCATTGGCAGCCGCGAGAATGGTGATCGCGTGCCACCACTTGAACCCACCACGAACAGTCACAAGCCGCTCCCAGCCGCAAGGCTTTTCATTGTCGGCGAAGAATCTGCTCGGCGGCTCCCGATGTCTTCTGCCGTGCAATGTGCAGGGTCTGGTTGCCGCCTTCCATGCTTCTGGGTCAGGAACCCAGTAGAAGTGTAAGGACGTTGGTTCATGGCAACGAGCACAGAAACTACTCCGTGGAGAACAGCACCACCGTCTTCTCCACCAGCGCGCGCAACTTCACCAACAGCCTCGGCAAGGGCTAATGGCGGCCAGTTGTCCCTTGGGATCGCCGTAATGGCGGCGGTGTGCACCCCAATGGGCCTCATTCGTTTCAGAAGCGAATGTCTGAATGTCGCTCAGCAGAAGATTGATTGCTACGACGCCGAGCTATACCGCTACCTCAACGGCAATCAAATCAAAGGCGTTCAAGACAGCGGCCGGGTGGTGAGCGCAGAGCAGGAGGCCCAGGTGCCGGCGGGGGTGTGACCCAAAGGTCACCACACACCAACCGAACAATCCTGCTTGATGGGAGCAGTCATAACAGCTGACTGACATAATCGAGCGGAGTCAGGCCGCCGTTGCCGTCTGGATAGTTCGCGAAGCCAACCGTCACATCGCCATACAGGGAGTTTGCTGAACTCAGAACGCTTAGCGCCCCATCGCTGCTGCGCGTGACATCCAAATCCTGCCAACTGGCCTTGGCACGAAATCCACCCAGCTTGTTGCGTGTGATCGTGACCTCCGAGGCGATGGCGAGCTCGCCATCGTCGTTCAGAGCAACACTGGTGGCAGGCAGACGGTAGCTGCCGTTGTCTGTACGATAAATCCCTTCAAAGTGGCTGATCAGGTCGGTGCGATCGCGATTTCGATAAGGGAAGTTCGTGTAGTTCTTAAACCGGCCAGTGATGCTGTCGTAATCGATCAAATAGGCCTCACCAGCAGAGACCCTGCCGGCCTCCTTGTTGAGCACTTCGCCCGACCCGCCTGCAATGGTGTACTGCCCGCTGCCGTTGTACCAAATGCCATAAGCCGTATGGGTGACCAACGGATCGCGCTCGCCCGGAAAGCGGATGGGGGTTTGACGGCCCGTAGCCAGCTCGACGATAAACGCAGTGGAACTGAGACTGAAATACCCCGTGAGGTCGTCGACATCGGCGTTGTCGGTATTCCCGACAGCCAGACCGCCATCCACAGAGTGGACAAACGTGTACGAACCCTTCACGCCCAACTGAGTGGTGCCCTGCACGCTGCGCCAACCAGTGGCCGTGGAGCCGTTCAGAGCACCGGTATACGTGAAGCCAACGATGGCAGGGTTATCTGAACTCGGCGCTTGGTTCCCCAGATTCCGGGTATACGCACCCACAAGGTTGCCCAGGCCGGCACCAAAGTTGTCGGGCCCATAGACGCTGGTGCCTGCAGCACCAAATCGTTTCGGGACGGCCACTGTGCTCCAGGTCCCGGAGCCACTGACACCGCGCCTCATCACCCTATCCAAGGGCCCCTGGTACACCAGGCCCACCGGGGTGGGGCCCGGCGAATTGTTAGCGCCTACCAACAGGAAAGTGCCCGGTGCATCACCACCCTTGAGGCCTTGCAAATAGGTCGTTACCGTGGGGTCATTCCCCGGGTTGTACTGGAAGGGGGAGATAAATTGTCGACGCTCGGCGGTCATGGCCAAGGGGCTTCAAAGGATTGCCGGCAATTTCCGGTACCCTGTCAGTTTGACGCACACTGCATCAGTTGGCAAAGGGTGGTTCACTCTGGAGAAAAACCGAAGGAATCAGCCGGCATCCTTCGCGTGCAAGGGCGGTAGTCGTCGTCGATTCCCATGGACGCTGGCACGGCCATGCACGCAGCACCCGCGCGGTTGGTGCAGCGGTTCGGTGTTGCAATCGTCGTTGCGCCAAGCTCTTCACGAACCCGAGATTCAGCCGTTTCGGGTCAAGATCGGGGACAAGCTGGATAACGTAGAAGTTCCCACCAGCTGATACGCGAACACCGTCGATGCGAGAAAGCCCTGGGCCTGATGCTGCAACGTCATCTCGTCGGCCTCGGCGCTAGCCACACAGAGTGACCATTCATTGCCTGAATCAGGAGTGCGCCAATTGTGGAACGAATAGCCCAGCTTCATGACAGAGCGACGCGGATGGGAACAGGCCATGCCCAAGCACTTCGCAAGGTCTTTGATCGATACGTAATCGCCGCCTAGCATGCCAGGCCCCAAGACGCAGAGCGCTGCCCCTGAGTGGCAGGCAAGCAGTGCAGATGGCTGGCAGGAAGATTGTGGTGGCCAAACCGCTCGAGGGGCATGCTAAGCGGAAGGCTAAACAAGCAGGAAGTGGATAGACCGATACACAGCAACTGCTATCAGGAAGATCAAACCAGCAAAGAATCAACCAGGCGAGCTCGACATCACAGGTGGCGAAGCCCATCCAGCGCAGGGTGTGATTTCGGCTGGAACGTTCGTGGCCAAGGCTGATGCAACCACTGGGCGTCAGCTGGGGCAAACCTCAACATCCTTGCGAATGGCCGCATCGCCCTCGCCTGGGCTGACCGGATCGTTCTGCTCGATGGCGACACAGGCCTGAGTCTGAACAGCGCTTTCCTGCCGACGGGATACTCACCGCGCGGAGATGTCAACGTCAAGCACGTGACGATCTCGCCGGACTGAACTCTGATCCTGAAGAACCAGACCCGACTGAAAGGTTGTCCGCTGCAAGGCAAATTGGCAATCACCATCTGCACACAGACGGGCATGAACCAGGCCGATCTGCCCGAACCTTCAACCGTGCCCCATAGCATCACGATGGTTGAGGGCAAGATTGCGATCTACGTTGAGGATGATACCGGTGCCCTGCGCTGTTTCTGGGATTCCAAAGCCAAGGCGCTGACGCGGGATGACAGCTGGGAGGCCAAGCCGCAGAGGCCAGGTCAGACCACATCGGATGCTCAAAGCATTTTGGGAGACTGGATCGTGTTACAGACGAACGGCCTGGTTTCCAAGACCGCCTCCAGCATCGTCACCATCCAGACGACGGGAGAACGCAAGGCCAGGCCTGGTGGCCTGCCATTGGCTCTCCGGTTGAGCGAGTGGTTAGGCAGCTTTTATAGATCCATAGTCAGTGTGAGTGTTTATCTAGATACATGAGCTGATCCGCCCTTGTATGAGCCTCTGTCAGCCCACCGGAGTGCCCACGTAGAGCCATTCCAATTGAGGCTTTCACTTGTAAATCAAGCAGTGCAGACCGTGCTCTCTCTACCAATGCCTCGGCGCCATGCTGGTCACATTCAACTGCCAACAATCCAAATTCGTCGCCCCCGAGTCGGGCGACAAGGTCGATCCCTCTTGCTGCTCTTCGGAGTGCGTCTGCTGCTCGGATGATCAATGCGTCACCTGCAGCGTGACCAAGCGTGTCGTTTAGGTTTGAGTTCATCAAGGTCCACCATCAAGATCGAAGCAGGATGGCCGTATCGACGACAGCGTTCCTCTTCCTTGGCTAACAACTGATCCCATGCCCGACGGTTATAGAGGTGAGTCATAGGGTCTGTCTGCAACTCGACTTCTAGTTGTTCAGCACGACGTGATGCGCTACTCGCCTTCAATTCCGATTGCAGAATAGAACTCAGGAGCGCGGCAAGTAGCTCTATCAGGCCTTGCTCACCGATGATCGCATCGGATTGACGGGCGGGGTCAATGGCGCAGAGAGTTCCAAACAGACTGCCATCAGCCTGGAGAAGTGGTACGCCAACGTACGCCTTGATCTCGACCTGACGTCCAATGGGAGCGGCTGCGTACGCCGGTACAAAATTTGAGTCAGGTGCCACTCGTGGCCCGTTGCCCTTCACCATTTCTGAGCAGAAAGAATCTGCCCAGCGGAACACGGTACCGGGGGTCACGTCGTACCCATGATCCTCACATTGAAGAACGATCCAGTCGTCGCCTTCAACGCGCGTGACCATCCATAACCCGAAACCGAGACGCTCGTGAAGGAACGAAAGGACCTCGCGCCCAGCCGATGCGAAGTCGTGGATGGATGGGTTGATCATCGCGGTACTCTTGGTGAGTTGCCTAACGCTGATTGGGCGGACCCAGTGAAAGATGCGTTGTGCCTACCAAGTGAAGCCTAAGCGAGGTTGGGACTGAAGGCAAAGAAACACAAACCCAGGGCAGACAAATGCTCCCGGGCTCATCCTGCCAGGGGTCCTACGTTATAGGCAGACCCGTAGAAGACAGTTCGATGTGTTACGAAAGGTCAGCGGGACTCCTGACGCCCAAGGGTCCACGGTTCAGCACAGGCGGATAGATCATGGTGGACTGCACATCCGTATGCCCCATCAATCCCTGGATCGTGCGGATGTCCTGGCCCCGCTCCAGCAGATGGGTGGCAAACGAATGGCGGAAGCACGGCCTGACGATCGACGGCATGGGCTATTGCCTTGATCTTCCCCATTAGCAGTGCCAAGCGATGGCCTGAAGCCAGGCTCAGGGCGCTCCACTTCCGAAGGAGCGAGCTTCAGAGAAAGCTGCCGTTGTGTGTGGGCGCGGCCTCAGGCGTGTAAGGGCTGAAGCGCATGTGGCTTCTGTTCAGCACGCCAGGCTGCACAACAGGGGCCTCGGCGGGGGCGGCGGTGGGCTTCTGCTGGTGGAGCACTTCCTCCAGCAGGAAGGCACAGAGGTTGGACATGGAACGCCCTTCCTCTTCCGAACGGTTCAGGAGTGTTTGAAACAACTGATAGCTGATGGTGATGGAGATGCGGCGTGGTTGACGTTGCATGATCCGAAGTCGCTCGCTTGTGGTAAGGGTTGGATTCGTTGCTTCTTGGCTGGAATGAGGAATGATGGAAGTCATGGAAAGCTGCTGGTATCTCCGCGTGTGATGCGCTCAGCAACACTTGAGGTGATCACTACTGCCGACATAGCGGTGTGCAGGTGATTCAACAAACCCATCGAATCAATCTAATCAGAATCCGACTACTTCAGAGACTGCCTCAAACGCCGGGTCCGTCTGAACGGCGTCTTTTCCATCATCCTAGCGGGAGTTAGAAGACCTGGCTCCTGCCGCTGGACAGCGCACTGGGCAACGCGCGAGACGAATGCCCCCATAACGCAGGTCAGAACTGACTGGATGAGTGGAGAGCGCCTTGGCCATCGCATGACCGAAGGATCCACCTGCCAAAGGCAGAATCACCTGGGCTTGCCCATTCCCCCTGCGCTCGTCCAGATCCCTTGCAGTCCAACGGATCTGGTCAGATTCACGGACATCGGTTCAGTGGAAAGCCGCGAGCGACGCGCCACAGCCTTCTCGCTTAATCTTCAATGGAATCCACGGCGACGAAGCAAGCCCGTTGAGTTAAGGATACACAGCAGAACTTTCAAGGACAAATCTATACAGCCGAGCCAGCTCTCAGCGTTGGATGTTGATGGCGCCGTGGATATGAGGCACATCTACAGCAGCCAACAACCTGCATGTTTCCCATAGTGAAGGAAGAGATGCATTGACATGCCAAGCAAAACGAATTGCTCCGGCAGCAATTCGCCCGCTCCATGCCTGCTTGCATCGCTCCTACAACCCCAGCCCTCGCGGACCTGCTCATGAACAAGCTCCAGTTCAAGGGTGAATGGCATGAGCTCAAAGGAAAGCTCCGGCAGAAGTTTGCCGAACTCACCGACGACGACGTGGATTACGCCGAGGGCCAAGAAGAGGAGTTGCTTGGTCATCTCCAGAAGAAGCTTGGCAAGACCCAGGAAGAACTTGCCCAACTGGTAAACACACCCTGAAGGCCGCATCATGCTGAACTATGCCATCACTTTCCTAGTCATTGCAATCATCGCCGCCGTTCTCGGCTTCGGTGGTATCGCCGGATCAGCTGCAGGCATCGCCCAGATCCTGTTCCTTGTCTTCCTCGTGCTTGCCCTGCTCTCCTTCTTCACCGGCCGGCGCAACGTGCTGTGAATACCCGCGAGAACGACGCTATTCAGATCACATCCACCTGATCGCATCACCTCCTTTTCCCATCGTCATCGTCACCATGAATCACCAAGCTCGTTCACTGCGCCAACTGGTTGCCGCCTGCCTTGGGCTGGCCTTCAGCCTTTTGGTGTTGATCGCCACGCCTGCCATGAGCGCTCCCGCCCATGCCTCAGATGTCTTCGTCAGCAGCGCCTCCGCCTTGCCGCTGGCCGCCACCACCGGCCGCATCAAAGCGGGTGCCAAGGAATTCGAGGGCAAGACCCAGGAATCCATCGGCAACGTCACTGGCAACAAGGGTGACCGTCTGGCCGGCAAGGCGAAACAGGCCGAGGCCAAGGTTCGCAATACTGTCGAAGACATCAAGGACAAGGCCGGAAGGGGCTGACCCAGGATCAGCGCGTCGGCCTGGCATCACGCCGCATCACGCCTTTGAGGGCCAGGCCGACCTGCTGAAACCGGAGGCTGTTGGTCACGTGCCCGGTGGGCAAGGCGATCATTGCTGCGCCTTTCGGGTCTGTGGCCAGGCCGTCAAGGGCTTGCGCGGGTGGCCACTGTCTGCGTCTCAGCCGTGGCGATCGGGCTGCGAACGGCGAGCACGCGGCGCAGGCGCTCACGGAACCACTGCAGGGGTTGGTGGACATCAGCGTCGTCGAGCAGGCCGCGCTGGCGCAGGCAGTCTTGATAGCTGCGCAGCACGTCGCTGCGACGGGCCACTTCCTGGGCGACCGTGTCGGCGAAGTCGGGCCTGGAGGCCAGCAGGGCGCGGAAGCTGCCGCTGGGAACCACGAACAGCGTCGTGTCCTGGGACGTCACCATCGACGTGGGATAGGGCACCTGGAGCAGCAGCGGCAGTTCACCGAAGAACTCCCCTGCGGTGAAGGTGAACAGCTTGCGGCTCACCCGGTCCGTTTCATGGATCGCATCCACCGCGCCACTCAGCACGAGGTGGAAGGAGCGGCCCTCGTCACCCTGGTGGACCAGCACCGTGCCGGCAGGCAGCGAGCGGCGGGCACCGCTGCCCACGAGTTCCCGCAGGCGTCGATCATCCATGCTGCTGAAGCAGGGATGGTCGGGCAGGGACGCCCGCAAGGGGCTCCAGTCCGGGCGTGCTCCGTCCTCTTCCACCGCGCGCCTGGAGGACAGCAGCTGGACCTGCTGACGGGCTCCGGCCAGTTCGATGTGCCGTTCGCGCAGCCCCTGCTCGATCGCGTAGTTGAGCGAACTGCGCAGGCTGAGGCCGGCTTGGATCGCCGAGGTCCAGGCCCAGAGCTCGAACGCCATCCCCTGGCCCTGGAGGCCGTGCAGCAGCACCTTCGGCGGCGGATCGGTCAACACCGTGGGCTCGGCGAGGGCGGCATCCAGCAGCACCTCGGTCACGGCCAGCGGGTCGCTGCCATGGGCCACGGTGACCGCCACATCCACTCGCCCGTCGGGACTCTGGTAACTGAGGTTCTTCACCGGCGCGTTGGTGATGGACGAATTGGGCACCACGATCTCGGCGCCCTGGAAGGTGCGGATCACGGTGGAGCGGATCGAGATCTCGCGGATGAAGCCGGTGGTGTCGCCGAATTCAATCTGGTCGCCCACCTTCAGCTTCCCCTCCATCAGCAGGGTGAGGCCACTGGTGAGATTGCGGGTGAGCTCCTGCAGGCCGAAGCCGATCCCCACCCCAAGAGCGCCGAACACCACGGCGAGGGCGCCGATGTCGAGCCCCATCCCCTGGGCCACCACCACATACCCAAGGGCGGCCAGCCCCAGAGAAACCAGCGTGGCCACCGCCTCGCGACGCCCCTCCGGCAGGGAAAACCAGAGCAGCACGCGACCGGCCAGCAGCCGCTTCAGCTCCCGCGCCGCCAGGCTCACGGCCAGCAGCAACAGCAGCACCTGCAGAATCCAGAGCAGGGAGAAGCTCTGGCGCCCCAGCGGCAGCAACGGCGATGTGAACAGCTTCTCCAGGCGTTCGAACGTCACCGCTTGTTTCCCGCCGACCTGACCATTCAGCCAGGCCAAGCGGATGGCTGCGGCTCACACAAGAGCCTTTCCGCGAGGCGAGAGCCTTTCCGTGCTGAGAGAGCCATGCCATGGCGCGTGCTCTCGCCCGTGAGATCGGCGGTGACGCTCACTCACTCACGGCCTTGGCGCGCATCGCCGCCTCCAGGCTTTTGATCTCTTCCGGCGACAGCTTGGGCCGATCCAGCTTGATGGTGAGCTTGTCGAGGGTGCCGGTGAAGCGGAACGGCGGCTGGTAGTCGGCGTCGTTGACGCCGGTGAGGGTGTCGGAGCCCACGTCAAAGCTTTCATCCCACTGCAAGATCATCGGCAGGGTTTTGGGCATGGTTCTGGTGGCCACAACCTTGCCGTCCACCTTGAGGGTGCCGGTGCCCGGGCGGCCGACGCCGCTGAAGTCGTTGAAGGCCAGGGTGCCGGCCCCCTTGCCGTCGTAGATGAAATCGAATTCAACCTTGTGCTTGCCGGGGGAGAGGGGCTCGGTACCCTCCCACTTCAGCCGCTCCAGATCCACCATGTTCCACACCCACACCGGCTTGCCGTTCTTGAGGTAAAAGCCGTAGCCGCCGAAGCGGCCGCCGGAGGTGAGCAGCATGCCCTCGGCGCCGCCGGCCGGCACCTCGATGTCAGCCGTCACGGTGTAGGAGGTGTTGAGCAGCACAGGCGAATCCCCCTGGGGCAGCCCCACCATCGGATGGGTGTACACGAACTCGTTGCGCCCAGCGGTGATGTTCGGCCGTGGCGCCACGATGCGCCCCGCCACCGAAGCATCGAGCGGGAACACCTGATACTTGCGAGCCTCGCTGATGAAGGCCTCCTTCATCTCCTTCACCTTGCCGGGGTTCTGGGCCGCCAGGTCGGTGGTCTGGCTGAAATCGTTGTTGAGGTTGTAGAGCTCCAGCGTCTGGTTGTTGAGCGGATCCGGGTTGGCCGGGCCGAAGGCGTCCCAGGGAGCGCGGTTCACCTTGGTGCTCAGCAGCCAGCCCTTGTCATAAAGCGCCCACTGGCCGAACATCTCGAAGTATTGCCGCTCGTGCCTGGAGGGCGCCTTGGCATTCTTCGCGTCGAAGGTGTAAACGAAGCTCGTACCCTCGATCGGCTTCTGGGGGATGCCATCCACCACCTCGGGCGCCTTCAACCCAGCCGCCTCAAGGATCGTGGGCACCACGTCGATCACATGCACGAACTGCTCGCGCAGGGCCCCTTTTTCCTTGATGCGCGCCGGCCACGACACCACCATGTTCTGGTTCACCCCACCGAGACGGGAAGCGTTCTGCTTGAACCAGCTGAACGGGGTGTCAAACGCCCAGCTCCAGCCTGCTGACATGTGGTTGTAGGTGAGATCGGTGCCCCACACGTCGTAGAACTTCATCTGCACATCAACGGGCAGCTTGTTGAGGCCGTTGAAGAAGGCCACCTCGTTAGGGGTGCCAAGCGGACCGCCTTCGGCACTGGTGCCGTTATCACCGTTGATGTAGATCACCAACGTGTTGTCGAGCTTGCCGAGATCGTCGAACTGCTGGATCACCCGGCCGATCTCGTAATCGCTGTAGGCGGCGTAGGCGGCGAACACCTCCACCTGGCGGATGAACAGTTTCTGGGCCTCCGGGCTCAGCTGGTCCCAGGGGGTGATCACATCGGCCGGCCAGGGGTCGAGCTTGGCGTCCTTCGGGATCACGCCGAGTTTCTTCTGGTTGGCGAAGATGCGCTCCCTCAGCTTCTCGTAGCCATCATCAAAGAGATGCATGGCGTGAATTCTGTCGACCCACTCCTTGGTGGGGTGGTGGGGCGCATGGGTGGCGCCGGGGGCGTACTTGATGAACAGCGGCTTGCTGGGATTGATCTGGTGCATCCGCGCCATGTAGTCGATGGCGTCATCGGCCATCTCTGTCACCAGGTTCCAGCTGCCGGGCTCCGTGCCCTCGAAGGGATAGATCTGGGTGGTGTTGCGGAACAGGTTGGGCTGCCACTGGTTGGCGTCCCCACCCACGAAGCCGTAGAAGTATTCGAAGCCCATTCCCGTGGGCCATTGATCAAACGGCCCGCTCTGGCTGGCCTGGAAGGCGGGCACGTTGTGGTCCTTGCCGAACCAGGCGGTGGAATAGCCGTTGTCCTTGAGCAGGCGGCCGATCGTGGCCTTGTCCCGCTCGATGATGCTGTTGTAGCCGGGGAAGCCGGTGGACTGCTCCGAGATCACCCCAAACCCTGCCGAGTGGTGGTTGCGGCCGGTGATCAGCGCCGCGCGGGTGGGAGAGCACAGGGCCGTGGAGAACATGCGGTTGTACCGCAGGCCCGCCTTGGCGATGCGGTCCATCGCCGGTGTGGGAATCACCCCGCCGAAGGTGCTGGGCACGCCGAATCCAGCGTCGTCCGTGAGGATCAGCAGCACGTTCGGGGCGCTCTGGGGCGGCGTGATCCGCGGCGCCCACCAGGGCTTCGATTGCTGGGCGCCGTCCTTGATCACGCCGCCGAAGGGCGGAGCCGGGGCCGGCAGCTGCGTGCCGGAGATGGTGGTGGTGGCATTGGGGGCTCCCGGCGTGCCGGTGATGCGCTGGGCCAGGGCGGGCACGCCACCCAGTTGCCAGCCGGCCAGCAACAGAGCCGCTGCCACCAGAAACAGCCGGCGCGCCGCACCGGCCAGGCCATCCGCTCTGAGGAAGCGGCCCAGGCGACGGAACTTCTGCAGCAGCACAGCGAACAGGCCCTTATCCATGGGAGACGGGAAGCGGCGGAGAAACAAGACGGAAGCCGATATGGGAGGTGCCGGTGTCAGGGCTTTCGGCCTCCCTGGCCGCCGGGCGGAAACGGCTGCAGAAGTTGGGGGCGCAGAGGAACGAGCCGCCCTTGATCACATGCTTGGCCACACCAGGCTCGCGCGGATCGAGGCTGGCGGCTTCATCGGCCACACGGGGGTCGAGGCCGCCGTCGACGGCGGCATGGTCTGGTTGGTACCAGTCGCTGGTCCATTCCCAGACGTTGCCGATCATGTCGTACAGGCCGTAGCCATTCGCGGGGAAGCTGGCCACCGGAGCAGTACCCAGATAGCCATCCTCGCCGGAATTGGAGAGGGGAAACTCCCCCTGCCAGGTGTTGGCCTGGCCAGGACGCCAGGTGTTCCCCCAGCTGAAGACACGATCCTTGAGGCCGCCGCGAGCAGCGAACTCCCACTGAGCTTCCGATGGAAGCGCCGCATCAGCCCAGGCGGCATAAGCCTCCGCATCTGCCACCGACACCTGCACGACGGGGTGATCGCCAAGGGTGTCGATGGAACTGACGGGGCCCTGGGGATGGCGCCAGTCGGCGCCCGGAACCCACTCCCAGCCACTCCATTCCTGAAGCTGGGCGTGCATGGAAGGCGGCTTGAACACCACCGAACCAGGAGCGCGCTCCGCTTCAGATAGAGCCGGGAACTGCTCCGCTGGCAGCGGACGTTCGGCCTGCGTGCGGTAGCCGGTGGCGGCCACAAAGGCGGCGAAGTCGTGGTTGCTCACTTCAGTGCGGCCCAGGCAGAAGGGGCGGACCTGCACCGCGGCCTCGGATTCCTCTGGCAGGAGCCCGGCGGCCCCGATCAGGAAGCGGCCACCAGCGATGGGCTGCATCCCGGCCGGGCAGCTGATGGCGGCCTGGGCGGGCAAAGCCCGCAACAGGAACAGGGCCAGGCTGAGCACCAGCACAACCACGACCAGCAAACCCGCCGAAATCGAGGCATCGGCACGGAGATAGGACAACGAGAGGTTCGCTTCAGTGGCCATGTGCTCAGGGAGCATTGTTCCGTAGCGAGGGATCAAATCAGGGTGTGAATGATCACATTGTTCACATGGATTTCACCCTGAGGCGCCGCACCGATCTGAGCATGGACGCCAAACGGCAATCCTGCCGCAGAAACGCAGTCATCCCTCGGGCTGTGTGGCTCCCTGCCTTTGCTCTGATACAAGGAAGGCCATCCCAATCATGACCATGAATCGCCTGTTGATGATCACGTGCGTGGCCATCGGCTGCATAGCAGCCCCACAAGCAGCAGAGGCGCAAGCACAGCCCAATCCCGACCAGAACGCCGCACTCAATGCGGCCGCCAGGATGACGGAAGGGCAGCGCACTTACTTCCAGAAGAACGGAGCCTTCCGGGCCACCGTTTCCTCTATCCAGCAGGATTTCGGCATCACGCTTCCCGCCAGCTTCGACTATGCCGTGCGCACCACCACGGAAGCAGCCTATAGCTATGTGATACCCGCCCAGGGTTCAACAGTGGGACAGCTCAATGCCTACGTGGGAGCAGCTTTTCTCACACCCAATCAGAATCCCATGATCACCACGATCATCTGCAGAAACCTTCAACCAGGCCAGATCCGTCCGGCGGATCCACAGCTCGTGCTGGGCACCTTAATGCCGAATCCCAGCGGCAGGCTTGTGCAATGCGGCGACGGCTCCATTGAAGTGCAGGCTTCGGTGGTCAACGAGTAACACCAAACGTGCTGGCCTGCGGTGAGCGGACATTCGGTGAGCAGACATGCGGTGAGGAGGCAATCAACACCACGAGGGCCAGCCTCGTAAGACTTACGGTTTGGGGATCATCATGCCTGCGTCAACAGGAGGATAGGCGGCGCTACGGGAATGACGCAGAACGGACGACGGCGACACACCAAAGGTCCGTTTGAAGCTGGCTGCAAATGAGGAGAGGTGAATGAAGCCATAGCGGCGGGCAATGGTGGCCACCGTGTCTCCCGACCGGTTGAGGAGCAGCTCGCGGTGCACGGCATGCAACCGCCGCTGCTTCACCCATTGCATGGGGCTGCAGCCAAATCTCTCTTGAAACAGATACTGGAGATTGCGCACGGAATAGCAACTACGCCGGCTGAGTTCGGTGGGCGTGATCGCGGTGTGCAGATGGGCTTCGATCCACTCCAGCAGTTCTGCAAAGATCTGATCTCCGCTGGCGTGGGGGAGAGGTTGCTCAGTCCCTTGGGCGGCGGCTGGGCACAGGATGGCGGCAACCAATCGGTACACCAGATCTTCCAGCTGCGCCGCCTTGATGCCACCCACCGACTGAAGCAATGGGGCCTCCACCAGGCGCAAGGCCAGGTGCAGGTGGTTGAGGAGATCCGCCTGCGGGGAGATGCCGCTGCCATCCACCAGCAGCGTGTTCTGGAACTGAGGCACAAAGCTGCTGGTGTTGCCAAGCTGTCCCACCAGGGCAGAGGCGGTCTCAGCCAGTCGCCGGCGGTCCAGGCAGATCATCACCTCCTCGAAGGTGTCGGTGCTGGCGGTGAAGGCGGCCCCAGGCAGGTAAGCCGCCATCGGCCCACCCTGGAGCGAGAGCCGCTGCCCATCCGTGCGCACCTGAGCATTGCCAGACAACGGCAGGATCAAGGTGGAGAAGGCACAGTCGCCGAAGCCGATTTCAATCGGTGCGTGGCGGCTGCAGGAGACCGTTGCCTCTCCCAGCTGCATCACCCCACTGCGGTGGTAGAAGCCTGAGCACTGTGGACCTTCCAGGAAGCCCAGAAGTGGCATGGTCTGCGCCACACGTTCCAGCAGGGCGGCCGGGTCGTCGAGGGCCACAGCCTGCGACTCCAGCACCGTCAGAGGTGTGTGAATGCCGGAGTGCCCGCTTTGCACAGCGCACGTCAGGAGCAACCAGCAGGGATCGTACAAGGAGCAACAGGTGATGCCTCTGGCCAAGCGTTGAGGCGGATGACAGGCGCGGCTGGCGTGAAGGTCAGCGCCCCGCTTGCCCATGGCCCTCCCGCACGAAGTGCCGGGGCTGCCAACTGCAGAGTGAGACGAGGCGTGCGGTGGAGGTGGTGGGGTCTGAGCCTGCGGCTGGCCCCAAATGGCGGCAAAGCTCACGTTCAAGGCGAGCTGGCGGAACTGAAGACTTCCAGAATCCAGCGCGGCGGGATCAGTGCGCTCCAAAGAAGTGGAGGGCGTTGGCCTCAACGCCGAACGGCGTGCTGAAATTCGTTGTTCTGTCGTCCATGAAGGTTGTCTCCACCGATGTGCTGTCACCCTGGCTGAGATCAGTACGTGGTTGTGCGCTTGGTGGCCACTGGCCACTCTCTACGCAGCGTTGCGTGTTGCCTGGTCTGCAGTGATGCGGCCATCCTGAATCTGGATGATGCGTTCACTGTTCTGGGCCACGGAGGTGTCGTGCGTCACCAGCACGATCGTGAGGCCGCCGGCATGCAGCCCTGAGATCAATTCGATCACCTCCCCGCCCGTGCGTGAATCGAGTGCGCCGGTTGGTTCATCGGCCAGGAGCACCTGCGGCTGGTTCACCAGTGCGCGGGCGATCGCCACTCGCTGCTGCTGGCCGCCGGAGAGTTGATTGGGCCGGTTGGCCAGGCGATCAGCCAGCCCCACGCGCTCCAGCAGTGTTTCCGCACGCTCACGCCGCTCCAGCGGTGAATAACCTGCATAGACCATTGGCAGCATCACATTCTGCAGGGCGCTGAGGCGAGGAAGAAGATTGAATTGCTGGAACACGAAGCCGATCTGCAGGTTGCGTAGATCCGTGCGGTCGTTGTCGCTGAGTTTGCTGATCGCACGGGCGTCGAAGTAGTACTCCCCCGTGCTCGGTTGCTCCAGGCAACCAAGGATGTTCATCAATGTCGACTTGCCTGAACCGGAGGTGCCCACAATCGCTGTGTATTCACCGCGCAGCACTGTGAGGTTGATGTCGTGAAGGATCGTCAACTCCTCCTCACCCATTAGATAGGCCTTGGAGATACCTCGAAGTTGCAGCATGGCTCAATCGCTCCGCAGGGCTGTGATCGGGTCCAGCTGGGCCGCCTTGTTGGCGGGATAGGCCCCAAAGAACACACCAATCACCAGGCAGAAGGCCAGCGACCATCCCACCGCATCCAGGGCAATGCCACTGCTCCAGCCAAACGCCGCATTGATGGCCAGTGAGGCCAGCACACCCAGCAGAACACCCAGCACTCCACCCACCAACGACAACACGGTCGACTCGATCAGGAATTGACGCAGGATGTCGCTGCAGCGCGCCCCGATGGCGCGGCGAATGCCGATCTCCCTGGTGCGTTCAGTTACGGACACCAGCATGATGTTCATGATGCCGATGCCACCCACCAGCAGGGAGATGGCTGCTGATCCACCCAGCAATCCGGTGAACACATTGGCCACGGCGTTCGAGGCATTCACCAGGTCTGCCTGGTTACGGATGGAGAAGTCGTCCACCAGAGGCGGCACGATCCGGTGCCGAAGACGCAGCAGGTTGGTGATCTGATACTCAGCATCCGCCATGCTTTCCGCCGATCGCGCCGATACGGCAATGCTGTCTACGGACACTCCAGCCGTGGTATTGACCCCCACGATGCGCGAGGCCATCGTGGTGAGAGGGATCAGCACCTGATCATCCTGATCGCGGAAGCCGGTGCTGCCTTTGAATTCCAGCGTTCCGATCACCGTGAAGGTTTCCCCACGGATGCGGATCATGCTGTTGGGGGCAGAGGCCGCCGTCAGGCCAAGGCTGTCCACCACCGTCTGGCCAAGCACAGCCACCCTGGCCGATTGATCAAGTTCAGCGGTGTTGAAGAAGCGACCGGTGAGTGGCAGGAAATCACGGACGACGACATAATCAGGCGTACTGCCCAGGATGGTGGTGTTTGTGTTGCGCTCAGCCAGCACCACCTGGCTGCGTTGGGAAAGATTGGGGGCAACAGCGACAACGGCCCCGCACGATTCAGCGATCGCCCTGGCATCGTCCCAGATCAACGTGGTGGCGGAGCCTGCCCCAGGGGAAACCGGCCCTCGGCCCGTGGCCACACCGCTCTGTACAAAGATCAGGTTCGAGCCCAGTGATTTCAACTGGGCTTCTGTTTGCTGCTGGGCGCCACGGCCGATCGTCACCATGCTGATCACGGCACCGATGCCGATGATCACCCCCAGCATCGTGAGGGCGGAGCGCATCCGATTGGCCAGCAGCGAAGACCAGGCCATGGCGAGGCTCTCGCCTAGATCGCCGCGCTGCCGGCTGGGCCGCCGTTGCCGACCAGTGGATGCCATCAGCGCGGCAACCTTCCCGGACCACGTGGCTGCTGCAGTGGCGACACGCTCGACACCGGGCGACTGTTGGGCTGGCGTTGACCCGGGGCCGACACATACACCCGATCGCCTTCCTTGAGGCCCTTGAGCACCTCCGTTCTGGCGCCCAACGTGGCGCCCACGGTCACCGGACGGAACACAGGCTGCTTGTCGCCCCCCAACACCATCACCCCAGAGCCACCGCTCTCGCTCACGATCGACGGGGTAGGGATCAACAGGGCGTTGGCTCGCTTGCCCACCAGCACATTGGCGGTGAGATTCATCCCTGAGCGCAGCTTGCTGGCGGCTTCCGGGCTCAGGGCAATCCGCACCTGAAAGCTGGTGACGTTGGCCTCCACAACCGCTTCTGGCGCCACCAACCTGACCGTGCCGCGAAACAGCTCACCGGGAAAGGCATCCACCTGCAGCTCCACCTGCTGGCCTGGTTGGATCTCCCCCACATCCATCTCCGCCACATTGGCCACCGCCTCCAGCTCACTGGCCAGCGCCAGGATCGATGAAGAGGTGGCCGAGCTGGTGGCACTGGCAGAGGTGGTGGGCGTCACAAACGCCCCCACATCTGCATACTTCTGGGTGATCACCCCGGTGAAGGGCGCACGGATCACGGTGTCCTCCAGCTGCGCCTGCACCGAAACAAGATCTCCCTGTGCCTGCAGCAGCTGTGCTTGGGCGGCTGCGATGTCTTCACGGCGGGCGCCGGCCTGCACCAGGTTCAGCTGCGCCCGCAATGCCCCCACCCGTGCCTCACCGGCAAGAAACGCTGAGCGGCTGGCGTCGAAGGTCACGGTCGCAATCGCGCCGGAGCCATACAGCTGCTGGTTGCTGCGGTAGCTGGAGCTGATCGCGATCTGATCGGCTAGCGCCGCCTGCAGATTGCGTCTGGCCGCCTCAATCTCCTGAGGTCTGTTGCCGGCTTGCAGCCTGTTCAGGTTCGCCTCTGCAGCCGCCACCTCTCCCTTCGCCCGCAGCCAGGTGCCGCGAAGGTTGCTGTTGTCCATACGCGCCAGGATCTGGCCAGCGCTCACCCGATCGCCCTGATCCACGGCCAGGAAGGTGACCCGACCCGGCTGCTTCGGGCTGATGTTCACCGGTGTGGTGGGTCGGATCGAGCCAGCGGCCGTGACCTTCAACACCAGATCGCTGCGCTCCACGGGCGCTGTCTGCTGTGCCAGTGCGACTTGCCTGGCCTGCGTCTGACGCTGCTGCATAAGCAGCCAACCGACCGCGGCCACACAGAGGGCGATCCCCGTTCCCACAACGATCAGGGTCCGCCGCGGCGGTACGTGCGAAGCCTGGGGCCGGGAAGGCTCAGGCTCAGCAGGGGCGGGCGGGTGCCGTGCTTCGCTGCGGCGAATGACGGTCTGCAGCAGTCCGAGGGGTGTCGCGGGTGTCCTGGCGGGTTCCCCTCAACCATCGTTCACCCCGATCACTGTGGGATGACCCCAGCGGGCGTATGTGTGACCGGGTGTGAGCTGCGCTGCTGGTGGGTTCGCAGACGTCTGGCGTGCCGAAGCAGCCACCAACCCTTGGGACGCAGGGATGAGAGCACCACAGCCAATCCAGGAGAACCGTGCGGAGAAAGCCGCCGTTGGGGCGGCGGCAGTAACAACGGGATGGCTCAGTTCAGAAGCGCGAAGACGTTTTCGTGATCGGCGCCGTGGGCACGGGCGCGTTTACATGTCCAAGGGCACTGGCAAGGCCACATGTTCCTGTGGGATTCCTGAGGCATTGATGGTGCCCTCGGAGATTCCGATCCTGGCAGCCACGGCCATGGCCAGGGCCGTGGCTGCAATGATCTGCAGCTCCTCCTGCTCGTTGAGGCCATCAGGATCGCGGGATTGGATGTCATCGAGCACTGTGAGCACCACCTGCATGTACAGCCGTGGTGGGGTGCCCAATTGGGGAGGACCGTCGTAGCCCCAGAAGATGCCGATCACCTCCTCATCCAGAGTGCGCTGCCGTTCCTGCAGCGCTCCTTTCACCTGCACCTTGCGATAATCGTCAGCGAAGTGGGCATCGGGCTGCACCAGCGTGGCGCTGACTCTGCCGGGTGGCTTGGCAAAGGACGCGATCTTCTGAATCAGAAGAGGTTCAGAGGCTCCCCATTGGCTGCCTGCAAATCTCTGATTGGGTTCATCCGGTGGCACGTTGTGCGTATACGGACCACCCGGTACATAGTTGCCTTCGCCACGCAGTCGCCGGTCTTTGAGTCCCAGATGGTGGATGGCGTTGCCCAGCTTGCGCCCATACAACTCCCAGGGCAGGGCGTCAACGGGAAGGGTGGCGTCAAAGAGGCGGGCCCAGAAGCCCCTCTCTCGCTAGGCGGAGCACAGGGGGTGAAAGGGGGAGAGGCACGTGCGATCAGGCCTACGCCATGCAGCACCTTGCGCCTGGTGGCACACCAACGCAACTAAGCAAGGTGACGGGAGAGCCTCAGCGCCAGCCCGGCCAGGGCGCGTACGGGATTGGCCGCCGTGCTTATCGGAAGCACGGACATGTCGCAGACGTAGAGGCCAGTGGTGCCATGGACTTTCAGGTTCTCGTCGACCACGGAGCGGGAATTGAACGCCGCGTTGCGGTTGGCCTTCCAGGGCATCCGTAGCGTGCCGCAGGCGTGATGCACGGTTCCCCATCCGAATGGCCACTGCTCACCGCTCAACCCGCCATACCGCGCTGTCTTCAGCTCGACGTCGTTGAACTCATTAAAGATGCGATCCCGCGTGTCGTTCAGCAACGCCATGAAATCGGCGGTGTTCTTCTGCCAGCCCGCCACAGCTGGAAACCGTGAAGCCAGCAGATCATTGAGATCAGAGAACCGCTTGAAGCTGATCGAGGGCCGGTAGCCATCCCTGGCGTGCGAGACAATCCCGTTCTGATCGTCGAGGCAATTGGCGAAGCTGAACTTGATGTCGACCCGTGTGCGGCTGGGGTCGTTCTCCACGAGCCCGGCCGATGGATCGTTGTTGCGCAAGTGCCAGTATTCGTGGTTCACATTCATCTCGATGTTGAATGGGTACTGGAGCTGTCCGTTGGCGTCGAGTTTCCCCTTGGAGTAGAAGACGATCTTTGCATGATCGTCTGGGGAGATAGTGATGGGTGGGTTGCCCACAGAGGTGACATAAGCCCACGACTCACCCGTCACGGGGTGATCCGTCAGCCCGAAGCCCACCAGTTGCTTGATGTCGTCCGGCAGCGTCTGAAACACGGAGGAGCGATTGATCAACTTGGGGCTCTCTGTGGAGCCCGCTGCGATCACCACGTTCGGGGTATAGAAGCTGCGCTGCTCGCCCGTAATGGTGTTGGTGGTCTTCACCTCATACCAATCGTTCGGCACCATATTGACGGCTTCAACGAAGCTGTTCAGCCGTATGAACAGGCCGCTGCCATTGAGATCGAGCTTGGGGCCAGTCAATCCGCTCTGGTTGATGAGAAGTTCCGCCGTGTTGAACACACCGGTCGACTCCTGGAAGAACTTATTCGCCGGCGACCCGTCCGCCAGCAGATAAGGCTGGTGCACCGCTCGAGGCGTCTCATGGATCTCGAAGTCGTTCGCGATCGGGCTGTTGCGAAAATGGTCGACCAGCTGCTTGGCCTTGCTGCCCAACGTCAACGATCTGTTCATCCGCTCGCCCGCGAGCTTCAGAAACTCGCCCTCCAGATCTGCGCGCACCGCGGCGGGGAAGAAATCAAGCTCCCAACTCTGCGGCTGCGGGATAAGACCCGACCAGAAGATGGAGCGGCCGCCGAACACAAACTGCGGCTTGCCACCGATGAAATGTTGCGGAGTGGGCGTCTGTGAGAAGTTGTCCACACCGAAATGCTCTGCCACCGCACCATTCGGAAAGCGGCAAACGTTGTAAACGTGCGTGGGATAAACGAAAGACCCAACATCCACAACAAGGATGCGCGTCTGCGGTTGGCGATCGGCCAGGTCGTCCGCCAGGATTCCACCCCCGATTCCCGAGCCGATCACGATGGTGTCGAAGTCGGGATTGGGGCCGTCGTAATCACGAATCAGGCGGGTGTGGGCCTCACTCCTCTCAGACACCAGGTTGGCGTAGTTGTTCTGGAACGGCATCGCGCTACCTGTTGAACACGGTGGGCCGGATGTCCAGGCGCCCGGCGGCTGGCTGCGGAGCCCATCCCCCACCGAGGGGCGGCCAAGGCTGTGGCGCAGTCAGCGCTCAGAAAGACCGGCGAGCCATAGGCCGGCGAGCCATAGGCCGGCGAACCTATAGTTCAACAGGATACAGAAGAAAACCAGGCTGTTCCGCTCATCTTGAGCCATGCGGGCCTTGGCTGCGGCCCTCAGCGGTGTTCCTTAGCGGAATGCCTCAGCGTTGCAGTAGCCAGCGCAGGAACGAGAGCGTGATCAACAGACCCACGCCCACAGTCCAGATCCAATCAGAGCGGTCGGTTAGCCGTTGCAGCCAGGTGGGCAGCGGCGTGCCGCGTTGCAGGAGCACGGTGAACAGAAGCAACAGAGCCGTTGGGATGCCGATCGCCAGCAACAGATCGCGGAGCATGGATCGAGTTTCGCCGCCAGCATCAACTTACCGAGGCTGGTGAGCGTTGCCGCACCTGGCTGGCGCTGCCAGCGTGGCAACCACAGCTGCCATAGGATGCGTCAGCTGTTGCAGCACACGTGAAAAAGCTTGTCGGGCCTGTACGCAGGGCTTTGATCTATGGCCTCATCAGCTATGCCGGGCTTGTTGTGATCAACAACGCGGAGCTGGATCTGCCCAACATGTGGATCGCCTACCTGCCAATGTTCATCGGCGTGTTTGTTGCAACGCAATGGCTCGACAGAAAGATCGGGAAGTGAACGGTTCGAGCCCAGGCGCGCATGCATCCCAGCAAGCTCGCGAGCAGATGGGAGCCATGAACGTGTGACCGGAGCGACCATAAAGATTGCACCCTGAGAGGTTTCACCCCCAATTCCTCCACGCATTTAGCAGCAGAGAATCACCCCCATCCTCTCCACGCACGCAGCAACCGAGACGCACATTCCATGCTGTCGTTCAGGCCACACCGTTGGCCTTGAACCAGCTCAGCAGCCGCTTCCAGCCATCCGCTGCGTCTGCCGCTCGGTAGGTGGGGCGGAAATCGGCATGGAAGCCATGGGGAGCGTCGGGAAACACCACGATCTCGCTGCGGCTGCCTGCGGCTTTGAGGGCGGCTTGCATGCGCTCCACCGACTCCAGCGGGATGCCGTCATCCTTGCCGCCATACAGACCCAGCACCGGCGCCTTGATCTTGGCCGCCACATCCAGGGGGTAGAAGGGCTGCTCCGGCGTGCGGGTTCCCTCCAGCCGGCCATACCAGGCCACGCCGGCGGCGAGCTTCGGGTTGTGGGCGGCGTAGAGCCAGGTGATGCGGCCACCCCAGCAGAAGCCGGTGATGCCGAGCTTGTTGATGTTGCCGCCGCCGCTGCTGGCTGCCCAGGCCACGCTGGCATCGAGATCGGCCATCACCTGGGCATCCGGCACGGTGGCCACCACCGGCAGGATCGCGGCGATATCCGGCAGCTTGGTGACATCCCCCTGGCGCTCGAACAGGCTGGGTGCAATGGCCAGATAACCGAGCCGCGCCAGGCGCCGGCACACGTCCTGGATATAGGCATGCACCCCGAAGATCTCCTGCACAACGAGCACCACCGGCAGATTCGTGCCTGCGGCTGGCCGGGCCCGGTAGGCCGGGATGGAGCGGCCCTGCACTGGAATCGACACGAAGCCCGCGGTGAGGCCCTCTGCAGCTGTGGTGATCGTGGACGCCGAGATCGGCCGCACCGCTACCGCGAAGCCAGCCGCCAGGGTACCCAGCAGCAGATCACGGCGGCGCAGGCCCTGCGGGCCGGCTGAATCAGAGGGCATCGAGGGCATGGCGTTGTGGGTGTGGCACGGATGTGTTCATTCTGCTGCGCTCTGCTGATTACGGCTGCAACGAATAAAACCAGGTGCGGCGATGCCGATGGTGCGCAGCTGTGATCGTGGCTAGAGGTGGGTGGTGCCAACGCACAAAACACATACGAGAACAGACATGAAAAGATTCATCGCCTCATTGATTTCGGCTGTGATTCTGATGACAACCCTGCTGTTCCAGTCACCCGCTATGGCCCTCGCGTCGTCATCCTCACCGGTCTCAGGTGAGCACGGCGCAGCAACGAGCCAGGTGAAGACCGTCTCTCAGCAGGGCGACGACAAGGCCCAGGACACGATCGGCTCCATCACTGGAGAAGGGGGCCAGAAGGGTAAGCAAAGTGAGGCGAAAGCCAAGGCCGCCGGGAAGACCGTGGACCGCAACACCAAAGAACTCGTGGCCAACGACAACAAGATGGTGAACAAGGCGATCAACTGACCCTCGCCGCTCCGTTCAGACAGGGAGCCAAGGCCACACGAATCTGTGAGGCATGCCAGTCAACTATGCGCGCGGGCTCACGGCCACGGTTCGCACAAGGCGCAGCAATACCCACCTGGGCATCGGCCTGGCGTTCGTGGCCGGCGCCACCAATGCCGGTGGGTTTCTCGCGGTGCAGCAATACACGTCCCACATGACCGGGATCGTGTCGTCGATGGCGGAGGCAGCCATCGGTGGCGACTGGTTTGTATTGAGCACAGGCGGCGTCGCCCTGGCTGCGTTCCTCATCGGTGCCGCAACAACGGCCATCCTGGTGAACACGGCGCGGCAGCACAATCTGAGCAGCGCCTATGCACTGCCGCTGCTGCTGGAGGCGCTGTTGCTGCTGCTGTTCGGCACGATTGGCGCTCGCCTGAAGGAGATGCATGAGCTGTTCGTGCCACTCACTGTGGTGTTGCTCTGCTTCATCATGGGCTTGCAGAATGCGGTGATCACCAAGATCTCGCATGCAGAGATCCGCACCACCCACGTCACCGGGCTGGTGACGGATATCGGCATCGAAGTGGGCAAGCTGCTGCTGGTGAATCGGCCCGCACACCCAGCTCAGCCGCCTGTGGTGGTGGACCGTGAGCGCCTGCAGGTGCTGCTGCTGCTCTTCTCCGGCTTCTTCAGCGGGGGTGTGGTGGGCGCGGCCGGCTTTCGTGCCATCGGCTTCGCCGCCACGGTTCCCCTGGCTCTGGTGGTGGTGGCGCTGGCTTTGATTCCGGTGATCGACGACCTGCGCCGCACCGCCTGAGTGACACCGCCCCCGGCCGGGGCCCGGGCCAACGAAACACGACAGTTTCCTAAGCCACCGGGCAAGCCCGGAAGCCACTGGCCAGCATGAAACCCCATTCCAGCACTGGCCTGTGGCCGCCCGAAGCAAGAAGCTGACGCTGGCCGAGGTGAAGGCGTTGATCCAGACGCTCCTGGGCAAGCCGGAGCTGGACGAAGCCGATCTGCTGGCCTTCGCACAGACGGTCAACGGGGGAGCGTTCAAAGATCCGCCGCCACCGAAGCCCAAGCCCCCCACCGCCACCGAGCTCAAGAACAAGGTGCTGGCCCACTTCCACTGCAAGACCGTCACCCAACTGCGCAAGGACAAGAACTTCCAGCTCTCGATGACGGGGGAGGAGGTGGCGCTGAAAACCAAGGACGACTGGCTGGTGCTCTACCGGCGCTTCATCGGCATTCCTGCCAACGAGCGGAACCTGGAGGACGGACCCACCGTGATCAACGGCATCGACGTGCTGCAGCACTTCCGGCCCTGGGTGGTGTTCGGCCTCGACCCGAAGACCGCCACAGCCGATGAGGTGCGCGAGGCGTTCCGCCGCCTGATCCAGCTGCACCACCCCGACCACGGCGGCGATCCCCGCGTGGCGGAACGCCTGCAGACGATGAAGGACTCGATCCTTGCACTGATGCCCTGAAACGATGCGCGACCTGCTGACCGATCGAGAAACGGCGAAGATTCTCGGTAAACGCATCGACAGCCTCTACAAGATCGTGGAGACCTTCGATGCCAACGCCGACGACGAATGGGAGCTGGTGGAGGGCGACCATTTCGAGTACAGCGGTCCTCCGGTAGCCGGAGCCAACGGCAAGCGCCCCCGGCGTTTCAGCGAGGAGGGCGTGGAGGCGCTGGCCCGCTACATCGAAGCCAACGAGAAAACGGGGGTGCTGGGTTGGTTCCGCGAGCGGCTGTTCAAGCTGAAGCAGAAACGCAAACAGCTGCTGGTGTCCCGGCGGATCACCCAGGAGTTCATCGAAGCCGGCGGCACCCTGGAGATCCGTGGCGATCTGGCCTTCGTGAGCCGCAAAACCACCGTAGGCATCCTGCAGACCAACTACCTGGGGCTGAACAACTCCTGGAACCGGCTGCGCACCGCAGGCACGCAGGAGGGCGAGGAAGCCTTAGAGCTCAACAAGGATTTCCTGGAGAGCGAGGAGCGGCAGGTGCTGATCAGTCAGCGGGGCATCGCCCGCGTGGCCCGCGACATGCGGGTCAACAGCCGCATCACCAAAACGCGCCAGGCCTGGATCGAAGCCGTGGGCGATGTGGTGGAAGCCTGCTTCAACTCCGAGATCCGCTACCTCACCGAAGGGGTGGACCGGGCGATCAAGCGCGCCAAGTCGGCGGCCGGTCATCGTTGCGAGATCACCGGCAAGAAAGCAGCGGTGCACAAGAAGATCGACCTGGACGGGCACCATCTGTTCGACCGCCGCAGCCGACCTGACCTGGCCGACCTGCCGGAGAACATCCTGGTGCTGGTGCCCGACCTGCACCGGGAATTCCATGGCTGGAAAAGCGGCGCCTGCACCCCCAAGGACGTGTTGGTGTTCATCGAAGCCGCGCGGGGGGATCTGTTCGATCCGGTGAACTCGCGCGACATGAAGCGGCTACGGGCGCTGACCCACCGGCTGCAGCGGTTCCAGAGCGAGCGGGAGGGACAGAAGGTGAGGTATCACCGGAGCTAACGCTCACGATCACCGGCGGGCAGGATCGCAACGGCAAGATATAAAGTTCTCGCTGCCGACGTCTTCACCTGGATGTCAGGCCCCTTGGCTCACTGCATAGTGACTCTGAACAAAGCCGAACGAAAACGCTTTCGATGACAACAAGCGCAGATTAGCTTCGGCTGGCAGATCACCGAACAGCCTGAGTCCTGAGCCCAGCAGAATCGGGATGACTGTGATGGTCAGCTCGGTGATCAGCCCGGCCCTCAGGAAGCCCTGGATGGTTCGCCCGCCATCGATGTAGAGATGACGGTGGCCTGCTTCAGCGGTTCTTCTGACGACATCATCTGGCGTGGCATTGAGCAAGTGGACCAAGCCCGGCACTCCGGCAGGAAGACGTCTGATGGTGGTGCTGAGCACATAGACCGGCTTGCTGCCGTAGGGCCAATCGGGGAAGCTCAGAACCTTTTCAAAGGTCGAACGACCCATGACGATCGCATCGACCGTCTGCATGAAGTCGGCGTAGCCGCAGTCTTCACCAGCAGGTACGCTTGTGTTGGCAAGCTCAAGCCAGTCGATGGAGCCGTCGCTGCGGGCGATAAAGCCATCCAGGCTGGTGGCGATGAAGACGGAGCACTTGGTGGACATCACCGCCAGTTGACAGATTCGTACGCTTCAGGATGACAGAATTCCCACTTCTTCCCTTCAAAGGATTCATACAGTTCACGGTGCCTGGCTAAGCCGTAGTCGTCGGCCCGGGTTTCGTATGTGCCAACCCATTGCAGGAGGTTGTCGAGATTCCCATCCTGTTCCTGGCGGGAGTTGAATTTCTCGGGCTCCCAGGGTCTTGAGCGGCAGTGGGCCATGCAGGCATCGACCCCGGGATTCAGAAAGATGAGTTCATCGGCACAGGCCAGAACGGGCTCCAGGATGTCCGCGTAACAACCTTCGATGATCCAGCTGTCCTGCTCGGAGATCCAGCGTTTGACAGCCTCGACGCTGTCTTGAAGGGGACGCCGTTCGGCTCCGCCCTGAAAGGCGACCTCATCCAGCGATAACCGGGCGGCCGGCTGGCTGGCGATCAGCTTCCTGGCCAGGGTGCTCTTGCCAGCCCCGGCATTGCCAAGAATGATGACCTTCATCGATCAGACCTCCTTGACTGTTGTCGTCGAGTGCGCCTGAAGTGAACGAGGCAGCAGCCGACAGGGCTCTCCAGTTTGCCGGCTTTGGCCACCAACTCCCGCTCCACGGCGAATCCCTGCCGCTGGGTGCTGGGGAGGGTTCAGTCGCCGGCGTCCAGGGCCAGGAGCTGGCTGAGCAGCAGCCCTGCCAGGAGCTCACGCTCGCTGCCCAGGATCTGGGGCAGCATCAACTCCACCCGTACGGCGCCGCGCTGGACCCTGCTGGCCGGGGTGCTCGGCGCCTGGTAAGTGAGCTCCAGCACCCTGGTGATCCCGCGTCTCGGCGCCACCCTCACCCTCGGGCTGGGGGTGCGCCGCAAGCGTCTCGGCGCCCGGGGCTGGGCGGCCATGGTCCTGCTCTGCCAGTCGGGGGGTGGGCGATGAACCCCATCTCCGCCGTGCTCTGTGCCTTCTCGGCGGGCCGTCTGCTCTCACTCGGTGGGGCCGCCAATGCGGGCCTGGGCGGCACGCTGCGCTCCGCGGTGGCCGCCGCCACGATGAACTTCCTGGTGGGCGCCGCCACCCTTGGCGTGGTGGTGCCCTCGCTGCTGGACACTTTCACGCTGAGCACGGGATCGGTGACGCTGCTGCTGTCACCGGCCTGCTGGATCCAGACCTCGGTGGCCTGAGGGGTCAGCAAGAAGCCCCCTTCCTGCTCAAGATCAATCCATTCACTCGACGACAAACTCAGGCTTGATACGACTCAGACAATCGCTGTTGGGCAGTTGCTTCGGGTTCCTGAGAAAGTCGTCGGCCATCTGAGTCGCACACGTTCCAGCCGACATCTTTGGCGGCACCATCAACACCCCATGTCCAACACCTGGGAACGTGAAAGAATAGGCATTGATCATCTTCATCGCCACAGCCTCCCCGTAAGGCTGCGGAGTGACCGGATCGTAAGCGCCATTCAACACCAGAACCGGAATCTCCGAGCTCACGAAGGTGAAGACAGGTTTCTGCTCCACCTGGAGAATCTCGCAGACCTTCCTGCCGACTTCAGCTTCACGGATGCCAAAGGAGATGAGCTGTGGATAGGTTCTCGGGAGAACGTCTGATGGGCTTACTTGAAATGATTTAGCCCGAGCACAGAGGACGGTGTGATACATCTCCTTGGCGCTATCGTTGCTTTCCAGATCCTCCGAAAGCTTATCTGCAATCCAACTAAAGTTGTTCTTGCTCGCTGCATGAATCAACCGAGGCAGGCTGCTTCCGCGGGAGCTTTCTCCTGAATAGGGTCTATATAGATAGTGTGCGATTCCATTGATGAAGGTGTTGCCATCGAGCTTGGCAACGATCGGCTTCTTGCTAGACGGAATGGCGAGAGTGACGGGAACGGGCTTTTGGCTGAGTCGATCGACAATCGCTAGAAACTTTGTCTCCAGACTGGGATAGGCTTGGCTGCATTGTCGATCCTGAGCACAGGCGTGAAACACGTTCCGCAAGGCGTAGCTGATCGTGTGACCAGACGCCAGATTGAAATCAATATCTGGCCGAATCACGCCATCAAGGATGGCACTGCGGAGTTTCACCTGATGCCGATCAGCCTGTTCGATGACATATTGCCCCAATAATGTGCCGTAGGAAACGCCATAGAAGTTGAATTGCTTGTAAGCCAACGTCTCTGCAACAGCAAACACATCAGCCGCATTTTCACGGGTATTGAAGGCATTGGGATTCATCCCTTGCTTCTTGAGCCGGTCGTTACACGCCTTGAACCAACCTGTATCCGTATAGCTTTGCTGACCTTGTACAACAGCGATATTGTGGGCATTGATCTCAGGGCATGAGAGGAAGGGCTTGGAATAGCGTGTGCCGCGCTCTTCCATGAAAATGAGATCACGGCTCGCCAACAAGGCCTTCAATTCGGGGAAGAGAGGCAAGACCTGGTTGGCAAAGACACCAATCCCTGAGTCACCAGGACCTCCCTGCAAAACAAACAATGGATCGGCAGCAGGTGCTCGACTGCTACTTCTGGTGCGTACAACCGCGAGCTGGATGGTGCGTCCCTGTGATTGCCCGTGTTGCTCAGGGACGGTGACGTAGCCACAATCCGACTGGGAGGCCACAGAGGCAGGGACCTCAAAGGTTGTGCACTCTACGGACTGCCATGCCGCACCAAAGTCAGATCGATTCGGAGTGGCTCCACTGGCTGCCGTGCTGCTGGTGACAAGCGCCACTGTGAGAATGGCTAAGGGATACGGATACGAACGCCATAAGTTCATGCACGATTGTCCCTGTTCTTGCATCACAGACAGGATGGTAGCCAACCTATCGAGCACGGGCTACGTTGGCACGAGCATTGAGGCCACGAGCGGCAGCGTGAACAGCACCCAGTCGTTAACGATGTGAGCACCGGTGGAGACCCAGATGTTCTTGGTCTTGATGTACGCCAGTGACAGAACGAGGCGGGCGATGCTGATGATGATCAGACACTGGAGAAGATTCCAGTGATACGTCGGTAAGTGGACCAGGCCAAAGAAGATCGCCGAGACTCCCCATGCCCATAGGACGGCGGCCTTTCGCGACAGGCCGAACCGTCTGGTGCAGAGCTGCATGATCGCCAGGAACGGCAGAATGGTCAAAAGCTCTTCGCCGAACAGCTGGATGCCAGTACCGGCGTAGAACGAAAACATGCCGAAGGGGCTCTTCTCCATGACACTGGCCGCATTCGATGCCTGATCGAACAGACGGATTGTGAAGAAGCCAACTCCCATCGTCACGACCAGGTTGAGGACGCCGAATCCGACCATCCAAGCGACGTCCCTGACACGTACCTTGCGGAAGATCGCGGTCCAGTGCTTGTCGGCGACAACAGCGAGCGTACCCAGAGGAATCACCACAAAAAGAATGCGCGGGATGAACGAAGCGGCGTCACCCTTGAACGCATCAAGACCGAAGCTAAGGACCAGGAACGCAACGACTACAGAAGCGAACACAATCCTCCATTGCGAGGTTGTGATCGCGGTCGGCCAGCCACGGTAGTAAGGGAAATCGTCGCGGTTCCTGTACTCAAGCCAGTTGAAGCGTTCGTCATCCGGCACGTCCGGCGCCGCTGCCGACGTCAACGGCCTGGATGCGCGATCAGACTTTGGCATTCCTTTCGAATTTGATTGGCGAGGCTCTGCTAGCTGCGACGTAACAGGATAAGCCAAAAGACTGAGAGGCCTAACTCTATTCGACGGACCCAGTGAGATCCGTCCTACCTCTGCCCAGAGCAGCCCAAGTGGGGCAAGTGCAGAGTTGTCTTGTTAGTGGGGCCCGCTCCCGGTGTTTGATGCTCTCGGGCACAACACATACCCTCTGAGGCCTCATGGATACAGCCGTGTTGGCCTGGCGTTAGCTTGTCTTCTGATGTGGCGTGCCGATGTACGGGAACTCCTTGAGAGTGTCAGTGTGCGGGCTGAGGCCAGTTGGGGGAATATCACCCTTCGAAAGGAAGGCAAGGCGATGATTGATGACGTCGTCGGTAAAGACGCGGCCGTTGGGATACATCGCAGGCTTAGAAGGATTGAAACACAGCATGTCGGGCAAAATGCGGTCGGCGTCGATCGCGGCGATGGCTTCTTCTCGCGTGTAATTGCCCGTATGCCCCATCAGGTGGACGAACTGATCGGTCCATCGCTTGCGATCGTTAACTGGCTCGCTGGCGTTGTATTCCAACTTGGTGTCATCGGTGTTGAAGAAGCTGCTGACACTCGGGTGGCCGGCGCGGTCAACATGAAGCAGTTTGCCGTCCTCACGCACGCTGCATCGCCCCCAGATGCGGATCTCCGGCTCGGCGTCGAGCTCGCTCGTCGGCAGCTCGATCACCATCGAGAAGACGTTGGCTTCCGTGTTTGAATCCACGCCGGTCCATGGAGACTTGCCGCCCAGGTGGGGGGCGGTGAAGTTTCTGCCGCCCGAGGTATCGAAGAGATTCTTGATGCCGTCGAAGTCGAAAAAGAAAGCGTCGCTGCGAGCACCGGCGAAGAACGTATAGGCGCCGGACTTGACGATGTTGGGTTCGACGCCGAAGGAGACCTCAGCATCGGCGATGATCTTTGTTCCAACAGCCTCGACGGAGCGGGATTCCTCGCCTTTTGCAACGAAGACGGTGACGGTTTGCTTTCCATTGTTCGGCGGCGAGAACACGTAGCTGATCGCGATGTCCGTCAGACAATCGCCGTCGTTGTCGATGTTAAGGCGGTAGATGGCATCGGGATGGAGCGCGTCGGCCGTCGGATTGGCATTGAGGATGATCACGGTCCTCGACGGGTCCTCGGGCGACTGGAACGCATAGAGGTGACAGAGGTCGAGTCGTTGGTCCCCGAGCGGAGGACCGAGATTCAGTCCAGTGAAGTGGTTCGACATTGCTGCTCTCCTTTGAGCCGAGATTCACAATTATGGACCGGTTGCCGCTCCTGTGGCGGTGCGCACCGACCCGCGCGCGCAGCCCTCAAGAAACGACATGAGTCTTCACGGGCGCGACAAGCGCTGCGGGGGCCTGGAACGAGCGGGGTATCTGAGTCATGCTCATGATTCAATACAGCGCGGGAGAGCTGCTTACAGGCGAGGACGCCGTGGTACGCCTCGTGGATCTCCTGGGCCAAGGCGATGCACGTCGTGTGCTGCACTTTCCATCTCTATGGGTTCCCTCGCGCCTGTGGCGCCTAATGCTCAAGATCAGCCGCGAGCACGAGATGGTCAACTTGGACACGCCACTGATCTCGTCCGTTGAATCTTGATGTTGGGCTGCTCATCAACTACCAGGAAGATGTAAAGCTCATAATTTCGCCTTTGGCCTTCTCAAGACTGCTGCGCCGAGACTCCTCTCCCAAGTCAAGACCACATGCATGAATAAAGCTGATGTCAGAAACTCCCATGAACTGGAAGGCATACCGTAGCCCAGGCTCTTGCGCATCCCATCCCCGATAGGGAGAGCCTGAGCCATACTCAACGCCGCGAGCCGTGATAAAAAGAACCTTTTTCTCTTTTGCAAGCCCTTGGTAGCATCCCTGTTCAGATGTAAATGTTCGACCAAAGCGAACAAGATTATCGATATAGGCTTTGAAGTTGGATGGGATGCCGAAGTTATACATCGGAACGCTGTATACACATTTGTCTGCCGCAAGGAACTCATCCACCAATCTGTCGGACAGTTCAAGAACCTGACGCGCCTCCGCCGTCAATGCATCTCTTGGAGTGAAATCTGCGGCAATCCATTCTTCCTTGATATGAGGTATAGACCTGTTCCTCAGGTCGCGATAGACAACCTTTTCGCCAGGGTGGATCTCCTTCCATGCTGCAATAAAGGTGCTGGCAAGCAGTCGCGAACTGGAGCTTTCGCCGCGAGGACTTGAGTCAATGTGCAGTAGCGTTCCCATGGACTAGCGTTGGGCCTGCTCGGGACAGCGCAAAACTCGCGCCATTCGACGCCAAAGTCAATTAGTTTCCATTTGGTAACCACCTACTCCATCCAATGGTCAAGCAGATGTGCTGCCCCCTTGAATTACTAATTGGCCATATCTCGGCACAGTGGACCATCTACATCCTGTGGATCCTAAGCTCACATGGCGAATTGCACTTCGGCGAACTGAAGCGGAAGGTCAATGGAATATCCACAAAAGTCCTTGCAGATAGGCTGCGCTTATTGGAGTCCATTCAGATTGTCAGCAGACAAGTGGAGCAAGGCACGGTTCCCAGAGTTGCATACAGATTGACTGAGCGCGGGAACCAGCTTTCTGCGGTTCTTGACAGTCTTTATGACTATGCAGTGGAATGGTATGAAAACGAGAGTCCTTCTCCCCTGTAGGTTTCGGTAGAAAAACCATGCATCCGTTCTGGCCTAGTCGTTTGCCGGCGTTAGCCAGCCCAACGTTCGAGCGAAGCTACCCGCGTAGGCAGCTTGAGCGAGTGCTTAGGCCGCACCGGAGGAGGAAGCTTGGCTGGAGTACAGGGCAATGCAGTTGCCCTCCACGTCGATGAACTCTGCAACCCACCCGTACTCGGGCACTTCCGTCAAAGGATAGTTGAGTTGTCCTCCAGCGGAGACCGCGAGCTGCAACGTTTGAGCGATGTCGGTAACACCAAAGTAGACCCGCGCTCCGGCCTTGCCTGGGACATAGCTGGAACCTCGCGCAAGCGCTCCTGACGCACCAGGCTGACCCTCCGCCTGCGGAAAGAGTGCCATCTCGTTTCCGTCGATGTCTCGGACCTCGAGCGATACCTTGAACACACGCTCGTAGAACAATCGTGCCCGCCCCATGTTGGAGACAGGAATCTCGAAGTAGACGACTGGATTCATGGATGACGAGAGCGAAAGGCATCGTTTGCGCGGCCTAACGCTAGCCATCAGCCGCGCGAGGTACAAGCGGTGGCTGCAAGGCCCTGTCCGCGACTTACTCCGTCTTTCTGGCGAGATACACACCGTAGCTGACGTAAGCCTTGTATTTCTCATAGAGGTCAATTTCCCGTTGTTCCGCGGATACAATGTGGCGAGCTTCTTCACTGTTCCCGTTCCGGTTCAGGAAGCCCTCGAACCTGGCCTGCATGGGGTGGTAATACGCGTTGAGCCAGCAATGTTCCGGTAACACGAAGTACCCAATGGGCGAATAGCCATGTTGTTCTAGAACCTTGATCTTGGCCGAAGCCACATCGATTTCGGCATACTCGCTTTCCCAGTGTTGCTGGAGTTCTGCTGGTCGAGAGTCCGTGAGCCATGTGATCTCGGAAGCCACCAACAAGCCACCCGCTTTCAGGAACCGGTGCCACTCAGCCACGCCTTCTTTAAATCCGATGTTGTAGATGGCACCCTCAGACCAGATGATGTCAAATTCTTCGTTTGCGAATGGCAGGTTGTCCATGGAGCAGGCAAGCGCCGATATCCGGTCTGCCAACCCGTAGCGTTCGGCTCTTTCAATCAACACGTCTAGGAAGTCCTGAACAAAGTCCACCGCCGTGATGTGAGCATTCAACAGCCGGGCAAGAAGAACGGCAGATGCCCCCGTACCGCAGCCGATATCCGCAACCTTCAGCGGTGCTGCTCGATCGACCATGGCCAGATTGAGTGCCTGTTCCGTCTCGGCATCTCCACCCGGTCCCTGCCGATAACCTTGTGTGTGGAGGTCGATTAAGAGCTTGTAATCATCCATGCTGGTGTTGTTGCTCAGGGATGCTCCAACGGCAGCCCCTGCGCCTTCCAAGCCCGCAGGCCGCCGCGCATGTTCGCCACCTGGCTCAGCCCCTTCTTCTGCAGCTGCTGTGTAGCCAGGGCGGAGCGGCTGCCGGAGTGGCAGAGCACCACCGTGGGGCGATCCGTGGGGATCTCGTCGGCCCGGCTCTGCAACTCGGGCAGGGGAATCAGCAGGCTGCCCGGGATGCGACCGTCCGGGCCCTGCACTTCCGCTTCGGAGCGCACATCCACCAGCGTCAACTCCTGGCGGTGTTCGGCCACCCAGCCGGCCGTGAGTTCCGGCAGGCCGGCATAGCTGCGCTCGATCGGCGCCCAGTTGTCCGCTTCCTCCAGGCCAGCATCCGCGGGCCTGCCGCAGCGCAGGTTGGCCGGCAGGGCCACGGCGATGCGGTTGGGGTGGGGGAGATGCAGGTTCTCCATGTAGCCCACGAAGTCGCGCTCGTCGGCCTCGCCGCCGAGCCGGGCGTTGTAGGCCTTTTCCTCGGCCACCGAACTCATCGCGCGGCCGCTGTAGTCGTGGGCCGGGTAGAGCAGGCAGTGGTCGGGCAGGGAGAGGAGCTGCCCGGTGATCGAGTGATAGAGGGTGGCGGCATCCCCCTGCTGAAAGTCGCAGCGGCCGCAGCCCCGCACCAGCAGGGCATCGCCGGTGAAGGCCATTGAGTGGTCGTCGAGCACGACGCTGAGGCAGCCATCGGTGTGGCCGGGGGTGGCGCGCACCTCCAGATGGCGGCCGCCGAAGCTCACCCGATCCCCGTGGCGCAGGGGCAGGGTCACGTTCTCGGCCCCGGCGACGGCGGCCAGGCCGATGGCGCAGCCGGTGGCTCGCTGCAGCCGCCAGCTCCCGGTCACGTGGTCGGCGTGCACGTGGGTGTCGAGACAGGCGACCAGATCGATGCCCAGCTCGCGGATCAGCGAGAGATCGCGGGGGTGCTGCTCGTACACCGAATCGATCAGCACCCCCTGCCGGGAGGCCACCTCCGCCAGCAGGTAGGTGAAGGTGCCCGTCTCGGCGTCGAACAACTGCCGCAGCAGCAACGGCGCAGCGCCGGCGGCGGCCGCCAGGGGGAAGGGAGCGGAGGAAGCCATCGGTTTCAGCGGCGCATGGGCCCTGGTGGCCCTTGGGAATCAGCCCGGACCCTGTTGCGTTCCACCCTGTGGCATCCGGCGGCCTTCCGCCAGCACGCCCTGCAGGCAGGCGCCCACGAACATCCCGGCCAGACCGATCAGCACCGGCCCGTTGCCGATGCCGATGCTGGCCACCGCCGCGCCAGGGCAAAGGCCACACAGGCCCCAGCCCACCCCGAAGATCACGGCACCCGGCACGGTGCCGGCCAGCATCGGCTTCACCTCATGGGAGAAGGGCAGCCCCAGCAGCGTGGTCTGCCGCAGCCGCGGCGCCAGCCGGAAGCCGATGGTGGTGACCGCCAGGGCCGCCGCCATCACCAGCAGCAGGCCGAGGTCGCGCAGCTGCAGGAAGCTCAGCACCACCTCCGGCCGGGCCATGCCGCTCCAGGCCAGCCCATAGCCGAACAACCCACCACCCAGCAGGATCGCGAACAGACGCTTCATGGGGTCACCCCCAGCAGCAGCACGATCCGGGCGGTGACGATGGCCACCGCCATGAACACGGCGACCGCCAGCAGCGAGGCCCTCGAGAACGAGGCCACGCCGCAGATGCCGTGGCCGGAGGTGCAACCCGAGGAGAGCCGCGTGCCGAAGCCCACCAGCAGCCCCCCGACCGCCAGCCGCCACCAGCCCACGGCGGTAACGAAGAAGGCCTGGTGGGTGGCGGCATACAGCCAGGCACCAAGCACCATGGCCAGGGCGAACAGCAGGCGCCAGTCGCGCGAGCTGCGCTCAGCTTTCAGCGGCGTGAAATAAGTGAGCGTGGAGCTGAGGAAGGAACTGGCTCCGGCTTTGACACCAAGGCTGACGTACATGACCATCAGTCCCAGTCCGAGGAACAGCCCCCCGTACAGATAGGACGTGACGCCATTGGGAAAAGGGAAGCCCAATCGATGCGGTCATCGAAGACGCTTGGATCATAAGCACATAGGCGAGAGCATCTCTGGCGATCAGCCCATGCGGCAGGCGTCGTAATAATGGTTCTCTCCTTCATCCACCAACTCACCAACAACGTGCAGCCCCGCAGCAGCAAGGGCGCGGCGGTACACCTCGTCGCCGAGGGAAACGCAGTGGCCGCCCATCATGGTGTCTTTCCATGCCACCTCCTGCACAGGGGCGGTGAACAGAAAACGGCCACCAGGTTGTAGAGCAGCAGAGACGCGACGGATCAGTGCGCGCTGCCCATCAGCTGGCAGTAGAAACAACAGGCCAACGGCCACAATTCCGTGGAATGTGCTGTTGAAGAAACTGGACTCTTCCACGGGCTCGCACGCCACCTGCAGCTGGGGAAAGCGGTGACGAAACGCTGTGACCATGGTGGGAGAGGCATCCACGGCTGACACGTTGCAGCCCTCGGCCATCAGGGCTGCAGAAATCGGCACACCACAACCGCAGCCCAGATCAAGAACAGAAGCACCTGCCGGCAAGTCCCGGCACCAGCTGCGCACGGTGGCGGCACCAATCAAGGAGCGCTCGGCCACAAAACGGACCGCTACGGCTTCCCAGCCATTGGATCGATCAACCTCCATACAACGCCTCTGCTGACAATGGCCTGGCCCCGTCCATCCTCAGCCAACAACAAACAGCACGAACGCAGCCCCTACTCCACAGCAAACGCAGGCTTGACCTCGGCGAGACAGCGGCTGGCGGGTGTAACAGGCATCCCCCCAGGCGCGAACAGCGCCCCATGGCCGACACCCAGAAAGGTGAACTCATAGGCGATTGTCATGCTCTTAGCTAGGATCGGCCTGCTAGCGATCGACCAGTTCGGGACGGTTGGACGCATGGGCACGACACGACGCGGGCTCGACGTCAGCACCGGCGATGAAGGCGCCATCGCCGCCATCGACACCTTCACCGACCGCCTCTGCGGTCTTGACCTCGCTGCCGAGAGCGTGCTCGACGCCGCCGCCACGTTCACCGACGTGGCCACGCTGCAGCTCGGCGCAGCGATGTTGGGGCTCTACGGCCAGACCACTGAGGCCTCCGCGCTGGCCGCCGGCCACCTCGCTCGGCTGGCAACGCTCGAACCCGCGCTGAACGAACGGGAGGCCGCCACCCTTGGGGCGCTGCGGCGTTGGGACAGCGGCGATTTCCTGCTTGCGGTCGAGCGGTTTGAGGCGCTGGTTACACGCTGGCCCACCGATCTGCTGGCGGTAAAGGCCCTCGAGTTCCTTTACTACGTACTCGGCCAGCAGCACATGGGGCCGCGGTTCCTCGACCAGATCGAGCGCATCGCCGAACCCAATCGCAACGACCCGGACTTCCTGGCCGTGTGGTCCTTCGCCACCGAGCTCACCGGCCACGCCGAGGCCGCAGCCGAGCTGGCTGAACAGGCCCTCGCCCTTGACGCCCACACCCCATGGGCCCAACACACGCTCGCCCATGTGTTCATCACCCACGGCGACCCGCCCGGCGCCATCAACCGCCTGGCCGGCTTCCTCCCCGTCTGGCAAACCAGCAGCAGGCTCATCTACTGCCACAACGCCTGGCACCTCGCGGTCGCGCAGCTTGACCAGCTCGACCGTGACGGCGCCGACGCCGTGTTCCGCGACCACATCTGGGGCCTCACCCCTGACAGCCCCGGCGAGCAGATCGACGCCATCTCCTACCTGTGGCGCGCCGAGATGGCCGGCGCGACCGTGCCCGACGCGACCTGGGCCGACGTGGCCGACCACGTGGTGGCCCGGGTTCACGAGTGCGTTTTCCCGTTCTTGAGCGCCCATCACGGCTACGCGCTGGCCCGCGCCGGGCGCGGCGATGCTCTGGCGAGGCTGCGGGAGTCTGTGCAGGCCCGCACCGAGCGCGGTGACGGCGAGTCGACACGCGTCTGGCAACCGGTCGGACAGGCGGTGGTCGAGGCCAGCATTGCCCACGGCACCGGTGACTACGCCACCACCGCGGCGCTGCTCGATCCCGTGATGCCGGCCGTAACCGCCGTCGGGGGAAGCGACGCCCAGGACGATCTGTTTCGCCTCGCCTACCTCACCGCCCTAGCCGGCACCGACCGCCACGCTGACGCGCGCCACTATTGGGCGCTGATGACGGCCTTCAAGACACCGTCACCCCTGGATCTCCAGCTCCGGGCGCAGTTCTGAAGGGGGCCCCTTTCGGGGGGTGCCGCCCCTACTCCACAACAAACGCAGGCTTCACCTTGGCAAGGCAGCGGCTGTCGGGTGTGGCTGTGGGACGGACCAGAAAATCTGCGGCGATCTGGGTGACGCAGGCTGCCGCAGGGGTGCCCCCCGGCGCGAACAGCGCCCCATGGCCCACACCCGGGAAGGTGACCACATAGGCGGTGGTGAGATTCTTCGCCACAGCTTCTCCGTAGGGAGCAGGCGTGACGGGGTCGTAGCTGCCGTTGAGCACCAGGGTGGGGATCTGCCGGTTTCTGTAGACAAAGGGCGGCTTCTGCTCCACCTGCAGCACCTCACAGGCCCGGTTCACAGCTTCGGCTTCGCGAAGGCCGAGGGGAAGCAGTTGCGGATAGGCAGGTGGCAGCACCTGGGCCGGATTCACCCGAATCGATTGAGCCCGCGCGCAGAGCACGGTGTGATACATCTCCTTCGCCCCAGGGGGCTCCAGATCGGAGAGCGCCTCAGCCACCCAGGCGAAGTTGCCCTTGCTGGCCGCCTGAATCAACCGGGGCAGGGAACTGCCGCGGGCAGACTCACCCGAATAGGGCCGCGCCAGATAAGGAACCATGGCCGTAACGAACGCATTGCCATCAAGCTTGGTGATGAATGGCTGCTTGCTGGAGGGGATAGTCAGCGTGAGGGGCAGGGGTTTGCGGTTGAGCTCATCAACGATGGCGAGAAACGTCTGCTCAAGCTTGGGGTAGGCGGCGTTGCAGGCGGGATCCTGGGCGCAGGCCTGAAACACGTTGCGCAGGGCGTAGCTGAACGTGTGGCTGGAGGCCAGGTTGAAATCAATATCGGGCCGCACCACGCCATCGAGGATCACACTGCGGAGCTTGGCCTTGTGCTGATCCGCCTGGGCGGTCACATACTGCCCCAGCAAGGTGCCATAGGAAACGCCGTAATAGTTGAACTGGGGGTAGCCCAGAGTCTCAATCACCGAATAGATATCAGCGGCATTTTCGCGGGTATTGAAGGCACTGGGGTTGATCCCCTGGGCCTTGAGGCGTTGATTGCAGGCCTTGATCCAGCTGGCGTCGGTATAGGGGATCTCACCTTTGGCAACAGCAATGTTGTGTACGTGGTGCTCAGGGCAGAAGAGAAAGGGTTTGGCAAACCTTGTGCCGCGCTCCTCCACGAAGATCAGATCACGGCCCTTCAACAACGCCGGGAGTTCCGGAAACTTCGGCAGGCCACCATTGACGATGTCGCCAATGGTGGAATCCCCAGGGCCGCCCTGCTCCACCACCAGAGGATCGGCAGCAGGGGCATGGCCGCTGCTGCGGGTGCGGACCACACCGAGTTGGATCGTGCGGCCCTGGGGTTGCCCGTGCAGCTCAGGCACGGTCACGTAGCCACAATCCGACTGGGCGGCGATGGCGGCAGGCACGTCAAAAGTTTTGCAGTTGACACCGGTCCATGCCGCGCCAAACCGGGCCCGATCGGTAGCGGCATGGCTCACCGCACCACTGCCAACGGCCACACAAGCCACAGCAAGCAGGGTGGATGGGCCGAAGCGAGCCAGCGCCGCCTGTGCCAGCCGGACGGTACGTGCTGGAAGGGGGGAAGGATGAAGCTGCATCGGGGCCAACGATCTGCTGAATTCAAGCAAACAACCGTTGTGCATCAGTAGATGGTGCTCACTCTCACCATCAGCGTGTGCCGTTCAGGATCAAGCACGGCGAGCATGAAGTCGTTCACGTCCGTGGCAAGCGTGTCTCGCACCGTCTTGGGTGCGTGCAGGATGTTGGTGCCTGCGGTTTGGATCTGGTACCAACCGATGGGCGGATGGGGAGGCATCGTCTGACGGAATTGCGCCAGCAGCTGCTGATCGGTGAGGTTGCCCAGCGCCCCCGCCGCTCGGGCCCTGCGAATCCCGGCGAGGTGCGCCAAGGTCTTCTCAGGGATCGGCAGTGGCTGCCACGTGCTGGTGGCTTTCAACCTGCGGGTCAACGCGTCGAAGTCGCCCTCGCTGAGCCCAAACACCATCGTGATCTTGAGCCCTTCGCGCCCGAACCAGCCCGCCTCCGCCGGCGATACCTGAGCCATCAACACTCTGGCCGCCGCTGGAATGCCGTACTGGCGGCGAATCACCTGCTCGTCTGTCTCAGGCGCCATGCAGCCCGTAAGGGCGGCAGAGCAGAGCAGCACGGGGAGAAGGGATGGCCTCATGGGGTCAGATTCTGCTGGGCGGGGGGCTCTGGGGTTGTGGGAGGCAGTAGAGGGTAATGTCCACTTCAAGCACGTACCTAGGCATTAAGCCCAAGCTGCGGGGGCGCCTTCCGCGGAGCACGCTCCACATCTACACGTGTGGCTTGATCATGAAAGAGCCAAAGAAAATTGCATTGCATGTGTAATTGTGCGATAGACGTGGTTACGATAGCCAGGGAAGTCTTGGCCAATCAGAGTTTCGTATCGCGTTAACAGTTCTTCGACAAAAGGGCGTTCCAGCTTGATCGTGATGCCTGACATCAAATCTGTCTCCATGGATAATGAGTCTGTGGCTTAGGGTCTCTAAGAGGGAGGCCAATGCCAAGACCGAACAGTTCGTGGCGGCCTACAACAAGACCAAGTCTCCGTTCAACTTGACCGCGACAGCCCACTCACTACTGGAGAAGCTCCAGCGACTTTGCTCACAAATCTCTGGGACAGGACAGTAGATACCTTAAACGCAATCCTAAGGCTAACGTTGGAGCAGTGCGATAAGTGAGTCGCTGATGACACCATGGCAAACATTGTCGTAGAAGCTATAACCAGGCATCGGGTTGCATTCTAGGCACCAGTAGATGCCTTCCCGGTCGACTTTAAAGTCCCATCCCGCAAAGACTAGACCCTGTTCGGCTGTCTTGGATACGAGCACGCGCTCAAGATCGCTTGGAATGTTGATTACTGACTTGACTGCCCCTCCCTCAGAGCGATAGTCGATGGCGGCACTTGAGAATCGGCATGCAATTGCATCTTCTCCTACGATATGTACTCGTACGTCGTCACCCTCCACCAAGCGCTGCAGGAGAATAGGCCCTTCACTCCGCTCAAGTCTATCTAGATCGCTTATGTGAAACTCCCTCGTAACTGCTCTAACACCGCAGATCGGCTTAACCACCGCGCGCCCGCCGGCAAGAAATCGCCGCGCCCGCCGGGGATCGGCGGTAAGCATACTTGGTGGAACGAGCAGTCCATTCATGCTTAACCAAGCGTAGTGAGCTGGCTTATAGCTATTTAGCTGATTTCCTCCTAGCCGGTTAACAACGAGTAGTTCGGTTTCGTCGAGCCAAGCGCCGAGTCCTTCCATAAGACCGCGCCAAACCATACTCTGATGAGGAGTGCTACCAAGGTAAATTGGACGCATGTAGATGCCTGTCAGATCCTCCAGGTGCACCATTTCTGTGCCTGATACAAAGTCCCCCGGATCCGGGGGAGTTGACAAACGCCAATCTCCTGATGCACATACATCCATTAGATCCACAACAGCGAAAGGGATGCCGCGGCGGATACATTGGGTCGCAAAGTGGAGCATCACAGGGTCCGCCTTGGTTCCAACGATCCCGATCATCGGCTCAGTCCAAATGTCTTCGGTATGCGATCGTTCATCCATGCCACTAGCGCTTCCGAAACTTCGTCGATTTCGGCGTTGAAACCGGCATCCAAGGGCCAGCAATCAATCCGCGCTATTGTCCGCAATCCATCGTGTTTGCCAATGAGCCACCATATGGTTGCCATTGCTAGTTCATACCCAGAGGCAATCCGCTTGCTTGCTTCTAGGATCGCAGGCGTGACGTTAGCGGATGTAATTGTACGGTCGCCTACCACCCTAACCTTCACGAGGTAAGCGGGGACTGCAGCACGACTGCGAAAGGGTCCGTTTGAATCGGGGGACGGGCCAAAGGAGCAACGACCGCTTGAGTAGTCAAATACTTCAATACGTTGCATGTCCGTTGCTTCATCAGGCATCCAGCTTCTTGTGAACTGTTCGGCTCGGGCTGTGGCTTCCTCATCATGAAAGCGTGCTCGACGGGCTGCGAGAGCAGGACCTGACGGAAAGGTGCCACATAGACTCAACGCACTCGGCCTGTTGAAAACCGGAGAATGGGTCAGTATCGCTATCGATCTAGCTGCTGCCAACGCCTCACCGGCAAGAAACCGGCTATTTTGTGAAGATGAACCAATTGAGTCACCTGGGGATAGCCACAAGAGCGGACGGTCAGGATCGACAATAGGCCTCTTTCCAATCTGTTGCTCTATGCTTACTTCTGCAGTCAGCTCAAGGTGACTTCTCAATTGCAGAAGAAATCCAGCCGACGAGAACGCAGATTGAAGGCTTGCGGCCAACCTTGATTGCGTTTTCGTGTAGTCAGCAACAGCAACGATCGGAATCACTTGAGAGTCACATCACGGGACGGCCGCCCTGCTGACGATCCGTTATCAGAACGCTTGATTGGTCGTCAGGTCCCTCAATCATGAAATCCTTGGCATCTTTGGTGTCTTTCTCGTCCTTAAACTCCTTCTCCTCTTGTAGAAATTCTTTTTGAGATTCCTTTTCACCATCCTTCTGGTCTTTGTCATCCTTTTGGCCTTCTTCCTTTACCTCTTTCAGCCCTTCTTTGAAAAGTTCCTTTCCAGTATCATCCTTTACATCCTTAAGGTCGTCCTTGATATCCTTCTCGCCTTCTTCTTTTACATCCTTTGCTGCATCTTTATCGTCATCCTTTACCTCCTTCCCCTCCTTCGGCAACTCCTTAACGTCCTTCTCGCCGTCCTTTGTGGGCTTAAGAGGCTCAAGTGGGTCAATCGCAGTGACATTGGCTCGGGCCAAGGCGATTTCTCTCAGTGTTTGTCCCTGAGATTCGTCCAGGCGCGCTTTGAGGCGTCCTATCACATCAATTCGGTCTTCTTCTGGGATGTAAGGCTCGGACATCTATCCATCCTCCTGAAACGCAGTTGATATGTGAAATCTCCTACCAGTATAGCATGAGTTCTTTGCCTATTACAAGCCCGTGGCCTTGGAGTGTGATGCGGAAGTCATCCGGCTGTACTACCGGGGTTGCGCCTATCTGGTGCAGCACAAGCCCGCTGTGCACGATTGCACTGCCGACATGATAGTTGATGATTTCGGGATCTACCTGACTTAGAACAGTAAAGGTTGATGCATTATCGGAATAGTTGCAATCTGGCCATAGTCTGAGTGACGAGCCATATGCCGGCAGCATGATCGGCAGAGTAAACGATACGGTACCAGACGCTTTCGCATATCTGCTGCGGGTGACCAGGCGTTGGTATTGCAAATCGAAATGGACTGAAGCAGTGGCCTGGCGCGGAATCCCATCGCTTATCCAAATATGGAATCCGGGCATGGCAAGATCTTCAGCGTATCGAGTGGGAAATCCAAGTTCCAGCCTCAGGACCTGTGCGAGCTTGTCGTATAGGCCGGCGAAGCGATGCCTGAGCATCTTGTTTGCACGGCGAGCTGGGCCAAAGTACGATGCCTGCGCATCGGCCGACTGTGCTAAATCCATATAGGCGTTAATTCCCAAGGTAAAAAACATGCCTTTGGGCGACCTCGAGGTCCACTCATCTCGCGATTTCAATACCAATTCGGCTAGTTCTGTGCACTCGTTGATGCTGAGTACATCAATCTCACCAATGGATCTGTGGCTAGATATTCGACGCATGGCGCTCATCCATGGCTCATGAGAAGCGAGGTGTTTCTAGGCTTGCAGTCAGCTTAAGACACGATACCCAGTAAGCCAAAGAATATGCCATTGTTTCAGTGGGTCAACATCATCGGCAATGCTAAGACGGGTCTCAGTGGGGCCTATCCTCCATTTCTGATCTTCGAGCATGGCAACCATTGCTTTACAAGCATAGCGTATCGATTCAATCGTTGGTTCAATCTGAAGTCTGTAGATTAGCCGCTACCGATGGTTGCCCAGCACACCCAGACCTGAGGTGGGTGCAATTGATTGAACAGTTCCGGCCTTGCCATCGTTTACCCCGGACGAGTGGAACAGGTTTGGCCTCAGTGAAGACCTCATGGGGAGTTCTGCCTCCCAGAGAGTTGTGCGGCCTTCCATGGCAGTACCTCAACAGAAAGCGGGCTAGGCCGATCTCTGCTTCTCAGCCATCGCTGTAGGTGTGCACGTACTGCTCCTCGTACTGGACCCGTTCGCCACAGCCTCTCGACCAGGATGTTGTCGTAGCATCGCTTCCTGCCTGACCAGCTGATCTTGATCGCCACAGCCTGCAGCCTGGCCCCGACCTCAGATGAGCTGAACTGAGAACGTTTTCGGATGGGAATATCTCTTGCTTGTGGACGCCTTCCAGCGGCATCTCCAGAGCATCCAGAGCGAGCTCCGTGTCAAGTCTGTTTGAGAGTCTCCAGCTGAGCACATGCCTGGAGTAAAGATCGACGATGGCCACCAGGTAGAGAAATCCCTTGCGAAGTGGGATGTAGGTAATATCGGTTTCCCAGACCTCATCCGGTGCATGAATCTTCCCAGGGCAACAAAGCACGGGAAGCGTTCGGCCGGATTCCCCGGAATGGTGGACCTGGGTTTCGAGTGGAGAGCCCGTAACCCCATGCGCCGCATGAGGTGTCGTACCCGGTCACGCCCCATCTCGATCCCCTCTGCCGCCAGGTATTCGACCATTCGTCGGCTGCCTGAAGCAGGATCTTCCAGATACCAGGCATCGATGCTGGCCATGATCCTGAGGGTCTCGGCCTTACCGGCACCGGCTTATAGTACAGGGTTGATTTCGGCAGACCCAGCAGCTCACACTGACGCCGAACCTAGAGCTGTGGATGATTTTGATCAACCAATCTGGGCAGTTCATGGGCGGTCGAGGAGCTGACATTCTTCTTTAAGTTATTCCAGCTCCATCTTGAGCTTGCCGATCTGCTGAAAGAGGTCTGCCTCTCTAGTGCGCTGATCTCCTCTTTCATTGTCCTTTCTGCCTTTACCGAACAGATCGCTGGCACTTTCCAGCAGCTGCTTTTTCCATTGGCTCACCTGGATTGGGTGGATGGCATGGTCAGCCGCGATCTCCTGAAGGGTCTTGAGGCCGGAAATGGCCTCCATGGGCACACGGGCCTTGAACGCGGGGCTGTGGGTGCGGCGTTTGCTCAACTCCTTCGGAGAAGGCTTCGCCAACGGTGGGAACCCCTGGTTGGGGCTGTGCCCCGCCTCGGAGGTTACCGATGGCCCTGGTCCAGAAAACCCCACCCTCATAGATACTTCCATTTCTGCCTTGGAACTGATCATAACTTGTGCATGATCGTTGTAGTCAATATGGAGGGCTCGGGAGGTGTTGAAAGCTGGGAAGCGTGAAGTTCAAATTGAGATATTGTGGTGCGAAGATTCGGAACACTCCCTATTGCCAATCAACGCTTCAACAGTACTGCGATCCTGGACCAAGGCTGTAGACCAGTGCTCTCTTTCAATGATTCCCGGTCACGTGTAGATCCTTCGAACTTGTTCTTAGACACTTCCGCAAACCACGACCCGCCATCAACGCTTTTCTGTTGAACACGCCCAGCATCCCACCCAATCCTGAGAAACCCTAGCTGCCGTAGCGAAGCTGCAGCCTGACAACAAGCTCATCCCACTGTTTGCAGGTCCGCAAACCACTGTTCAGCTTGAAACACTCTCAGACACGCAGAAAGACTCAACGAGGAGGCACTCAGCCGCACAGCTGCAAGAGCCGCAATAAATGTCAAGCCGAATAAAGAGATAAACAACTAAGCGCTCTTTACCATTGCTCCCCCTCACCCAAGGCCCGACACCCCCTCCCCCCGAAACGCCGCAATCGCCTCAGGCAGGGTGGGGTAGAAGTGCCCGGGGCCCACCCGGTCCACGAAGCCGGTTCTGCTGAGCTGTTGGTAGAGGTCCTGCTTGGTGCGGGCCATGGCGAAGAGGATGCCGTTGGCCGTGAGTTCGCGCTGGACGTCCTGGAGCACATCGGCGGCGGTGATGTCGATCTCCACGATCGCCTCGGCGTTGAGCACGAACCAGCGCACTGGCGTGGGCTCGGCCGCCACAGCGGCCAGGGCGCGGCGGCGGAAGTCTTCCGCATTGGCGAAGCAGAGGGGAGCGTCGTAGCGGTACAGCACCAGGCCGGGGATGGTGCTGGCGCCCTCCCAGTCGTCCACGTCGTGCAGGCCGCCCAGCTGGGGCACCTGGCCCAGCACCGCGTCGTGGGGGCGCACCAGCCGCGCGAACAGATCGATCACTGACAGCGCCACCGCCAGACCCACGCCCATCAGGATGTCGGTGAACAGCACACCGGCGCAGGTGATCAGCGCCAGGTGGAATTCGCTGCGCTTGAAATAGCGCATCCGCTTGAGCTCGCCGATGTCGATCAGGCGCAGCGCGGCATAGATCACGATCGACCCCAACGCCGCCTGCGGGAACAACGCCAGCAGCGGCCGCAGGAACAGCAGCACCACCAGCACCACCACGAACGCCACCAGAGAAAACAGCTGCGAACGGCTGCCCAGCGCTGCGCTGATCGCCGTGCGGCTGCCGCTGCTGCTCACCGGAAAGCCCTGCATCAGCCCATTGCCCAGATTCACGGCCCCCAGTGCCAGCAGCTCCTGGTTCGCATCGATGCGGTACCCGCCCCGTGCGGCGAAGGCGCGGGCGGTGAGCACGTTGTCGGAGTAGCCCACCAGGGCGATGCCCACCGCCGCCGTGAGCAGATACCGGATCTTGTCGAGCGCCAGGCCACCGGGCGGCGCCAGGTGGCTCAGCTCCGTGAAGGGCAACGCGAAGCTGGGCAACCCGGCCGGGATCGCGCCGATCACGGCCACGCCCGCCTGATCCAGGCGAAACAGCGAAACAGCCGCCACCGCCAGCAGCACCGCCAGCAAGGGCCCGGGCGCCGAGGGGAACCGCCGCTGGATCAGCAGCAGGAACACCAGCACCCCGATCGCCAGCAGCAACGTGGGCGGATGGATCTCGCTGCTGCGCCCAGCCAGCTCCAGCAGTTCACCCGCCAGCGACTTGGCCTCAAGCTCCAGGCCGCTGATCTTGCCGATCTGGCCGCTGATCATGATCACCGCCACCCCGGCCATGTAGCCCACCAAGATCGGCTTCGAGAGCAGATCAGCCAGAAAGCCCAGTCGCGCCCAGCCCCCCAGCACACACACCAGGCCCACCAACAGGGCCAGCAGGCTGGCGAAGCTGGCATAGGCCAGCGGATCGCCGGCGGCGATCGGGGCGATCGCTGCCGCCGTCATCACCGCCGTGGTGGATTCGGGCCCCACCGACAGCTGCGGGGAGGAGCCGATCAGCGCATACAGCAGCATCGGCGGAAGAATCGCCCAGAGCCCAGCGATCGGCGCCACGCCGGCCAGCTCCCCGTAGGCCATGCACTGCGGCACCAGATAGGCGGCCACGGTCACACCCGCCAGCACGTCCCCGCGTAGCCAGGCCGGTTGGTAGGCGCGTAAACGCCTCAGGCCAGGCAACAGCGATACGGACATTCCCTTGACCTGCTGCACGATCGCCTTCCTCCACAATGGCCTTCAACGCCGGAACGGGCGCCATGGAACCCGGCGCCGTTGGGCTCACCGTGCTGGTGGGGGTGATTGCCTTTCTGTATTCCGCCGTTGGCCAAGCGGGCGCCAGCGGCTATGTGGCGGCGCTGGTGGTGGCGGGGCTGCCGGAGGAGGATTTCAAGGCCACGGCGCTGCTGCTCAACGTGGCCGTCGCCACGATCGGCACGCTGCAGTTTGCCCAGGCCGGGCACCTGCGTTGGCGGCGGGTGTGGCCGTTTGTGGCCGGATCGGTGCCGCTGGCGGCCGTCGGTGGCTTCCTGCACCTGAACGCCAGGCCCTTCGAGTTGCTGGTGGGTGCCATCCTGCTGGCCTCCTCGCTGCGGTTGATCTTCAAGGCGAGCGGCGGCAGCCCAGGCCGTGTGCCCACACCACCCGCCTTCGGCAGCGCACTCGGCAGTGGTGCCGCGATCGGCCTGGTTGGTGGCCTGAGCGGCACCGGCGGCGGGGTGATCCTTTCGCCGCTGATGTTGATCAAGGGCTGGGCACCGGCAGCGGAGGTGGCCGCCACCTCCATCACGTTCATCCTGTGCAACTCACTGGCCGCCCTCGGCGGTGTGCTGGTGAGCCAGCGACACCTGCCCGAGCGGATCACGCCCCTGGTGATCACCGTGGCGATCGCCGGCTGGCTGGGCTCCCGGCTCGGCAGCCGCCTGCTTTCCTTGCGCGTGCTGGAGCGCTGGATGGCCGCCTTGATCGCCCTGGTGGGGCTGAAGTTGCTGGTGGGATAGCGACGGGGGGCCAGGTGGGGTGATCTGCTGCATCGGCGGCTGAACCAGCAGCAGCAACGCCGCGGATCAGCCCCAGGCTTTGCCACAGCCGCTACCGATTCATACGTTGAAGGTGTACCGAAGATTGCCTGCCATGCGCCGTGATACTCAGCTCTGGCTTGCAGGAAGCATCGTGGTGGCGATCGCGGTGGCCTCCGTCGTGGTGATCAACCAACGCGCCCAGATCTCCGACCAACGCGAGAGCCTTGACCAGCAGAGTCTGCTGACTGCTGAGCTGAAGGAACGCAGCGACGAGGCCGCCCGCCTGCGTCAGCAGGAAACGAACTTTGCCTTGCAACTCAAGGCGCTGGATGCGGAGCAGGCCAGGAACGCCGCCTCGGCGGCAGCGGATCAAGCCAGCCAGGCCGCATCGGAGCAACGGGCGCAGGAACGCCAGCGGCTGGAGGCCCAGATCCAGGACCTCAAGGTGCAACGGGAGCGGCTGGCGCGCCAGACCGCCTGCACCCAGATCCAGACGGGCCTGCGCTCAGCCGAACGGAACGGGGATGAAACCCAGACCAAGGCCCTGCAGGAGCGTTGGAACGCCACCTGCACCAGCGGCTGAACTCGGCGGACCTAAGTTCCCTTCACCGCCGCCACGACGGCCATGACCCGCTTCCAGCAGTCCCTGCAGGCCCTGGGGCAGGCCCGCCAGCTGATCGCGGTGGGGCGCAGTCAGGGGGATCTCGCCAGGATCGCCGACCTGGTGGACAGCTTCCTGGATACGCCCCAGATGGACGCCTGCCTCGCCCGCTTCCGGGCCCTGCCGGGTGGGGCGGAGCTGCTGGACAGCCGCTATCCCCCCCTCCAACCCGACCTGGACCGGCTCTCGGCACTGCCGGCGGGAAGCCTCGGCCACACCTACGCCGCCCTGATCCGGCACCTCAACTACGACCCCTCCTTCTTCCGCCCACGCCCGATCGATAGCGAAGGCTGCTGGCTCACCCAGCGGATCGCCACCACCCACGACCTGCACCATGTGGTCAGCGGCTTCGGTACCTCAGCGGCCGGCGAGAACGGAGTGCTGGCGATCACCGCCACCCAGATCGGCTTCCCCGCCTACGTGAGCCTCACCCATGCCGCCCAGATCGCCGGCTTCCGCTTCCGGCTCGACGACTACGCCACCTTGAGCCGAGCCATCAGCCACGGCGTCACCATCGGCTTCACCGCCTCTGCCTTCGCCACCGCCCGCTGGGAGGAGGGCTGGGAGCTGCCGGTGGCGGCCTGGCGGGAGCGGCTGGGGGTGACCCTGCCGGCAGATGCGGAGCCCTACGGGTTGACCCCGGCCTGACGCTGGGTTGATGAACGCACCCCTGCCCTTCGAGATCCAGGCCTTCTGGGCCGGCCTGGCGGCCATCGCCGCCGGGGCGATCAATGCCCTGGCCGGCGGCGGCTCGCTGCTGAGCTTTCCCGCCCTCACCGCCATCGGCCTGCCGGCGGTGATGGCCAACGTGACCAACACCGTGGCCTTGGTGCCCGGCTACCTGGGGGCGACCAGGGCCCAGCGCCGGGAACTCCAGGGCCAACGGCAGCGGTTGCTGCTGCTGCTGCCGGTCGCCGCCCTCGGTGGCCTGCTGGGCGGCTGGCTGCTGTTGAAAACCGGTGAACGGCTGTTCACGCAGCTGGTGCCGTTCCTGATCCTGTTCGCCTCGGCGCTGCTGGCGGTGCAGGAGCCCGTGCGCCGCTGGTTGCAGCGCCGTTCCGAGCGGCATGGCCGCCAGCCATCGGAGCGCTGGGCCGTGGGGCCGGTGTTCCTGGCGTCCGTGTACGGCGGCTTCTTCGGCGGCGGGCTGAGCGTGATCGTGCTGGCGGTGCTGGCCCTCAGCCTCGATGACACCCTCACCCGGCTCAACGGCCTCAAGCAGGCCGTGTCGTTCGCCGCCAACCTCACCGCCGCCGCCTTCTTCCTCTTCTCCGGTCAGGTGGCCTGGGGCCTGGCGGCGGTGATGGCGGTCGGCGCCATCGTGGGCGGCGTGCTGGGCGGCAAGCTGGCGGGCCGGATCCCTGCGGCCACCCTGCGGGCCATCGTCGTGGTGGTCGGGGTGGCGGTGGCGGTGGTGTATTACGTCAGAACCTGAAGGGGGCGGCCAGGTGCAGGCGGTGCCGGGCTGCAGTGGCCCCATGGCTGCCCAGACTGGCCGTTCCCGGGCCCGCCAGCGTGGAGCACTCCGCAACCAGCCGCGCCGCTGCCGTCGTTGCTGCCCTTGCCACGGCCCTGGCCGGCCTGGTGCTGCTGCTGGCCCTGGCCCAGCCGGGCCTGGCGGCGGATATGCCCAGCCCCGCCGCGGCGGCGGACAGCCAACTGGTGGCGGGCAGTTTTCGTCTCTCCCAGGTGCGCATCCTTGGCGTGCCGGTGATCAACGTGGCGTCGTTGCGGGTGGCGGGCCCGGATCAGGCCGGCCCCGATGCCGCCGAGCGGGCGAAGGTGATCGAAGGCAACCTTGACCTCCTCTACCGGCCCGCCCAGCCCTGCACGCCGGGAGAGCGGATCGGCGAGCTGCTGCTGGAGCGCAGCGGCGTGGGGGCCGTGGAAGCCGTGTGCGACCCGGATCACCTGGGGCTGCAGGGCGCGCCGCAGGCCCTGCGGGTGGTGGTGCAACGGCAGCCCGGGGGGCTGAACCAGCTGGCCGCCGTGGTGCCCGGCCGCGTCACGCCGTTCCCGCTGCTCACCGTCACCGCCGCCGACGCCCAGCTCAACGGCACCAGCGAGGCGGCGTTGGCGGAGCGCTGGCGCAACCGGTTGGAGCGGCGGCTGCGCCGTGCCCGCCAGATCTACGGCAAGCAGCAGATCTCCGACCGGATGAGCATGGCCGCCTGGGTGGTGGCCGCGCTCACGCTGCTGTTGGTGCTGGCCGTGTGGCTGTGGCGCCGGCTGCAGCGCCAGTTGCCGCGGCTGCAGCGCCATCGCGTCGAGCACGCCAGCCGGCTCGCCGCTGCCCGCTTCCATCTGGCCCAGAGCCTCAGTCGGCTGCTGCTGGCGGCGGTGCTGGTGCTGGGCGTGGCGATCGGCGCTGTGCTGCTGCTGGCCTCCCCCGGCCAGGTGGCACCAGCGATCGATGTGCTGTTTCAGCCGCTGGTGGTGCTGTTCAAAGCCCTGGCGATGCTGCTGGCGGCTGCCCTGCTGCGGGCGCTGGTGGGGTTGCTGCTGAGCCAGTGGGCCAGCAACGTGTTCGTGCCGGCGGCCTTCCAGGCGCGCCGCGAGCAGCGCTACCGCAGCCTGCTGCGGGTGCTCAGGCGCCTGGTGGATCTGGCCTGCGTGCTGCTGTTCAGCGCCTGGACGGTGATGGGCATTCCCGTACTGCGCGATCTCTCCAGCAATGCCCTGCTGGCCAGTGGAGCCGTGCTCGGTGCCCTCGCTCTGGTGTTCCAGGGCTTGCTGCGCGATTTCGTGGCTGGTCTGGTGCTGCTCTTCGACGACCGCTACGCCATCGGCGACACCGTGGAGATCGGCGGACGCCTCGGCGAGGTGATCGATGTGGGAGTGCTGAGCACCGAGCTGCGCTGCCACGACCAACGGGTGGTGGTGGTGCCGAACAGCGGCTGTGAGCAGAGCGTGAACCACACCAAGCTGCGCTCGGGCGCCGAACTGTCGCTGCTGCTGCCCCATGGCACCGATCTGGCCGTGGCCCTTCCCGCCATCAGCGCCGAACTGGCCGCCTTCGCGGCCGATCCCGCCTGGAGCGCCACGCTGCTGCAGCCCCCCAAGCTGCTGGGCGTGGATGCCATGACCGCCGATGGCCTGCGCGTCACCGCCCTGCTGATCACCGAAGCGGGCCGGCAGGGGGAGGCCCGCCGCGCCCTGCTCTCACGCCTGGTGCAGCGGCTCGAAGGCGGCGCACAAGCAGAGCCAGGCTGAGGGCGAGTGCGGCAACCAGCTGGAGCAGGGGCACGCCGATCGTGACCACAGCCTGCGCCAGTCCAGGTTCAGGCGTCGAAATGGAGTGGGGCGCGCTCAAGGCCAGCAGAGCGACACCGCCAACGCCAAGCACCACGCTGGCGATCAGCAGCATCCATGCCTCACCGTTGCGTCGCCGCACACAGGCCGCCAACACCGCCAACAGCAGATACGGAGCAACCAGCAGGGCCAGCACCGGCAGATCCATGTTCCGCACGCCGCCGCTGCGGGCAGCGTGGAGAACCGCGGTGGCAGCACCAGCGCAGGCGCAGGCCAGAAGGGTGGCGCGCGGCGGTGGCGTGGTGTTGATGGCGCTCAAGGTTGAACGGGCGCTGGGTGCCGCGTCGCGGGCCAAGCCTGCAACTGTCGCAGCCGTTGGCTCTGGCTGGCCTTCACACAGGCCCGCAGCTGCTCCCCTGCGCGCCAGCATTGGTCCATGGCGACCACCCATTGCTCCTGCTCGTGCAGCAGGGCCGAGCGCCCGCTTGCCTGAAGCGCAGGATCCGCAAGCGCAGCACGGAACGCCTGACGAAGCTGCCGGTCGAGGGCCGTGAGTTCTGCATCCCGGCAGATCAGCACCGTGGCGGCGCTGCCCACCACCTGGCAGCGAATCGTCTCGCCATCAAAGGAATCCGGCGGTGGCGGAATCGCCAGCGCAGCAGACGTGCCGAGGCCCGCCATCAACAGCAACAGCGCCCGCGGCAACCGCCACCGTCCCCAGGCCCAGACAGCCAGTGTCAGCAGTAGCCGGAACAGATGCGGCGACACAGGATTCAGCAGGGGGCGTGGCAACTGTGGCAGGAGAGGCTGCTGGAGAGACTGCAGCCGAGGGTGATGCTGTGGATGGGGCAAAGAGCACCAGGGGACTCCACCAGGGACTTCACACGGAGAATCCCATGGGTGCATCGGCTTGGGGACACAGCTGCGAGCCGCCTGGGACCCGGCGAGCCAACGGTGCTGGGGTGTTCACATTGCAGTGGGCAGGGTGGCCTCACGGAAAAGGATCGCTGCATGAAAAAGAGTGGCCGCAAGCCTTCACAAGGTGCATCCGGATGGCGCTGAAAACAGACGTTCCCTTGATTCACGTGGATTCAGACTCATCACCAGGGCAACAATGATGACCAAGGGCCCAACATGATTCAGCGAGGCCTACAATGAAGCAATGGCAAAGCTACAGCAAGCAAGCCGCAGCAGAGATACAAACCAAAGATCACATGCTAAGATTAACGCAAGCTAGCCACAAGCGATTCGCCGAGCAGAACGCAACTCTCTGAAACGAATTGTTGTGAATTGCTGCATTTTGAAGCACCCTTCAGCATGGATACCCTCAAGCAGATCATCACCGCAGCGGCCTCTTTCGGAATGGCCCTGCCGCTCGCCTCCCATGCCATTGATCCGGCCTACGCCAAGCAACTGGAGAAATCCGGGTGCACCCAGGCCACGGAGCTGAAAGCCTGCGACATCAACAAGAGCAGGGGAAAAAATACAAAAGCTGGCTTTGGTGCCGCCAGCAGCGTGGTGTCTCCCTACGCGGGCCAGTGGGTCGCGAGAAACATTGACGGTCGTACCGTTTCCAAGATCCGTATCGACGGCAAGAACAAGGTCATGGTGAACGGCACCGCTGTGAAGAGCAAGCTCAGCGATGGCGCCTTGGTCTTCACGTCAGGCATGATCACCTACACGATTCAAGGTGATCCCCGCCTCCAGCACAAGAACAGCTGGTTCAATTCCGGCGCACGCACCACCGGCCCGATACGCCGTCAATAGTTGAGGCTTCATGCCTCATGGTTGGAACGCCTATCAATGCGCCAGCGCCACCAGCCAATCAGAGACCCTGTTCACGGTAAAAGCGGCGGATCGCATCCTCCGCCACTTCAACCTGCGCGGCATCACAGGTTGAGGTCTTGCTGAAACGCTTGCCGGCCTTGTTGAAGTTGACGCGGCAACCACCCTCAAACTTCACCTGATGAATGCCAAGCAACAGGGGAACGATCTCAGGGGGATTGCCCGTGGATGACCCGCCACCGGAACTGGACGCACCGCTTGCCGCACCTTTCGTGTAGGGGGCCGTGTCCCAGAAGACAAAGATGGATTGCTTCTCCAACCGGTACACCTGCCCGCGCTTGCCATCGAGGATCTCACGCTTGGCAGGTTCGCCACGCTCATCAACGTACGCATTGGGCGTGCTCTCGTTGGGCTTGAGCTCAATGGTCTGGCCGCCCTTGAGCCGAATAGAAACGAAGCCTTGCCGTTGGGAGAAGGTGCACAGACCAGAAGAGGTGGCCTTATCTTCTCCTGCGGGGAAAACGTCGCAGCGGGCATCAACAGTATCTGCCAGTGCTGGCGACGCGACCGCTAGAGCAGCAACACTCAGCAGGGATGCAGCAATGCCATGAAGCGCTTTCACCTGCATAGCAATCACATCAGCAATGACTGTTTCACCATACCCGACTTATACCTCAGAACGACAAGCCAAAGACTGAGAAGACCTGAAGATTCAGCAGGTCACTGGCCACAACAGACGGCCCAGAGCCAACCCTTCGGCAGTGATCAGGCAGCCGATGGGTAACCAACAGGGCGTCATCGGCGGGCTCTGGCAGCCATTGTGCGAGGCCCCAATCGCGCACCATACGCACAAACAATCGCGCACACCACGCCCAGCCAGACGCCGGCCCCTAAGGGCAACTCACCATCCCGTGGCCAGCCTGGCGCCAGCTCTTGAAGCAGCTGTTCTCGGCCTCGAGCACCAGCGGGCGGAACAGATCGTTGCGCTGCCCGTCGATCAGTTGCTGCTGGTTGATCCAGGTGCCGGGGTAAGGCACCACCGTGCGGTGTCGCACGGCAGCGGCATCGGCTGCGGCCGTGAGGGTGGGCGTAGACACCACCGGCTCCGGCCCGAAGATGCCGGCGGCCGTGGAGGTGCCGACGCGGCGGCCACCGCTCACCACCCACAGCTGGCCCAGCTTGGCGGCCAGGTAGGGATGCAGATCGGCGCGACCGGTGGGGGGATCACTCACCGCGTACAGCAGGGGGTCGATCTCCACCTTGAGGGCGGCAGGGGCACCGGCAGGGGCAGCCAGCAGATCGGCGCGCAGGCTCTGGTAGAGCCCGGTCACCTCCGTGACCGCCAGATCGCCCACCGTGGCCAGCCCCACTCTGCCCAGCGGCGTGGCCACCACCACCGGAGTGTCTCCGGCGCTGGCCCAGGCCCGCTCGGAAGCCGTCAGGTGGGTGGCGCGGTAGCGGCCCAGGATCGTGCCGGCCGGGCCAGCCAGGGCCACGGTGTGGAACACCTGGCCACCCTCACGCTCGGGGTAGCTGCCCACTAGGTAGCCGTTGCCGGCCCTGGCCCGCTGCGCCAACAATTGCTCGAAGGCGCCGCCGCGGCGCTCGGCCCGGCGCCGCAGCTCGGCGGCATCCAAGCCGGTGGGGAGGGCCGAGAGCTCCGGCAGCACCAGCAGCTCGTTGGGCTGGGGCTGGCTGCTGCTCAGCCGTGAAGGGCCGCTGCTCCACTGGGCGGCGGCCAGTTGCACCGGACGGCGGCTGGCGGTGGCGGTGACATCGACTGGCGCCCGGCGCAGCGCCAGCAGGGGGTTGTAGAGCGAGGGGCGGCGTGCAGCCAGACGCTGATCGCGCACAGCATCGGCATCAGCCGGGGTGATCGTGGCCGAAACGATGCCATTGAGGCCAGGCGGCAGCACCTCGGGCGGTACCACCGGCGCTTGCACCAGCTTGCGTCCGCTGGGCGACCAGATGCTGGAGCCGCCGTTGTAATAGAGCTGGCTGCCGGTGATCGGATTGCGCTCGATGCCGCTGCGTGTGGCCCCCACCACCCACACACCATTCAGTGCACTCATGTGCTGCACGCTGGCCACCGTGGAATGGTTCGAGCGCGCCTGGGCGGCAGGCGTGCCGGGCATCACCCGATCGGAAACGGAATGCCAGCCGATGATCTGCGCACCGCGCAACGCCGCCAGCCTGTCGTACTGCCAGTAGGTGTCGTCGTAACAGATGATCAGGGCGATGCGCCCGATCGGCGTGTCAAACACACCCACATCGGTGTCACCGGGGCCGAACAACTGCACGTCCTGGCCGTTCAGGCCATTCTTGCGGTACTTGCCGATGATTCCTTCAGGCCCCATCAACACAGCGGTGTTGTAGAAAAGCCCGGTGGCGCTGTCTTTCTCGGCAATGCCCACACTCATATAGAGGCCCGTGCGCTTGAGCACCGGCAGCAACGCCGCGGTGGCCTGCCCGGGAATGGTGTCCACAAAGGGAGCCAACTGGGCTGGGCCGGTGAAGTCGTAGCCACTGATCGCCGTTTCGGGAAACACGGCGTAGTTCACACCTTCAGCAGCCACCCGCTCAGTGGCCTGCACCAGCCGGCGGATGTTGCCATCGCGATCCCCCCAGGCGGGGATGAAATCCACCGCCGCCACCTTGATCGGCCGGCTGCCCACCTGAGCGCTGGCCGGCAACGCCACACTGCCCAGCAGGCCGGTGGTCATCAGGCCGAGCGAAGCAACGGCCAGGCGCTGCAGGGGAACTGCCGTCATGGTCAGACACCGGTGGAGGCCACGCCGAGACAGGCGCGGTGGCTCAATCATGGGAGCGCAGTGCACGCCTGAGCGCGGATGCTGTTGATTGTCAACGCAGCGCCTGAAGCACCTGGGGAGTTCACGTGGAGAGTTACAGCGCTGCGGCGTTCCAACAGCCCAGTGCCGGCTCACCGGCATACCGGGAGAGGATCGAAAGCGTGGCAGTGTCGAGCAGAAAATGGCTGCCATGGCTCGGTGGCAGCCCGATCCAGCGCGCCGCCAGCACGCGCAACAGATGGCCATGGGCGAACACAGCTACCTTGCCGCCATGCGCACGCACCCGCTCAATCACCCGATCAGCGCGCGCGCCGATCTGGGCCGGACTCTCGCCCTCGGGACAACCATCCCGGAACACCATCCAGCCGGGGGCCATGCACTGAATCTCAGCGGAGGTGATCCCCTCATAGGCGCCGTAATTCCATTCGCGCAGATCAGGGTCAACTTTGGCGTGCTCCGCCAGGCCCGCCAACTCACAGGTGCGCCGGGCCCGCTGCAGCGGACTCACCAGCACCAGCTCTACACCCAGACCAGCCAGGAGCGGCGCCAAAGCACCAGCTGCCCGCTCACCATTAGCCGTCAGGGGGATGTCGGTGTTGCCGGTGTGGCGGCCCGACAGGCTCCACTCCGTTTCGCCGTGGCGGATCAGCAGCACCTCACCAGCAGACAGTGATCGTGTTGCCATGGGTGGAAGCTGCGGCCTTGGAAAGTGTTGCCTGAAGCTGGCTCGCAGGCAAGGGTGGTGAGCAGCGGCACTCTCCACATTCGTTCAGGTTGCTCAACGGATGTCACCCACTTCCGAGCACAGGAAGCTCACTGCGGAGCGTGAGCACCCCGGAATCCAGCGGGCATTCAGATCAACAGCACCAACGATGGATGGATGGAAAGCAAAATCGATGACGGTGCTTTTCAGTTCGCATTCCCACAACGACGGAGTAGCCGATGACACAACTCCTCGGGTGGGAGAGAACATGAAATCAGCACACCGGGCGCACTGATCCTGTTGTCGCTTTGCTCATCGTCATCGGGATTGTGTAGGAGCCCCTGCACGGCTGCAGCAGATATGCGGTAAGCCTGTGCGGTGCGGGTGGCGTGGGTATGGTCGGGATGAGCGGACCAATGAAGGATGAAGGCACAGATATGCGAATTGCCCAAATTTCAACCCTCCACGAAAGAGTTCCACCCATTGGTTACGGGGGAACCGAACGTGTGGTGCACTATCTCACCGAAGAGCTGGTGAGGCGTGGCCATGAGGTGGTGCTGTTTGCCAGTGGTGACTCCCTGACCAGCGCTCAACTCTGCCCCTGTGTGCCGAAGGCCTTGCGCCTTGGCGGCCCAATGGGGGATCCCAGCGTGCACAACATGATCCAGCTCGATCATGTGATTGAACAGCTGGATAGCTTCGATGTGCTTCATTTTCACAATGGACACTTTCACTTCCCCATCGGTGATCTGCTGGGTGTTCCCCACTTGAGCACCATTCACGGGCCACTGCATGCACCGGAGCAGAAGATGCTCTACAACCACTTCAATCAGGTGCCGTTGGTATCGATTTCAGAAACCCAGCGCCTGCCCGTGCCTGCTGCCAACTGGCTCGGAACCGTGTACCACGGTCTCCCGAACGACCTCTACCGCTACGAAGCCACACCGGAGCCCTATCTGGTATTTGTGGGCCGCATATCTCCTGAGAAGCGGCTAGACCGTGCCATCGCCATCGCCACGGCCGTGGGCATGCCGCTGAAGGTGGCAGCGAAGATCGATCCGGTGGATGAACCCTACTTCCAAGCACAGATTGAACCGCTGCTGCGGAACAATCCCTTGGTGGAGCTGGTTGGAGAGGTGGATGATGCGGGCAAACAGGATCTGCTGGGAAATGCCTTCGCCTTGCTGTTTCCCATCGATTGGCCTGAGCCCTTCGGCCTTGTGATGATTGAGGCCAATGCCTGCGGCACTCCGGTGATAGCCTGGCGCAATGGATCAACACCTGAAGTGATCCGGGAAGGAGTGAATGGCTTCCTCGTGGATTCTATCGAGGAGGCCATTGCTGCGGTGCATCAGGTGGAGCAGCTGGATCGCTCGAGGGTACGCAGCCACTTCGAGGTGTGCTTCTCGGTGAGCCGCCAGGCGGAAGACTATGAACAGCTTTACCGGCACCTGATCCAAGCCCGGCGCTGCCAGAGCCCCGCTCACCGCCTGTCGGTGCATGCCTGAACCGCTCCCTCCCTTCGTTCTCAAGAACGAGGAAACCTTCGCCGTTCTGGATTCACGCGGCGAGATCTGCCCCGAACTTCAGCATGATGCCGGCATCTTCCACCGTGGCACTCGCCACATCAGCCGGCTGCAGGTGTTGCTGTGGAACCAATCACCGATGGTGCTGAGCTCCACAGAGCTTGGCGCCATGGGCGTGATGGTGAGCCATCTCGCCAACAACGATGGCGGCAGCACCGGTTCAGCTGCGATGAGCATCCACTTGGAACGCAGCACCGTGCTCACAGCCACGGCCTGCCTGCAACAATTCAGCTTCACCAGCTATGAAGGCCGGCCGGTGAAGATGCCGCTCACCCTGCGGCTGGATGCAGACTTCCGCGACATCTTTGAGGTGCGGGGCTATCACCGGCCGCAGCGCGGCCGCACAGTGCGCCGCGGCAGCCACGGTGCTCTGGAGCTCGTCTACAGGGGCCTTGATGGGGAGGATCGGGTCACGGTGCTGCGCATGAGCGAGCCGATTGAGAACGTCAATGCCGAAGACATCGGTCTGGTGCTGACACTGGAGCCCAGGCAGAGCTTCCGGCTGTTCCTGGTGCTGGACTTCCATCCCGCTGCTGACGCAATGGGTGCAGAAGATCATTACAACGCCGCGATGTCCGCCACGATTCAGCGTTTCCGCGAGGCCCGCCGCAGCGCCGCCTCCGTAGTGAGTGACAATCCGGCCTTTAACAGCTGGTTGCTGCGTTCGTTCTCAGATGTGCACCTGTTGGCCAGCCAGGTGGAAGACGGCCTCTACCCCTATGCCGGCGTGCCCTGGTTCAGTTGTCCGTTCGGCCGAGATGGCCTGATCACAGCGCGCCAGATGCTGATGGTGGAGCCGCGCCTGGCTCGGGGCGTGCTGGGATATCTGGCACGGCACCAGGCCCTCGTGGTGGATCCCGCCCACGACGAGGAACCCGGCAAGATCCTGCACGAATCGCGGCTGGGTGAAATGGCGGCACTGGGTGAAGTGCCATTCTCCAGTTATTACGGTGCCGTGGATTCCACGCCGCTGTTTCTGATGCTGGCGGGTGATTACCTTTGCCGCAGTGATGACCGCGATTTCATCGCTGGCCTGTTACCTGAGCTGGAAGCGGCCATGGCCTGGATCCACAGGGCCGAAGCCAGCAGCAGCGACGGCTTCCTGCGCTACCTGCGCGCCGCCGCCGGCGGGTTGAGCAATCAGGGCTGGAAGGATTCAAACGACTCCATTCATCACGCCGATGGCCGCTTGGCGGAGGGGTCCATTGCTCTCTGCGAGGTGCAGGCCTATGCCTATGGGGCTCGCCGCGCATTGGCCAGGATCTATCAATGCCTGGGCCGCAGCGATGAAGCGGAAGTGCTGAGAGAGGAAGCCGCTGCCTTGCGCCAACGCTTTCATACCGCTTTCTGGACGCCAGCAATTGATTCCTACGCCCTCGCTCTCGACGGCGAGAGCAGGCCTTGCATGGTGCGTGCCTCCAATGCCGGCCACTGCCTATGGACGGGAATCGCCACTCCGGAAGCAGCCGCGGCGGTGGCGAGGCACTTGATGGCCCCCACCAGCTTCAACGGCTGGGGAGTGCGCACCTTGGATGAACGGGAGAGGCGCTACAACCCGATGAGTTATCACAACGGGTCCGTATGGCCCCATGACAACGCCCTGATCGGGATGGGTCTGGCGCACTATGGGCACCGCTCCGAAGCACTGCGCATCCTCACCGGCCTGTTTGAAACCGCCAGTGCTGTGCCGATGTTCCGCCTGCCGGAACTGTTCTGCGGATTTCAGCGCCGTGAAGAGGAAGGGCCCACCCTCTACCCAGTGGCGTGCAGCCCCCAGGCCTGGGCCAGCGCCAGTGTGTTCGGCCTGCTGGAGGCGGTCACCGGCATGTCGATCGAGCGTGAAGACGGCAGCAACAGGGTGCAGGTGCGCTTGCGCAACCCCTGCCTGCCGAAGGGGCTGAATCTACTGGACATCAATGGATTGCGGCTCGGGGAAGAAGAGATCAATCTGCAGTTCCACCGCAGCGAGCATGATGTGGGGGTGCTGGTGCGTAGCCGCACACCAGGCGTGGATGTGGTGATCATGAAGTGATGGAAAATGCCCGCTTGCGATGGGCATGGACATAGCTGCAGAGTTGCACTGCACTCGTCCTCAATGGAGCGGCCCATCAAGGACGCCTTCAACACCAGCCGAGGCGGCATCTTCCACACCCTGAGCAGGTGTGGCGTAGGAGCCTTGGCATAATGCGCTGATGGCAAGGCAGCACATCTTCAGCAGAAACTCAACCATCAGGGGTTCGGTGGCGGGGCTGGGAACAGCCCTGCTGCTGGCGGTGGGGTCAGTCTTGCCGGCTGGTGCCGTGGAGCCGGTGCTGCGGGTCGGTGTCGTGGATGGCGCACCACCGTGCAGCTACCGCGATGCAGGCGCCTGGCGGGGTCTGGCCATCGATCTGTGGAACCGAATCGCCACCCGTGAACAATTGCCCTATGTGGTGTCGGAGTGGCCGTCCGTGCGGGAGATGTTGGAAGCCACCCGTCGGGGAAGCCTGGATGTGGCGGTGGGCTGCATCAACGTGTCGCCGGATCGCCTGGAAAGGTATCGCTTCAGTCTGCCGTTTCAGGAAGATGGGCTGGCAGTGATGGTGGTGCAGAGCCGGCTGGATCTTGGGCGCTCCTTCCTGACGGCCTTGCTGACACCCACACTGCTGCAATTGCTGGGCGGATATCTGCTGGCGATCGGTGTGCTGGCTCTCCTTACCTGGCGCGTGGAGCACTACGGCCAGCAAGCGCAGACGCTCAGTTCCGGACAGCTGCGCAGCTTCAGTATGGTGTTCCAGATTCTTGCCACCGGGCCAGGGAGTAACACCCTGGTGAGCACCACCCGGGGCCATGGTGTCGTGCTGATGGCCTACATGGTGCGCATTGTGTCGGCGTCGTTGCTGGTGGGTTATCTCACGGTGAATGTGGCACAGGAGGTACAGGGAAGCGCCGGTGGGAGCATCCGCTCGGAAGAAGATCTGCGTGGGCTGCGGGTGGGGGTGCGGCAGGGCACTGTCAGCGAAAGCCTATTGAAAGAGCTGAATACAGGCGGCACCGCAGCCAAGATTTCAATCGTGCCACTGAACAACATTCGAGCCGGCCTGGATCTACTCGTGACCCGGCGCATTGATGCCCTGCTTGGCGATAATCTGCAGCTGAGCTACTTGCTGGTTCATTCCAAGGCGAAAGGCATTGTGCCGAGCTTGGCCCTGCAGGGGATCCGCCCGGAATCTCAGGCCTTCGCCTTTGCGCCAGACCTGCCGGAGGCCACGGCAGAGCGCATCGATCAATCCATCAGCGAATTGAAACGCAGCGGGCTGGTGAGCAACATGCGCCAGCAAGCCACTGAGCCTGGCTCAACGCAGGGGCGATAATCTAGAGCTGGCGGGCTATGTTTCGCGGATGCGAACTGCGCTCTTGCCTTGTAGACAAATCAACTAGCTATTGGCCTGAGGCGGGCTGCATTCAGATTGAAGTGGCTAAAGATCTGGCACTAGAAGACAAAGCCTCCCATCAACGCGATAATTGAGTAAAGGCATGAAAAAACTCACCAGAATGACAATCTGGCAGCAGCATAGCCATCGCGAACCAGAACTGAACCACACCGGCGAGGACTGAAGCAACGAAGAAAATCATCACAACCAAGGTGTGATGAAGGTTTGCTCTGAGCTGCCCGTTCCAGGACCAAGGAGCAGGCCCAGCCAGGCCTTCACCATCGCTGAACCAAGCAACGCTGAGAATCAAACAGCGAAAAGCATGCAGGTGAAGACATGGCTTGAGTTTCAACAAGAAATGATCAAATTGCAGACCGTGGAAGGCCACATGATCGCTCTTTACCGGCATACTTCTTGCCACCGATAGCCAACCTGTAGTGTCCATCGCCATGCGAGAGCAATCAATCGCTGCCCTAGGCCGATGTCACCTTGTTGCCAGCATGGATACGTTCTGGCCAACGCTGCGAGGCTGGAGCTTGCAGCACCGCCGCCATGATCCCTCCCCAGAAGCAGATGACCGGCATGCTCGGCCACCCGGTGGCGGAGAACCCGATTGATCTGATGTTTGACGCGGTGTATGCCCACTACGGCTTGAACTGGCAGTTCTGGAAGAACGACATCGCCAACGAACTGGATCTGGCCCTGGCGGTGAAGGCTCTGGTGCCCCTCGGTTACCGCGGCGTGGGCATCACCGTGCCCTACAAGGTGGCGGTGATGCCGTTGCTTGATGCTGTCGATGCCGATGTGCAGGCCATCGGCGCCGCCAACTACCTCACGATCGAAGAGGGCCGCCTGATCGGCCACAACAACGACGGCAAGGGAGTAGTGAAGGCGATCGAAAAGGTGGCGTCCCTGGCGGGGCAACGGGTGGTGATGCTGGGAGCCGGTGGTGCCGGTCGGGCGATGGCGGTGGAGCTGGCCTGGGCTGGCGCCTCCCATCTCACCCTGGTCACGCGGCGGCAGGAGCAGGGCGAAGAGGTGGCCCACACCGTGACCCGCGCCTCCGGGGTGCCGGCGGTGTGGCAGCCGTGGCAAGGAGAGGTGGCCGTGCCGGCGGGCACCACCCTGTTGATGAATGCCACCCACCTGGGTTGTGCGCCCGAGCTGGAGCCCATCCCTGTGCAATGGGACACGGTCGATCCCGGCTGCGTGGTGGTGGATGTGATCACCAACCCCCGCATCACACCGTTCCTGGCCACAGCGCGTGGGCGGGGCTGCCCGGTGGTGGATGGCGTGGAGATGCTGGTGCAGCTCGCTATGCAGATCTTCGAGCGCTGGACCGGCCTGCCCCCGGAAGAGGAGGTATTCCAGCGAGCGGTGGCTGCTGCGCTGGGTGAGTAAGGAAGAATCCAAAAGAAAGGAGAAGAGATTCAAGCGACACCCGAACGCAGCATCCAGCCGCCTTACTCCGGCACCACAAACCCCTCAAGCCGGGTGCAAAGGCCTGGACCCTCGCCGCGCGCCACCGTGGGGTCGTCGTAGGCCACCCAGGCGAGCAGATGGCCGTCGCGGCGTTGCACATCGAGGCCTTCCGGCTTGTCGCTGCCCTGATCCAGCCGACCAGGGAGGCCATCACGGATCCACAGCAGCGGCTCCGGCTGCTCCACCGTCAGGCCAAGGGTGGGGGCGGAGTCGTCGGGGCGGAGGGCATGGCGCCAGCGGTAGATGTAACAAGGGCCCGCCAGGGTCATGGTCGGGCCGGCCAGCACCAGCACGTCGTCACTGCCGGGCACCACGGCCAGATCCCGCACTGCCAAGCCGCTGAGCTGCAGATGGCGGCAGCGCCAGCGCTCAAGGCTGAGGGTGGGGCCGTCGCCAGCGAGCCCACCCAGCCGCAGGTCAACCACCAGGGCGATGCCCCGCAACACCGGACCGCGCAACCCGACCAACACCCGATCGCCGCGGGCGGCAATGCCTTCGATGTCGAGGCCGTTGTCCTTGCTGGGAATCATCAGAAACGGGGCGAGCCGCGGATCGGTCGCCAGTGCCGCCGTGAGGGCATCGCGCGGAGCGGCCGGATCGAAGGCCAAGCGCTGGCCTGCCACAGGCCGGCCCTCGCTATCCAGCCGCAGGCAGCCGAGCACATGGGCGTTGCGGCTCTGCTTGTCATGCAGGCTCAGCGGTTCACCCTTGTCGTCGTCGTGCTTCCGGCGCCGCAGGCTGTGGGAACCCACCAGCCAGAGCCGATCCGCATCGAGCGACAGTCCCTCGATGTCCGATTCGCCGCTGTCTTTACCGCCAGCCAGGCCGAAATCCTTGAGCTTCAGCTCGCAAAGCTCGCCGTAGCGGTGCTCATCCAGGCGCTTGAGCCGGTAAAGGCTGCGGCCCTCATCTCCGCCCAGCCAGAGGATCCCATCGCGGGAAGCCAAGGCGGAGAGATTCTGCTGCAGATCTTCTGTCTTCTTGTCACCGGATCGGCCCAGCTCAAGCAGGCGCTGCTGGCTCGAGTCGGCCAGGGGCAGGTCACTTTCAGAACGATGCATCGGTGGGGATGGAGACAACAGGCATGCCGCAGCTTTGACTCAGAGGGAAGGCGACCAGACGTTCCATGGGTGTGTCAGGCCCATGACGGCAAAGGGCCACTTCGGTGATCTGGCGCGATCGGAATCGCCAGGAGTTGCGGGGTGCTGAGCCGTGGCAACTGACAACAGTCCTGTCCCGCGGGACCATCCACACCAACAGGCTGCTTCCACGACGGGAACGGTGCGAAGGTAGCGCAACTGAGGAAGAAAGGACGAAGCGGCGGCAGGTCAAGACCGCCACGAAGCGAGCTCAAGCGATGGGCGATCGATACCAGCGAGGTGACAGCGCCGGATCTCCACACTGTCAGCCCCATGGGTGCCAGGGCGGGTCGTTCCCGGTCAGCAAAGAAGGGCAACAATTCGCCGACCTCGCGCATGCAGAGACAACGCCCCGATCCCATAGGGCTGCTGATCCAAAAGGAAAAGCAGCGCATGCCCTGGCTCATTCCTGTGCGTCTCTATAGCTTCTTCCGAGGATCGGCTCAATGCTGAATCGAGCAGCGTGATCCTGCAGCAACACCTGCACGATGTGGTGAAGGCCGCGAAGCGGTGTAACCGCCGCCATGTTGTGCGCAAGCTCTGCTTTGCACCAATCCACGGGCAGCTTGCCCGTCGGTGACGACCCGGATTGTGGTGCGTGATCCGACCCTGCCTCTGGACAGGCACGCTGGGACGTCCTGCCAGCTGGCTGACCATCGGGCGAGGGCATTGCTGATCCCCACGCGATTGGTCTCGCTGCTATCCGATGCCATGGGCGGTGGCGAGCAGCGCCAAGCGGCCAGCGCCAGGATGCATTGGCTCTTCCGTGCTGCTGCTCCCGGTGGCGTTCCCGCTGCAGATCCGCCCGTTTGAAGCACCCGACTGGCCAGCGGTGTGGGAGCTGCTGGAGCCGGTGTTCCGCGCCGGTGACACCTTCCCCCATGACCCGGCCATCACAGAGGCTCAGGCTCGCGCGTCATGGCTGGAGCAGACCCGGTCCGTGATGGTGGCCGCAGAGGCGGCTGGGTCGGTGGTGGGCACTTACTACATCAAGCCCAATACGCTCTGCCTCGGCGCCCATGTGGCCAATGCCGGCTATGTGGTGGCGCAGCGCTGCCGCCGCCAAGGGGTAGGCACGCGCCTCTGCCAGCACTCGCTGCAGACGGCCCGGCGCCTGGGGTACCGGGCCATGCAGTTCAACCTGGTGGTGAGCACGAACCTTGCTGGCATCTGCTGCTGGCAGACCAACGGGTTTCGTGTCGTCGGCACCCTGCCCGGGGCCTTTCACCACAAGCGGCTGGGCGATGTGGACGCGCTGGTGATGTTCCAGACCCTGACGGAGGAAGCACCCCCATGACAGTAAGCCTGAGGCCGGTCTTGAAGAAGCCTGGGGCCCGTCTTGAAAAGGTATGGGTCGCCTGAGATTCGAACTCAGGACCAATCGGTTAAAAGCCGAGTGCTCTACCGCTGAGCTAGCGACCCGCCCAAATGGGCACCAAGGGAACGTATCACAGGGAGAATGAGCGCTGTTGGTGCCCCGTTCCGTGCCCCAAGCCCCCTGGCCTGAGCCCTCCGTGCACCCCGAAGCCTGGGTGGCGCCAGAGGCGGTGGTGATCGGGGATGTGCAACTGGCGGCCGGCGCGAGCGTGTGGCCCATGGCCGTGCTGCGAGCAGATCTTGCCCCGATCCGGGTGGGAGAGAACAGCAACGTGCAGGACGGGGCCGTGCTGCACGGCGATCCGGGCCAGGGGGTCTGGATCGGCGCGGAGGTGACTGTGGGCCACCGGGCGGTGGTGCATGGCGCCACGCTCAAAGACGGCTGCCTGGTGGGCATCGGCGCCGTGGTGCTGAACGGGGTCACGGTGGGGGAGGGAGCCCTGGTGGCCGCCGGGGCGGTGGTCACCAAAGATGTGCCGCCGCGCACCCTGATGGCCGGGGTGCCGGCCCAGGCGCGCCGCACGCTGAGCGACGTCGAAGCTGCCGAACAGCGTCAGCACGCCCGCCGTTACCGCAGCCTCGCCGAGGCCCATGCCGGGCGCGGGCCGATTGCTGAGAAATGGCTCAACCCCCCCGATCCGAACGAAGCCGGCGCCTGAGCTCCGTAAGATTCATCCACACTTCGCCCCTTCCCGATGGACGCTCGGCTCCTGCTGGTTGCTACCCCGATCCTGCTGGCCGTGGGCTGGGCCGTGTTCAACATCGGCCGTGCGGCGGTCGGCCAGCTGCAACTCATGCTCAAGCGTTCCCGCGCCTGATGGTCTGGGTGATCGGTGCCGGCCTGGCCGGTACTGAAGCGGCCTGGCAGATCGCCCGTGCGGGGGTTCCCGTGCGGGTGGTTGAAATGCGGCCGGTGCGGCGCTCGCCGGCCCACCACAGCGCCGAGTGCGGCGAGCTGGTGTGCAGCAACAGCTTCGGCGCCCTCTCGGCCGATCGGGCTGCGGGCCTGCTGCAGCAGGAGTTGCGCCAGCTCGGATCCTTGGTGATCGGCACCGCCGACAGCCATGCCGTGCCCGCCGGTGGGGCCCTGGCGGTCGACCGCGGCCGCTTCAGCGGCGCACTCACCGCAGCGCTGGAAGCCCATCCCCTGATCACCCTGGAGCGCAGCGAGCAGCTGATGTTGCCGCCGCCAGGGGAGATCGCCGTGCTGGCCACCGGTCCACTCACCAGTGAACCGCTGGCAGAGGATCTGCTGCGCTTCACCGGCCGCGCCTCCTGTCACTTCTTCGATGCCGCCAGCCCGATCGTGGAGGGCGAGGGCATTGACATGGCCGTGGCCTTCCGCGCCAGCCGCTACGACAAAGGCGACGCTGACTACATCAACTGCCCGATGAACAAAGAGCAGTACCTCGCTTTCCGTGAGGCACTGCTGAGCGCCGAGCAGGCCGAACTGAAGGATTTCGAGCAGGAAAGCGCCCACTTCTTTGAAGGCTGCCTGCCGATCGAAGAGCTGGCCCGCCGCGGCGAAGACACCATGCGCTACGGGCCGCTCAAGCCGATCGGCCTGTGGGATCCCCGCTGGGGCGACCTCTACGACGCCGATGTGCGCCGCGCCAGGCGGGCCTACGCCGTGGTGCAGCTGCGCCAGGAAGACCGGGACGGCCAGCTCTGGAACCTGGTGGGCTTTCAGACCAATCTCAAGTGGGGCGAGCAGAAGCGGGTGCTGCGCATGATCCCGGGCCTGGAAAACGCCAGCTTCGTGCGCTTCGGCGTGATGCATCGCAACACCTTCCTGGAAGCGCCCCAGCTACTCGATGCCACCCTGCAGTTCCGCCAGCGCCCCAGCCTGCTGGCGGCCGGGCAGATCACCGGCACCGAGGGCTATGCGGCGGCGGTGGCCGGCGGCTGGCTCGCCGGCACCAACGCCGCCCGGCTGGCCTTGGGCCAGGCGCCGATCTGCCTGCCCGCCACCACCATGGCCGGCGCCCTCACCCACTTCATCGCCACCGCGCCCAGCGAGCGCTTCCAGCCGATGCCGCCCAATTTCGGTCTGATGCCTGAGCTGCCGGAGCGCATCCGCGACAAACGCCGCCGCTACGGCGCTTACCGCGACCGCGCTCTGGCGGATCTCGCCCCCTTCACGGCACCATCCTCAGCAGCGTTCACGGCTGATCCGGCCGTCACTCCCGGGACCGACCTGGCGCTTGCCTAGCCTCGGCGCACCGGCAACATCCCCGTGCAGCAGACGAGCGTCAACACCTCCCCGGTGGCGGGCGGCAAGGCCTTGGATGCGGTGGTGATCGGCTCCGGCATCGGCGGGCTGGTGACGGCCAGCCAGCTGGCGGCCAAGGGGGCGAAGGTGCTGGTGCTGGAGCGCTACCTGATTCCGGGGGGCTCCGGCGGCAGCTTTCGGCGTGAGGGCTACACCTTCGATGTGGGCGCCTCGATGATCTTCGGTTTCGGCGAGAAGGGGCACACCAACCTGCTGACCCGCGCTCTGGCGGATGTGGGCGAACGGCAGGACACCATCCCCGATCCTGCCCAGCTCGAGTACCACCTGCCCGGCGGTCTCAACGTGGCCGTCGATCGCGACTACGACAGCTTCATCGCCCGGCTCACGGCTCTGTTTCCGCACGAAGCCACCGGCATCCGCGCCTTTTACGACACCTGCTGGCAGGTGTTCCGCTGCCTCGATGCCATGCCGCTCCTCTCCCTGGAGGATCCGGCCTATCTGGCCAAGGTGTTCTTCAGAGCGCCCCTGGCCTGCCTGGGCCTGGCCCGCTGGCTGCCGGTGAACGTGGGCGATGTGGCGCGCCGGCACATCAGCGATCCGGCCCTGCTCAAGTTCATCGACATGGAGTGCTTCTGCTGGTCAGTGATGCCGGCCGATCGCACGCCGATGATCAATGCCGGCATGGTGTTCTCCGATCGCCATGCCGGCGGCATCAACTACCCGCGCGGTGGTGTCGGCACGATCGCCGAGCACCTGGTGCGCGGGCTGGAGCGCCACGGCGGCGCCATCCGCTACCGCAGCAGGGTCACCAGGGTGGTGCTGGAGGGCGGCCAAGCGGTGGGGGTGGAGCTGGCGGGCGGTGAAACGATCCGCGCCCGGCGGGTGATCTCCAATGCCACCCGCTGGGACACCTTCGGCAGCCTGGTCGACGCCGCCCACACACCGGCTGCGGAAACGGTCTGGCGGCGGCGCTATAAACCCTCGGCATCGTTCCTCTCGCTTCACCTGGGCGTGAAGGCGGAGGTGATTCCGTCGGGCAGCCATTGCCACCACCTGCTGCTGGAGCGCTGGGAAGACATGGAGGCGGAGCAGGGCACGGTGTTCGTCTCGATTCCCACCCTGCTGGATCCGGCCCTGGCGCCGCCTGGCCACCACATCGTCCACGCCTTCACCCCATCGGCGATTGACACCTGGAAAGAGCTGGGGCCCACGGCCTACGCGCAGGCCAAGCAGGCCGCCGCCGATCGCCTCATCCGCCGCCTGGAAACCTTCCTGCCAGGCCTTGGCGCGGCCATCACCCACCGAGAGGTGGGCACACCCCGCAGCCACCGCCGCTTCCTGGGCCGGCATCAGGGCAGCTATGGCCCGATTCCGGCGCTGCGGCTGCCAGGTCTGCTGCCGATGCCGTTCAACCGCACCGGTATTCCGGGGCTCTATTGCGTGGGGGATTCCTGCTTCCCCGGCCAGGGGCTCAACGCCGTGGCCTTCAGCGGCTTCGCCTGCGCGCACCGGGTCGGCGCCGATCTGGGCCTCAACCCCTGGGCACTGCCGGACTGACGCCACAGGCCCGCGCCCCGCTGCCTAAGATTGTTTCAATTCACAACAACTCTTGATGTCAGCCATGCCCAACCCCAGCTCCGAGGAGCTGGCGCGCTACCTGGAGCAGCAGGGCATGCTCACCAAGCCGTGGCTGCTCATGCAGCTGCGGCTCAGCAAGCTCAGGGAGGAAAAAGACTCCATGACCACCGACGAGTACATCCAACGGGTGCAGGACGCCCACACCGACCTGATGCGGATCGGCGCCTTCTGGAAGGGCCAGGAGCGGCAGGTGTTTGGCGCCGGCGGCGGCCAGGCGGCCTGATCGCCCTCAGGACGACCGCTGTTGAACCGCTCCCCACATCGCCCTTCGATGCAACCCCCCGCCGCGCCTGCCGGCAGCACGCTGCACTGCTATCCGCTGGCCCAGCTGATCCGTTTCACCCTGCTGGCGCTTTACCTCGCCCTGGTGTTGCCCCTGCCGGTGATGGCACCGCCAGGCCTGCGCCCCTTCTGCCTGGTGGCCGTGCCGCTGGGCTTTCTGCTGGTGAGCGCACTGCTGAGCGAACAGGTGCAGCTCGATGGCGAGGGGGTGCGCGTCACCTATCCCGCCTGGTGCCGCTGGTGGCTGCGTCGTGGCTGGAGTCTGCGCTGGGAGCAGATCCACGGCCTGATGCCGATCGGCACCAGCCAGGGCGGCACGGTGTACTACCTCAAGGGGCCCGGCAACAGCCGCTACCTCCTGCCCCAGCGGGTGGCCCGGTTCCCGGAGTTCCTCGAGCGGGTGCAGCAGGCCACCGGCCTCAAGCTGGCCGGCGTGGGCAGGATCACCCCTCCCTGGACCTACTGGACCCTGGCGGGCCTGAGCGTGGCGATGCTGCTCGGCGAAGCCGCGGCCTTCGCGCTCAGCATCAGGGTCTGAGCACGCCAAGCTGGAGCTCCAGCCTGAACGCCCGTGCCCTGAGCGCTCAGTTGGCGCTGGTGGGTTGGCGCAGCGGTGTGGTGGGAGCCTGCGGCATGTCGTTGGCTTCCGGCAGGGTTTCCAGACTGAAGCGATAGCCCTGCTGACGCACAGTTTCGATGCCACCGCCTTCGCCGAGGCCGGCCAGCTCCAGCTTGCGGCGCAGGGTGAGCACCTGGGTGTCCACCGAGCGGGGGCCACCGCTGAACGGAGGCCAGGCCATCCGCAGCAGCTCCTGACGGCTGCGCACCATGCCGGGTGGCATCAGCAGGGCGCAGAGCAGGGCGAACTCGCGCGGGCTCAGCTCCACCGGTTGGTCGTGAAGGGTGACCTGACGAAGCAGCAGATGCACCTCCAGCGGCCCCACGCACACCCGCTCCTGCAGGCCGTTGCCACTGCGCCTGAGCAGGCTGCGGCTGCGGGCCGCCAGCTCCTCGAGGCCGAAGGGCTTGCGCAGGACGTCGTCGGCGCCGGCATCCAGCAGGGACACCACCGGATCGGCGCCGGTGCGGGCGGTGAGCACCATCACCGGACAGCGCAGGTGGGCCGCCAGGCGCAGGGCCGAGCTTTCCTCCAGCAGTTCGGCGCTCACCAGCAGATCGGGCATCTGGTCTTCGCAGAGCTGCAGCGCCTCACTGGCCGTGGCCACCGCAGCGGCCAGGTGGCCGTCCTGGCGAAGGCGCTGGGCCAGCACCGTGCGCAGGGTGGGGTGGGGGTCCACCACCAGGATGCGTTTCAGCGCACTGGTTGCGGGTCCGCGGCGATCAACGCCAACCGATCCCTCAGCCTTTGCTGGGTTTGGATTCTGATTGGGCGTGAGTTCCACTCGCGGCCGCGTATGCACGCCTAGGCTAACTGGAGAGGGAGAAGGTCACTGGTGACACTGGCTGTGCTGGCGACCGGCTCCCGCCTCCGATCTCCCCATGACCGCGCTCCAGAACCCCGAAGCCATTCGTCACTTTCAGTCGCTGTGCGACGCCTGCCAAGACCTGGCCAGCCGTTTCCATAGCCAGAGTGAGCTGCGGCTTTACGCCGACGGCTACCTGCACGCACTGCGGCGCACCGCCATCCTCGATCCGCTCTCGCAGCGGCGCCTGGAGGAGCTCACTGACCGCTGGATCATGGACCCCTCCGCTTTCGTGGGGCCCAACGGTGACATGAGCACGTTGTTCAAAAACAGCCGCAACTGAGCGCTTCTCTGAGCCTGCAGCGAAGCCGCTGCGGCTGCAAGTCTCTTGGCAGGGAGCGGGGCTCACCCTCAATGCTGGCACTGGCCAGGCCCGCTGTCACCCGCGCGGAATCCAGTCGGCGCTCCAGCCAGAACGTGCAACTCACGCAGCCTGCGCGAAGCCAAAACCTCGGCTTGTGGCTTTGATGGCCCGCTTGCAGGCTCAGGCTCAGGACGCCAGCGCCACGGCGAGTTTTTCGCGCAGTTCGCCGGAGTTGTACATCTCGATGAGGATGTCGGAGCCGCCGATGAATTCCCCGTTCACGTAAACCTGAGGAATGGTGGGCCAATCAGAGAATTCCTTGATGCCTTGGCGCACCTCGGGATCAGAGAGCACATCGAAGGTTTCAAACGGCACTCCGAGTGCATTGAGAATCTGGACCACGTTGTTGGAGAAGCCGCATTGGGGCATGAGCTTGTTGCCCTTCATGAACACCACCACGGGTGCGCTGCTGACGAGGGCTTCAAGGCGTTGCTGCGTGGCGGTTTCCATGGAAGTGCGGGGGGTTGAAAAGAAAAGAGACGGTGGAGCGGGGATCTGGCGTAACGCTCTGTGGATGTCGGGGCCAACGCCGATCAGGCAGGGCTAGGGCGGCTGAGAGCAGCGGCGCCCGGCCAGGTGCGGTCAGGCCGGCGCGGAGGTCTGCAGCGCCAGGGCGTGAATGGCTTCACTGGCCAGCTCGCTGCGCAGGGCTCCGTACACCAGCTGGTGCTGGCGGATGCGGCTGAGCCCCTCGAAGGCTGCAGAAACCACCTTCACCTGCAGGTGGTCGCCACCGCCGGTGAGATCTTCCACTTCCACCTCAGCGTCCGGGAGGGATCCCTGGATCGCTGCTCTGACCTGATCCGGTAACACCATGAAGAGTCGGTCGTGGCCTGTGGCGGAAATCTAGAAGTGGGAGCAGCGGATCCGCCGACTTCAGCGCGGAGCTGCAGGGGCTTCAGCGCCCGCCGCATACGGAGTGACGGCGAAACCGAGCTCGAGCAGGCTCTGATAGGCCTTGCGGCCCTCTTCGCGCGCCGGGGTCATCACCTTCACCACTTCCACCAGCAGGGGCACGGCCACTTCCGGCTGGCCCTGACGGCGGAGCAGCGCCGCCAGCCGCAGGTTCGACTGGGCGTAGATCTCGAGGGCCTCCCTGGCCTTCTGATCCATCTCGCGCGGGATCCGGGCATCCAGGCCGCGGAAGGAGCCGCTCAGATCGCGGTAGAAACCAAGCAGGCGGCGGCTGGCATCACGGGCAAGGTCATAGTCCTTGCGGGCGCTGGTGAGATCCCCCCGGGCCACGGCGGCATCGCCACGGGTGAGAAATCCCTTCACTGCCGCGAGATTGAAGCCGGATCCGGATCCCTCCAGAACTTTCGGGGGTTCTTCCTGCGTCTGGGCCTGAACGGGCTGGGTGGCACCGAGGGGCAGAAGAGCAAGTGCCAGGGCAAGCCCAAGGGCGACGTGGGGCCGACGCACGGCTGCTTCACAAAAGGCGGCCGAACTCTAGGCGCCAGACATCGGCCGCCCCACTGCAACACGGGCCGCTTCCTCAGCTGATTGCATCGCCACCGCCAGCTGGGCATTGAGGCCCTTGACCGAAGCACGGCTCTGGTTCTGCACCGTGAGCGGGGCCTCGAAACACACCGCTGCCTCATCCCGACGCAGCCCCCGGCCATGCCCGTAGGCAATTCCCACCGGCACGACGTTCACGGCCACCCCTTGCCCTGCCGCCAGCCCCGCCAGCCGGGCCAGTCCCTGATGAAGACGGATCGGGCCGTCCTCACGGCGGATGTGCCCCTCGGGGAACACCACCAGTTGCTCGCCGGCCGCCAGCAGATCCACCGCGTACCGCAGCGGCGTGGTGCCAGGACGGCTCTGGTCCACCGGGAAACAACCGAGGCGGTGCAGGAACCAACCCTGCAAGCCCTGCATCTCCGTGCGGGTCACCATGAAGCGGCAGTCGCGGCCGGTGACGCGCCGGCCGGCCGCATGGGGGAGCACCAGGGCATCCCAGCGGGCCCGGTGCGTGGGAGCCAGCAGCACGGCGCCCTCTCCGGGCAGGTGCTGGCGGCCCAGCACGTGAATGCGGCGAAACTGGAAGGGCAAGGCCAGATCCTGGGTGACTGCCATGGCCAGAGGCGCCAGCCAGGGGCTGATGCCGTTGCAGAGTCGCCGCTCGCGGCGGATCAACGCCGGAGTGACAGCCGCAGATCGGGCGCCATCAGGTGTGACGCCAACAGGTGTGGGCGCTGCAGGGGCTGGCGGGCAGGCCGCGCTCTCCGGCTCGATCTGCTGCTGCGACTGCGCTGTCACCGCCCACCGCTGAAGGTGCCTGCAAGCTAAGAGTCACAGCAGCGCAGCGCCGAAGGGCACGGGCAGTTGCCGCTGCGGCCAGAGAACAGTGGTCTGGGGGAGATCCATAGGATCCAGGAACCTCCCGGTTTTGCCATGGCCAGCCTTGGCGTCAACATCGATCACATCGCCAATGTGCGCCAGGCCCGCCGTGCGGTGGAACCCGATCCCGTGACCATGGCCCTGCTGGCGGAGCTGGGTGGCGCCGACGGCATCACCGTCCACCTGCGGGAAGACCAGCGGCACATCCAGCCGCGGGATCTGGAACTGCTGCGCGCCACCGTGCGCTCACGCCTCAACCTGGAGATGGCCGCCACGGCGGAGATGGAGGCGATCGCCCTGCGCATCCGTCCGGACATGGTGACGCTGGTACCCGAAAAACGGGAGGAAGTGACCACTGAGGGCGGACTCGATGTGCGGGCCCAGGCCGCCAGCCTGGGGCCTCTGGTGGGCCGGTTGCAGGCGGCGGGGATTCCCGTGAGCCTGTTCGTCGACCCCGACAACGCCCAGCTGGAGGCCAGTGCCGCCAGTGGAGCACGTTGGGTGGAACTTCACACCGGCGCCTACGCCGAGGCCAGCTGGAGCGAACAGCCCCTGGAGCTGGCACGCCTCACCGAAGGCAGCCACGTGGCCCGCAGCCTGGGGCTGCGGGTGAATGCCGGGCACGGGCTTACGTATCAGAACGTGGAGCCGGTAGCGGCCATCGAAGGGATGGAGGAGCTGAACATCGGCCACACGATCGTGGCCCGCGCCCTGGCGGTGGGCCTGCAGGAAGCGGTCCGCCAGATGAAGGCGCTGGTTCAGAATCCACGCCGCGATCCCCTGTTCGGCTCGATCGATCCATGACCCTGCCTGCGCCCCTCACTTATCACTTCGTTGCCGCCAGCGAAGCGTTTCTGACCGTGGAGGAGCCGCTGGAGGAAGTGCTGCGCGAACGCCGTCGCCACTACGCCGAGCGCAACCAGCCGATCGACTTCTGGCTCGTGCTGCGGCCTGCCTTTCTGGAGGCCGCTGAACTGCAGACCGTGGGCAGCAGCGTGCCCAGACCGGCGGCCGCGGTGGTGTCCACCGACCCGAAATTCATCGAATTCCTCAAATTGAGGCTGGAATTCGTGGCGAAGGGCAGCTTCCTGGCTCCTTCAGCCACCATCTCAGACCCGTTGGCCACCACCTGAGCAGGGCGCAGGCACTTGCAACAGCCCGGGCGGATCAGCCTGGGCGACGTGCAGTGATGGATGTGGTGTGTTGGTGTTGAGCCCCGCTGGTGCGGGGCAGTAGGGGCTAAGCCCCGACAGCGCGGGACTTTCCTGCTCAGCTGCGGCGCAGTGGGGCTTTGGTCTTGTGCTGCACCCAACCGGCAAGGTGGTGGTGCTGGCGGGAATCCAGGGCAGCGTCGGCAAGCCAACGATCCCGGAGGCACTCCAGATCGTCGGGATGGAGTTCTCCGTTCTCCTGCCAGTGGAGGTTGGTGGGAGTCAAGTGTTGGATCGCTGTCATGGCTTGGCTGCCCACTTTGTCAGCTGAAGTGGTGGTAACGGCCGAAAAATGAAGCCGATCTCCTGTAAAGAATCGGTAGATCCTGTGGAGCGTTGATCGCTTGGTGCGGAACTTCAGCGCGGATCGTGCGCGCGGCGGACCCCATTGGCGCGAAATGTGTAGCAAATGTGTCCGCAGCGGAGGTGTTTGCGGCGGAGGTGTCTGCGGCAAAGGAAGCCCATGGCCGCGCCGGCACAGCCCTCAGAACAGGCCGAAGAAGCGCTTGCGCTTCTCGCCCTCGGCACCCTCTGTGCTGGATGGCTTTGGCGACGGCGCCTGCGGGGTGGGCCGCACGTCCTGCTGGTACCGCGGGCGGTTGTCGCCGATCGTGAGCAAAGCCTCCTTGTTCTTCCACCAGATCCAGTCGCGGATCGGCGGAGTGGAGAGCAGGTCCTCGCGGGTGAGGCCGAGGCCGAGCTTGGCGGAGGCTCCCAGCAACACCTCGATCATTTCGTCCCCGTCCTGGCAGCGCGCCAGGGCCTCGTTGGTGCGCTTGGCGCCATTCAGCGCCTTCACCAGCGCCTTCACCTTCTGGGACGGGGGGAGGGAGGCTGGATTCATGGGCCCGCAACGACGCCTGCCGGACCGTATCAGCGCCTGCAGGCGGTTGCTGCCGGGGGGGCTGACAGATTCACGCGCGCCGGGCGAGACTGTCGTTAACGCATTCTTTGCATGCTTCCCCCTTCGCAGCCTTCCCGTCACTGGGTGATCGGTGACGTGCATGGCTGCGCCGATGCCCTGCAGTCGCTGCTGGAACGGCTGCCCACCGGCGATCGCCTCGTGCTGTGCGGCGATGTGATCAACCGCGGCCCCCACATCGAGCGGGCCATGCAGCTGGCCTGGAGTCTCGTGCAGGAAGGCCGCGCCGTATGGCTGCGCGGCAACCACGAGCAGCGGCTGCTCGATTCGCTGCGCCGGGGCAGCTGGCTGCGCAACCCCGCCCTGGCCGGCTGTGAAACCTACCGCCAGCTGGGGGATTCCCGTTGCCGCCTGTGGCAGGAGCGCCTTGACGTGCTGCCGCTCACCTATGCAGGCGAGGGCTGGGTTGCCACCCACGCTGGATTCAACCCCCACACCTGGGCGCCGGATCTGAGCATCCGCCTCCCCTTCTGGCAGGCCTACGACGGCCGCTTCGGCGATGTGGTGATCGGTCACACGCCGGCCCCCACGGTGCGTCGCCTCAACCGCATCGTGATGATCGACACCGGCGCCTGCTACGGCGGCACCCTCACCGCCTATTGCCCCGAGAGCGGCGCCAGCGTCTCCGTGCCCGGCACGGGCTATCCGCAGCGGGCTCGGTTTGGCCAGGCCGCGCTCGGCTCCTTCTGACCAGCCCAGCGGCGGCGCCGTGCTGAGCGTTTTCCGCAGCAACCGCGCCGAACAGCTGGCCGCCCTGCTGGCGCTCCAGCTGCTGCACGACCCCCCCGGGCCTTTCGAAACCGTGCGGGTGGTGGTGAACACCTGGCCCACCAGCCGCTGGCTGGGCGAGCAGCTGGCCCTGGAACTCGGTGGTATCGCCGCCAACCTGCGCTTTCCCTTTCTCACCAGCGAGCTGCGCCAGACCGTGGACGGTCTGCTGGGCGAAGGCGCCGCAGACAGTGATCCGTGGCGGGCCACCGAGCTGGTCTGGCCACTGCTGGAGCTGCTCCCCGCGCTCGCCGCCGGCCCCGACGCCGCCCTGCTGGCCCACTGGCTGGAGCAGCGCGGCCATGGCCAGCGGCCGGCCCTCGATCTGCCCCTGTGGCAACTGGGCCGGGCGATCGCCGACAGCTTCGACGACCTCAGCCTCTACCGGCCGGCGATGGTGGCCGCCTGGTGCCGCGGCCATGACCACAACGACCGCGGCCAGCCGCTGCCGGCCGATCAGCTCTGGCAACCGCGCCTGTTCCGCCAGCTGCATGAGCGGCTGAGCCGGCCGCCCTTCGGCCTCAAGGTGCTCACGGCAATCGAGCGGCTGCGCCACGGCACCGCCTGCCTCGATGGGCTCCAGGGTCCGCTGCGGCTGTTCGGCCTGAGCAGTGCCGCTCCGGTGCAGGTGCACCTGCTGCAGGCGCTCGCCTCCGTGGTGCCGGTGGATCTCTACCTGCTCACCCCCTGCCGTGACCTCTGGCAGCGCTGCAGCGACCGGCGCCGCAGCCTCGATGTGGCGATCGAGCTGGCCGATCCCCACGACCTCGACTGGCTGGCGCGCACACCCGGACTCGAAGCCCGCTTCGGGCGGCTCGGCGGCGAATTCCAGCAACTGCTGGAGGGCACCGGCGACACCCAGCTGGCCGCCGAGGAAACCCGCGATCTCTTCGTTCTGCCGGCCAGTGGCGCCGAGCACCAGGGGCGGCGGCCGCCCAGCTTGCTGGAGCAGCTGCAGCAGCAGCTGGTGGAGGCGGAGGCCTGGCCCACCCTGACGCTGGCGCCCGGGGACCACTCGCTGGAGTTCCACCCCTGTCCGGGGCGGCTGCGCCAGGTGCAGATCGTGCGCGACCGGTTGCTGCAGCTGCTGGCCGAGGATCCCAGCCTCGAACCACGCCACATCCTGGTGATGACCCCCCAGGTGGAGCAGCTGGCGCCGTTGCTGGGCTCGGTGTTCGGCGACAGCGGCGCCACCGGTGTGACCCTCCCCTGGCGGCTCACCGACCGCAGCCAGCAGGGCGACGCCAGCATCGGCGGGGCCCTGCTGCAGCTGCTGCGCCTGGGGGGAGAGCGGCTCACCGCCTCAGCGCTGGAGGCGCTGCTGGAAAACGGCGCCCTGCAGACCCACTTCGATCTGGAAGCCGATGAACCGGCCGCCCTGAATGCTGCGCTGCAGGCCGCAGGCTTCCGCTGGGGCCTCGATGGCGCCGCCCGCGGCGGTGATCCCACCCACAGCCTGCGCTGGGCCATCGACCGGTTGCTGCTGGGCCAGGTGCTGGCCGATCAACCGGGCGTGGCCGTGGGCCTGACCGCCCCGCAGGCGCTGGGGGGCAGCGTGGAGCGCCAGGCGCGCTGGATCCGGCTGCTCATCGAGGTGCAGCGCGTGCTGGAGGGCCTGGGCCGGCCGCGCAGCGCCGTCGCCTGGGGCAGCCACCTGGCCGCCCTGCTGCCGGAGCTGTTCGGCGAGGGAGGGGAGCGGGCCTGGGAGCTGCAGGCGATTCGTGCCGCCATCGCCGAGTGGCAAGGCAGCGCCGCCCGCTGCCCGCTGCCGATCAGCGCTCCCGTGGTGGCCGCCGTGCTGGAGGAGCGCCTCTCCAGCGACAGCGGCCGCTTCGGCCATCGCAGCGGCGCCCTCACAATCAGCGCCCTGGAGCCGATGCGGGCCATTCCCCACCGGGTGATCGTGCTGATGGGCCTCGATGCCGATGTGTTTCCACGGCAACGGCAGCGACCCGGCTTCGACCTGATGGAACGGGAACGGCGGCTTGGTGACCCCAGTCCCGCCGACCAGGACCGCTACGTGTTGATGGAGGCGTTGCTGTCGGCCCGCGACCACCTGCTGATCGCCTGGACCAGCCGCGAGGAGCGCAAAGGGGAAGAGATGCCACCGGCCACCGCCGTGCGCCAGTGGCTGGAGCTGCTGAAGGCGGAGCTGGGGGAGCCGGTGGCGCAGCAGCTGGTGGTCAGTCATGCCGCCAACCCGCTGGAGCGGGTCAACTTCCTTGCCACAGGCGAGCGGCCACCGGCCAGCTGCGACCGCCGGCAGCTGCTGGCACGCCAGCGGCTCGATGACGCGGCAGCGCTGGCGCCGGCCTGGCCGTTGGCCCTGCAGGAGCCTGCCGAACAAGCGTTCGGCGTTGGGGCGGAGGCGCGGGCCGGCCGCGTAGCTGGCGTGAGCGAGGCCGAGCTGGATCCCTGGAGCGACCTGCGCGACTGGCTGCTGGCGCCCCAGGCCCAGTGGCTGAAGGAGCTGGGGCTGCGGCCCAGGGAGTGGGTGGAGCCGCTCGATGACCTCGAAGCGCTCGAACTCGACGAACGGCAGCGGGCCGGGCTGCTGCGTCAGGAGCACGAGCGGCAGGCCACCGCACGGCCAGCGGCACCGGCAGCAGGGCAGTTGGCCGCGCAGAACACCCCCCTGCCCGCCCCCGACTGGCGCCACCTGGCGCAGGGGCGTGGTGTGCTGCCGCCGCTCAGTGCCGGAGCCCTGGAGGTGCAGACCCTCACGGGCCGCTGGGACACGCTGCAGCAGTTGCTGGCAGGCCTGGGCGAGCCACAACCCCTGGCCCTGCGCTGGCAGCAAGGCGAGGAGGGCGCGGCCACGCGGGCCCTGGCCGCCGAGCTGGTGGCCCACGGCAGCACGCTGGTGCAGGTGCGGCTCGGGAACCCCCGCCCCTGCGACCGCCTCGGTCTGTGGCTGGAGCTGCTGCTGGCCGCCGCGGCAGGTGCCCCCCCCCGGGAGGCCCGCCTGATCGCCCGCGACAAGGAGGCCTTCAAGGTGGTGGGCGTCTGGGCGGCTCCCACGCAGGAGGAAGCGGCGCAGCAGCTCAACGCCCTGCTCCGCTGGCGCCAGGAGCACCGCCTGCGCTGTTGGCCGGTGCCGCCGGCCATGGGCTACGCCTATGCGCTGGCGGAACAAAAAAAACCCGGCAGTGGTGCCAGCGCCGCCAGCAGCGCCTGGGAAGGGGGGCTGTTCGCCATGGCGGAACGGGAGGAGCCACCGCTGGCGCTGGCCTTCGGTGGGGGCACGCCCGCCACCGACCTGCTGGCCGGACGCTTCGGCGATCTCTGCTGCCTGGCGCTGGCGCTGTGGACGCCGCTGCTGGACGCGCAGGTGCAGCCGTGAGCCAGCCATGAGCCACGCCAGCAGCCAGCCAGACCCCCGCGCCAATGCGGCCGATAGGCCGCTGCTGGAGTTCGATGCCAACGCCCTGCCACTCAGCGCCGGCCTGCGGCTGCTCGAAGCCAGTGCGGGCACCGGCAAAACCTTCGCCCTGGCCCATCTGGTGCTGCGCCTGGTGACAGAGCCCCATCTGATGGAGCGCCCCCTGGCCTTGCGGGAACTGCTGGTGGTGACCTTCACCGAAGCGGCGGCGGCCGAACTGCGCGACCGGATCGGCCGGCGGTTTCAGCAGGCCCTCGAGGCGTTGGAGGCGCTGCAGGCTCTCGAGGCACCGAACACGCTGCAGCCGCCCGTCGCCGCCCGGCCCGCCATGGACGCCGTGCTGGCCGGCTGGCTGGAACAGCTGCCCACCGGCACCAACCTGCCCCAGCTGCGCGCCCAGCTGCTGCTGGCCCTCGAAGAGCTGGATGCCGCCGACATCACCACGATCCATGGCTTCTGCCACCGCAACCTGCGGCGCCAGGCGCTGGAGGCAGGCCTGGGCCCGCAGCTGGAGGTGGAAACGGAGGGGGCCGAGCTCGCCGAACAGGTTGTCCACGACTACTGGCACAGCCAGGTGCTGCCCCTGCCGCTCCACCTGCTGCAAGGGCTGAAACGGGCCAAGGTGACCCCGGCCACCCTCACCGGCCTGCTCCAGCTGCTGGAAGGCGATGCGGCGCTGGCGCCCCCGCCCCTGCCGGACGGCTGGCGGGCTGAGGCGCCTTTGCAGGAGCAGCTCACCGCCTTCTGGGGCCAGGTGTGGGAGCGGTTCAAGCCGTTATGGGCGGCGCGGGGGGAAGCGCTGGAGCAGACGTTCTGTACCAGTGCCAGGCAATGGAAGGCGGCGGGGGCCAGCGCCACCACGCCGTACGCCGGCAAACCCAGAACGAATCGGGTCGAGGAGCTCAATGCCTGGCTCGCCACCCAGCCCGATCCCTGCTCCTACGCCGAGCTGCGCATCGACAAACGCAGCTGGCTACCCGACTACTTCCATCCCGCCGTCTTCACGAAGGTCGCCGAGACGTTCGAAACCCCGCCGGTGTCGTTGCCGGAGCGGCCGCTGCTGGAGGCGGTGGCCGCGTTGGTGGACGGCCCCGCTGAAGCGGTGCTGGCCCACTTCTGCCACTGGGGCGTGAGGGAACTGCGCAGCCGGCGGCAGCGGGCTGGGCGGATCAGCTACGGGGAGCTGTTGCGAGGCCTCGATCCCGGCCCGACGGGCACAGAGCGCCCCGCGCTGATCGAGGCGCTGCGCCGCCGCTACCGGGCGGCCCTGATCGATGAATTCCAGGACACCGACCCGATCCAGTGGCGCACGCTGCGGCAGGCCTTTGCCCCCGCCGCTGGCGCCGGCCAGCATCTGCTGGTGATCGTGGGAGACCCCAAACAGGCGATCTACCGCTTCCGTGGCGGCGATCTCGACACCTACCTGGCGGCGCGGCAACTGGCGGCCCGCACCCCGGCGGCGGCAGGCGAACCCTCCATCCGCAGCATGCGCCACAACTTCCGCGCCTCAGAGCCCCTGGTGGCCGCGCTCAACCACTTGATGGCCCCCGGGCTGGTGCGCACCAACCTGCCCGTGCCCGCCGTGGTGGCCCAGCCGCAGCGGCAAGCGCTGCACCTGCAGCTGCCACCGGGCCAGGCGCCGTTGCAACTGCTGTGGCTGGGGCCGGAGCCTGGTTCCGCCGCCGCCGGGGCGAAGCTGCCCAGCAAAACCGCGCTGGAGCAGACCCTGCCGCGGCAGATCGGTGCGCTGACGCTGGACCTGCTGCAGCGCGGCATCGAGGTGCATGCGCACGGCGAGCAGCGGGCGCTGGAGCCGAGCGACATCTGTCTGCTGGTGAGCCGCCACTCCCAGGCCGACGCCCTGCGCCGCGCCCTGGAGGAACGGGGCATCGCCAGCCGGCTAGTGAGCAAGGGCGATGTGTTCGAAAGCGAAGGGGCCAGTGCCCTGCAACGCCTGCTCGATGCCCTGGCGGAACCCGGCAGTGGTCCGCGACAGCGGCTGCTGGCCGCCTCCCCCCTGCTGGGCTGGAGTCCCCGGCGCCTCACCGCCGCCAGCCCGGCCGACTGGGATGCCCTGGCCGATCGTCTGGCGCGGCTGGCCGAAGGGCTGGGGCTGCGGGGCCTGCTGGGGGTGCTGGCCGAACTGCTGGAGGGGGAGGGGCTGGGGCGCCTGTCGCAGAGCGGCAGGCTGCTGGCCGACCTGCAGCAATGCGCCGAGCTGGTGCAGGAGCAGATGCACAACGAACAGCTCGGGGCGGTGGCCGCCGCCGACTGGTTGCGTCGCCGCCGCCGCCATCCGCCCAACGACCCGCCGGAACGCCACCAGCCCCACAGCGATGCGGTGGAATCAGCGGTGCGGGTGGTGACGGTGCACCGCAGCAAAGGGCTGGAGTTTCCGGTGGTGATCTGTCCCTATCTCTGGCAGGCGCCCCCCGCAGCCACATCCGCCGCCAACCCTGGCGTGCGCTGGACGCCTCCCGGTGCCGCGGGCCCCAGCCTCGACATCTCCGTGAACCAGCGCTGGGGCGTGGGCCGGGAGGCACGTCAGCAGAAGCATCAGGCCGAGGTGCAGGAAGCGGAGCGGCTGGCCTATGTGGCGCTGACCCGCGCCATGCAGCTGCTCGTGCTCGTCTACGGGCCCTCACAAGACCAGGAGTCCAATCCGCTGCGGCCCTGGCTGTTCCCCGGCCAGCCCCTGAGCGAGCCAGGCGACGACGACTCCAGCAGCCAGGTGTTGGGCCCGGGCGACGCGCTGAGTGGACTGAGCTGGATTCAGCTGCCGGCGGAAGCTGCCGGCCAGGGGCGCTGGCAGCCTCCGCCACGCCGCGGCACGCTGCAGACAGGCCCGGTGCCGCAGCGGCTGCTCGATGGGAACTGGGGCCGCAGCAGTTATTCCAGCTGGACGCACAGCAGCAGCGGCGGCGCTCTGGCTCCGGCGGCGCTCGAAGACGGCCGGGAAACCGATGCGAACACCGCCGCCCCGCCGATCGAGGCGATGACCCAAGCCTCGCTGATCGAAGCGGCGGCCAGCGCCACCTCGGGGGCAGCCACCTCCCAGCCGGGCCCCTCTGGTCAAGCCGGCTCCAGCGCAGTCACTTCTGGTCCAGTCACTTCTGGCTCAGCCAACTCAGACCCGGCCAGCTCCGACCCAGACGCCCACGGCCCCCTGCAGGATTTCCCCCGGGGCGCCTCTGCCGGCGATTGCCTGCACCGCATCCTCGAGCAGGTCGACCATCAACGCCGTGCCGTTGCCGATCCCGCCACCGCCGCCCTGGTGGAGCTGGAGCTGGGGCGGGCCGGCATCGACCTGGAGCAGCGGGATGCCGTGCTGGCCGGCCTCGAGCAGCTGCGCCTCAGCCCGATGGGCGGCCCGCTGGGCAGCTTCCGCCTCGCTGAGCTGCCGCTGACGCGGCGGCTGAACGAAATGAACTTCGACCTGCCCCTGGCCTCTGAGCCTGCAGCATCCCGACAGAGCTCGCCGCTGGTGCGCGCCGCCGGGCTGGCAGCCCCGTTCCGCGACCATCCCAGCGGGGCCTTCGGCGCCGCCTACGCCAGCCAGCTGGAGCAGCTGCCGGTGGCCAGCCGCGGCTTTCTCACCGGCTCGATCGATCTGGTGTTCACCGCTCCCGCCGCCGCTGGCGAGCTGCGCTGGTGGGTGGCCGACTGGAAGAGCAACTGGCTGGGTGAGCGCGGCGAGAACGGCCAACCGCTGGCCTGCGGCCCCCTGCATTACGGCCCGCCGGCGATGGCGGCGCTGATGGCGGCGAATCACTACCCACTGCAGGCTCACCTCTATCTGGTGGCGCTGCATCGCTACCTGCGCTGGCGCCTGCCGGGCTACACCCCCGAGCGCGATCTAGGCGGCTACGTCTACGTGTTTCTGCGCGGCGTGCCGGGGGAGCGGGCACAGGCGGCCGGGCCCGGAGCGGCCGTACCGGGAATGTTCGTGGAAGCGGTCGATCCCGATCGGCTGCTGGCCCTCGATGCCGCCCTGCGGGAGGGGCAGCCATGACGGATGCCTCGCAAGAAGCACAGGCACCCGCGCCGTTCGGGGCTCTCACCACAGCAGCCACAGGCGCGGTGGCAGCGCCTGGCTGGACGCTGGGGATGGCCCTGGCCGAAGCCCTGCCGCGCCTCTACGGGGTGAAGCGCGATCCGCTGGTGGAGGAGCTGATCCTGGCGCTGGCGCTGGCGGTGCAACGCGGCGAGCTGGAGCTGCCGCTGGCGGGAACGGCGCCGGAAGGGATCGGGGCGGAAAGCGTGGCCGCCGGCCTCTGGCCGGAGGGCCATCGGGCAGCGCTGGAGCGCTCCCCCCTGCTGGACGCTGGCCGGGAAACGTCGCCGGCCGGCCCGGCCCCGCTGGTGCGCACGGCAGCGGGTGGCCTGGCCTGGCGGCGTTGGCGCGACCAGCTCGACGACGTGCTGGCCCAGTTGCGGCAGCGGGCCCTGAGCCCGCTGGAGCCAGCGCTGCCGCCGGAGCATCGCCAGCGCCTGTGCGATACGGCCTGCCGCCGCGGCGCCCTCGATTCTCAACAGGTGCGGGCGGTGGATGCCCTGCTGTCTCAGCAGCTGGTGCTGCTCGGCGGCGGTCCGGGCACCGGCAAGACCACCACGGTGGTGCAGATGCTGGCCGCGGCGCTGGAGGCCCGCCCCGACCTGCGCGTGCACCTGGCGGCCCCCACCGGCAAGGCAGCCACGCGCCTGCGGCAGGCGATCCGGGAACGTGGGGACCGCCTGCCCGACGACCTGGCCGAACGCTGCATGGCCCTGCCCTGCACCACCCTGCACCGCCTGCTGGAAAGCCGCGGCGATGGTTTCGCCCGCGACCGCCGCCACCCGCTCGCCCTCGATCTGCTGGTGATTGATGAGGTGTCGATGCTGGATCTGGCGTTGATGGCGGCCGTTCTCGACGCCCTGCCGCAGCAGGCCCAGCTGCTGCTGGTGGGCGATCCGGCCCAGTTGCCGCCGGTGAGCCCCGGCGCCGTGCTGATCGCCATCGAAGACGACCACCGCCGCGCCTCGCTGGGGGAAGCGATGGTGCAACTGGCCACGCCTTACCGCAACGAAGGGGCGATCGCCGCCGTGGCCGCCCAGGTGCGCAACGGCGGCGGCGCCCGGCTGGAGCGAAGCCTTGCCGCACTCCAACCGCGCGACAACCTGCATTGGCTGCGCTGCGAGCCGCCGCGGCTGCCTGAAGCACCGCTGGAGCGGCTGCGCGCCCATCAGGAACGGCTGCGGGAACTGGCGATGGCCTTTGATCCCAGCCAGCTTTCCGCGGCCCAGGCGCTGCTGAACGAACTGGAAGCCTGCGTGCTGCTCACGCCCGTGCGCAGTGGCAGCTGGGGCGTGGAGGCCCTGCATCGCCGCCTGCTGGGGGAGGCCGCCGAACGCGGCGCAGCAGCCTGGCCGCTGGGTACGCCGGTGCTGTGCAGCCGCAACCTGGCGGAGCAGAACCTGGCCAATGGCGATGTGGGCGTGGTGGTGCGGCCGGGGCGCGAGACGCTGCTGCTGTTCAGTGACGACACAGCCGGGCCCCGTTTGCTCCATCCCACCCGCCTGCCAGGGGCGGAACCGGCGCTAGCCCTCACGATCCACAAATCGCAGGGCAGCCAGTACCAGGAGGTGGTGGTGCTGCTGCCCAGGAGTGAGCGCTGGGAGGGGCGGCTGCTCTATACCGCTCTCACCCGTGCGCGCCGGGAGGCCTGGCTGGTCACCCCACCGCTGCCGCCCTGGGCGCCGGCGCCGGGCCCGTGATCCCTGCCGGCAGGCCCACCCTCACAGCGTCGGACTGGCGGATCTGGGGCCTCACCGCCGCAGGCAAATACCTGGAGGGGCTGGTGGTGTTCATGGGGGGCATCGCCCTGCCGCTGGTGCAGGCGGAGCTGGCGCCGGCCAGGGCAGCGGTGGGTCTGCTGGCGGCCGCGCCGCTGATCGGCATCCTCGTGGGCGCGCCGCTGCTGGGCACGCTGGCCGACTGCTGGGGCCGCCGGCCGGTGTTCTTAGCCGAGCTGGTGCTTCTGCTGGCGGGGCTGCTGGGGGCCGCCGCCAGTCCGAACGTCACCTGCCTGGTGGCGGCACTGCTGCTGATCGGCCTGGCGCTCGGCGCCGACTACCCCACCGGCCATCTGGTGATCTCCGAACAGTTGCCGGCGGCCTGGCGTGGCCCGCTGGTGCTGGGCGCCTTCGGCTGCCAGGCCGTGGGGGCACTGAGCGGCAGCCTGCTGGGCTGGCTGCTGGCTGCTCATGGCAGCCTGGGGCCACTGGGCTGGCGCAGCCTCTATCTCCTGCCGGTGCTGCCGGTGCTTCTGCTCACAGGGGCGCGGCTGGGGGTGCCGGAAAGCCCTGGCTGGCGGCCGCCGGGTGTTGCCCAGCCCCAGGCCGCTGGAGAAGGGGGGTCGGCGTCAGCCACTGGCCAGACCGAGACGGCGCATCCTCTGCCCGACCCGTTGCCACCTCGCGCACCCAGCCCGCTGGCGCCTCCTTCACTGCGCCCACTGCTGCTGGCCGGGCTGCCGTGGTTTGTGCAGGACCTCAGCACCTACGGGGTGGGAATCTTCCTGCCGCAACTGCTGGTGCAGGGCGGTGTGCAACAGCACAGCCTGGGCTGGGCCACAGCGGCCGATGGGCTGTTCGTGGCCGGAATCGGCCTGGCGATCGTGCTGGTCGACCGCCTGGGCCGGATCGGGCTGCAGGTGGCCGGCTTCGGGGGCTGCGCCGCCGGGCTGGCGCTGGCGGCGTGGGGCTGCAGCGGGGCTGTTCAGGCGCCCGGCCTGGTGATCGCCGGGGTGGGCCTGTTTCTGTTCATGACCAACGCCGGCCCCAATGCCACCACCTATCTCCTTGCAGGAGAGGTGTTCCCGATCGCCCAGCGCGGCCAGGGGGCGGGCCTCGCGGCCGCTGCCGGCAAAGCCGGCGCGGTGCTTGCCGCCCTCACACTGCCGGGGTTGCTGCACCGCTGGGGAACCGGTGCGGTGTTGGCTGGCCTGGCGATCAGTTCGGTGATCGGCGCATTGCTCACCGGCTGGTTACGGCTCGATCCGGCACAGGAGCGCTAACCATTCAGCGCAACAGCGCTCGGCAAAAAAGCGGGGCCTCGGCACGCGGTGAAGCAGCCAGGACCCCGGTGGTGAAGCATTCAGATCAAGCCTCTGAGCAAGGTTTCAGAGCAACCGTCGGAGCTGCGCACAGAACAGAAAAGGGGGCAGGACGGCACCCGCCCCCCAGCGTTCTGACTACTTGATGAACAGCATCTCCTGGTAGGTGGGCAGCGGCCAGGCGTTGTCGTCCACCAGGGTTTCGAGCCCGTCGACGGCTTCGCGGATCTTGTACATCAGCGGCAGCAGGGTGTCGGCGCAGTGGCGCATGTGGGCAGCCTCGCCGTGGGGCGGGCTGGCCAGAGCGGACTCCAGGGCCACGCAGTTGGCCAGCAGCTCCTGATTGAGCGTGGCGATCCGGCCGGCCATGGCCCGATCGGGCGGCAGACCCAGGGTTTCCTGGTAGTGGAGGGAGTTGGCCAGCTGACCGAGATAGGTCATCACGGCGGGGTACACCTGGGTGCGGGCCATCTGCAGCACCAACTTGGCCTCCACTTCCACCGCCAGCACGTACTGCTCGGCATACACCTCGAAGCGGCTGTGCAGCTCCACCGGGGTGAGCACACCGGTGCGCTCGAACAGGGCCTTGATGTCGTCCCGCTCCAGCACGAGCAGCGCATCGGCGGTGGTGGGGAGGTTCTCCAGACCCCGTTCGGTCACGGCCTTTTCATGCCACTCACTGGAGTAGCCGTCACCGCCGAACACCACATTGCCGTGCTGCTGCATGATCGCCTGCAGCACTGCAGCGGCTGCCGACTCCAGCGACGCACCGGCACCCATCTTGGCCTCCAGTTCGTCGGCCACGTACTTGAGCGAGTCGGCCAGGATCGTGTTCATGGCCACCAGCGGGCCGGCCACGGATTGATTCGAACCCACGGCGCGGAACTCGAAGCGGTTGCCGGTGAAGGCGAACGGGGAGGTGCGGTTGCGATCGCCCGGATCCTTGGGGAACTCGGGCAGGGTGTCGACACCGAGCTGCATCAATCCACCGTGGTCGGTACTGCCAAGGTTGCCGTTCTTGATCATCGTGAACACCTCTTCCAGCTGGCTGCCGAGGTACATCGAGATGATCGCCGGCGGAGCTTCGTTGGCACCGAGGCGGTGATCATTGCCGGCCGTGGCCACCACAGCACGCAGCAGCGGGCCGTAGAGATGCACGCCACGAATCACAGCACCGCAGAACAGCAGGAACTGCATGTTCTCCTCGGGGCTGCTGCCGGGATCCAGCAGGTTGCCCTGGGTGCCGTTGCCCACCGACCAGTTCACGTGCTTGCCGGAGCCGTTGATGCCAGCGAAGGGCTTCTCGTGCAGCAGGCAGTTCATGCCGTGCCGGCGCGCCGTGTTCTTCAGCAGCGTCATGGTGAGCTGCTGGTGGTCGGTGGCCACGTTGGCCGCCTCAAAGAACGGAGCGATCTCGAACTGGCCCGGTGCCACTTCGTTGTGGCGGGTTTTGGCGGGAATGCCCAGCTTGTACATCTGGCGTTCCACATCCTGCATGAACACCTGCACCCGCTGGGGGATCGCACCGAAGTAGTGGTCGTCGAACTGCTGGCCCTTGGCGGAAGGATGGCCGAACAGGGTGCGGCCCGCCAGCAGCAGGTCGGGGCGGAGGGTCACGAAGGCGCTGTCGACCAGGAAGTATTCCTGTTCAGCACCGCAGCTGGAATTGACCGGGGCGATCTCGGTGTTGCCGAGCAACTTGAGCAGTCGCTGGGCCTGCTTGTTCATCGCTGCGTTGGAGCGCAGCAGCGGTGTCTTCTTGTCGAGGGCCTCACCCGTCCACGACACGAACACCGTGGGGATGCAGAGGGTGATGCCGTTGGGCGTCTCCATCAGGAAGGCCGGGCTGGTGATGTCCCAGGCCGTGTAACCGCGGGCTTCGAAGGTGGAGCGGATGCCGCCATTGGGGAAGGAGGAACCATCAGGCTCGCCCTGCACCAGCACCTTGCCGGTGAATTCACAGATGGCCGAACCATCGCTCTGGGTGGAGATGAAGCCGTCGTGCTTCTCCGCTGTGGAGTTGGTGAGCGGATAGAACACGTGGGCGTAGTAGAGGGCGCCACGGCCCACCGCCCAGTCTTTCATCGCCTGGGCTACAACATTGGCCACGGAAACATCAAGTTTGCCGCCTTCCTTGATGGTTTTCTGAACCGATTTGAAGATGTCCTTCGGCAAGGACGACTTCATCTTGGCCAGATCGAAAACGTCAGACGCCCACAACTCTGAGAGGGGCGCAATGGGAGGAAACTCCGGGGATGGCCGTTCCTGGATGCACTGGATGGCCGCGAGACGCTGCGAACTGGGCATGAGGGGCAGAAAAGATCCGCCCAGCATCCAACCCCTCAGCCTTGCCACCAGATGACGCCGTTGCTACAGATCAATTGGTGGGCCCTTCCCCGGTTGCGAATCGCTCAAGCCTCGGGCATTCCCAGTCGGATCCTGCGCAGCATCGAACCAGCAACCAGCGGCAAGAGCCGCGCGCGCTGTGTCAGGCCCGCGGCGCCCTTCACTGACCACGTCATGCGACAGACTGAACCTGCATTCCGCTGCAGCGTCGATGGTTCGCTACTACCTCCTGCTGCCGGATCCGAAGGCTGGAGCCGAGGCCACGCTCGGGCGCATGCTCGACGACCGCTCCGAAGCCTGCTTCGACGCCACCACCACACCCCCGGGCTGGCAGAACTGCACGAATCAGATTCAGCGCCGGCTGCACGCCCACGACAAGATCGCCGAAATCAGCCTGGAGCGCGCTCAGGCCTGGCAACCCTCCGCCTTTGCCTGAACCCGGCCGCGAGTTACCGCCCGGCCCCGAGGCCCAGGTTGACGCCGGATCAGGGCGATGCCAACGCCCCTGGGGATGGTTCGAGACCCTTGCCGATGGTGAGTCCTACCGGGTGAAACGGCTGCTGGTGCTGGCCCACCAGCGCATCAGCCTCCAACGTCATCGCCACCGCTGTGAGCACTGGGTGGTGGTGGCCGGCAACGGTCGGCTTGAACTGGAGGGGGAATCCATCCCGGCCCGGCCGGGCGTCACCTTGTTCATCCCTGTGGGCGCGATGCATCGGCTCACCGCCGGCTCCAGCGATCTGGTCCTGATTGAGGTGCAGCGGGGCGAGCGTCTCGAAGAAAGTGATATCGAACGTTGGCAGGACGATTACGGCCGGGCCGTCAGCAGCACATGACGGGGATTCCGGCCGTTCAGGTGTTACATTGTGCGCTCACCCTTTGATGAAGGGCAAGGCAGGCGTGCTACAGGCCATCAAGGCCATGAGCTTCGGGTTGCTGCCGGCCTGTGTTGAAGGAACTCCTCAGGCCCCAGCCACCCACCCAGATTCGTGACCCAGCCTTCTGCTTGCGAGAGCTTCGCGTGCTCTGTTGACACCGACGCGTCCCTCTCCGCCTCCAATTCCACCTCGACGAGCCATCCCATCACCACCCTTTCCCTCTCCGCCGACCTTTCCCTCTCTGCCGACCCGATCGCCGCGGATTCCGCCGCCACGCCAGCCCTGCCGCTGACGAGCGTCGATCTCACCGCCCTGGAAGCCACCAGCCCCGCCGTGACGGACGCCACAACCGAAGCCAGCACCCTGATCGGTCCGCTCACCACCACCGCAGCACCTGCCGAAGCGAAGAACGGCTTCGCCAGCTTTGGTTTCTCCGCCGAGCTGCTGGAGGCCGTCGAAGGCTGCGGCTACACCGAGCCTTCCCCGATCCAGAAAGCCGCCATTCCTGAGCTGCTGCTGGGCCGCGATCTGGTCGGCCAGGCGCAGACCGGCACCGGCAAGACAGCCGCCTTCGCCCTGCCCCTGCTGGCTCGCCTCGATCCAGCCCAACGCACCCCGCAGGTGCTGGTGCTCACGCCCACCCGCGAGCTGGCACTGCAGGTGGCGGAATCCTTCAACAGCTATGCCACCAAGCTCCCGCAGGTGCGGGTGCTTCCCATCTATGGCGGAGCCGATTTCCGCGATCAGATCGTGCGTCTGCGCCGTGGCGTGCAGGTGGTGGTGGGCACCCCTGGCCGTGTGATGGATCACATGCGCCAGGGCACCCTTGATCTTTCCGGCCTGCGCAGCCTCGTGCTCGACGAAGCCGATGAAATGCTGCGCATGGGCTTCATCGACGACGTGGAGTGGGTGCTGGGGCAGTTGCCGAGCGAGCGGCAGGTGATCCTGTTCTCCGCCACCATGCCGTCCGAAATCCGGCGGCTTTCGAAGAACTATCTCCGCAGCCCGGCGGAAGTGACGATCCGGCAGAAAGGTGCTGAGTCCAGCTCCATCCGCCAGCGCCATCTGGTGGTGAACGGATCCCAGAAACTGGAAGCTCTCACCCGGGTGCTCGAGGCCGAAAGCAGCGAGGGTGTGATCATCTTTGCCCGCACCAAGGCCATCACCCTGGCGGTGTCTGAAGCGCTCGAACAGCAGGGCCACGATGTCGCTGTGCTCAACGGCGATGTGCCGCAGGCCCAGCGGGAACGCACCGTGGAGCGGCTGCGCAGCGGCAAGGTGAACGTGCTTGTGGCCACGGATGTGGCGGCGCGCGGGCTCGACGTCGACCGCATCACCCTGGTGATCAACTTCGACATCCCCTTTGACAGCGAGGCCTACGTGCACCGCATCGGCCGCACCGGCCGGGCCGGCCGCAAGGGCGACGCGATCCTGTTCCTCACCCCGCGCGAGCGCCGCTTCCTCTCAGGTCTCGAGCGTGCCGTCGGCAAGCCGATCGAGCCGATGGAGGTGCCCAGCAACGCCGACATCAATCAGAGCCGGCTGGATCGCCTGCGTCAGCGCCTCACCGCCGCTGTGCAGGAGCCCACAAGTGAACCCCAGGAACTGGCCCTGCTCAGCGAAATTATCCAGCGGGTAGGCCGCGAGATCGAGGTCACCCCGGAGCAGCTGGCCCTGGCCGCCCTCCAGCTCGCCGTGGGCGATCGCCCGCTGCTCGCCCAGGGTGAAGAAAACTGGCAGCAGAGCGGAGGACGCGACCGTGACCGTCAACGGGACGGCGATGGCCGCCGTGGCGAGCGCGGCGAGCAACGGCGGCCCCTTGGCCAGGGCCGCAACGGCGGCGGGTTCCGCGAGGAAGGCAGCGCGCCCCCCGACGACCAGATGGACCGGTTCCGCATCGAAGTGGGCTGGCGTGACCGCGTCAAGCCGGGCAACATCGTGGGAGCGATCGCCAATGAGGCTGGCCTCAACGGCCGCAGCATCGGCAGGATCCAGATCTTCGACACGCACAGCGTGATCGATCTGCCCAAGGGAATGCCTGAAGATGTGTTCGCCGCTCTCGCCCGCCTGCGGGTGATGAACAAGGAGCTGCAGATTTCCCGTCACCAGGGCTGAGCCCTTCAGCCCCTCCCCGCCATTGCCCTGAGGCCCTCCATGCGCCTGGTCTTCACCTTCACCTCGCTGGCTGCCCTCACGCTCTTTGCCCAACCGGTGCAGGCCGATACGTTGAGCGCATCGGCTTCCAACCGCAATGACAGCGTCACCAGGTTCTGCCTGGCGGGGTTCCAGGCCGCCTTCCAAGCGGCCCGCAAAGTGCCCCCGGATGGTATGGGGGCCTACACCTGCAACTGCTTCGTGGAGCAGGTGAACAAGGGCTCCAGCATCCAGGGCGCCACCGACATCTGCCGGCAGCTCGCCACGACCAAGTACCGGCTCTGAGCGTTCAGCTCCAGAGGCTGGTCACACCATCGGTGCACAGCAGGCTCACCTGCTCCAGGGGCAGGTTTTCGATCGTGGCGATCAAGGTCGTCTGCACCTCGGTGGACTCGGTGAGCACGAGGGATTGCAGCAGGTCGAAACGGTCCTGAGGGGCGAGTTCGCCGTTCTCGCACCAGGCCAGACTCCAGGGGACAGGGGCAGACATTGGTTCGGGATCGCCGGGTGTTGGTTCCGTGACAATCAGACGGCCTTCGCCCATTTCCTCCCTTCTTCCCTTTTCCTTCCGTTCTGCTTCACGCTTTGCCACGCCTGCCCAGGCCATGCCGCCACTTTCTTCGCCCCAGCACGAGCCCCAACACTCTGCCCCCGCGCTGAAGCGGCTGCTGCGAGCCCTGCGGCCGCACCGCCGGCGGGTGTGGCAGGCGGCGTTCTGTTCGGTGCTCAACAAAATCTTCGATCTGGCGCCGCCGGTGCTGATCGGCCTGGCGGTGGATGTGGTGGTCCGCCAGCAGACTTCCAGCCTCGCCGCGCTCGGTTTCCGCAGCGTGCCGAGCCAGCTGGGGCTGCTGGCCCTGCTCTCGTTCGTGATCTGGAGCGCCGAATCCGGCTTCGAATACCTCTATGGCGTGCTGTGGCGCAACCTCGCCCAGACCGTGCAGCACGAGCTGCGGCTTGAGGCCTACGGCCATCTGCAGCAGCTGGAGATGGCCTTCTTCGAGTCGAGCAGCAGCGGCCGGCTGATGGCGATCCTCAACGACGACATCAACCAGCTCGAGCGCTTCCTCGACCATGGCGCCAACGAGCTGCTGCAACTGGTGACCACCGTGGTGGCGGTGGGCGGGGCCATGGCCGTGCTCTCCCCCAGCGTGGCGGGGGTGGCATTTCTGCCGATCCCGGTGATCCTCTGGGGCTCGCTCAGCTTCCAGAAGCGGCTGGCCCCGCGCTACCGCGAGGTGCGTGAAAGGGCTGGCGATCTCAACAGCAGCCTGGCCAACAACCTCGGCGGCATGCTCACGATCAAGAGCTTCGCCGCTGAAGCCTGGGAGCTGGAGCGCCTCCGCGGCGAAAGCGAGGCCTACCGCGCCAGCAACCGCCGCGCGATCCGCATCTCGGCCGCCTTCATTCCGCTGATCCGCTTCGCGATCCTGTTCGCCTTCCTGGCGATCCTGGTGATCGGCGGCCTGCAGGCGTGGCAGGGAGCGATCGCTGTAGGCAGCTACAGCTTTCTGGTGTTCATCACCCAGCGTCTGCTCTGGCCGCTCACCACCCTGGGCCGCACCCTCGACGACTACCAGCGGGCCATGGCCTCCACCACACGGGTGCTCGATCTGCTCGAAACTCCGGTGAGCATTCCCGGCGGCTCCCGGCCGCTGCCCCCTGAGCAGGTGCAGGGCAGGCTCGAGTTCCGCGCGGTGGACTTCGCCTACGGCGGCCGCGACCCCTTGCTGAATGGATTCGAGCTCATCGTGCCGGCCGGCAGCACCGTGGGCATCGTTGGCGCCACGGGCTCGGGCAAGAGCACGATCGTGAAGCTGCTGCTGCGGCTCTACGAGGTGCAGGCGGGCGAGATCCTGCTGGATGGCCAGCCAATCCGGGAGCTGCGGCTCGAGGATCTGCGCCGTGCCATCGGCCTGGTGAGCCAGGAGGTGTTCCTGTTCCACGGCACCGTGGCCGAGAACATCGCCTATGGCAGCTTCAGAGCCAGCCGCACCGCCATCGCCCGAGCCGCTGCCCTCGCCGAAGCCGCCGGCTTCATCGAGGCCCTGCCACAGGCCTACGACACCGTCGTGGGCGAGCGGGGCCAGCGGCTCTCAGGCGGTCAGCGGCAGCGGATCGCCCTGGCCAGGGCCATTCTCAAGAATCCGCCCGTGCTGATCCTTGATGAGGCCACCGCCGCGGTGGACAACGAAACCGAGGCCGCCATCCAGCGTTCCCTTGACCACATCACCGCCTCTCGCACCACGCTGGTGATCGCCCACCGGCTCAGCACAGTGCGCCACGCCGATCGGATCGTGGTGATGGACCAGGGTCGCATCGTGGAAGCCGGGCGCCACGAAGAGCTGATCGTCCGCAACGGCGCCTACGCCAACCTCTGGCGCGTGCAGGCCGGACTGCGCCGCGAAGAACCGCTGCTGGCCTGAACACAGGCAGGCATCCGCTGCCCCCTTGATACGGCACGACGGGGTGGGCGGGAATGTTGCAGCATGGACAACTCCTTCAGGGCCCCCTGCTGCCCCCTGACGATGGCGCCGAGCTCCGGTCCCCACGAACTGCCGCCGACGTCCCAGACGGAGTTGCTGGAGTTGCCCGTCGAGCGCCTCCAGCCCACCCAGCTCTGCCTCGGTCTGGCGGAGGTGCGGGCCCGGGCCTGTGATTTCCGCCTCGAATCCGCTGCCAGCCGCCGCCGTTACCTGCGCAGCCGCCCGGTGCCGGTCGCCGTCAGCAGCGCCGGTGAGCACTGGATGATCGATCGCCATCACCGGCTGCGGGCCCTGCTCGACGTCGACCCGGACGTGAGCGTGTTCTGTGCGGTGGTGCTGCGGCTGGAGGGCGCCAGCCGGGCCCATTGCCTCGAGGAGCTCAATCGCCGCGGCTGGCTCTATCTGCACGATGGCGAGGGGCGCGGTCCCCACCCGGCGGAGCGCCTGCCGAGGCGGCTGGAGGCACTCGACGACGACCCCTATCGCAGCCTGGTCTGGAAGCTGAAGCAGGAGGGGCTGATCCGTGCCCAACCCACCCTGCCCTTCCACGAGTTTCGCTGGGGTGCCTGGCTGCGCCAGCAGGCGCTGCCGCCGTTCAGTTCGATCGAGCTGGATCCGGCCCTGCCGGCGGCGCGGGAACTGGTGCGTCAACGCCGCGATCCTGGCAGCTGAGGTCACCAGCTCAGAAACTGACTGATACCGGCGGGCCTGGGAGGGAAATCCACCGCCAGGATGAAATAAGGTTTCAATATGAAGACATCGGCAGCGAAGCGCCAGAGATCCACAGCGGTTCCTTCGGCGCCTTCAGCCGGATACCCGAGCGCTCCGCCCCCCAAGCGCCGATCCAGCGGATTGGGGCCGATCCTGCTCGCCGTGATGTTCGGGCTCGGCGGCGGCCTCGCCCTTGCGGTGCCCTTGGCCGATCTGATCAAGGGCAACACCACTGTGAAGCTGGAAGGCTTCCGCAATCCCTTCGGCAGCTGGGTTGACACCGATCGCGACCTGCTCGTGCTCGGCTCCGACGTGGGTGGTGGCAACACCGATGTGATCTTCACGCTGCGGGTGGAGAACGGCAAAACCCAGATCACCCAGGTGCCGCGAGACACCTACATCGATTCCGCCCGCTTCGGCCCGGTCAAGGCCAACGCTCTCTACGCCTACGGCGGCATCGAAGCCGCGAAGGAGGAGCTTTCCGAGCGCCTCGGTCGACCCATCGGCCACTACATCAAGGTGAATCTGAGCGCGATCCGCCGCATGGGCGATGTGCTCGGTGGCGTCGAGGTGGATGTGCCCAAGCGCATGTACTACGTCGACAACAGCCAGGGCCTCTACATCGACCTGCAGCCGGGCATGCAGACTCTCAAGGGCCGCGACCTGGAAGGCTTCCTGCGCTGGCGCCACGACGAGAACGGTGACATCGGCCGCATCGAGCGGCAGCAGCTGGTGCTGGCCGCGGTGTTCCGCAAGCTGATCCGGCCGGACAACCTGATGCGTCTGCCCACCCTGCTCTCCGCCGCCGGGGAGGATGTCAAGACCGATCTCGGGCCCATGCAGATCGGCGGCCTGATCACCGCCATGGCCTCCACCCAGCTCAGCACCGAGCGGCTCGGCGGCCGCCCGTTCGACCGCAACGGCATCAGCTACTGGGAAGCCGACTGGCCCAGCACCGCCGGCACCGCCAGCTCCTCCAAGGAGTCGTCGGACAACGGCCGCTACCGCTTCCTGTTCTGAGCCACGGCGGCAGGGTCGCCGCCACCTTCCAGCTACTGATCCTCAGCCTCCTGCCATCAGCCCTCAGCCGCCATGGACGGAGCCGGTACCGTGCCGGCAATGCGCCGCAGCGCTGCGATGGCTCCACTCTCCCCCCTGCTTCAGCAGAGCCTGCGCCTTGGCCTCGCCAGCCTGATCACCGCCGCGATCGCGCTCTGGAGCGATCGGATCGCGTTCGTTTGGTATCCGCTGCTGGCCGTGATCTTCGTCATCGATGACAACGACGAGCTGACCGTCAAAGCGGCCCTCGCCCGGGTGCTCGGCACCGCCAGCGGCGGTCTGGTGGCCTTTCTTGTGCACACGATCATGGGCGGCTGGCCCGCGGTGCTGGTGTCCCTGCTGCTGACCGTGCCCCTGCTGCGGCTGCTGGGCTGGCAAGGAGGGCTGTCCACCGCCGTGACGATCAGCCTGATGTTCCTGCTGATCCCCCACTACACCGCGCTCAACTGGGACTACGTGTTCAACCGCACGGTGGACACGTCCGTGGGAATCGTGGTGGCGCTGCTGACGGCCCTGCTGTTCTGGCCGAAGAACAGGCTGCAGCGCATCGGAGCCCTCGAGCGGCAGGTCCACACCAGCCTGCAGACGCAGCTCGCTGCCCTCACGGCGTGGGCTCTGGGCAGGCAGACGCGCCCTGCACCGCTGTCCCGTGCCGAGTTCACCGCCCGCCTGCTCGCTCTCGAACAGCTGGTGCAGCAGGAGCAGGCGGGCCATGCACGGCACCTGCTGCGGCAGGCACGCTGGCGCCAGCGGCTGCTGATCTGGCAGACGATCCACCACCACTGGGTGCAGTTCGAGCGGCTGCTCGGCCAGCTCCCCGCCGACCTGGCCGGTGAGCCAGCTGTCGCCGCGTTGGCGTCGCAGTTGCGACGGGCGCTTCAGCAGCTGCAGGCGCCGGCGGCCGGCGACGGGCCGCTGCAGCTGCAGCCGGCTCCGGGGGAGCAGGCCTTGCCCTCGCTGCTGCTGCTCTCGCTGGAGGAGGAACACAACCGGCTGCGGCGGGCGCTGCTGTCGCTGCAGTTCTGCGAGCGGAGCACCCTGCCCCGCACGGGCAGCACCCGCCTGGAGCCGGCGCGATGAAGCTTCCGCCACGGCAGGAATGGCGCCTGGCCCTGGTGACCGGGCTGAGTACGGGCTTTGCGGTGCTGAGTCCGTTGCCGGATGGCTACTACATGCCGATGGCGATCACCGCCGTGATGGCCGGCAGCTACGGCGGCTCCTATGCACTGGGTCGCCAGCGGCTGCTGGGCAGCCTGATGGGGGTGGCCATCCTGTTGGTGTGCCAGAGCGGCCTGCGCCTGCCCTTGCCCCTGGCCCTCGGCATCGCCCTGACGCTCACCCGCCTGCTGGGCGGTGCGCTGGGTCTGCAGAGCGGCTACAAGGTGGCTGGCTTCATCGTGGTGATGGGCTGGCTGGTGCACAGTTCCAACCTCTCCAGCTGGATTCCGCTGCGCCTGGGCTGGACCTGCCTGGGAATCGTGGTGGGGTTGCTGGCCGTGCGCTGGATCTGGCCCAGCCGGGCGATCCAGCAGCAGAACGACGGCTGCCGGCGCCTGATGGGCACGATCGCAGCCGCCTTGCGCGAGGAAGGCCAGCGACTCGGCAGCCCGCTGGCCCCCGCCGCTTCCCCCGGCGAGCGGCGCCAGCGCCACCGGCAGGACCTGACCCAGCTGGTGGCCCTGCGGCAGGGGCGGCCGGCGGCGATCACGGAGTTGGGGCTCAACCCGGCCCGGCAGCCGCTGCATCACCTGTGGCAACTGTGCGATGCCACCTTTTCGCTGTTGCTTGGAACCCTCGACGGGCTGCGCAGCCTGCCGCCTCCACTGTTGTCACCGTCGGCCCTGGTGGAGCTGAGAATGGCGGAAGTGAGGCTGCTGGAGGCCATGGCCCAGCGGCTGGAGGGATGGCAGACCTGCCGCTTCGCGCAGGACGAACCGCTGCCGTCGCTGACGGCCAGCGGCAGGCAGGCAGGCTTGCAGAGCCAGGCACTGGCCCTGGCGGCCCTGCGCACCTGCCGCGAGCTGCTGCACAGCCCCGCCTTCGAGCAGGTGCCGAACGTGCGCCAGCGCCAGGTGGCCCGGCGCCTGATGCTGCTGGAGCAGGCAGCCGAGGGCCTCGAAACGATGGACCGGCGCTGGCAGGCGCTGCAGGCATGACCAGACTCCCTTCCGGGCCTGCGATCGCCACCAGGCTCGCCCTGAGCGTGACGTTGCTGGGGATCGCGCTGGAGCAGGGCCGCGGTGTGGCACTAGCAGCCGGGGCCGACCCTCATCACCACGCCGCTGCGCTGGAGCGCGCCTGGAGCCGCCTGGACGCCGAATTGCGCCTGCTGGACCAGCTGTTGCCCGGGCCGGAGGACGGGGGAGCCGGCGGCGCCACCCCCGGTGAGACGCCACCGGCCCCACCCCCGCTAGCCCTGCCGACGGCGGCGCAGCTCAGCGATCAGCAGGTGCAGGCGCTCAGCCTGGAGCAGGCGGTGGTGATCGCGCTGGCCGAAAGTCCGCAGGTTCAGGCCCGGCGCCTGGAGGTGGCCGCAGCCCTGGCCCAGCTGCAAAGCCGCCTGGGCACCTACTGGCCCCGCATCGCCGCCGTGGGCGGGCTGGCCTACGACCAGACGGCGACGCGGTTCGGGGTGCCCGCCGGCAACGGCAGCCTCGCCCTCGGGCCCAACTTCGCCGCATCCGGGCTGCAGGCCGCCGATGGCTCGACCACCAATGGCCCCTTCTTCGTGCCCAGCGGTGCCACCGCCACCTTGAACCAGGGGGTGCGCCAGCTGAGCGGTGGCCTGGAGCTGGATCTGGCTGTGTTGGATTTCGCCCGCAGCCCTTTGATCCAGGCGGCCCGGGCGCGGCTGCGGCAGGCGCGGGCCGCCTACGCCAACAGCCTGCGGCACCGGCAGCTGGAGGTGAGTGAGGCCTACTACGGCCTGCAGCGGGCCGACCAGCTGGTGCGCATCCGCGAAGCCGACCTGCGCAACGATGGCGTGATCCTGCAAGAGGTGCTGGCGCTCAAGCAGGCCGGGCTCGTGCCCCGGCTCGACCTGCTGCGCCGCCAGGCCTTCGAAGCCGAAAGCGAGGAACAGCTGATCCAGGCCCGCGCCGACCAGGCGGTGGCTCGGCGTCGGCTGGCCGTGCTGCTCAATCTGCCAGCCAACCTCACCCCCCGCGCGGCGGACCCGATCCGGATCCAGTCCCGCTGGCCGTTCGGGCTGGAGGAGAGCCTGCTGGCCGCCTATCGCGACAACCCCGAGCTGGCGCTGGTGCTGGCCAGCCGCGACGCCCTGGCCAAGGACCGGCAGGCCCTGGCCGCCCAGCTGCTGCCCCGCCTGAGCCTGTTCGCCGCCGCGGCTGCCGGCAGCAGCCAGACCCAGCAGTGGAACATCAGCGGCGACTGCTGTGGCACGACGGTGATTCCCACCCAGAACAGCGCAGGCACGGACTGGTCGGTGGGGCTGGCCTTCCGCTGGCTGCTGTTCGACGGCGGCAGCACGGCCGCGGCGCTGCGCAGCCTGACGCAGCAGGAGCAGGCCGAGGCGCAGCGCTATGCCGCCTCACGCAACGACATCCGCCTGCGACTGGAGCAGGCCTTCTTCGAACATGGGGCCAGCCTGGGGAAACTGGCCTCCAGCCAGCGGGGGGTGCGCGCCAGCCTGGAGGCCTACCGGGATGCCCGGCTCCGCTATCAGAGCGGTCTGGCCAATGAAGTCACCCTGTCGCTCACCCAGGACCGGCTGATCACCAGCCTGGTGCAGCGACTGGAGGCCACGGTGGCCGTGAACATCACCTATGCCCGACTGCTGCGGGAACTGCTGCCGATGCCCACCGACCCCGAGGCCGGCGTGCCGGTGCAGCTCACGGTTCCAGAGGCCGGCCGTCGGCAACTGGGGCCGTGACGAGCCCGGGCAACGCGAGGCTCCGGATCGGCAGCCTGCGGCTGCGCCGCTCAACGCTCGCCGCTGGAGACGAAGCGCTCGATGCGGTACGCCAGCACCACCAGCAGCACCACCAACCAGAACCAGAGCTCCGGCGCATTGGCGTTGAGCAGCACCACCAGCAGCACCACTTCGGCCACCAGCCAGGGCAGCTCCCGCCGAAGCGGGCTGGATTCGCCGGTCGGCGGGGGCGGATTCGCAGTCATGGCAGCGCCCCCGCAGTGGGGCTGGGGTTGGTGGCCGGAGCGGCCGTCGGCGTCTTCTGAAGCGGTTGACCGCTCTGGCGGAGTTCGCGGTCATCCCAGCGGCGATCGAAGCCGAAAGTGCGGAAGCCGCCGGTGAGGGAGCGCAGGCCGGGCAGCAGATAGGAGATCGGGGTGCGCCATTCCACGTAGGCATGGCCCGTGACGGTGAGACCTTCCCGCACCGGGAACACACTGCTGCCCCGCGAGAGGGTCCAGCGGAAGCCATCGAGGCTGGCGGGGTCACGCTCCAGGCTGATCTCGGCGCGCATCACCGGCCCGCCTTCCACCAGGGAGCGGGCCAGCTGGGGGTTGCCGATCGTGGTGGAGATGTCCTCCTCGGTGGCGGGCAGCACATTGACCTGCCGGACCCGGCCCACGATGCCACCGAAGCGGCTGCGCTGGTCCCAGTCGGGCACGACCTCCACCGGCAGATCAGGGCGCAGGCGACGGGCATCGGCGGGAGGGAAGTAGGCCACGGCGATCAGCGGCTGGGAGCCGCTCCCACGCCCGATCGTGCCCAGCCGCTGGCCCACGGCCACGGTCTGCCCGGGGATCACCTGCAGATCCAGGACCTCCCCATCGCGATCGGCGTGCAGGCGGCCGTTGAAGGCCAGCTGCGCCTCGCTGACGCGAAGCTGACGGCGCAGATCATCGATGCGAAAACGCCGCTGCAGCGCCGCGGTCTCCAGCTCGAGCTTCACCTGCTGAAAGGCGGTGAGCAGATTCCGCTCTTCGATCGCCACTTGATCGAGGTTCACGGCCGTGGCGGTGAGGCCCTGCTCCACCGTCACCACTTCGGAGGAGAGCGGGGCCACCACCTCCCGCCGGCTCAGCCACTCCAGCTGGTTGAGCTTGGCGGCGTAGGTGTTCTTGAGGGCGCCGAAGCGGCTGCGGTCAGCGCCCAGCTTGGCGAGGGCGGTGGCAAGCGCCTGCCGTTCGGTGGCGAGGCGTTGGTCGTCGCGGGCGGTGAGCTGTTCGTTCTGACGTTCGAGCTCCCGCAGGTTGGCTCGCTGCTGCTCGATCTCCCGCTCCAACACTGGGAGATAGAGCTCCACCAGCACCTGGCCGCGTCGCACCCGATCGCCCACGGCCACAAGCAGGCGCCGCACCTGGCCGCCGGCACGGGCGTCGATCAGGCCAGCACTGCCGGGCAGCAGCAGCACCCCCTTGCCCATCACCTCGGTGGGCACGCGCCAGAAGCAGGCCCAGAGCACCACCGCACCAACGACGCCGCCCAGACACCACGCCACCTTCCGCCGCGGAGGCATCCCCTTCCAATGGTCAGGCCGCAGCAGGTGCATGGCCGCCAGCTTGGTGGGTCACGGGGTTCCTGTCAGCCCCCGCCCGCCACGGGGGCGGCGCCGGGCAACGTAGCCAGGGCAGCCGGATCACCGGCGATGGCGGCCGCCAGCAGCGGCGCCAGGGCCGGCACCAACGCAAAGGGCCCACCGAAACCGGCGAACACCCACAGGCCCGGGGCACCCGCCACCGCTCCCACCAGGGGCAGGCCCGGATTCGTGAAGCTCACCGGCACCTGAACGAAGCGACCCGGCAGCTCCGCCAGTGCCGGCAGCAGCCCCGCAAACGCCTGGCGCAGGCACAGCTCGGTGTGGCGGGGGTCGGGGGGTGGGCCCAGGTCCGTGCCTGGACCCACCTGGGAGCTCTGGCCCAGCAGCCAACCCGTACCACTCGGCGCCCAGCCCACATCCACGATCAGCTCGGGCGCCTGCAGCTGGGCGGAGCGGTCTTCCAGTCCCTGCCGCAGGCCCAGCAACGGCATCACGATGGCATCACCGGAGGGCAGCGCCAGCGGCAGGCGGTCCACCAGCAGTGCGCCGGCCCAGCTGAACCGCAGACGCTGCGGTAACGACGGCCAGAGCGAGCGGCAACCGGCTCCGGCAGCCAGAACAACCTGACGGGCCCACAAGGTGTCGTCCACACCATCGGTGGCCGCTTCCAAGCGCAGGCGCCAGCCAGAGAGCGTGGGCTCGATGGCCGACACCCGCTGGATGAGCCGCCGCACCCCGGCCGCGCGCAACGCCCCGGGCAGGGCAACCGCAAGCACCCCCACATCGACCCTGGCGTAGCCGAGCCGCAGGGTGCCTCCAGCGCCGCTTGCCGCCGCAGCCACTGGAGACGCCGCCACGGCCGCGCCCGTCAGCGGTGGGCCGTGCTGCAGCTGATCGGCTCCGAGGTGACGGCGGGCCAGGCCCTCCACCTGCTGGAGCACCCCCTCCTGCCGCTGCCGCGCAGCGGCGTCAGCGGCGGCGGGCCAATGCAGCACCAGATCGCAGGGGCACAGGCCCAGGGGGCCATGGCGCGCCTCCAAGCGGCGCCAGTGGGACGGAGCGGCGGCCATCCAGCTGTCGAGCGGGCCCGGAGGCCCGGCCCACCAGGGGATGCCGCCGTAGCTGAGTGGTGTGGCGGCAGGCCCCGCCCCGTCCACCACCGTCACCGGCAGACCCAGGCCCGCGAGTTCCAGGGCAAGGAGGCCACCGGCCAGCCCCGCACCGATGACCACCACCGGGCCGCCGGCTGCGGAACCTGGCAGAGCCGCAGCATCGTCGATGGGTCCAGCCCCCCGCATGAGCTCCGCTTCCACCCTGCTGCCGCCGGGGCGCCTCAGATCTGCAGGGTGAAGGAGGTGATCACGTTATGGAAGAGCTCCTTGACCTTGCCCCAGCGGGCCTCGTTGGTGCTCACCGCCAGGGTGTAGAGCCGACCCCGGTCAGCGACCACCGTGGCCAGTTCGTGGCGGTCGCGATCCGCCAGGTGCACCGCGTACTCCAGGTCGTAAAACGTATGGCCACCGTCCTGGCGCTCCACCGCCTCCACCAGTTCCGCCTCACGGCCGCTGCCGGCCGGCGCGATCACCACGCGCCGCAGCTTTTCACCCACCGCCACGGCGCTGCCGAGATCACTCAGGTCGTTGGTGGGATTCACATCGGAGATCACCAGGCTGAGTGTTTCATCGCTGTTGATCAGGTCGTGGAACACCACCTGGGGGCCATCGCTCACCACCACGCGCGTCCAGCCTGTGGGATAGAGGAAGGCATAACGGCCATCGGGGCTCTGGAAGGCGTTCAGCCCGGCGGCCGCGGCGCTGCAGCCCGCCAGCCCACCACCAGCGATCAAGGCCCCGAGCAGCACGGCCAGCAGGCGACTGAACCAGGGCCGGAGATCCGGCTGGAGAAAGCGGAGAGGCATGGCGGCAAGGGCGGCGGGATGGGGGAGCACCGGCGCCATTCTGTCGGCCGGCAGGCCGGGAGCTCTTGGCAGCGTCTTTAGATTCGGGGTCTTCGCGTCAGTTCTCTGAGCGGCTTCACCCGTCCCCTGGCCCGGCTGATCGACCAGTTCGAGCGCCTGCCGGGCATCGGCCCCCGCACCGCCCAGCGCTTAGCCCTGCATCTGCTGCGCCAGCCGGAAGAACAGATCCGCGCCTTCGCCGATGCCCTGCTCGCCGCCCGCAGCCAGGTGGGCCAGTGCCAGCGCTGCTTCCACCTCTCCGCCGAAGCCCTCTGTGAGATCTGCCTCCAACCGGAGCGCCAGACCGGGCTGCTGTGCGTGGTGGCCGATTCCCGTGATCTGCTGGCAATCGAGCGCACCCGCGAATACAAAGGCAGCTACCACGTGCTCGGTGGCCTGATCTCGCCGATGGATGGCATCGGACCGGAGCTGCTGCACGTGCAACCGCTGGTGAACCGGGTGGATCAGGAAGGCATCAGCGAAGTGATCCTGGCGCTCACACCGAGTGTGGAGGGGGACACCACAAGCCTCTATCTGGCCCGCCTGCTGCGTCCGTTCACCAGCGTGAGCCGGATCGCCTACGGCCTGCCGGTGGGCAGCGAACTGGAATACGCCGATGAAGTGACCCTGGCCCGGGCGATGGAAGGCCGGCGACGGATGGACGGATGAACGGCAGGCGGCGGGTGGGCGCAACGCGCTCGATAGCCTGACGGTCATGGGTTCCCGCAGCCGTTACAGCGTCATCCCTCCGGCCGAGCGGCTGCCACCCTGGCTGCGGCGCCCGCTGGGCAACGCCTCCGAGCTGGAGCGGGTGCAGGCGGTGGTGAAGCAGGAGCGGCTGCACACAATCTGCGAAGAGGGGCGCTGCCCCAACCGGGGCGAGTGTTATGCGGCAGGAACGGCCACCTTTCTGCTGGGGGGCCCGATCTGCACCCGCAGCTGCGCCTTCTGCCAGGTGGAGAAAGGCCAGGCCCCTCTGCCGATCGATCCGGCCGAGGCCGAGCGGGTGGCGCAGGCGGTGGAGCGCATGGGCCTGCGCTACGTGGTGTTGACCGCCGTGGCCCGGGACGATCAGGCCGATCACGGCGCTTCCCTGTTCACCGCCACCATGGCCGCGATCCGGCGGCACAACCCACTGATCGCGATCGAAGTGCTAACTCCCGATTTCTGGGGTGGGCACCGGCAGGAGGCCAACGGCCGGGCCGCCCAGCGGCACCGCCTGCAGCAGGTGCTGGCCGCCGGGCCCGTGTGCTTCAACCACAACCTCGAGACGGTGGAGCGGCTGCAGGGGGAAGTGCGGCGGGGCGCCACCTATGCCCGCTCCTTGAACCTGCTGGCGGCGGCGCGGGAGCTGGCGCCACAGATCCCAACCAAATCAGGGTTGATGCTGGGGCTGGGCGAATCCAGTGAGGAGGTGGTGGCCACCCTGCGCGACCTCAGGGCCGTGGGCTGCCAACGCCTGACGCTGGGGCAGTACCTGCGCCCTTCCCTGGCCCACCTGCCGGTGGCGCGCTACTGGACTCCGGCGGAATTCGAGCAGCTGGGGGCGATCGCCACCACCCTGGGCTTCGCTCAGGTGCGCAGCGGGCCGCTGGTGCGCAGCAGCTACCACGCTGCCGGCTGAGCCGGCGGGTCATTGCGGCATCAGCTGGCAGGAGCGTTTGGTCTGACGGGCACGGTTGAGGGCGATCTCAGCACGGGCAAGCAGTTCACTGGCCTGGGCATCTTCTGGTTCGAGCAGCGGCCAATGGGTTTCGATTCCAACGCTGGCGCTCATGAACGGATCGAGAGCGGGGGGATGGGCGATCCTCAGGCCCTGGATCTCCACCACCAACTCAGCGGCAAGGCGCTCGGTATCCGCACCGGTGACCGAAGGCAAGAGGATGGCAAAGGCATCCGCACCGACTCGTGCCAGCAAGGGGTTGTCGGCGCCCAGTCGCCGGGTGAGCAGCCTGGCGATCGCCTGCAGGCTGTCGTCGGCACAGAAATGGCCGAAGGTGTCGTTGTAGGCGCCGAAATCATCGAGATCCAGGATCACCAGGGAGAACGGATCACCTGTAACGCGCGACAAGGCAATCTGTTGACTGAGCTGCTGCTCGAAGCTGCCACGGTTGGAGAGTGCCGTGAGCGGATCCCGCCATCCCCACTGGCGGCCTTCATGGCCCACGCAGGCCAGAACGGTGGGAACCATGGTGCCCACCAGGCGTTTGAGCGCCGCCAGCTCCCACAACAGAAACCCTCCGGGCCGCTGGGTGGCCATCGTGAGAATCAGCTCATGGCTGCCATCACTGCCAAGGGGCACGGCGATGTAGTCGGTGTAACGCTCACGGCGCATATCTCTGGCCAGTGCATAGGGGATATCATCGAGCTTGAGGTTTTCCAGCAGCAGACGTTCGGGGGCTTTCTTCTCACACACCGCATGCAGCACGCTGGTGCGGTGATCCATGCCGGCAAAGAACTCACTGCCCCGGAAGAAGGAACGCACCACCTCCGGGTTCTCCACATCCCACCAATACTGAATGCCACCCTGGCCGGTTTCGATCGGAACCAGCGCCAGAGCAATGCGGTGCAGCGGGAAGCCGGCGGCCACCAGATGCCTGACGCCGTGCTGGAGAAGATCAGCTGGATTACGATAAGGAGGTGGAAAGGTTTGATCGGCCTCCACCCAGATGGCCTTCAACGCTCGGATGGCCTTGAGCTGCAGCTGATGGCGCCTTGAGGAGCCGGAGCCAATCATGGGAACGGCCGACAACTCTTGGCGATCATCGAACAGGGGGAAGGGTTCAAACATCAGACGCAGTCGGCAAGCATTTCAGAGCGCGACTGAATCAGCGCAAGGGTGTTGGGAGCATTCAGAGGGCGTCCGACTAGATATCCTTGAATATAGTCACAGCCAAGTTTCCGGAGCACGTCCAACTGCTCCTGCCGCTCCACCCCCTCCGCGATCGCATGAAGGCCCAGCGCCTTGGCCATGCTGATCACAGCTTTAACGATTACTTCGTCCTCTTGGTTGCTGCCCAATCCTTCGATGAAGGATTTATCAATCTTCAGAACCTCAACCGGCAGACGCTTGAGATATCGCATGGAGGTGTATCCTGAGCCAAAGTCGTCGATGGCCAGGTTGACCCCTAAGGCCTTGATCTGCCGGAAGGCTCGAAGGGTTGCATCAACATCTTCGATCAGCATCGTTTCGGTGATTTCGATGTAGAGGCGGTCCGCTGGAAAGTTCGATTCGAACAGCGCCATGGCGATCTGTTTTGGCGTGCCTGGATCTAGCAGACTACGGACAGACAGATTCACCGAAAGGCCTAATTTCTGATCTGGACAGACCGCATGCCAACGAGCCATATGCTTGCAGGCCTGCTGAAGCACGATTGAATCGATCTGCACGATCAGCCCACTTTCTTCGGCCACTGGAATGAATTCGCTGGGAGAGATCAGGCCGTGCATCGGGTGCTGCCAACGGGCCAAGGATTCGAAGCCGAGAATCCTATGGTCGTGAACATCAAAGATCGGCTGGTAATAGGAGGTGATTTCGCCGGCTGCAAGCGCTCGTCGGAGATCCTGTTCCAAAGTGGCTGCCTTGAGGGCAGTGTTCCTCATCTGCTGGTCGAAGTAAGCCAGGCAGCCCCGCCCGCTGGCCTTCGCTTTGTACATTGCCATATCGGCATTTTCAATCAGCACTTCAGCGGTGTCCCTGCCATTGGCGATCGCCACACCAATCGAGGCCGAATGACTGAGCAACTTGCTGCCGATCGTCATCGGCCGGCCAATCAGATCGATGATACGTGCCCCAAGAGCCTGAACCGATTCTTGCGAAGAACTTGAGCTGACGATGATGAACTCATCGCCGGAAAGGCGCCCCACAAGATCACCGGAACGCACACATTGCCGCAGGCACTTGGCCACCGTGATCAGAAAACGATCTCCAGTGGTGTGGCCATGGGCGTCGTTGATCAACTTAAATCGGTCAATGTCGATAAAAAGAACCGCCAATGACCCCTTACTGCCACCGCTGCGCAGGTTCGATTCCAGGCTGAGCGCCAGCTGGCTGAGCACGCGGCTGCGGTTCGGGAGCCCCGTCAGCAGGTCGTAGCTCGATTGATCCATGGCTGCACGGGTGGCGGATCGCTCCGCCAGCATCGACTTGCTGACCTGTGCACACAACTGCAGGCTCTGGGCCATGGCCTCGAGCAGCCAGCGCTCCTGAAGGTCGAAGGGGGTCTGATAGCGAGCGATCAGCAACACATCCAGGCCTGAAAGCAGGCACCAGTGAACCTGCCGCAGCCCCGTAGCCAAGCGCACTTCCGTGGGACGATCCGCCGCAACCCGCAACAGGAGGGCCTGATCTTCCGCGCTCAGACCCACCGAGCAACGGAAGGATTGGTTGGTGATGAGGGCCGCTACATCGGCTTTGAGCGCCAGCGCCAGCTGGTCAACCACTTCATTTGTGGTGGATGGGTCCTCAATGGAAAAAGCAGCAAGGATGGCAGCATGGGCCCTCAACGACCAGGGGATACCCGTGGAGGTGTGCTCGCTCTCGCTCCTCATGGGATCAGTGCATAGGGAGGGGCCCATGGGCACAAGCAGCTCGGACTCGAACGCCAGGCCCCTACGGCATCAACCGAGCCAGCGGGTGAGCGGAGCTGGAGGCGAGAAGAGGACACGGCATCACCATTGAAGTTGTTGGAGGAGTAGCTCGGTGAAGTTGCGGACCCTCTGAGAAGGTGGCTGCGAATGAGGGGAAAGCGGTGCAGGCAGCCTTGAATCACTCCAGCTTCATTGATAAGAATCTGAGCTTATCCATTGCCGTCCCGCCGGCCCGGTGCGCATTGCAACAGACTAATCGCAGGATCCTCAACGACTGACACACCCAGGCGTGGCCATTCCCGCAGGCCCCGTGCCAGCCGATCGAGGCCTTCGGCCAGCACCCCCGCAGAGGTGGCGAAGCAGAGGCGTATGTGGCCCGCTGCCCCTGCCCCGAACCAGCGGGGGCTGCCGGGCACCACGGCCAGCCGATGCCGCTGCAGCAGCCACTCTGTCAGGGGCTCCACACCCCTCTCCCCGCCCGGCACCCGCACGAGCGCCACGTAGGTGGCATCGGGCGTTTCCACTTCAACGCCGGGCATGGCCCGCAGCAGCGTGATGGCCTGATTGCGGCGCTCCAGCAGATGCTGCTGGAAGGCCTGCAACCACCGCAGCCCCTCCGGGGAATAGGCCGCCTCCGCCGCCACCTGGCTGAGGGTGGCCACCCCTGCCACCGTGGCGGGCTGCTCACTGGCCGCCAGCATGCGGGCACAGGCCTCGGCATCGGCCATGGCCACATAGCCCACCCGCAGGCCTGCCAGGGCAAAGGATTTCGAGAAGCCATGCACCACGGCACCCTGGGCCGCCAGGGCCGGCTCAAGCGCCAGCCAGCTGGTGAACACCGCCGGCGGGTACACCACCTCGCTCCAGATCTCATCGCTGAGCACGCGAATGCCGCGCTCCAGGCAGAAACGGCCGAGTGCCTCGAGCTCATCGCGCCGGAAGCAGCGGCCCAGCGGGTTGTGGGGGTTGCAGAGGCAGAACAGGCGGGTGCGCGGGCTGATCAGCCTCTCGAGCGCCTCAAGATCAAGCGGGGCATGGCGGTCGAGGCTCCAGAACAGCGGCGTGGCCCCCGCGGCGCGCACGGTGTGGGCAAAGAGGAAATCCGCCGGATCCCACACCACCGCCTCATCCCCCGGGCGGAGCCACTGGCGGGCCACCATGGCCAGGCCCGCGGCGGCGCTGTCCACGGCGATCACCCCATCCGCGCTCACCTCGGCCCCACGCTCCTCGCGCAGGTAGGTGGCCACGGCGGCACGGAAGGAGGGCAGCCCCCCGGCCGGGCCATAGCTGAACACTCCGCCGCTGGCGTAGCGGATCACGGCCTCCCTGATCACCGGTGCTGCGGGAAAGTCGGGATCGGCGGCGGTGAGCGGAATCACCCCTTCGGCCTGCTCCGCCCAGCGCATGTTGTAGGCCCGCTCACGCAGCAGTTCGAAAGGAACGGCGTCATCGTCGAAACGGACGCCTTCAGCCCCATTCATTTCGCCAGTGGCAAAGACGTACTCTCCACCTCGGCCGGGGGACGCACGAACTGAGCCGCCATCGTGCGCCCGGCGTGCAGGTAGCGCTTCAGCGACGGATGGCGCTGGTGGTGGTAAATGCTCAGGGCCCGGTTGAGATCCATAGGCAGCCGGCAGGCCAGCAGCTGCTCGGAGAGGCAGACCGCATCCTCCAGCGCCGTATTCGCGCCCTGGCTGGTGAAGGGCAGCAACGGATGGGCCGCGTCGCCCGCCAGCACCAGGTTGCCCCGTGCCAGACGGGGCGGGGGATCGATGTCGAGCGGCTGCCAGAGATGGGGCAGGGAGGGATGGGTGGCCTCGATCGTTTCACGCACGAACTGCGGAAAGCTGCGCAGGTGGGTGTCGAGGAAGGAGGAGATGGCGCCAGGCGCCGGGGGCGCGAAACGGTGGCTGTCGAACTGCACGAACCAGATCACCCGCCCCTTGGCCAGGGGCACCAGCCCCACCGCAAACCCGCCGCTGGGATCGAGCACCTTGACGAAGCGGTGGCCCAGGGTGGCCGCCACCGCCGGCAGATGGACACAGGCGACGATCTCGTTGACCCGGGCGCGGCGCGGCGGCACCGAGGGGCGATCGGCAGTGAGGTGGGCACGGCAGCGGGAGTTGACCCCATCAGCGCCCACGAACACATCAGCGCTGTGGCGCACCAGCGTGGCCTGACCGCCGCAGGCGAAGGAGGCCGAGAGCATGCGGTCGCGGTCGTGCTCGAAGGCTTCAAAGCGGTGATTGAACTGAATCACCCCGCGGGGCAGTCCATCAGCCAGTGCCCGCAGCAGCGAGGGGCGGTCGACCGCGATGGTGTGGGTGACGGGGTGCTGGGCAATCGAGCGCCCGCAGGAGGAAAGGATCGAGACCCGCTCAAGCGCATGGCCGATACCACTGGCCAACACATCAATGCCGAGCGACTGCAGGGCGCGCTGGCCGTTCTCCAGCACAAGGAAGCCGAAGCCCTGGCGGTCCATGGTGGTGGAGCGCTCGAACACGTTGATCCGCTCACCGCCGCCGGCGCCGCCGCGGCAGAGGGAGCGGGCCAGGGCCAGACCAGCCACACCGCCGCCGATGACGGCCACCTTCATCTCAGAAAGACCCAGCGGCCCCATCGACCTTCGCTCCAGTGATTCAGAACTGTGAAACCAGATCTTCTCGCGAGCAGGTGAAGAAGCGTGCATCAAAGAACACGTTTGCACTGCATGTATGGGCCACCAAGACAACTTCAAACCTCAACATCATTGGAGCAGAATGTGAGCATGGCAAGATTTTCATGAGAGACGCTCGAGCTCGCCACTTGCGCCTACCTGCTTCATCTGCGGCCTGATCATCTGCTCCCCAGGCGCAGTGAGCCCTTCGCTGGCCGTGGGGTCTCACAGGAGATCTGGTGGATTCCTGGCAACCAGCCCGCTCCAACCACCATTTGTGTTAACAGAGCGGCTGCAATCCGTGCCAGATGCGGTGCCAGTTCACATCCTTTGTTCCGGATTCACCCACCAACACCATCAGCAAGCCTCTTGGGTACACCCGCCACGCCTCACGGACCAGTCGCTCAGCGGACAGGCGGCATCAGCGGCAAAGGGGAAATCATTTGGAAGAAACTCGCTGACCACGTGCGAATCATCGGTGCGGCCTTGTCCCCAACACTCGCTTGCCACAGGGCAACGCGCTGGCCAACCATTCACGACAAACCCTGTCAGCCGTTGCAGAGCCCTCCCAACGCCCTGTAAGGATTGGATGGCGATGCATCCAACATCCGCACAGTGTCGTCAGATCGCCTGCAAGGAAGCAACCTTGCGGGAGTCACATGCGGCATCACGCCAGAGGCTTCTTCCATGACCATCACCATCGGCATCAACGGATTCGGGCGAATTGGCAGGCTTGTGTTTCGCCGTGCCTTTGAAACCGAAGACATCTGTGTTGTCGGCATCAACGATTTGATGGATATCGATTATATCGCCTACATGCTCCGCTACGACTCCACCCATGGTCGCTTCAAGGGGGATGTGGAGATCGACGGCAACAACCTGATTGTGAACGGCCACCCGGTACGGGTCAGCGCCGAGCGGGATCCGAAAGCCCTGGCCTGGGGGGCGGTGGGGGCCGAGGTGGTGCTGGAGGCCACCGGCCTGTTTCTCACCGATGCCACGGCCAGGGCCCACATCGAAGCCGGCGCGCGCAAGGTGGTGCTCTCCGCTCCCTCGAAAGACGACACCCCGATGTTCGTGATGGGGGTCAATCACACCAGCTACGCCGGGCAGGACATCGTCTCCAATGCCTCGTGCACCACGAACTGCCTGGCACCGATCGCCAAGGTGCTGCACGACAGCTTCGGCATCAGCTCCGGCCTGATGACCACCGTGCATGCCACCACGGCCACCCAGAAAACCGTGGACGGCCCTTCCGTCAAAGACTGGCGCGGCGGGCGAGGTGCCGGGCAAAATATCATCCCGTCCTCCACCGGAGCGGCCCGGGCGGTGGGCAAGGTGATTCCAGCCCTGAACGGCAAGCTCACCGGCATGGCGTTCCGGGTGCCCACCCCCGATGTGTCCGTGGTGGATCTCACCGTGAATCTGGCCACCCCCACCACCTACGACGCCATCAAAGAGGCCATGCGGACGGCGGCGGAAGGGCCGATGCAAGGGGTGCTCGGGTACACCGAGGACGAGGTGGTGTCAGCGGATTTCGTGGGCGAAACCTGCACCTCGGTGTTCGATGCCAATGCGGGCATCGCCCTCACCGACACCTTCGTGAAAGTGGTGGCCTGGTACGACAACGAATGGGGCTACTCGTGCAAATGCGTAGACCTCATCCGTCACATCGCCAGCCGCTGAGCCAGGCGGGCGGATCGCCGCAGCCCTTCCTCGCAACGGCCTGACATCAACAGGCCGGAGCCGCCCCACACCAGCCGCAGGGGCAGGTCGCCCACGCCGGCGGCCAGCTCCCGCTGGGGCATAAAGCCGAGGCGCCGAAAATACCGCACCAGGCGGCGATGTTGGCGTTCCTCATCGCGGATCGCCAGCAGGCGGGCGCGCCGGCAGGGGGTGGCCTCCAGCGCCCAGGCGAACGTGGCCGCCCAGATCAGCGGGCCCACCGCCGGCGGTGCCTGCACCACACGCATGGTGTCGAGCTGCAGGCCGGCGGCGGTGGGCAGCGCCCAGCCCTTGAGCTCACCGACCAGAGCAGGCGGGCCCTCCGGCCGGATGCAGGCCACCCCCACTCGCAGCGTCCACACCCCCAGACGCCGGTCCACCTGCAGGCGCAGCAACAGGCCCTTGGCCGCCGCCCAGCGCTCCAGGTCGTCCAGCGACGGCAGTGGTTCGAGGGAAGGCGCCGCGCTGCTCATGCCGCTTGCCGCACTGCCGTGCGCGGTGAGGCCGCCAGCGGAACATCCAATGGCTCCGCCGCCACCACCGCGTTGAGGGCCAGCGGGCCGTGGATGTGGGGGAACAGCTCCGCGCTGCCGGCTGAGGACTCCAGCCGCAGCGGCACCGTGAGCCGGGCGGGATCAATCGAGAGCAGCACCAGATCGGGCCCATCGGCATAGAAGCGGGCCTGGGTGGCCGCCAGCTGATGGGCGAAGCAGGCATGGATGAAGCCCACCTGCTCCAGGCTGAGGCCGCGGGTGGAGCGGCGGTAGACGCCCGCACGGCAGGCGTCCTGCCAGTCGGCAGCCAGGGCCAGGTGATGAACCAGACGCCCGGCAGGGAAGGGTCGGCCAGGAGCGTCGTCGCTCCAGGGCTCCTGCGGGGCCATCACCGCCGCCAGGGGGGCGCTGGCAAGGAAGCGGCCCAGCCAGGCCTGCAGCGCCGCCAGGCCCGGCAGGGCATCGAACCCCGCAGGATCCGCCAGGCGGAACTGGCGCACGAAGGGCAGCAGAGCCAGATCGGCCAGCGATGGCCTGGGCCCGAGCAGCCAGGCGACCCCATCAGCACCGGCGGCCTGCTCCAGCCGCCGGTTCCAGTCGCCGAGCACCTGCAGGGCCGCCTCGTGGTGGACCAGCGGATCGGCTTCAGGGTGGCGGCTGGCGTACTTGTAGCGATCCAGGTGGTGCTTGAACACCTCGTCGTTGCAGCGGATCAGCGCGGCCATCTCCCGTTGCGCCTCCGCCGCAGGCGCAGCAGCCGCACCGAAGCCGGCAGTACTGCCACGGCGCAGCAGCCAGTCGTCGGGATCATGCTGGTGCAGCGCCCAGGCCATGATCTCCAGGCTCTGCTCGATCACCCGGCCATCCGCCAGCACCAGCACCGGCACCGTGCCCTTGGGTGAGGCCTGCAGCAGCTCCGGCGGTTTGGCCGCCAGCCGCACTTCACGCAGCTCCACCAGCAGGCCGGCCCGCTCGATCGCCAGCCGCGCCCTGATCGCATAGGGGCAGCGGCGGAAGCTGTAGAGCACCGGCAGGCCGCAATTCATGGGCAGGGGGAGCCGCCCGCCCCGGCCCCGATGTGCCGGCCCCCGCGGCTGGCGGCCAGCATGCTCTGCCGCTGGCGCTCGCCGAAGCGGGCGCGGTCGGCGTCGCTGAAGCGATCGCGGCAGTGACGGCAGCTCACCCCCTGCACGTAGCTGTCGAGCTGGCGATCCGCAGGCGAAAGCGGCAGACCACAGGCGTGGCAGAGGCTGAAGCCGCCGGGCTCAAGCCGGTGATTCAGCGCCACCCGCTGGTCGAACACATAGCACTCGCCCTGCCAGTGGCTCTGCTCGGGCGGCACCTCCTCCAGATAGCGCAGGATGCCCCCCTGCAGGTGGTGCACCCCCTCGAAGCCCTGCTGTCGCAGGTAGGCGGTGGCCTTCTCGCAGCGGATGCCGCCGGTGCAGAACAGGGCGAAACGCTCAGGGCGGCGGGCCTGCACCAGGGGAGCCAGCTGCTGATCCACCCAGCGGGGGAACTCCCGGAAGCTCTCCAGACCCGGATCGATCGCGCCGGTGAAGCTGCCGAGCGCCACTTCATAGCTGTTGCGGGTGTCGATCACCAGCGTGGTGGGATCGGCGATCAGCTCCTGCCACGCCTGGGGCGGCACGGGGGTGCCGGGCCTGGAGGCCGGCGTGGCCGTTTCCTCTGCCGGCGGGGGCGTCAGCTGCACCGCAGCGCAGCCCATCGTGACGATTTCGCGCTTCAACCGCACCTTGAGGCGATGAAAGGCCTGCGCCCCACTCCAGGAGGTTCTGGCCTCCAGATCGGCCAGGCCGGGTTGGCAGCGCAGCAGCTCCAGCAGCGTTTCCACACCGGCCGCGCTCCCGCAGATGGTGCCGTTCACCCCTTCGGCCGCCACCAGCACCGTGCCGCGCAGCTCCGCCGCCTGGCCGACCTGCAGCAATTGCTGGCGCAGTTCAGCAGGCTGGGGGATGGGGGTGAAGCGGTAGAAGGCCGCCACCCGGAACGGCAGCGCAGACTCAGCCAGGAGCCACCACCCGGCCGGCGGCCTGCTCGGATTCCCCAACCGACGGCTCGCTCCAGTGGGCGCGCACACCGGCCGCCGCCAGCAGGGCACGATCGGCCTCCACATCAGGGTTGCCGGTGGTGAGCAGGGTGTCGCCGTAGAAGATCGAATCGGCGCCGGCCTGCAGGCAAAGAATCTGCGCCTCGCGGCTGAGCGCTGTCCGACCGGCACTCAGCCGCACCCGGCTGTGGGGCATGAGGATGCGGGCGGTGGCCACCATGCGCACCAGGTCGAGCGGATCCAGCGGCGGCTGCTCCTCCAGTGGGGTGCCCTCCACCGCCACCAGCCCGTTGATCGGCACGCTCTCGGGATGGGGATCAAGGCTGGCGAGCACCTGCAGCAGACCGGCCCGGTCGTTGCTGGTTTCCCCCATGCCGATGATGCCGCCGCAGCAGAGAGTGATCCCGGCTCTGCGCACCCGCTCCAGCGTTTCCAGCCGCTCCTGGTAGGTGCGGGTGGTGATGATCCGGTGGTAGTGCTCCGGGCTGGTGTCGAGGTTGTGGTTGTAGGCGGTGAGGCCCGCCTCGGCCAGCCGGGCGGCCTGGGTGTCGGTGAGCATGCCGGCGGTGACACAGGCCTCCAGGCCCAGCTCCCGCACCCCGCGCACCATGGCAAGCATGGCCTCGAACGGCGCACCCTCGCGGATCTCCCGCCAGGCCCAGCCCATGCAGAAGCGGTCGGCACCGGCCTCCTTCGCCGCCCGGGCCCGGGCGAGCACCGGCTCCACATCGCGCTCCGGCTGGCCGGTCACATCGGCGCTGTGGTGCATCGACTGGGGGCAATAGGCGCAGTCCTCCTCACAGCCGCCGGTCTTCACGCTCAGCAGCGAGGCCAGCTGCACGTGGTAGCCGGGGTTGGCGCTGCGATGCACCTGCTGGGCGCGCCAGAGCAACTCCATCAGCGGGGCTTCCAGCAACGCCTGAATCTCGTCCCGGCTCCAGTCGTGGCGAACGAGGACCGGCGTGGCGTCAGGCGCGGCTTCGGACGCGGATGTGGCTGCGGAGGCTTCGGCCGCAAGGGCGGTGCCGCTGGAGAGGGTGGGGGAAGCGATCAAGGCGGCAGGGGAAGGGGGAAGGATCAGGCGGTGAGCGGTGCGACGCCACCGAAGCGCCGCTGGCGGTTCTGATAATCGCCGAGGGCCCGCAGCAGGGCGTCTTCGTTGAAGTCGGGCCAGAGCACATCGGTGATGTGGATCTCGGCGTAGGCGAGCTGCCAGAGCAGGAAGTTGCTGATCCGGTATTCGCCGCTGGTGCGGATCAGCAGATCCGGATCCACCTCATCGGCGGTCTGCAGTTCGGCGGCGAAGGACTGCTCGTCGATGCTGGCCGGATCAAGCTCGCCGCGGGCCACCTGATCGGCCAGACGCCGCGCCGCCTGCACCAGCTCGCTGCGGCCGCCGTAGTTGGTGCACACGTTGAAGTGAATGCCGGTGTTCTCAGCCGTGCGGCGCGTGGCCGAGGCGATCAGCTCCTGCAGACCGTGGGGCAGTTGCTCGAGATCGCCAAGGAAGCGGATGCGCACCTGTTCGCGGTCGAGGGCCTCCAGTTCACGGGCCAGCACCCGCTCGAACAGGGTCATCAGGAAGCTCACCTCCTCGCCGGGGCGGTTCCAGTTCTCGGTGGAGAAGGCATAGGCCGTGAGCGCTCCGATGCCCCAGTCGCTGCAGAGGCGCAGGGTGCGCTTCAGGGCTTCTACGCCCTCGCGGTGCCCCATCACCCGCGGCAGGTTGCGCTGGCGGGCCCAGCGGCCGTTGCCGTCCATGATCACCGCCACGTGGGCCGGCAGGCGGCTGGGATCCAGCACGGACGGCACGGCCCTCAAGGGCTGCGGATTCGCCTGGATCAGGGGAGTGGTCGCCGGGGAGCGACTCATGCGCGTGACTCTGGCGTGTCCTTCGACACGCTACGACCCGTGGGCAGCGCCACCACCGAGCCATGGCCGGACTTCGGCGTGGGCTTGGTGGTGGGCTGGGCCAGAGCGAGGCTGAGCAGCTCGCGCAGCCGGCTGCTGGTGATCGGTCGCTCCAGCCGGCCATGGCGCGCCAGTGACAGGGTGCCCGTTTCCTCGGACACCACGATGCAGAGGCAGCGGTCGAAACGCTCAGTGATGCCAAGGGCCGCCAGGTGGCGGGTGCCATAGCGGGTGAGGCCCTGGCGGGACAAGGGCAGGATCACCCCCGCCGAAAGGATGCGGTTGCCGCGCACCAGCAGGGCGCCGTCGTGGAGCGGGGTGTCGGCCGCAAACAGATTGAGGATCAGATCCACCGAGAGCACCGCATCGATGGCGATGCCGGGATTGAGGAAGTCTTCGGGACGGAGATCACTGCCGAGATCCACAAGCATCAGTGCACCACGGCGATGCTGCGACAAGCAGCCCGCCGCTTCGGTGAGCACCGCCACAGAACCGGACACCGCCGCATCAGCCGCCTGGCTGCCGAGCAGCACATCGAGCCGGCCGGTGCCGAGAAGCTCCATCAGGCGCCGCAGCTCCCCCTGCCAGAGGATCGCCAGCGCCAGACTGCACCCCAGCACCACTGCTTCCAGCAGGCGTGTGGTGAGCGGCAGCACGGCGATGCGCTGGACCACCCACACCAGCGCCACGAGGAACAGCCAGCCACGCAGCAGCCACAGGGTGCGCGGCTCCCGCACCCTCGCCAGCAGCAGCACCCCCAGCGAGGAGGCCAGCACGATGTCGAGGATCAGGCGCACGTCGAGGAGCTTCAGCCAGATCACCCGCAGCCCCCAGCCAATCTGGGCTCAGGGTACCGGCGTCAACCGCTCCGGCAGGACGTCGTAGCGCAGCAGCTCGTCCGGTCGCTCCCGCCGCTGCACCAGTTCGGCCCGACCCCCCTGCACCAGAACGGCAGCAGGGCGGGGGATGCGGTTGTAGTTGGAGGCCATCGAAGCGTTGTAGGCGCCAGTGGCGAGCACCACCAGCACGTCGCCGGGGGCGGAGGCGGGCAGGGCCAGCTCCTTGAGCAGCACGTCGCCGGATTCGCAGTGCTTGCCGGCCAGCGTGACCGTTTCTTCAGCGGCGCCTGCAGGCCGATCGGCCAGCACGGCGGTGTAGGCCGACTGATAAGTGATCGGCCGCGGGTTGTCGCTCATGCCCCCATCCACCGACACGTAGGTGCGAATGCCGGGGATCTCCTTGCGGCTGCCGATCGTGTACAGAGTGAGGCCGGCGGTGGCCACCAGGGAACGGCCCGGCTCGCACAGCAGCCGCGGCAGCTCCAGATCCCGCTCCAGGCAGGCGGCCGCCACGGCCTGGGCCACGCCCTGCACCCAGGCCTGAATCGTCGGGGGATCGTCGCTGACCACGTAGCGGATGCCCAGGCCCCCGCCCACGTTCAGATCGGTGCAGGGGTGGCCGAGCGAACGGGCCAGCGCCAACGCGTCGGCCATCACGGCCGCCAGGTCGCGGTGGGGCTGCAGTTCGAAGATCTGAGAACCGATGTGAGCATGCAGGCCGGTGAGCCGGGCCCAGGGGCATTCCGCCAACTGGCGCAGCACCTGCTCGAGCTGATCGGGGTCGAAGCCGAACTTGCTGTCGAGGTGGCCGGTGCGGATGTACTCGTGGGTGTGGCACTCGATGCCGGGCGTGAACCGCAGCATCAGGGAAGCCGGCCGCTCCGCGGTGGCGATCGTGGCGAGCAGCTCCAGATCGCGCCAGTTGTCGGCCACCACGGTGACCCCGTGCTCCACCGCCAGCGCCAGCTCCTCCACCGATTTGTTGTTGCCGTGCAGCACGATCCGCTCCGGTGGCATGCCACCGCCGAGCGCCGTGAGCAGTTCACCGGACGACACGGCATCCAGGCCAAGGCCCTCGGAGGCCACCACAGCGGTGATCGCCAGGCTGCTGTTGGCCTTGGAGGCGTAGAGCGCCAGCGAGCGGCCGGGGTAGAAGGTGTCAAGCGCCTCGCGGTAGGCGCTGCAGCTGGCACGAAGCGTGTCTTCGTCGAGCACGTAAAGCGGTGTGCCGTAGGTACGGGCCAGGTCACTCAGGAGACAGCCGCCCACCACCAGGGCTCCATCGGGCGCGCAGGTGGTGCTGATCGGCACCAGGTTGCGGTTCGGGCTGGCCGCTTCGATGGCGCCGGCCAGCAGGGGATGGGGCTCCGCGGTGCCGGCTGTGGCGCCGCTGGTGGCACCGATCGCACTGGTGGGGGGCATCCTGGGAAGGGTCCGGATCAGCGTCAATCGTAAGGATGTCTCCGGATGCTGCTGCCGACGCCACCGGCGCAGACGCCCAGGCGCCGGCGCGCAGGCTGATGCCAGGGGATCTGGAGGCCTGTCTCGCGCTTGACCGGCTGGCTCTGGGCGGGCTGTGGGACTCGGATCAGTGGCAGACCGAACTGGAGAGCGACGGCCGGCTCTGCCTCGGCCTCGAAGGGCCAAGGGGGCTGGAGGCCATGACCAGCGGCTGGCTGGTGGTCGATGAGCTGCAGATCATGGTGGTGGCGGTGCACCCCGACTGCCGGCGGCGCGGCCGGGGGCGGCGTGTTCTCAGGGCCCTGCTGCAAAAGGCCCGGCAGCAGGGAGCGCAGCAGGCCACCCTGGAGGTGGCCGCCGGCAACACTGCCGCCCTGGCGCTCTATGCCGCCCTCGGATTCCGCAGCCAGGGACGGCGTTGCCGTTACTACCGCAATGGCGAGGACGCTCTGATCAAATGCCTGCCACTGGTGGAGATCGCGGTAACGCCACCGCCACCGCTGGGTTTCAGCGGCGAATGAGTGCTTGACGAGGTACGGATTGCCGCCCTTCGTTGATGTGAAAGCACCAACAGTTATGGCCGGCCAGATATGCCTATCAGCGGGGCTGATCCATGGTGCAGCAATGGATCTGGACATCTCCAGCCGAAGATCACAAACACCCTCTCAGCCCTGATAGGTTGGGTGCACTTGCATCAGGTCCCGCCCATGTTCGAGCGGTTTACCGAGAAAGCCATCAAGGTGATCATGCTGGCCCAGGAAGAGGCCCGCAGGCTGGGCCACAACTTCGTGGGCACGGAGCAGATCCTGCTGGGCCTGATCGGCGAAGGCACCGGCGTGGCGGCCAAGGTCCTGAAATCGATGGGGGTCAACCTCAAGGACGCCCGGGTGGAGGTCGAAAAGATCATCGGCCGCGGCTCCGGCTTCGTGGCCGTGGAGATTCCCTTCACGCCCCGTGCCAAGCGAGTGCTGGAGCTCTCGCTCGAGGAAGCCCGCCAGCTGGGCCACAACTACATCGGCACTGAGCACCTGCTGCTCGGCCTGATCCGGGAGGGCGAGGGAGTCGCCGCCCGGGTGCTTGAGAACCTCGGCGTCGATCTCGCCAAGGTGCGCACCCAGGTGATCCGCATGCTCGGCGAAACCGCCGAAGTGGCCGCCGGCAGCGGCAGCAAGGGGTCCACCAAAACCCCCACCCTCGATGAATTCGGCAGCAACCTCACCCAGCTCGCCACCGAAGGCAAGCTGGATCCGGTGGTGGGCCGTCAGAACGAAATCGATCGGGTTGTGCAGATCCTCGGCCGCCGCACCAAGAACAACCCTGTGCTGATCGGCGAGCCCGGCGTGGGTAAAACCGCCATCGCTGAAGGTTTGGCGCAGCGCATCACCCTCGGCGAGGTTCCGGACATCCTCGAAGACAAGCGCGTGCTCACGCTTGACATTGGCCTGCTGGTGGCGGGCACGAAGTACCGGGGCGAGTTCGAGGAGCGCCTCAAGAAGATCATGGAAGAGATCAGGAGCGCGGGCAACGTGATCCTGGTGATCGACGAAGTCCACACCCTGATCGGTGCCGGCGCCGCTGAGGGCGCGATCGATGCGGCCAATATCCTCAAGCCCGCCCTGGCCCGGGGCGAGCTGCAGTGCATCGGCGCCACCACCCTCGACGAATACCGCAAGCACATCGAGCGCGATGCGGCCCTTGAACGCCGCTTCCAGCCGGTGATGGTGGGCGAACCCACCGTGCTCGACACCATCGAGATCCTGCGTGGCCTGCGCGAGCGCTACGAACAGCACCACCGCCTGAAGATCAGCGACGAAGCCCTCGTGGCCGCCGCCACCCTGGGCGACCGCTACATCTCCGACCGCTTCCTGCCCGACAAGGCGATCGACCTCGTCGATGAAGCCGGCAGCCGCGTGCGCCTGCTCAACTCGAAGCTGCCGCCGGCCGCAAAGGAGCTCGACAAGCAACTGCGCTCGGTGCAGAAGCAGAAAGAAGATTCCGTCCGCGAGCAAGACTTCACCAAGGCCGGTGAACTGCGCGACAAGGAAGTGGAACTGCGTGAGCAGATCCGATCCATCCTCCAGGCCCGTCGCGACGAAGAGCCCACGGCAGCCGAAGGCGGCGAGGCCATCACCACCGAAGCCACCGGCTCCATTGAGCTGCCGCTTGCCGGTGCCGGCGGCGATCGCAGCCCGGTGGTCACCGAAGAGGACATCGCCCAGATCGTGGCCTCCTGGACCGGCGTGCCGGTTCAGAAGCTCACCGAAAGTGAATCGGTGAAACTGCTCAACATGGAGGAAACCCTCCACCAGCGCCTGATCGGCCAGGACGAAGCCGTCAAGGCTGTGTCCAAGGCCATCCGCCGCGCCCGGGTGGGGCTCAAGAACCCCAACCGCCCAATCGCCAGCTTCATCTTCTCCGGTCCCACCGGCGTGGGCAAAACCGAGCTCACCAAGGCTCTGGCGGCTTACTTCTTCGGCAGCGAAGAGTCGATGATCCGGCTCGACATGTCGGAGTTCATGGAGCGCCACACCGTCAGCAAGCTGATCGGCTCGCCTCCGGGTTATGTCGGCTTCAACGAAGGTGGCCAGCTCACCGAAGCGGTGCGCCGCCGGCCCTACACCGTGGTGCTCTTCGACGAAATCGAGAAGGCTCACCCCGATGTGTTCAACCTGCTGCTTCAGCTGCTGGAAGATGGCCGCCTCACCGATTCCAAAGGCCGCACGGTCGACTTCAAGAACACCCTGATCATCATGACCTCGAACATCGGTTCGAAGGTGATCGAGAAAGGGGGTGGGGGCCTGGGGTTCGAATTCTCCGGCGCCGCCGCCGAAGAAACCCAGTACAACCGCATCCGCTCCCTGGTGAACGAAGAGCTGAAGCAGTACTTCCGCCCTGAGTTCCTCAACCGTCTCGATGAGATCATCGTCTTCCGTCAACTCACCCGTGACGAAGTGAAGGTGATCGCCGACATCATGCTGCGCGAAGTGTTCGGCAGGATGCAGGAGAAAGGCATTGGTCTCTCCGTCACCGAGGCCTTTAAAGAGCGCCTGGTCGAAGAGGGCTACAACCCCAGTTACGGAGCCCGCCCGCTGCGCCGCGCCGTGATGCGCCTGCTTGAGGATTCTCTGGCCGAGGAGTTCCTCTCCGGCCGCCTCAAGGATGGCGATGCAGCGATCGTCGATGTCGACGACGACAAGCAGGTGGTGATCCGCCACCAGGCGATCACGCCCGAGCCCGAACTGGCTGCCGCCAGCGCCTGAATCAGCGGCGGTTTCACACGGTCCACTCGACGGCGGGAGTTCATTGAACTCCCGCTTTTTCTTGCACGTGCCACCGCACGCCGCGCAGGTGCCGGGTCGCGTTGCCGCTCGATGCCCAAAATCGGCCGACTAGATTGATCAGATGAGCATCAGCTTGAGCGAACACCTGATCGCCCCGGCCCGCGTGCTGCGGGGCAAAGGTGCCTGGGAAGCCTCCCTGCCGGCCATCGCCGCCCTCTGCCGACGTCCCCTTTTCCTCGGCCGCAGCCGCGCCACCGCTGCTCTACGCGAGTCGCTGGCCGCTGATCTGCGGAGGCTCGGGCTTGATCCCCTACCAGCTCAGCTCCAGTTCGATTGCTGCGAAGAGGATCTGCAGCGGCTTCAGGCGGACGTCGCGGCGGCGAATGCTGATCCAATCGCGGCGGACCCAATCGATGCCGTGGTAGCAGCCGGGGGCGGCAAGGTGATGGACGCGGGCAAGCTGCTGGCCGATCGGCTCGGGCTGCCCTGCATCACCGTGCCCACCAGCGCCGCCACCTGCGCCGGCTGGACCGCCCTGGCCAACCTCTATTCCCCCGGCGGAGCCTTCACCTGCGATGTGAGCCTTGAGCGCTCTCCCGCTCTGCTGGTGTTCGACCACCGTCTGATCCTGCAGGCACCGCCCCGCACCCTGGCCAGCGGACTGGCCGACGCCATGGCCAAGTGGTACGAAGCGTCGGTGAGCAGCGCCACCAGCACCGACGGCCTCGTGCATCAGGCGGTGCAGATGGCCCGCGTGCTGCGGGATCAGCTGCTGCTGGAAGGCCAGGAGGCCATGGCCCACCCGGGCGGTGAAGCCTGGGCGCGTGTGGCTGAGGCCTGCGGACTCACCGCCGGCGTGATCGGCGGCCTGGGTGGTGCCCGCTGCCGCACCGTGGGCGCCCATGCGGTGCATAACGGCCTCACCCAGCTGGAGGCGAGCCATGGCCGCCTGCATGGGGAGAAGGTGGGCTTCGGCATCCTGGTGCAGCTGCGCCTGGAGGAGCTGGTGGGCGGCAACCGCCTCGCTTCCCAGGCGCGGCGCCAGTTGCTGAGCTTCTTCCGCCAGCTCTCGCTGCCGGTCACCCTGGCGCAGCTGGGGCTGGCGGACTCACCGCTCAGCGATCTGCAACGGGTGTGCGCCTTCGCCTGTCAGCCGGGATCTGATCTGCACCGGCTGCCCTTTGCCGTGAGCCCGGCTGAACTGCTGGGCGCGCTGGTGACCACCGATGCCGCCATCGAGCAGTCGGCCAGTGCCGACGCCAACCGTTGACCCTTCCGCAGCCTGACGGCCGGGCGCTGGTGGAGGCGGCGGCCCGCAACCTGCTCGACCCGCAGGGCCGTCAGCTGGCAGCGGCGGTGCAGTGGTGGGACCTGCCGGGCTGGGCGCGGCCCTTCCCGGTGGCGGTGCTGGGGGAGGGCCCGCCGCTGCTGCTGCTGCACGGCTTCGACAGCAGCTTTCTGGAGTTCCGGCGGCTCGCGCCGCTGCTGGCCGGTGGCGCCACGCTCTTGATTCCCGATCTGTTCGGCTTCGGCTTCACGCCCCGGCCCGCCGATGGCGATTACAGCCCCCGCGGCGTGCTCACCCATCTCGAGGCCCTGCTGGCGGAAGCCGCTGCACGCCTTGGCCCCCAGCCACTCGGCCTGATCGGAGCCTCGATGGGCGGGGCCGTGGCGGTGGAACTAAGCCGGCGCCAACCCGCACGCATCCACCGGCTGCTGCTGCTCGCCCCCGCAGGCCTCACCGGCCGGCCCATGCCCCTGCCGCCGCTGCTCGATGGCCTCGGGGTGCGCTTTCTCGGCCTGCCGGGCGTGCGCCGCAGCCTCTGCCGCACGGCCTTCGCCGACCCATCCGCCAGCGTGGGGCCCGCGGAAGAGGAGATCGCCTCCCTGCATCTGGCCACACCGGGATGGGCCGATTCCCTGCGCCGCTTCGCCCGCAGCGGTGGTTTCGCTGGCTGCGGCGAACCCCTGCCCAGCCAGCCGATGGAGGTGCTCTGGGGCGCTGATGACCGCATTCTGCGGGCCCCGCAGAAAAAAGCCGCCCTGGCGTTGCTGGGGGACCGAGTGAAGGAACTGGCCGACTGCGGCCACCTGCCCCATCTCGACCAGAGCGATCGGGTGGCTGCCGCCTGGCTCACGCCTGGCCTCTGTTAGAGAAGCCATCCCCTTGCAGGCTCCATGACCAGCTCCGAACCCCAAGCCCCCGGCGGACCGGTGCTGCAACTTCTAGCGGCTGGTCTGCAGTTCTGGATCCGCAGCCAGTGCGAGGCCGTAGAGAGCCTGGAGCTGCAGCTGCACGGCAGCGCTCTGCAGCTGTTGCGCGGCCAGTTGGAGGGCGTGACGCTGATGGCGCGGCGGGTGGTGTACGACGGCCTGCAGTTTGAACTGGTGGAACTGCGCAGCGATCCGCTGCGGGTGAAGCTGGGGCGGCTGGTGCGCGCCCAGTCGGTCACCCTCGACCACCCCTTCGGCATCCGCGGCAGGGTGGCCTTCACCGCCACCGGGCTCACTCACTCCCTGAGCAAACCGCGCTGGCGTGAGCTCAGCGATCTGCTGGGAGAGCAGCTGCTGGGGCTGGGGCCCCTGGTGGAGCTGCGCATCGCCCGCGACACCTTGATCCTGGCCGCGCGGGCGATGGGGGAGAACCGCCTGATGGAGCTGGAAACCAGGCCCGTGGCCGTGGATGGGCGGGTGGAGATCCACGCTGTCGACGGGGAGCTGCGGGCCAGCCTGCCGATGGACCCGAACATCCGCATCACCACCGCCAACCTTGAGGGCGGCATGCTCCAGCTGCAGGGAGAAGCCCGCGTGCAGCCCTGAGCTGGAGCAGGCCGGGGGGCATGGTTCATGGCAAAGCTCGAGGCCACAGGAACTGCCGCGGAGCAGCAGCTCAGGCCAGTGCATCGGGGCAGCAAGCTCAAGGCAGTAACGCCGGGCGGCTGAGCAGCGGCACCACCAGGGTCACGTAGTAGAAGACCACCGCTGGGGTGAACAGGTAGCTGTCAATGCGATCGAGGATGCCGCCGTGGCCGGGGATGGCATCACCGGAATCCTTCACCCCCGCGTCCCGCTTCATCATCGATTCGGTGAGATCACCAACGAGGGCGAACAGAGACACGATCGCGCCCAGCCCGCCGCCCACGGCCCACCCCCAGGGCCAGCCCAGCCAGAGCCCACCGATCACCCCCACCAGCAACGAGCAGGCCACTCCTCCCAGCGCCCCTTCCACCGTCTTGCCGGGGGAGATCGGCGAGAGCGGATGCCGCCCGAGGCGGCGACCGATCATGTAGGAGCCGATGTCGGTGGCCACCACCATCAGACAGGCAATCAGGGTGAGCGCCATCCCGGAGGAGAACGGCCAGCCGGCTCCCACCAGATGGGGCGCCAGCACGGCATCACTGAGATCACGCAGGCGCAGCCAATGGCTGGGAAGGAAGCCCAGGTAGAAGAGCCCGAAGATCGAAGCAGCGATGTCGGCGATGGTGCCCGTGATCGGCTGCAGCAGCAGCCAGCCGCAGATGGCCGCCCCCGACACCGGCAGCACCGCCGCCGCCAGATCCGAGGCCAGCCCGCCTCCACTGGCCCACTGGGTGGCCACCAGCAGCACCTGGCAGACCACCAATGTGGTTTTGGTGGCCGGGCGGATGCCCTTGAACTGCGCCAGGCGAAAGAACTCCAGCAGGCCCAGGTGCACGATCACCCCCACCGCCAGGGTGAACCACCAGCCGCCGAGCGCCACCACCACCAGGCCGAAGGCGCCCGCAGCGAGTCCGCTGAACAGGCGCCGCTTCGAGGTGGGAGGACGGGACGACGCGTTCACCCGAGACGCTCGGCGGCGATCACGAACAGCGGTTCGGCGGCAGCCAGCCGCGCCTGGCTGCCGCGGCGCTGCATGCGGTGCACCGTGGCCTGCACCACCTGCACATCGCGCGCCTTCAGCTGGCTGAGCGTGTCGGTGGCATCCACCAGGCCCTCAAGGCTGGCGGTGCTGATCACCAGGCGTCCCCCCGGCTGCAGCGCCGTCCAGACGGACTGGAGCACGGCGGCCAGCGGCCGGCCCACCTCCAGCAGCACCCGGTCGGGGTGGGGGGGCAGCAGGCCGAGATCCTCAGGAGCCTGGCCGGCATGAATGTGGAGGTTGGGGATGCCGAAGCGGCGGCGGTTGCACTCCAGCAGCTCGATCGCCTCTGGATCGCGCTCGAGGGTATGCACTTCACCGGCGGGCATCAGCCGAGCGATCTCCAGCGCCAGGGCGCCTGTACCGCCGCCCACGTCCCACACCACCGAGTGGGTGCGGGGGCGCAGATGGGCCAGCAGCATCACGCGCAGCTCCATCGGCGTGGGACTGAAGCCTGGCGCCCCTTCAAACACGCTGTCGGGAAGGCCGGGGGTGACGAAATCCCACTGGAAGCCAGCGCCCGCCGCCTGCTCCTGCTCCCCAGCGCCCATCCGCAGCGCCCTTCAGGCCACAACATTCACGCTATCAGCGATCTGGTCAGGCCATAGGAGGCGCTGCTGGCACAGCCACTCCGCCCGGGCGGCATCGATGCGCTCGCCGGGAATCAGCAGGGGGATGCCGGGGGGATAGGGGCACAGCGGTTCGGCCGCCAGACGACCGGCCGCCGCCGCCAGCCGCACCGCCTGCCGGGGCGCGCGCCAGGCCTCCCCCACCGGCAGCTCGGGTTCGGCCACCAGCGGCAGCGGCGGCGGCGTGAAGGGGGCCAGCGGCTCCGCCCCGAGCGCCGCCCGCAGGGCGAGCAGGTGGCGGCGCAAGCGCCACACCAGAGCCGGCGGCGGCACCAGGCCGAGGCAGAAGGTGAGTGCGCCCGGCTCGGGCAACTCGGCGATCACGCCGCGGGCCATCAACCATTGGTCGGCGTCGAGCCCATTGATCCCCATGGCGGCGGTGTGGAGCACCAGCCGCAGCGGATCCTGGTTGGCCACCAACGGCAACCCCTCCGCCTGCAGCCGCTGGCGCAGGCGCGCCGCCACCGCCAGCGCCCGCTGCCGGCAGCGGCGCTCGGCCGGGCTGGGCGCGTGCAGCTGGCGCAAGGCCACCTCCGCCGAGGCCAGCAGCAGGGCACTGGGGCTGGAGGTCTGCAACCAGCCCAGGGAGCGCTCCAGCGCCACGGCAGACACCCGCTCGCCCTGCAGCAGGATCACGGCGCTCTGGGCCAGTCCTGCCGCGCCCTTGTGCAACGACTGCACCACCAGGTCGGCGCCGGCGCCAAGCGCAGCGGCGCGATCGGCCCCATGGCATTCATCCACCAGCACCGGCAGCCCCCGGCGATGGGCCACGGCGATCAGACCGGCCAGATCCCCCTCCAGCCCCTGATACGTGGGGTGCACCAACACCACCGCCGCCAGCGGGCCCGCCTGCTGCAGCACCTGCTCCAGGCCGGCGGGGGTTGGGGCCTGCCAGAGGCCGGTGGCGGCCTCGAAGGGCAGATCGAACAGCACCGGCTGCAACTGGCCGAGCACACAGCCGTGCAGCAGGCTGCGGTGCAGGTTGCGCGGCAGCAGCACCCGCCCGCCGGGCGGGGCCAACGCCAGCAGGGCGGCCTGCAGCAGGCCACTGGCGCCGTTGACGCCGAACCAGCAGCGGTCGGCGCCGCACAGCGCGGCACTACGGACCTGGGCGGCGGCCACCGCCCCTTCCGCTTCGAGCGGTCCGCCGATGGCCGGCAGTTCGGGCAGGTCCCAGCAGCCGGGGCGATCGCGCAAGAGGCGCGCCAGATCGGCGGCCAGCCCGCGGCCGCGCCCATGGGCCGGCAGGTGCAGTGCCAGGGCGGAGGGCTGCTCGCGCAGAGCGCCGATCAGAGACATGAAGGGCAGAAAACTGTTCCTAGAGTGGGCCGTCGACACTCCCCTGCCGCGCAGGGGCACCGGCTATCACTTCCACTTCGCTCGCGCCCGCCACCGCTGCGGCCCCAACCGGCACCGCTGCGCCAGCGGCCAACGGGACCACCGCAGTCGCCGTTCCCGGCCGCCCGCAGGACCCCGGGCCGCCGCTCCGCTACGACCCCCGGAGCGACCGCCGCTGGTTGCTGCGCCGGCCCTGGATCCTGATCGCGCGGCTGGTGGGGGTGCTCTGGCAACTGCTGGGTCTGGCGGTGGTGCTCACCGTGCAGGGCAACAGCAACGACCGGGAGGTGCAGAAGCGCCTGGGCCGCCGCATTCTCACCACCCTCACCTCTCTCGGCCCCTGCTTCATCAAGGTGGGCCAGGCCCTCTCCACCCGGCCCGACCTGGTGCGACGCGACTGGCTCGATCAACTGACCCAGCTGCAGGACAACCTGCCCCCCTTCTCCCACGCCGTGGCCCTCGCCCTGATCGAGCAGGAACTGGGCGCCCCTGCCGATCAGCTGTTCACCACCTTTCCGTCCTATCCGGTGGCGGCCGCCAGCCTGGGCCAGGTCTACAAGGCCGAGCTGCCAGGCGGGCACTGGGTGGCCGTGAAGGTGCAACGCCCAAACCTCGCCTATCAGCTGCGCCGCGACCTGGTGATCATCCGCAGCCTCGGCGTGCTGGCGGCCCCGTTCCTGCCGTTGAACCTCGGCTTCGGCCTCGGCGACATCATCGATGAGTTCGGCCGCAGCCTGTTCGAGGAGATCGACTACCGCTGCGAGGCCGACAATGCCGAGCGTTTCGCCGACCTGTTCGCCTCCAATCCGGCCGTGACCGTGCCGAAGGTGGAGCGGCAGCTCTCCAGCCGGCGTGTGCTCACCACGAGCTGGATCAACGGCATCAAGCTGCAGAACCGGCTGGAACTGGAAGCCCACCACCTTGATCCCACCGCCCTGATCCGCACCGGTGTCACGGCGGGCTTGCAGCAACTGCTCGAATTCGGCTATTTCCACGCCGATCCCCATCCCGGCAACCTGTTCGCGCTCACCGGCAAAACGGGCGCCATGGGCCATGTGGCCTATGTCGATTTCGGCATGATGGATTCGATCAGCGATGCCGACCGGCTCACCCTCACCGCCGCGGTGGTGCACCTGATCAACCGCGATTTCCAGGCGCTGGCCCGCGATTTCCAGGCGCTCGGCTTCCTGCGGCCCGATGCTGATCTCACGCCGATCGTGCCGGCACTGGAGGCGGTGCTGGGCGGCCAGCTGGGCGAGAACGTGGGCTCCTTCAACTTCAAGGCGATCACCGATCGCTTCTCGGAGCTGATGTTCGATTACCCGTTCCGAGTGCCGGCCCGCTTCGCCCTGATCATCCGTGCGGTGGTGAGTCAGGAGGGTCTGGCGTTGCGGTTGAACCCCGATTTCAAGATCATCCGCGTGGCCTATCCCTATGTGGCGCGGCGCCTGCTGGCCGGGGACACCAGCGAACTGCGCGAAAAGCTGCTGGAGGTGCTGTTCGATGCCAGCGGCCGCCTGCAGTTGGAGCGGCTGGAAAGCCTGCTGGCGGTGGTGGAGCAGGACGACGCCAACCCCGACCTGCTGCCTGTGGCCGGCGCCGGTCTGCGCCTGCTGCTCGGCCCGCGGGGCAGCAGCCTGCGCCAGCGCCTGCTGCTGATGCTGGTACGTGACAACCGCCTGCACACCGAAGATCTGCAGGCACTGCTGGGCCTCCTGCGGCGCACCTTCTCGCCGCGCAAGCTGGCCGAGGGCATGCTGCAGCGGCTCAACCCGCTGGCGGCAGCCGCCTGAGCCTGGGGCGGGGACGCCCGCACCAATCGCTAGGGTCGGGCCGTCTTCCGCTGGCCCGTCGCCGTGACCCTCGTGCCCACTGATCCGAGCGAAGCGGCACTGGCCCTGGGCAGCGCCCTGCTCGACGCCGATGCTTACAGCGGTGGCCCCTTCAACGACCTGGAGGCGCAGGGCCTGCTGCTCCAGTACGCCGCCTACGGCCAGCCGCCGTTCTTCCTGGCAGGCGTCGGGCTGGCGATCAGCGTCCTGTGCGGGCTCACCTTCTCCCGCCAGGTGCAGGACAAGCTGGAGGGCTGGAAGCAGGACCGTCTGGCGCTGCTGCCGCTGGGCTCGGGCGAGGTGGTGGCGTCCTACAGCGGTCTGGTGATCGGCGTCACCCTGTTCATCGGCGGGGCGCTGCAGGTGTTCGGCTTCGGCAGCGGCACCGCCCTGCTGGTGGCGCTGCTGCTCTCGCTGCTCACCGCGGGGGCGCTGTGGGCCCAACTGGTGCGGTTGATGGAGCAGGTGGAGAACGGCAGCTTCAAGGCCGTTGATTTCGATAACTTCGACCAGTTCTTCTGATCGGATCCAGCGACAGAAACGGGTGACGGGAACGGGAAAGCTGATCCGGCGTTCTGATCGAAACAGCCCTTGGTTCGGCCGTTCCTGAAGTTTCCAGACCGGCTCGAACAGGCTTGCCGGATCAGTTGAGCAGTTCGATCATCCGAAATCACACCCGGGCGTTAGCTGGCCTGATGCGCGTGCGCACCTGCGCGGGCAGGTCCATCAGCAGCCTGGCCAGAACCCGCCGTTCGCCATCGTCGAGCTTGGGCGACAGCGCCACCACCAAAGCCGGCTGGGGAAGGCCGCGGGCGATCACCCGGAATCCCTCCTCAGCACGGGTGGGGTTGCACTCATCGCTGGGTTGGCTTTCCACAAAGCTGCGCGCCACCACCCCCACATCGGCCTTGCCGTCGCACACCACCAGACCAAAGATCCCCGCCACTTCAAGATCGGGCAACAGGGTCACGCGCCGGCCCTTGAGCAACGTCATCGACACGAAGGACTTGGTGGCGGAGTAGTCACCGCCGAGGGCCACACCCCAGTGCAGCCGCTTCAGCTCCGCCACCGCCTTTGGGTAGCTGTCAGCATTGGTGAGGATCACATCCGCGCTCCGGCCGCGCAGATGGTCGATCAGGCGATACAGCCTCAGCTGCCGCTCCACTTCGGCCTCCAGGGAGCGGTAGGCATCCAGGTGATGATGGGAAGTGCCTATCGCCAGAGCGAGGCGGTCGCGCAGGTCGCGCAGGCTGTCGATGCACCAGCGTTTGCAGGCCCTGAAGATGTCGCAGAACGGCAGGTACCAGTCACTCGAAATCCACCGGCAACTTCAGCAGCAGAGCGGCATCCAGGGTGGGGCCCACCTGGCCGCAGGGAGGACCGAGCACCATCCGCCGCACTTTCGGGTGTTGATGCCAGGCGCTGCCAAACTGGCTGACCTGGGTGCTGGCCACGAACGGACGCAGGCCTTCGCAAGGGGCATCGACAGCAACGCTCTGCAGAGCCCTGTCAACAGAGGCGGAAGCCACCAGATCCCGCCACGGCCGCCCACTGTCCCGAGGCCTGCCCACAGGCCACCGCTGCTTGAGCAGGTGAGCGTGTCGAGGCGATCCAGGTCGTGCTTGGCCAGCTGCAGCCGAACACCAGCAACAGGGGCAGAAAGGCGGGCGGTCATGGATCTGTAGCAACGCGCCTGCAGCCAGCCCACTGCCGCCGGTCGAATGGCGTCGCTGCTGCGACCAACCAAGCGCCGCAGGCCTGGCTGTTCAGCCCCACCGGAATCAGCCCGGCATAGGACAACCTGTGATGGCAGGGTTAGAAACCAGGGCAGTCGCCGGGTCCATCGTGGGCGTTCCCCTCCTGGTGCTGGCGATCCTGCTGGCGATCCTGCTGATCGGGCTGTGGCTGCACAGCCATTCGCTGCAGCGGGGGCAGCTGAAAACACTGGAGCGCCGGCTGCAGCAGCTGGAAGCCCGGCTGGGCGCGCTGCCTCCAGCTCCAGTCGGGCAGGCAGCGGGCAAGCGGCTCGAGACGGAACCCAGCGCACCGGTTCCGTCAGCGCCGCCCCTGGGTCCCAGCCGCCCGAGGCCAGCGGCGGCGGAATCCGCGGTTGTGGCGGATGTGGTGGAGGGGGATGGGGCGCTGGTCGTTGTTCCGCCGATGGATGCCGACGTCGGGACTTCCTCGCCGACAGGGCCCGCGTTCCCACCACCGCCGCCTCTGCCGCCGCGCACGCCGTCGCCTCGCGGACCCAGAACGGCCGGCAAGCTGGAGCGGCTGCTGGTCGAGAACTGGACCGGGATCCTGGGCGTGATGGTGGTGGTGGCCGGGGTCACCTTCGTCGTGGTGAACGTGGGCCTGCGGCTCGGGGGCTTCGAGCGCTTCCTGATCACCGTGGCCACCGCTGCCGCTTTGGCGGCCCCTTCGCTGCTGCTGGGTCGCCCCAGCCCCTGGCGCGAACTGAGCCTGTGGATGCGCAGCGGCGGTGGCGCTCTCTTGCTGTTCGCCTGCGCCGCCGCCGGCTCCCTGCCGGAACTGGGGCTGCGCTGGATCGAAGCGCCTGGTCCGGCTGTGCTGCTGCTGGCTGTGGGCATGGCCGTGAATCTGCTGCTGGCCCGGGTGGCCCCCAGCCAGGCGGTGGCCTCCCTGCACGTGGTGGTGAACCTGGTGCCCCTGCTGATCGCCAGCCAGAACCCAATCACCCTCGCCCTTGCCACGCTGGTGACGCTGGCGGGCCTGGCGGTGCCGTTGCCCCAGCGGCAGGAACGTCATCAACTGGTGGTCACCTGGGCGTATGCCGGCTTCCAGCTCTGGTGGCTTGCGGGCAATGGAGCGCTGCTGGAGGCCATGCAGCCGGAGCGTGGCTTCGCCCTGGTCGGTGCCCTGGTGGTGTTCGGCGGAGGGGCGCTGTGGCAGCACCATCCGCGCGGCAGAGCGCCAGAACTGCGCCCCCTCCCCCTGTTGCTGCTGCTCAGCCGCTGGGGCGGGGTAGGACTGGCCCTGCTGGTGACACCAACCCATGCGGCGCAGCGCATCGTGGGCCTGGCCCTGGCCGCTGCCCTCGCCTACACGCTGGGTAAGGGGGCCGGCCGGGCGGGGGTGCGCTGGCTGGTCCGCTGCGATCTGCTGGTGGCCCAGGTTCTGGCGATGGCAGCGGTGCTGAGCCTGCAGCCGCTGGTGGTGAATGGGCCGCTGCTGGTGGCCGGCCTATGGCTGGAGACCGTGCTGTTCCTCGGCCTGGCCGTGAGCGAGCACGATCCGGTGCTGCGGCGCTGGGGGTGGGGAGCGGTGAACCTGGTGGCCGTTGCCCTGGTGTTCACGGGGCTGATCACCGCCGCCGTCGATGCACTGACCACCGCACCCACGGCTCTGGAGCAGGGCCAGAACGCCGCTGTGCTGATCGGTGCCGGCCTGCTGGCAGCTCTGCTGCAACTGCTGCTTCAGCGCCGCGCCGTGCCGCTGTCGTGGCCAGCCGCGTTGGGTTGGATCAGCGGGTTGCTGGTGGCGGTGGGCACATCGATCAGCGCGCCCGCTCCCTGGCGGGAAACGCTGGCGCTGGTGGTGGTGGGCGCCCTGCTGCTGCTCGCCCGCCGGCAACGGCCGCCGGGCCTGCTCGGCGGCTGCGGGCTGGCAATCGTCATGGCACACCTGACCAGCTGGCTCGTGCTGGTGGTGCAGGCGCCCTGGTCGCTGGCGCCCCTGCTGATCCGGCTCCTGCCCCTGGCCGCACTCTCCTTGCTGCTAGCCGGTGCCGGTGGCCGGCCCGCGCTGAGGGCCACCGGACTGCATCTGTTCGGAGTCACCGCCGCCCTGGGGGTGTATCTGGCCCTGGCACCAATCTCGGAGCTGTTGCCCGGGACCGCCTGGCTGGCCCTGGCTGCGGGGGCGCTGGAGCTCGCCCGCCGCCGGTCGCGGGGGCCCGCCCTGCAGCTGCTGGTGATGGCCTTGGGGTACCTGGTGCTGTTCCTCACGGCCTACCTGCTGGTGATCCTGCCCAGCCCGGAGCTGCTCAGCCTGGGCCGCGTGAGCTTCAGCGCCCGCCTGCCGATCCAGCTGTTCGCCCTGGTGGTGGCGCTGCGGGTCTGGTTCCTGCGCCCCGGCGCAGGCCTGACGGCGCTGCCGCTCTGGCGTGGCGTTCAGCCTCTGGCGCTGGAAGCGGCCGTGCTGGTTTCGGTTCTGGGCATCGCGGTGGAGGTCGGTCCGCTGTGGCGGCCAGTGGCCTGGTCGCTGCTGGCGGTGCTGCTGGTGATCCCGAAGCTGCAACGCCTGTTTGCGCCGCGGCTGGCCGTGTATGCGGTGCTGGTGTACTGGCGCGGCATCCTCGGCCTGCTGGCGATGCTGGACACACTGCCGCCGGCTCCAGAGCGCTGGCTAGGGCAGCCGCAGACGGCGGGGGTGCTGGCGATCGCACTGGAGGTGCTGTTCATCCTGCTGGCGCACAAGAAACTGGAGACTCCGCTGCAGGCGGCCTCGCAGGGGTTGCCATTGCTGAGCTGGATCGCCCGGCGCGTCGCCGGCGCTCCCAACCGCTGGCTGTACTACCCGATGTTCGTGGCCGTGGCCTGGAGCCTGGCGGCCCGCTACGACCGATCGCTGCTCACGCTGCTGTGGGCCCTGCAGGCGTTCGTGATCTACCTGCTGAGCGCCGTGCTGCGCGATCAGCAGTTCCGCTGGCTGGCCCTGCTGGGGTTGGGGGCCTGCCTGGTGCGGCTGGTGGCGATCGACATGGCCCAGGCGGATTTGGGGCTCCGTGGCGTGGTGTTCATCGGCGTGGGGCTGCTGATGCTGGCGATGAACGCCATCTACAACCGCTTCCGGGCCCGCTTCAACTCCGGCCGGTGAGGGCTCAGGCCACCAGGTAGCCCTCCAGGCGGCGGGAATGGGAGCGGATGCCGTCGAGGGCGCGGCGTTCGAGGTTGCGGGTCTTGTCGCGGCTCATGCCGAGGGAGCGGGCGATGCCGGTGAGGCTCATCGGTTCTTCGCCATCGAGCCCGAAGCGCATCTTCAGCACATCGCGCTGCAACTCCGGCAGTTGCTCCAGCAGTGCCCGCATATCCCCCCTCAGGCATTCGCTGTCCACGCTCTCCTCCGGCAGCGTGCCGTCCCCCTGCAGCAGATCCAGCAGCTCCGTATCCTCCCCGTCGCCCA